>Ga0315279_10004686_pt1 | contig 18234 bp, 14 predicted proteins | sample YL17G06_20_MG_FD_203694 | JGI IMG/M metagenome (GOLD analysis project Ga0315279, IMG submission 203694) | Sediment microbial communities from Yellowstone Lake, YNP, Wyoming, USA - YL17G06_20 | ecosystem: Environmental > Aquatic > Freshwater > Lake > Sediment | place: USA: Wyoming | collected... | reverse complement strand
GCCCGATGCACGCGCCGGTGGACACGCCCGAGAAGCGGGCGTCGGTCAGGACAGACACGGTCCGACCCCACGGGAGGTACTTCAGCGCCGACGTGAGCTGGTAGATCTCCTCCATCCCTGTCCCGAGCGGTCCGGCCCCGATCAGGACCACGACGTCATGAGGCTCGACCGGGTGATGGGGGCCAATGCCCTTGATGGCCTGGATGGCGTCCTGTTCCGAGACGAACACGCGCGCACGCCCCCGATGGCGATAGACGCCATCGTCGCCGACGACCGACGGGTCGATGGCGGTCGCCTTGACGACACAGCCATCCGGCGCGATGTTGCCGGTGGGAAACACGACCGTGCTCGTCAGGCCGGCCGCGCGCGCCGCGTCGGCGCTCATGATCACGCGGTCCGGATCGATGCCGTCGGCTTCCCGCAGGCGGACTCTGGCCGCCGCCCGCCGCTCGCTCGACTGCCACCAGTCGAGCACCGTTGACAGCTTTTCTCCGGTCACCGTCATCACGTCCAGGTTCAGGAGACCCAGGTCTCTCAAGCGGAGCATGACTTCCGGGACGCCGCCTGCCATGAACACCTGCACCGTCGGATGGTTGGCGGGCCCGTTGGGCAACGCATCAACGAGGCGGGGCACCATCCGGTTGACACGTTTCCAGTCTTCGAGGCCAGGCCTGTCCAGTCCAGCCGCGTGAGCGATCGCGGGGATGTGCAGCAGCAGGTTCGTCGAGCCGCCGACGGCCGCGTGCACCAGCATGGCGTTCTCAATCGCGCGCGGCGTGAGAATGGCCGACAGCGGGATCCGGTTGGCCGCGAGTCGAAGGAGGGCCGTGGCCGAACGCCCCGCCAGGTCCAGCCACACCGGTTCACCGGAGGGGCTGAGGGCGCCGTGAGGCAGTGACATCCCGAGCGCCTCGGCCACGATCTGTGACGTGGCCGCGGTCCCCAGGAACTGGCACCCGCCTCCCGGCGTGCCGCAGGCGCGGCAGCCCATGCTGGCGGCGTGCTCCACGGTGATGAGCCCGTGGGCGAAGCGAGCGCCGATTGACTGGACCGTGCCCGCATCCTCAGCCCCGGCAGCCGGCAGGGTCACACCGCCGGGCACGACGATGCCTGGCAAATCCCGGCAGCCGGCCAGGGCCAGCATCGTTGCGGGCAACCCCTTGTCGCAGGTCGCAATCCCCATGACGCCGACCCGGCGCGGGAGCGACCGGATCAATCGGCGCATCGTGATGGCCGCGTCGTTCCGGTACGCCAGGCTGTCGAACATCCCGGCCGTTCCCTGCGAGCGGCCGTCGCAGGGGTCGCTGCAATACGCCGCAAAGGGAAGCGCGCCTTCCTCGCGCAGCGTCTCGGCCGCGGCCTTCACGAGCAGACCGATTTCCCAGTGCCCGGTGTGATAGCCCAGCGCCACTGGCCTGCCGTCGCCATCGCGCAGCCCGCCGAGCGTGCTGAGGATGAGCACCTGCGGCCTTGTGACCTCCTCCGGATTCCAGCCCATGCCGGCGTCCTGGGTCATGCCGAAGAGGTTTCCGCTTGGCTCCTCGAGCAGCATGGCCGGCGTGAGCGGCAGTCGCCCGGCGGGTCCGCTCGCCCTGGTCCGTGTCGCGTTGATGAGCTCGCCGCTGCTGTCGAAGATGGAGCTGAGGGACATCACGGCTCCTGCGATCGGGGCTGGCGGTCGACGTGGTTCAACGTCAGCACCATCGCGCCGTTCTCGACGCTCAAGCCGACGCCGGCAGCCCCGGCGGCCTCCTGGAGAGCGGCGTTCAGCATGGCCACCGGATCGGGACCGGCCTCCAGCCTGCGCAGCAGGCCGTCGCCCGTCCTGTCGCCGACCGACAGCACGATCTTCAGGCCCTGCCGCTTGCACCTGACGGCTGTTCCGTCCTCCAGTTGCGCATTCATCGGCGCGATGTACGCGTCCGCGTAGAGAACGCCCACACCTGACCTGTCGCCCAGGTGTGGCGGCAATTTTTCCGCCGCGGCGACGTTCACGGGACACAACGTGATCTTCACGTGTCACACTGCCTGCAGGTACTGGTCCAGCGTCCGCCTGAACTCGCGAATGTGATCCGGCGTGCTCCCGCAGCACGCGCCGATGATGCGCGCGCCGGCCTCCACGAGCGGAACGACGCCGCGTCCCATGTGGGCCGGCGTCTCATCGTAAACCACCCTCATGTCCACCAGCGCGGGCTGCCCGGCGTTGGGCTGGACCATGATCGGGAGGTCCGTGACCTTCCTGTAGCGCTCCACCGCGTCGCGCGCCCGCAGCATGTCCATGCCGGTCCCGCAGTTCAGCGCGACGATGTCGGCGCCGTGCTCCTGCATGAAGACCGCCGCCCGTTCAGGGTCGACGCCCATCATGGTGCGGAACGTCGAGCCGTCGCGCGTGACATCGTACGCCATCGAGCCGATGATGCACGGCGCGCCGGCATTTCGTGCGGCGCCCAGACCCAGACCCAGCTCCTCGAGCGACGTCTGCGTCTCGATGATGATGGCGTCGACGCCCGCCTCGACCAGGGCGCGCGCCTGCTCGTCAAACGCCGCACGCACGTCGGTTTCCGTGAAGTCGCCATACGGCTCCATCAGCCCGCCGAAAGGGCCGATGTCGCCGAGGACGTAGCCATCCCTGCCGCCCAACGCCTCACGGGCGATTCCGACGGCGGCGGTGTTGATCTCGACGGCCTTGTCGCCGTGTCCGTGGCGGGCCAGCATGATGCGCGAGCCGCCGAAGGTGTTCGTCAGCAGGCAGTCCGACCCCGCCTCGGCGTAGCGGCGCTGAATGGCCAGCACCCGCTCGGGATGCGTCAGGTTCCATGCCTCGCCGCACCGGCCCTGTTCGAGGCCGGCCAGGATCAGCTGTGTGCCCATCGCGCCGTCGGCCAGCAGCGGGCGGTCGTTGACTGCGTCGAGCAGTCGCGTTGTCATGGATGTCCGGCGATCGGGGCTGTGCCTCACGTCAGGACGTCGTCCCTGGATCCGAGTGAATCCGCCGCGGGATGCTGGCATCTTCGCCTGTACGGCGCTCTCCGGTACCCACAAGGCTCGAACGAACACTCTTCGCACGGGAGGGCTCCGGCCAGCCCTCGGAGGCGATCGGCGTGGCGTGTCAGCCCGAACACGGCCAGCTGCGACTTCGTGGGCCTGAGCGCTCCGGACTCGAGAGCGTCCACCGCACACGGCCACGCGTGGGCGCGGGTGTGCTTCAGGAGATCGAGCAGCCTCGGCTGTTCGGCGACATGCCAGCCCGGGTATCCCGGGCTGTCATGAGGGAGAACGGTCACGCCCTGCTGCGCCGCCCACGTGCAGAGGCGCGCGCCGGTCGTCATGATCAGGTGCTCGACGAGGGTGGACCCGTAGACGTCGAGGAAGAAATACTCGTCGGGCTTCCCGTCGCGCCATAGCCTGGACGCGTCCGCCTCCAGTTCCGGACCCGCGCCCACCGCCACGAGGATCACGCTGTGCGCGCCAGCGCGCTGGAGCATGACCCGCAGCCGACTGGCCGTGAATGTGACCCCGTCGATGGAGAGAGACGACGACCCGATTTCCAGCGTCTCGGCGTGCCTCGCATAGACCCAGGGCCGCCCGTGCGCTGCGTACCAGGCGCGGGCCTGGTCGGCCAGCTCGGCCGCCCGCCCGTCAGGCGTCCGGCCCCTCGGATACCCGAGCAGCCGGTTGTACTCGTCCGGCGCTACGCCGACGTCCGGACGGGTGTCGGCCAGCTCGATCATCCGGTCACCCGGCCCGTGAACGCGAGCGGCTTGAACTGGCAGCCCTCGACGAAATGGTCGAAGAAGTGCGGGTGCGTTTCGAGGCGGCAATGCTCGACCGTCCTGACGATCGCTTCGAGCTCCTGGCGCCTCGACCGCGAGAGCAGGGCGATCGAGGCCCCTTCGAGGGCGGCGTTGCCCAGCTGCACGACTTTCGACGCCGGGATGGACGGGATGAGCCCGATCCGTTGCGAGGCCTCCACCGGCATGTGGCGGCCGAACCCGCCCGCCAGGTAGAAGACGTCGACATCGCTGGCATCGACGCCCAGCGTATCGAACACCACCCGCAGGCCCGCGGCGTTCGCGCCCTTCGCCTGGGCCAGCTCGTTGACGTCACTCTCGAGGAGGAAGATGTCGCGTGCGCCGTCAAGCGTGATCCGGTGCGCCTCGTCCCGGAACCGGCCCATCTCGTTCATCCGGCCGGTTCGGAGCAACTCGCTCAGCAGATCGACGAGCCCGGAGCCGCAGAGGCCTTCCGGGGCGATGTCACCGATGACTCCGAGACGGAACGTGCCATCGTCGTTGGCCGTGACGGACTCGATCGCGCCATCCAGCGCAGGCATGCCGCAGGCGATGGCGCCGCCCTCGAACGCCGGCCCGGCCGGGCACGAAGCGGCGAGCATGCGGTGCCGGTTGCCGAGGATGAGCTCCGTGTTCGTCCCGATGTCCATGATCGCCGCGAGGCGATCTTCGTGGGCGAGATCGATCGCCAGGAGACACGCGGCGGCGTCGGCGCCGACGTGGCCGCTGATGACGGGCAGCCCGTACACGCGGGCCCTCTGGTGTATCGGCAGCAGGCTGCGCCGGCCCGTTGTGGCCAGGCTGGTGGTGGCGCGGCGGCCTTCGATGACGTCGATCTCCGTGATGGACCGGTACGGGCTCTGACCGATCGACGACACGTCCTTGCGGAAGAACAGGTCGCGCATGGTGGCGTTGCCCACGACCACCATCTCGTAGATCGTCGCCGGGTCGACCGGGAACTCCTCGATGGCGTGACGCACATACCCGGCCAGCGTGCGCATCAGGATGTGTCTGCCGTGTTCGGTGGTGTACCGGATGCGCGCCATGACATCCGACCCGCCGAAGCGCTGCGGGTTCTCGAACGACGTGTCTGCGACAATCTCGCCCGTCTCCAGGTTGATGAGCCGAAGGACGACCGTGGTGGTCCCCACATCCATGGCGACGCCGTGCATCGCCCCGCGGAAACGGTCAACCTCCTCGCCGTCGATGAGGATGCGATCGCCGTCCCGCGTGACAGCCGGGTCCGGCGTCGTGGCCTGCCGGTGCACCGCGACGGCGGGCGCGCGCCGTTCGATGCGCATCTGACCGCGACGCACGGTGTGGCAGCGGACCTGCCCCGCCTCGGCTGCCACGTGACACTGGCACGACAGGCGGAAATCGCCCCTGAGGTGCCGCTCCTGTCGGGTGGGCCGGGACAGGCCGTCCATGCCCGCGCTGACTTCGACGATGCATTCCTTGCACGTGCCCTGTTGCCGGCAGGACGTCGGCACGCGGATCCCCAGCTGCTCGGCGCAGTCGAACAGCGACTGGCCGCGGGAGGGCTCGATCGTCCGTCCATTGATCGTCAGGGTCGCCGGCACGCGCGCTGCTCCGGTTGGCCGGCGTGGGCCTCGGATTCGGCCTGTACCGTCTCGGCGCCGGCCGTGGCCGCATCGTACTTGGCCATGGCGGCTACGCCTGCGACGCGAGTCGGAAGAAGAGATCGACGGCGGCCGACGCGTTCGCGCCGTACCCGTCGGCACCGATCTCGTCGGCGAAGGCCTGGCTGATGGGCGCGCCGCCGACGGCCATCTTGATGTGGCCCAGGCCGGCCGCCTCGAAGCCGTCGACGACCGTCTTCATGTACGTCATGGTGGTCGTGAGCAGAGCGCTCATGCCGATGATGGTCGGCTGGCATCGCTCGGCCGCCGCCATGAACTTCTCGACGCTTTGATCGACGCCGATATCGTGCACCTCGAAGCCGGCACCCTCCGCCATCATGCAGACGAGGTTCTTGCCGATGTCGTGCAGGTCGCCGCGGACGGTGCCCATCAGCAGGACCCCCACGCGTGTCGAGCCGCTGTCCTTCGAACTCAGCAGGGGTTTGAGGATCGCCATGCCGGCCTTCATCGCCCGCGCGGCAATCAGGACTTCCGGCACGTACAGGATGTTGTGCTTGAAGTCCTCACCGACCACGCTCATGCCGGCAATCAGCCCCTCGTTCAGCACTTCCCGAGCCGGCCGTCCCTCAGCCAGGGCGTCGCGGGTCATCTGCTCGACGTCCTTGGCCTTGCCCTCGTAGAGACACTGGTTCATCCGCGCGTAGTCGACCATCGGCGCTCCGCAGCGGGCTGCATGCGACGTGCGTTGAAGTCTCTCAGGGCGTCCAGCATGGCCACGATGTTCTGGCGGGGCATGCCCGGGCTGGTACCGCCGCCTACCGAGAGAATCATCCCCTCGCCGCCCGACCCTTCCAGGACGTCGAGGGTGGCTGCCCGCACCTCGTCGGGCGTGCCGCGGACCCCGACCTCGAGCGGATTGACGTTGCCCATGAGGCACATGCGATCGCCGACCCGTCGCTTGACCTCCCGGATGTCCTTCTGCTTGCCCCAGTTCAACACGTTGAACCCGGCGTCGGGCAGGTGGTCGAGGCACGCGTCGATCTCGGCGTCGTTATGGTAGATCTTGACCCAGTCCGCCGGGAACGCCTCGCAAATACGCGTCAGGTTCGGATGCGCGTACTTCATGTAGTGGTCTTCGTTGACGAAGCCGACGATGTCGTCGAGCAGGAAGATACCCTCCACCGAGTCGCCCAGGACCTTGTGCTGGGCCTTGAGCCAGTCGATGACAACGCGTGTGCAGAGGTCGATGAGCTTGTGGGCGCCGGCCGGGTCTTCGACCAGGTCGAACATGAACTGCGTGGTGCCCCGCACGAACCCGGCCATGCAGAGCGGACCGCGCGCCGTGACGAGGGGCAGGATGTGGCCCAGGTCCAGGATGCGCGGTTTCTGCATGCGCATGCGGTGCAGCGTCATCGCGGCAAACCCGTCCGCCTCGACCTCGTACTCCGGAAACGCGTCGATATCCTCGAGTCGATAGAGCGTGTGGTATTCGCTGGGCGTGTTGTCCGGCCAGAACTTGATTTTGGCGCCGAGCACCGACGGCTCCGCGGCCATCCCGTACTCCATCCACCACGAGGGCACGAGGATGATCTCCGGAAACTCCTGGATGATTCGGAGATTGGCCTGGAACCACACCTCGGGATCGAGGTAGTAGTCCATGTGCGAAATGCCCAGGTACCCGGGAATCCACGGGCTGTCGACGATGAGCGCCATGGGGATGTCGGGCAGTGTCTCACGGCGCGCCGCCCGCTTGAACGTGTCCCACTGTTCTGGCAACATCCCGATCCCCTTGATTCTCCCGGACCTGATTTCAACGTGTACGATAAAGTCCAGGTCTCAAACAGATGGATCGACCAACGACCCGGCGCGCTGGGGTCAGGCGGTTGGTGCCACACGACAACCCTTAGAACAAATGGCTTTGATACGCAACCACCCTCAACCTCGTCGCGGGCCATATTGTATGCCGATGTGGCAACAAAAACACGTCAATGTGGGAAGATCGCCCGCGCGACCGTGGTTCGGAAGGTCCTCACCGTCGAACACGACCCGATCGGGCCCGGGCATTGACTTCCAGCGTGTGCCCCGGAGGAGAACCAGGATCCGCGTGTGTGGAGGATGAGCGAAACTCGCTCGACCAGTAAGCGGGCTTCGGCTCGCCGAATCGCCCGCTCGAAGCGGTCCGACGGCAGCACTGACCATCCTGGCCGTGCCGGAAATCTGCCGCGCCGGGGGTATTCAAGATCTGACGCCGCTGCTCCTATAATCGGTCCGGACACGTCGTGTGAGGAGGGTGGCATGCGGCACGTGATGCTCTTGACGGTCGCACTGCTGTGCGGGAGCCGGGCGTTGATTGCGCAGGCGCCCGACAAGGAACTGGTCGCGACGATCTCCGGCCCCGCGCTCTCGGGCGCCATCGTCTCGGGGCTGGCGTGGGATGGCGGCGTGCTGATCATCCAGACCGCGGCGATGCAGAAGGACGGCACGCGGTCCGCGCGCTACCTCACGGTGCCCGGTCCCGGAATGCGAGTCGGCGAGCTGGCCGAAGCTCCGCCCGGCGTGGAGCGCTACTGGCAGATGAAGGCGAGCCGCACCAGTCCGGGCGGCCTGGGCAAAATCACGTTGAACAGCGATTCGAAGCTGCCGATGTACGGCATCGCGTCGCAGGAGCGGCGGCTGCTGGACTCGATGGACATGGGCGGCGTCCGCGTGACGCACGAACTGCGGATTGGCGAGCTCGTGCTCCATCGGCGTTCCGGCGTCGCGCCCTACGACGGCGAGGTGTGGTCCTGGTCGCCGCTCGAGCTCAATCGCATCGCGTACGTGGACGGAGAAGGCGACCTGTGGATCGCGCACGCGGACGGCCGCGGTGCCGAGCGCGTGCTGAAGGGCAAGCTCACGCTGCCCGCGTGGTCGGAGGACGGCCTCCTGCTGGCCGTCGCCGAGCGCAAGAGCGACGGCGCGAAATGGGAAGTGTCGGTCATTCACCTGCCCGAAAGGTACCGCCGCTAACCTCACCTGGGGGATGGGCGCGCCTGGAGAATTCGCCCGCCCGTTGCCCGCGTCACGGCTGCCGAAGCGTCCCGAGGAAGCCTGCACGCACCCAGCACCACGGGCGGCGCCCGCGCTTTTTTCCTGTTGACGGCCAACAGAAATCGTGCCACACTGCTGTTGACGGTCAACAGGGAAGAGGCGGACCCATCTCCCTCGTGGGTGCCGGTCGGGCGCCCTGAGCGTACGCGGGCACGGCGCGACTACGGCGTCGAGGCGCCGCCAAGGAGGCGAAACGAGTGAGTGCGAACGACGGCAAGAGCGACGTCCTCCAGGGCACGCTCGACCTGCTCGTGCTGAAGACGCTCGAGACCCTGGGGCCGATGCACGGCTGGGGCATCGCGCGACGCCTCGAACAGGTGTCCGACAACCTGCTGCAGATGAACCAGGGCACCGTCTACCCGGCGCTGCTGCGCCTCGAGCAGGCCGGCTGGATCACCTCCGACTGGGGTGTGTCCGACAACAACCGGCGAGCGCGCTTCTACGCGCTGACGGCGGCCGGACGCCGGCGCCTGCGCGTGGAGGAGAAGAACTGGGATCGGATGTCGGCGGTGATTGCCCGCGTGCTCCGGTCCGAAACGTAGGAGCAAGACCATGCGCCGGCTGAAAATCCTCTTGCGGCGCGTACGTGCGCTGTTCGGCGGGACCCGGCTCGACGCCGCGCTGGACGAGGAGGTGCGATTCCACCTCGAGATGGAAACCGAGCGGCTCGTTCAGAGCGGTATGAGCGCCGAAGAGGCGCGGCTGATGGCTCGCCGCAAGTTCGGCGGTGTCGACCAGGTGAAGGAGACTTACCGCGACCAGCGCGGCCTGCCGGGTGTCGAGGCGCTCGCCCGAGACCTCGCGCACGCCGCCCGCACGCTCCGCCGCCATCCCGGCTACACGATCGTCGCGGTGCTCTCGCTGGCCCTGGGTATCGGCGCGAACACCGCGGTGTTCTCGCTCATCGACGCCTTCGTGCTTCGCCCGCTGCCGTATCCCGAACCCGACCGGCTCGTCCGCATTTACATGGCAGGACGCCTCAGGGGACGGTTCACATGGGGCGGCGCCGTTGCAGCGCCGGTCCTGCGCGACTGGCGGGAACGCTCGCGCGCCTTCACCGCAATCGGCGCATTTCTCCCGGGCAGCGTCAACCTCCGGAGCTCCGACGGCGCATTGCGTGTTCCGGCGACCTTCGCCGAACCCGACGTGTTTCGGGCGCTTGGCGTTCCTCCCCTGCACGGCAGGCTGCTCCCGCCCGAGAGCACCACGCCCGGCCTGGACCGAGTCGTCGTCCTCAGCCACGCGCTCTGGCGGGATCGTTTCGGCGGCAGCAAGGACGTCATCGGCCAGACCATTCGCATCGACGCCTCGGACCACACGATTGTCGGCGTCATGCCTGCCGCTTTCGAATTCCCGCCACGGGCAAGCGCCGCCCTCTGGATTCCGCTTCCCCTGCCGCCCTCGGATTTCAAGGATCGCGGGAACAACCGCCTGTCGGTCATTGCCCGCCTGAAACCGGGCGTGTCGTTGAGCGCGGCGCGCAGCGACATGGCCAACGTGTCACGCGATCTCGAAGCGATGTACCCCAACAGCCGGTCCGCGTGGCTGCTCCCGCTGCACGGCGACAGTGTCGGACGGACGGCTCTGGTGTTGATCGTGCTGGCCGCCACCGTCGGCTTCATTCTGCTCCTGGCCTGCGCCAACGTCGCCCACATGGTTCTCGCGCGAGCGATGAGCCGGCGTCACGAGTTCGCCGTCCGGTTGGCCCTCGGCGCAAGCCGGTGGCGAATCATGCGGCTCCTTCTGGCCGAGGGACTCCTTCTGGCGCTGGCCGGGGGTCTTGTCGGTCTCGCCGCGTGCCGCTGGGTTCTCGACGCCCTGCTGTCGCTGCCAGCCAATCCCTTGCCGGCGGGCGTCGATGTCTCCGTCAACTGGTCGGTGCTGGGTTATTGCGCGCTCGGTTCCGCGCTGGCGGCATTCGGCATCAGCCTGGTTCCTGCGTGGCGATTGTCCAGACAGGAGCTCCAGGCTGATCTCGCCGAGGCAGTGGCTTCGACCCGACGTCGCGCCCGCCACGGCAACCGGCTCATCACGATCGAGGTTGCAATTTCGGTGGCGCTCGTCATCGGCGCGGGCATGCTGGTGCGAAGTCTGCGCGCACTGACGGATCTCGATTTCGGGTTCCGGCCGGAGAACGTCCTGACCATGCGCGTGAGCATGCCGCCCGGCCGGTACCCCGATGTGACGAGACTGCACTCGTTCTACGACCGCCTGCTGGAACGGCTGTCAGCAGTACCTGGCGTGGAAGCAGTCGGCCTGAACAACCTGCTGCCGATCCAGATGACGTACACCAACATGGACTTCACGGTGGAGGGGTGGCCCGACAACCGCCCGGGCTACGAGCCGTTCGCCGAGCATCGCACCGTGAACGCGGACTTCTTCCGCGCGATGGGGATTCCCCTGGTTTCGGGCCGATCGTTCACGCGAGCGGAGAACCGGCCCGGATCGGGCGTGATGGTGATCAGCAAGCGGGCTGCGGACATGTACTGGCCGGGCCAGGATCCCGTCGGCCGGCGAATGGCATACGGCACCCGAAAGGAGCCGGACCGTTGGCTCACGATCATCGGCGTGGCCGGCGACATCAGGAGCGCCGGTCTGGGTGAGCCGCCGCAGGCCATCCTGTACGCCCCCTACCGCGACTTCGACTACGCGATCCAGTCGGTCAGCCTGATCATGCGAACCACGGCCGCGCCGGCCTCGTCGGCCCGTGCCGTCCGCGAAGCGGTGCGCGAACTCGACCCGGACCTGGCGCTCTATTGGGTGAGCACCATGGAAGACGTGATCGCGCAGTCCACGACGGGCACGCGCTTCCTCGCCGTGCTGCTGGCCGCTTTCAGCGGCCTCGCCGTACTGCTCGCGATCATCGGTGTGTACGGGGTGATGTCCTACGTGGTTGGCCAGCGCCACCGTGAGATCGGCGTGCGCATCGCGATGGGCGCATCCCGTCGCGACGTCCTCCGGTTGGTCCTCGGTCACGGGACGCGCCGGGCGCTCGTCGGCATCGGCATCGGGATTGTGGCGTCGATCTCACTGCGCCTGGGAATCATGCGTCCGTTTCTCTTCGGCATCGGCCCGATCGACGTCGCGTCGCAGGTTGGCGCCGCAGCAGTCATTCTCGTGGCTGCGCTGGCGGCGAGCGCGGTACCCGCGTATCGCGCCTCGCGGGTCGATCCAATCGAGGCGCTGCGGCACGAGTAGCAGCCAATTGGGACACTCGCGCGATGAGTGGAGGTTGCCATGATGTCCTTCGGCTGGGCGGCCTCACCGATCAGGTCGATCTCGTTGCTCGCAGGGTTGCTCCTTTCGCTGTGCACCTGCGGCGCGGCGGCAGTCGATTCTCAACAGGCTGCGTCTCGCATCGATAACCTTCTGTCGCAGGAGTACCCCGCGGGCGAACCCGGGGCAGCGGTCCTCGTCTCGAGGGCTGGCAACGTCATTCTGAAGAAGGGCTACGGCCTTGCGGACACCGAGCGCAACGTGCCGGCGACGCCCGGGACGGTGTTTCGCCTGGCGTCGGTGACCAAGATGTTCACGGCCACTGCCGTCCTGATGCTGGCGGAGCGGGGCAAGCTTGCCCTGGACGACGCAGTGACGAAGTTCCTTCCGGCGTATCCGGCCCCAGGTCAGAAGATCGCTGTCAGGCACCTCCTCTCCCACACGTCGGGACTTGCCGACTATCTCGATCGCCCGGACAGCATGGCGTGGGCGCGGAACGAGTACACCGTGCAGAACCTGATCGATGCGTTCAAGGACCGGCCGGCGTCGTTCGCGCCCGGAGAAAAGAACGTCTACTCGAATTCGAACTACGTGCTGCTCGGCGCAATCATCGAGAAGATCGCCGGGGTCAGCTTCGGCGAGTTCGCCAGGACCAACCTGTTCGGGCCGCTGGGTATGACGAGCACGTCATGCGGTGGGACGTTCAGTGACATTCCGCGCATGGCCACCGCCTACGAGCCGGCGCGCACGGCCGACGACCAGTTGGACTGGAGCCGGCTGCTCGTCGCCAGGCCGTACACGATGTCGTCGCTGTACACCGTCGGGGGATGCGTGTCGTCGGTCGAGGACCTGACGCGATTCCACGACGCGCTGCTCAAGCACAGGCTGGTGGGAGAGCGATCGCTGGCTCAGAGCTTCGAGCCGGTTGCGTTGAACAATGGGAGCGTGGGGACGATCTCGCGCGGCGGCTGGCAGATCGACAAGGTCCAGGGACGCCGGGCGGCCATGCACGGCGGAGCGCTGCCCGGCGTCTGCACGTGGTTCCTCACGATGCCGGACGACGACGTCGCCGTGATTCTCCTGAGCAACCGGACACCGGGCAAACCGAGGTGCGGGATGCTGGCCGTGCAGATTGCCGGAATCGCCATCGGCGGGTGAAGGTGCGTGGAGCCCAGGAGGCGGCGTCATGGTTCGGCTCCATGACACGGTCTGGGTCTATGTCGCGGTTGGACTGTCGATCGTTGTCGTCGCCGTGGGCTGGCCGGTCTTCCAGCGCAAGTTCGGGTCCCCGGCTTCGCTGCTCTGGACCCTTGGAGTAGTTGGCGGAGTCTGGTTCACGTACCTGATCCGCGCGTGGGCGTGGAGCTCACGCGGCCAAGCCCCACCCGCTGTGGAGGGTGAAGGGAGGAAGGGATCGTGAGATGGACCAGCGCATCTCGGATCGCCGCGGCTGCGCTTCTCCTGCCGCTGCTCGCCTGCAGTCGGTCCGTCCTGCCCTCGCGATCTCGAGCGGCATCCGCAGCTTCGGTTCTGCCGATGAAGGCGACCGATGGACAGACCGGCCCTGCCAACACCGATCCTGCTGGCGTTCCTGAAAGAGCACCTCAGCACCCGCGCGCCTCGATCCTGACCTGAGCTGAAGGCCGTGGATGGAACTTCCTGGACGATGAAACCGTTTGTAGAGATAGACGAGCCACAGACGGGCAGGAAACCGTGGGCTGGCCCAATAGCGCGTCAGGACACATCGTGAGCAGGACGACCGTTCAGCAGCGAACCGGACCCGGAACAGGTTGGTTTCTCGCAGCACTTGCGGACCGCGTGATCCGGGACCTGCGGTACGCATCGCGCGGGCTGCTTCGCAATCCCCGATTCTCGCTGGTTGTGCTCTGCATCCTTGGGCTTGGCATCGGCGCAAACACTGCCGTTTTCAGCGTTGTCAATACCGCCCTTTTCAGTCCCGCTCTTCCTTACGGCAAGCCGGATCAGGTCGTCCGGATCTACATGACGCAGCCCAAGACCACTCGCACGGAATGGCTGTCGCACCCGGAGTTCGTCGACCTCAGGAATCAAGAGGCTCTCTTCTCCTGCGCCGCAGCGGCGAGCGATGGGGAGGTTTGGTCGCTGCAGAAGGAAAGCACCACCGTCACGGTGCTTGGAGAAGTCTGGTCGCCTTCCTTGTTTTCGCTGATCGAGGTCGCTCCTTCCATGGGCCGGGCCTTCCGGGCCGAAGACGACCTGCCCGGCGCCGAACCGGTTGTCATGCTGAGCGACGCGACCTGGCGGACGCAGCACGCCGCGGATCCGCGCATCATCGGGAAGAGCGTCCGGATCAACGGCTTTCCGGTGACGGTCGTTGGTGTCGGTCCCAGGGGTTTCAAGGGGACGCTGGTTGCGTTCTCCACCGATTACTGGATCCCGTGGGCGACGGCGACGGTGGTCGATCCGGAGAGGGCCCGCTTCGAGAACCGACGGGATCGCGGCGTGCGCATGTTCGCCAGGCTGCAGCCCGGCATCACGCCGGGCCAGGCACAGGCCAGGCTCGATATCATCGCGGCCCGACTCGCCGAGGCGTACCCGGACACGAATCACGATCGCAAGTTCAGAGTGTTCCGGGCCGCAGATGTCCGCCTCGATCCGATGTTCGACAAGGCGCTGGGTCCGCTGTCGGTCTTCCTTCTGGCGGTCGTCGGACTGGCGCTGCTGGTTGCCTGCTCGAATCTGGCCGGCATGTTGCTCGCCAGAGCCCTGTCCCACCAGCGGGAGACCGCTGTGCGCATGGCCCTGGGGGCTGGCAAGGGACGTCTGATCGGCGAACTCCTGACCGAAAGCGCGTTGCTCGGCCTTGTCGGCGGTGGCTTGGGAGTGTTGGTGGCCCTCTTGGGGCTCGGCCAGTTCACCAGCCTGAATCTGCCGGTGCCGGTCACGCTCACCGTCAACGCGGAGATCGATGCCCGGGTCCTGGCCTTTGCCTTCCTGCTCTCGATCGCAACCAGCGTGCTGGTTGGACTGGTCCCCGCCTTGCGCGTTGTCCGAGGCGACTTGACGGGAATCATGAAAGACAAGGCGGTCCTGCTGTCGCGCCGGTACCGGGGGCTCTCCCTACAGAATGCCCTGGTCGTCGTGCAGGTGGCGGCGTCGGTCGTGTTGTTGATCACGGCGGGATTGTTCCTGCGAACCATCGGGGCCATCCAGGCGACGGAGATCCCGTTTGAATCGAGGCGGATCGCGTTCGCTACCGTCGATTTCGCGCGTGGTGGGCTGCGAACGGAAGCCGAAGGCCGGACGTTTGTAGACCGGTACCGCGAGCGGGTGGCTTCCCTGCGGGGGATTCAGTCGGTCGCATTGGCCAGGCAGGTCCCATTGAGCCTGTGGGGGATTGACCAGACTCCGATTCGGCGCGAGGACCAAAGGCGGGATGCCGACGTACGGCCGGTTGACAGCTTCTTCAACGTCGTCAGCCCGGAGTACTTCAGCGTCATGGGCATCCCGATCCTCCAGGGCAGAAGCTTCAACGAGGAAGACGGTCCGGCGTCTCCGCGTGTCATGGTAATCGGTGAAACGATGGCCGGGAGACTGTTCGAGAATCGGAATGCGATCGGCGCCTATTGCTGGGTGGGGCCGCCCGGCGAGGAGGCGGCCGTGCGGGTCGTGGGCATCGCCAGGGACGTGCCCATCGTCGCGCTGAGGGAGAAGGCCAATCCGTACTTCTACGTGCCCTTTGCCCAGAAGTACTCCTCGGATATGTCGGTCATCGTCCGCACCGCGGATCCGATGCGCGCGCGCGAGCTCCTCAGGCGCGAACTGCAGACCATGAACGCGCAGATTCCGATACTGGAGAGCAGGACCATGGACGAGCAGTTGGCCGGGCAGACCTACATCTGGCGCATCGTTGGCATCTTCCTGTCCGTCTTCGGATCGATGACCATGTTGTTGGCTTGCATCGGGCTCTATGGGCTCGTGTCGTTCGCTGTCGCACGAAGAACGCGTGAGATTGGCATTCGAATCGCCCTGGGCGCGGCGCCCGGGCAGGTGGTGGTCGAGGTTTTGCGCCGCAGCCTCATGCTCACGCTGGCTGGAGCGACGATCGGCCTGGCGCTGGCCGGTTTGGCGAGCCAGCCGCTGCGCAGGCTGCTGCAGGATGTTTCGCCGACGGATCCAGCCGTGTATGCAAGCGTGGTCCTGCTGTTGTCCATGGCGTCGTTTCTCGCGGCCTACCCGCCGGCGCGCCGCGCCGCGCGCCTGGACCCGATGTCCTCACTCCGCCACGAATGATCTCCGGCTCGTCGCAAACGGGCAGCCGTGCCTTTCCTGAGCGGGTTGAGCGCCGGGTTGAAACGCCTCTCGGGGAACAGGCGAATGAGACGGTTGTCCGGGCTCGTCTGCGTCGTCGCCTCTTCAGGATCGGATCTGCCCAGGCCCGGCCCGCTCTTCAGCGGGCGCTCGGGGACGAGGACTGGGAGGTGAGGGTGTACGCGGCGGAAGCGTTGAAGCTGGCGCGGGACAACCAGGGACCACGCGCAGGCAAGGGCCGCGGCGGGAAGTAACCGACGACGAACCGTGGGCGCGGCCGGTCGCTCCCGTTGGTTCGTGTCGCGGTCGCGGCTGTTCGATCGCCTTGCTTCGTCTCCCCAGAATCGCTGACGTCACGTTCACGTGCGCGCGTTTGCGGCGAGCAGCGGCACCAAATCCAGCACGGTCGCGCGTACATCGAGACCGAGAGCGCAGTGGACGCCGCAGCCGCTGCAGCGAGCGCAGGGGACATCGTGCAAGGACCATCCCTGCAGCACCTGACGCGCCCTGTCCGGCCGGCCGTGCCCGACGGCGTACATCGACGCGCGCATCAGGGCGGTGACGTTCACGCCCGACGGGCATTGAGCGAGACAGACACCGCACTGCTGGCAGAAAACGCCGGCGAGGCCGGCCGTCTCGCCGAGCTTCAGATCCGAGCGCTCCTGCGGCGTCAGCGCCGGGCTGTTGACGACATCGAGGTCTTCCCCCAGCTCGTCGTAATTGGAGAAGGCCGGAATCGTGGTGTGCACGTGCTCGTTCTGCACCACCCACTTCAGCGCGGCCTTCATGTTGATCTTCCGGAGACGCAAACGGTCCCAGTAGACGCCGGCCTGGGTCTTCATGGCGATTACGCCAAGGCCGGCTTCCGACGCCACCTTGATCGCCTTGGCAATCGCCTCGCGGTGCGACTGCCTGAAGTTGTAAGCGGTAACGACCACGTCCCACGCGCGGGCGTCGACGGCGGCCCGGATGACCTCGGGCTCGTTGTGGTGGGTGATGAGGCCGATGAATCTCGTCAGCCCGGCCTGCTTCAGTTTCCCGAACGCCTTGATGTAGGGCTCGTGCAGCGCGCTCTGCCGCGTACCGACCGAGGCCAGGTAGTAGATGTCGACGTAATCGAGGCCGAGAAGCTCCAGGCTCGCATGCATCGACTTCCCGATCAGAGCCGGATCGACCTCCACTCCGACGTCCATTGACGGCCTGCCGCCGCCCGGGAAGCGGTACGGCAGATCGGGGCTGGTGCCAATCACGAACGAGTCACGGACCAGGCCCTTCAGCGCGCCGCCGAGCATCCGCTCGTGGTTGCGCTCGGCATACGAACTCGAAGTGTGGACGTACTTGATCCCTTCGTCGATGGCGCGTCGGACGAGGTCCATCGCGTACGCGCTGCTCATACTGACGACAGGCAGCCTGAGGCCCGTGCGGCCGAGGGTGCGAATGCTGGAGGGAGGACTGGCCGGCGGCGAATGACGCGGGGCCGTGGTGTCGGAGCACGCCGAGACGAAGGCCGCCGCGGTCATCCCGGCAGCGCCCATCCTGAGGAACTCGCGCCGTGTCGCGAGCCGACTATCGGTCACAGGAGATTCTCGCGTGATCCATTCTCGCACTACGGCGTCGCCAACGACAGCCGGCTGGCCCGCTCCTGCGCGGCAAGAATACAGAGTGAAGCCTCCCTTCCGGCAAGAGGCGTGAAGACCGGCTCTGTCTGATCGTCCGGAACGCCGCTCTGCGAATGCCCACCTCACCTGGCGTCGGCCGTCATTGTCGACACCGGCCGCACCCAGCTGACCCGGATCTTCAGGATGTCCAACACGGTCATCGTGGTGCTGCCGACGTTCACCGCCCAGGCTCGGCCTGGGTACGTCTCGTCCCCACGTGAACGCCCACCACACCCCCTTGGCGAGGTTGTCGCCGTCGCTCGAATAGACGGGACCCGGCTCGTGAGAGTTCACCGCATGGCATCCCTCGCGGTGGCTATCCTCGGCCCGGAACATGACCTCGCAGGTCTCCTTCGCCCCCCCATTGCGAGGACGCCGTTCCGATCGGGACCGGCGGCGTAAACGAACGGCCACGCTGGGACGGCTCCGTACTGAAAGGAGCTCTGACATGCCACGATTTGTGTGCACAGCGTCGGTCGTCGTCCTCGTGCTGCTGGTCCTGGCGTCCACCACGCCATCAGCGGCACAGGATCCACAAGCGAAGATCAAGACGGCGTCCGGCTTCCTCCTCGGCCCACCCAGCCCCTC
>Ga0315279_10004685_pt1 | contig 18241 bp, 20 predicted proteins | sample YL17G06_20_MG_FD_203694 | JGI IMG/M metagenome (GOLD analysis project Ga0315279, IMG submission 203694) | Sediment microbial communities from Yellowstone Lake, YNP, Wyoming, USA - YL17G06_20 | ecosystem: Environmental > Aquatic > Freshwater > Lake > Sediment | place: USA: Wyoming | collected... | reverse complement strand
GCGAGATTCCGGGTTTATTCATTCCTCAATTCTATGAGGGTGAAACCATTTCCAAATGCATTGCATCCGACTTAGATAAGTGCTTTCACCCTACCCTGCAACTAATTTCCGAGTCTTCACCTTTTGGTAAATCCTTTTTTTTAGAAGTGAGTCGGGGCTGCCCCAGAGGTTGTAGGTTCTGCCTCATTGGATATCAAGGGCTTCCTTTTCGATTTCGGGCGTTGTCAACTCTCAAACAAATTGTTTTAGATGGAATTGCAAATTCGAAAGTTGAAAAAATCTCTATAATTGGAAATTCTCTCTCCGATTATCCCCATTTGAATGAGTTATGTGAGTTTATAACCGAACAGGGTCTAAACCTATCCCTCCCCTCTTTGCGAATAGACATGCTTTCCGATTCACTATTATCGTTATTGAAGGAATCTGATGTTAAAACTATTTCAATAGCTCCTGAGGCGGGCTCTGATCGCCTACGGTCCGCCATCGGCAAAAGCATTTCCAATGATCTTCTGCTAGATCAAATAAAAAAATGTGCAGACGCAAAAATCGAAAATTTAAAAATATATTTTTTAATAAATCTTCCCACAGAAGCACCAGAGGACATAAGCAGTATTTCAGATTTACTTAAAACATTAGTTCAAAAAATATATTCACCTCAGCACCTTCATTTAAGTATAAATCCTTTTATCCCAAAACCCCACACTCCCTTTCAATGGGAACCCCCTCTGAATTTAGCAACCTTACAGCAGACTACAAAAGTGCTGCAGAAAAGAATTCGAGCCTTAAAAATTTTCAATTTTGAAATTCTAGATCCTCGATGGGCACGCATTCAGGGTGGCCTTTCACGGGGGACTAAGGAGCTCGGAAACATTTTACAGGATATTTTATTTAGCGGAGGAACATTAGGTGCTTGGCGTAAAATACTTAAAAATTCAGAATATTCGATTGAGGAATCTCAATTTTTACAACCAACCCTCGATGTGAAACTTCCCTGGGATTTCATTGATATTAAAATGGACAAGAAAAACTTGCTTTCATTATACAATCGTACTCATGGTTGATTTTCATCACGTAAACTCTGCATCAGTTCATCGATTGATGGGAATGATGGGTCTTCGATTACCTCCAGGGTCCCATTCCGTCCCAAAGTCAATTTCGTGATGCCCATATATTGTGATGCGTAGCAGTCTTTAAGATCCACTACTTGATTCGCTTTCACCTTATAAATTTGATTTTGCCATAAAGTCAGCGGAATTCTGCCTGAATTATCGCCCAAAATTGCTTCTGCAACGCGTAACTGTCTCCCGCTTTTTGATCGGACCGATTGCGGTATCTGGATAGAAAGGATGCGTGCACGTATTGAAATATTCGTCATTTCTGGAAGTATTTCACTGATTTGCATATACCCACCGAACTTACTATTTTTCCTGTTTCTTCAGGATATCTGAAATCGGAAAATACACCATAAATAACGCGACGAAAGCTGCAACTAATGAAATAAAAGGTATGAAAAATATAGCGGGTGTATAAATGAAAAAAATAATTATCGGAACAACTAATAAAATGCATAATATTATCACATATCTTTTTATTTTATTTAATTTCTCTTTAATCGTTGGCTCTATATGACCAGACTCTTCTTTTTTTTCAACCGATTCCTCAAATCCTTTCTTTCGTTCTTTCCAACTTGATTTATGAGGGGCTCTCTCCATAGGAACTCACCACATTATGAACTTATTTTCAGTTAACTCGATATTTTATAAATTTATTTTCTGTTAAATGACCAGTTTAAAGGAGAAAAACTATTTACTAATTTTTTAAATAAAACGATCATAATTAACTTTAGTTATAATCAAACTGAGGAACCTATTTGTCACAAAGGAAACCCAAAAGCAGTAAGAAAGTGGCAAGGACAGCCAAATCACCCACATACGACGAGGATTCAGATGAATCGTTAATGGATGACGAATATGAGGAAGCTCCACCTAAGCGATTTCCTTCGAGACCGAATCAATCCCTATCTGATCACCCCGAAGATGACCTGATGGAGGATCAGCACGAGAATATGGATCTCTTGGATACCATCGACGGAGTTGCGTATGAATCTGATCAGTTTCAGGAAGATTTTCCTCACTTAGCAAGAGAGATACAAAATCCTAGTCTTCTTTATCCTGTAGATGCCGTGCGTTGGGACGATAAAGAAACTTTGGAGGAAGAAGAGGAAGAAGCGGAGTTAAAGCCGAAACAAGGAAGCTACACGCCACCGGAAGAACCCAACTTAAAATCCTTACTTCGTCGTTGTAAAACTGAACAAGAAGCCCTAGAAATCATAAAATACTTTGAAAAGCGTGAAGATATAAGTTCCCAAGAGGCCGAGAAACTTATAACTACTTTGCAATCGAAGGGCTTAAAAGCATTTCAAAGCAAAAAAGAAGATTAGATTTTATTTTGCAGAAACAATTTTAACGATATCACTCTCTTTTAACTCGTAACTTTCCCCTAGACGCTTCTTTGTCCTTGCATCAACTCCATGGATGAAAAATTTTTCAAAATCGGAATGAATTTTTCCAGCAAATTCTCGAAGCGGAAGTCCACGATTTACTAAATAGACGTCAGGCAACACCCGTCCATCTTTATCTGAGAAAGTTTGAACATCATACACGGGATATACAGGAATTAAATTCAATAATTCAAAGACGGTAACATTTAAGGCTTTTTGGACCCCTAAGGAGCCGTATTCTCCGAGAAGTTTCTTTATATTATCCATGGCTGTTAATTCTTTAGCTGAAAATTTTTCTGGTTTCAATATTTCGAAGTCGCTATCACCTGGGTTATAGGAAATAATCTTATCTTCCGCATAGTGTCGAAGCCAATATTCCGCAAGAGCGCATGTTGGAATTACCGGTTTGTCGAGTTGCGTTTTCATATTTTCGATATTTTCCTTAGCAGGTTCTAAATCTATTTTATTGGCAACGATTATCATCGGTTTTGCTATAGCTTGAAGCTCTTTAATAAATAGATAAATCTCATCCTCAGACCATGTGCTCGGCTTCTCTGCATTCAAATTTGTTTTTTTTACCGCACTGAGGATGTGGACTCTCGTCATACCAAGCCCTGAAAGGCGTTCGACCATTGTATCCACAAATGGGGTTTTTTCAGCCTCCATCTTTCGCGCATACTTTTTCCAGTCGCGCTTTACAACTTCACCGAGCCACATAATAATTTCATGTTCTAAAAATTCCACATCCTTTAACGGGTCCCAATTTCCTGGCGGCAAATTCTGGCCTTCAGCATCCGTTGCGCCCGCCGCATCTACTACATGGATAAGGGCATCTGCCCTGCTCAAATCATTCAGGAATTTATTCCCAAGCCCTTTTCCCTCCCATGCACCAGGAACTAATCCCGCAACATCTAATAAATTCACGGGAATCAAACGTGTTCCATTAACACAGAGTGAATTTTTTGGTTTATCCTCGACCCCCAACTCCTTACAAGGGCATTGTACAGCAACATATGCAGTGCCAGGATTGGGCTCGATTGTTGTGAATGGGTAATTTGCCACCTTGGCAGTCGTCATACAGGCTGCATTCAAAAAGGATGTTTTTCCACTATTGGGTTTCCCCACCAGTCCAATTAACATATTCTCACCCTATAAAAGGTTTTTTACAATTTCATTGCTTCATTCTGTCATTTGAGTTTAAATGCCTCTGGCTTCAAAGGCGTTACTCCTTCAAAATCATATAAGATCTTCCAGAACCCATATGCTGTTAATCCATAGAGGACCCACGTAAAAGCCGAGAATGCGGTATAAAGGGTCACATCTTGATATAAAGAGGGGCGAAAGGCCGGAACAAAAAGATTCGCCAGCCAGAGAATCCCGGTAAGGGCTAGCAAATATTTTAAATTCTTTTTTTGACTATTGGTTCCCACGATAAGGAGGAAAATTGCAATTAAAATGGTGAAGATTAAAACTGTGATAGATGATATGGTATTTAATCCATAATAGAGGCTATTGACAATGAGATCTTGTTGTGTATAACGAAGTGGACTCACTATTAAAAAGACAGCTAAATTTAAAATCGCAATAATAGCCCCATCTAATTGAAAAACGCCACCATACATCCCACTATCGCGGGATACCCTTTTACCTGCATATATCGTGCCTAAACCGAAAAGAACTCCCAACCCTTGCATTAGAAAAAATGTGAAAGCTGCAATTTCAAGTGTCATTATCGTACCAAAAAGAATTGGATACATGGTAACAATGAAATCAACCGGGATTAAAGCTACAATGCTAATAATTCCAAGTTTAAGAAAAAGTTCCATTCTTTCAGTTTTTTTTACATCCTGAACATCCTTCTCTCTTTCTAGCTTTCGCCTCTCTGCAATTCTCTTTCGCTTTACTGTCCGCTCGCGCTCAACTTCATCTTCCATTTACTTTAGCCTCCTTATCTTTAGAATCTCAAAGAACAACCTTTTTGAAATTTTTTCTCATCTTAAATTTTTTAAATCAAACTAATGCTATACATACCTTAAACATATTCAAAAAAAATTTCCTCAGATAGGTTTCAAATTTTTTTCGTTAAGGGATGTTGAATCCAATGGCAGTTCCATTAAGATTACGAGTGTTTTTAAGCCAAAAATTTGAAAGCAAAGTTTTTACGCTTGCATCTGGTGATACTGATGGGGATGGAACTGAAGAAATTGTTGTAGGGCTGGAAAATGGAGATCTGCGCGTATTTAAGTATGAAAAAGGTGAACTAAAAGAAACCTGGAAGACGAAATTACTGAGATGGATAGATCAAATATATATCGCCGATATAGATGAAGACCATTTTAATGAAATTTTAGTTGCCTCCGGTCCCATCTTAGAAATTTATAAGTTTTCCGAGCCAAATTATAAGCAAGTTTGGAATTTTCATGCAAATACTCCCATCACATCCATTGCTGTAGGCGATGTAAATAATGACCGTCACACTGAATTACTCATTGGTTCTAATGATGGAAACCTCATTGTGTTTGGGCAGGGCGATGAACCATACCAACTCAAACAGGTGTGGAAAAAGAAGTTTGAAGGTGATATTTTAATCAGTTTGGCGGATCTGGATGCAAATAAATTAAATGAGCTGGTCGTGACCAATAACAACACAATTCGGGTTTTTCGCGTAGTTGATAAGTATCCAAAAAAAGAATCATGGAGTGAGACCTTCAAACCCTATATTAAGAGATTACATCTCTTTGATATCAATGCTGATAATAAGGCTGAAATATTCTTAGGGTTAGAAGATGGAAATTTGTCCATCTTTTCCCATAAGGATGGCGATTATTTTTCTGAAGATAAAAAAGATAAAAAATTCACTTTCAATGACATAATTTCAGCAATCGCCTCAGGGAAAATCCAAAATAAAAGCGTGGTAGTAGCAGGTTCTTATGATAAAACGCTACGAGCTTTCCAAGATGCTGAATTGTTTAAAATAGAAGTAGATGATAAAATCTACGCTGTTTCCCTAGCAGATATCGATCATGATGGTAACACAGAATTAATTCTTGCGGTTGGGAATGGGCTCTTTATTTTCAAAGAGGATATCCTTCTTACCTTCGAAATTGATTATCCAAATTCCCTTTACGCTGATGAAGAACTGATAATCACTTATTATATTAAAAACAACTCAGAGAAACCGATCTATAAGTTGAATTTCACGAAAATCGAATGGACTCCAAAAATTCTTACTTTAAAAGGGGCATTAAAACCAGAAATTTCCTTAATCGAAAAAGGGAGCGCGAGCGAAATTGCACTTCATTTTAAACCCTCTATTGTGGAAAGGGTAACTTCCATTGTTTTTAATCCAATCAAGATTCAATTTGAAATGAATAAACAGCCTCAATCCCAAACTCTTTCTGAAATTCGAATAAATTTACTTCCCCCTTTTAATTATCTCGCCCAGCATATTCTCACCTTCTTTGGTAATCTTAAAGGAACAAAAGTCCCCTTAAAAACTCTTGGGAAATTTGTACCAAAAGAACTCGGACCACTTGAATCCGATATTGAACGCATTATTTCTCGTCTCTTGGACGAGAATCTCCTAAAAGGTACTCTAACAAACAATATCCTCTATATTCAAGATGTGAAATTGCCCACAGAAATCACTTATGAACCGCCATCACCAGAACAAGAGATGATCTCCCCTGAATTACTAATAGGCGCCGTAAAAAAAGCTGTTAAGATGAAAAAACGAACTTTATTTTCCGAGTTAGCGGTTCAATTCAACACAGACCAAAAAGAGCTAGAAAAAACCTTACAGAAACTTAAAACTAATTTTGAAATTACGGGCATCTTGATTCCAAATGAAGAATTTTATTTCTTGACCCCTATTGAAATCGATTCAATAGTCGATATGATTAAAAAAACGCCCAATATATCCTTTCCTGACCTAGTTGAAAGATTTGAGCTCTCCGAGAAAGAATTGCAGTATCTTTTGAACGATCTCATCACTCTCGGAAAACTGTATGGGCAAATAATTTCTAAGGGTGGGGTCAATAAATTTATCACAGTTGAGGCTTTATCCAAGACTGTTTCAAAAGAATTGACGGATAAGGGAAAAATAGACCTTACGAATTATTCAAAACAAACTGCTATCTCAAGTGAACTAATCCGAGAAGCATTAAGAATTCTTCTCGATTCCAATTTTCTTGGATACTACACATTTGATGGGAAATTATTTGTAGCAGAAGCTCAATTAGAGAAGGAATTAATTACCGCAGTCCAAAGTTCAGAAACGACAAGTGTAGGGTTAACTTCCTTAGCGAAACGATTTCAAATCTCCAAAGATACCATTGCTCTTATACTAAATAACCTTATCAATAAAAACTTGATAAACGGATATATTTCTGAAAATACGCTATATCTGAAAAGTTATGAAGAAGAAAAGCTCCGAGATCTTTTTGAAAAATATATTGATGCACTGAATTTAATACATATTTTAGTAATTCACCGGGAAAGTGGAGTCGCCATTTTCTCAGCATCATATACCCCTGAAAAAATAGATTCCTCCCTTGTTTCAGGGTTTTTACATGCCATAACTTCTTTCGGCTCAGAACTAACAGGCATGGAAGGCACCCTCCAGCTTCTTGAATACAAGGGTTTCAGAATAACAGTGCAAGAAGGTGAATTTATCCGTGCCGCTCTCATCCTTAAGGAAGATCCTTCAAATCGTCTTCAAGAGATTTTAAAGCATTTTGTTCGATTCTTTGACACAAAATATAGAACCTCCTTACAGGATTTCAGAGGCTCAGTTGATAACTTTTCAGATGCGAATACTCTTATTGATGATTTCTTTGAAGTTAGTTTGAGTTTCTCTCATGAAATTCAAGAGAAAGAAGTCTTCAAAAATCGTGAGCGCCTCAGTGCTAATGAATTTGCTGTGATAAATATGGCTCGTAGCCTCGGACGCCAATTTTTATTGCGAACTTTATTTGAAAAAATTAGCAAAGAGCTCTTAATCTCTCAACTTGAAGCATTTTCCATAATCTATAACTTAAAGGAGAAAAAAATATTCAATGTTATCACCGAGGAACGAAAATATTGCCCTCATTGTAGCTCCATCATTCTAAAATCTGCCTTGGTTTGTCCTTACTGCCTAAAAAATATAGAGGAAACAAATGATTAATTATTTTAGAGAAAAATTTTTTACCTGAATTGAGGGATAGAACTAAAATGAAAACGTGGTTTCTCTAAAAGAACTACCGCGAGGGAAAGGAGTGAAAAATATGCCCACAACAATTGATGGAAAAACTGCCTCAGATTGGTGGAATATAGGCGTTGTGGAGGGGGAATTAGGAAACTATCAGAAAGCGGTGGAATATTATGAGAAAGCCGTTACAATTGATCCCCACTATACCGAAGCATGGTATAATATGGGCGTTAATTATAAAAAATTAGGAAACTATCGGAAAGTCATTGAGTGCTGGCAGAAAACAATCCAATTCAATCCTATGCTATCTGCCTTCATCCTGCCAAAATTACGGGAACTCCAAGATCGGTTAGAAAAAGAAGAGGATAACCCCCTTGATATCACCGATCCGTATAAATTTTTTAATAGCCTCGGAAAAAGATGCTATCTAAAATACCATATTTCAAGAAATTCGGATTTTAGTGAAATTACGGACATTTGGAGGCGATTAGTAAAATTTCTCCACCCAGATCAGAACCCGTATGCGTCGGAGGAAATAACGAAAAAGTTAAATGAGGCATATCAAAAGATTAAGAAACAGAGGAATTTATAAATAGAAAACCATTCTAATCTCTGTGAAGGGATATCTTTTTTCTTCACTTTTACTAATCTAACAAAATTAAATGAGATAGCTCTGTAGACTGGATCCACTTTTCAGAAACCAATGAATTTATCACTGATATTTTCATATCAATTAATTGGAAAATTTATATTTGTCATAAAATATTGTTTTTCCAATTTTGTCCAATTTTATATATGTAATAAATTAGTGAGGCTCTCTATCAAATGACGCAAAAAGTGCTCATTTTAGACGGTGTGCATTCCAATTGTGCGAAGATGCTCCGTGAAGCGAATTTTAACGTAGAGGAAAAACCAGAGATATCCATTGAAGAATTAAAAGACATAATTTCAACGGCAGATGCAATTATCGTTAGAAGTAAAACAAAAGTTACACAGGATTTAATTGATTTAGCACCCAATCTGAAAATCATTGCCCGCGCTGGTGTGGGATTAGATACCATTGATGTTGAATATGCTCAATCCCACGATCCTCCAATCAAAGTAATAAATGCCGAAGAGGCCCCATCGGTGACGGTCGCTGAGTTGGTAATGGGATTAATTATTTCATTATTACGCCAAATCTCATTTGCTGATCATTTGATGAAAGAGGGGAAATGGGCGAAATCCCGTCTTTCAGGCATGGAACTACGGGGGAAAACGTTAGGAATTATTGGAGCAGGGCGAATTGGGGTCGAAGTTATAAAGCGTGCCAATGCCTTTGAAATGAATCCGATTGTTTTTGATATTTCTGAAGAACAATTAGAAAAAGCGGCGGAATTTGGAGCTAAAATTGAACCCAATTTAGATGAACTTTTAAAAAAATCGGATATTATCACAATTCATATTCCCCTAACACCCGAAACGAAGAATTTAATTGATGCCGAAAAAATTCAAATGATGAAAGATGGCGCATTTCTGATAAATGCAGCTCGGGGCGGAATTGTGGATGAAGAAGCCCTGTATCATGCCCTAGTTGAAGGGAAACTAATGGGCGCTGGTCTTGATTGTTATGAGAATGAACCCACGCCCAACACTGAATTAGTAAAATTACCCAATGTGGTCTGTACACCGCACATAGGGGCATCCACTGAAGAAGCTCAAAGCATTGCGGCTTATATCGTTGCCAAAAAAATTATTGAATACTTTGAACCGTGTTAAGACTGAATTTCTTCCTGCATTTTTAAATTAATTTTTGTTAAATGCTTCTTTTTAAGAGCTTGAATTGTGCCCGACACGCCCTCAATAACCAGTAAACAGTTATTTCCTTCAATCTGGCGAATTACGGCCAAAGAGGTTCGCACCATAGTCAGTGCCTCGGTATTTGTGCGGAGAATTCCATACTTATTTCTTTCATATTCTATAAGCCATAATCCCGTACGGCTCGTTCCATACTCCCCATACAACGAAGATATATTCCTCCAAATAGCCCTAATTAATTGTTGTTCTCCTATATCTCCATCTGTTATAATTTTAATCAAAAGATATCTTTGGCGTTCCTTAGTGTCCATTATTTTCTTTCTCCTCTGGCGGAACTACCCGAACACCTGCCATAATGCAATTAGGGTCTCGCCGCATCTGAATTTTATGAATGAGTATTTCCGGATAACTTGAAAGTGCACTTGTGGCCTGTTTTTCAGGGATTTTAACAAGTCCAGCTAGCGCCACAAGCTCCTTTGGGGCTCTTAATTCCCACTTTGACTCCGCCCCTGAAGTAATTATGAAGGGCGCATTTGCCCGTACTATTTGCTCACAATTCTTATACATGAGTCTCATTAATTTGGACCTTTGAAATCTTTCCTTGAGAATTAAACCGCATGTGGAGATTTCTATTAGAGTTCCATTATCCTTCGCCATTTTAAAATGGGAATAGTCTAAACATTCAAATTCAATTAATTCCGATAATGAGATAATATCAACCCTCTTATCTAGGATTGCATTCACGTAAATGTTTTTCTCTTCACTGCAACTTCTCACGGCAATAATATCAACAACATTTTGTAACTCTTTCAGGCTTTTTTTCATATCATCAGCTGATTTCGGGATTAACGTCGCGCGTGTAAATAATGTGCATTTATCCTGATACTCTTTCTTAATTTTTTTGATTGCTTTGGGTTGAGCATTCTCGAAATCTGCGAAAGCGATCCCTGAATATCCAAGCTCGATTGCTAAATCAAGCATTACTTCAGGTTCATCTTGGCCTATGGATAACGAGGACTTTATCCCTAAATCATAAAATTTCATGCCTTAATCAAGTCCATCTCTTGTAGGATTATTTTAATATCTTGAATAGAACATTTTCTTGAGAGTGATATCTTCATTTTTATAGTATCTTTTAGCTCTTTTATCTTCATCTTCTCTCCAAATAGCTCTTGCTTCCCAAATCGCAGAAAAAAATGGCCTTTCTCATTAACACGCTTTGAAATGCTTTGAAACAAATATTCCTTATCAGATTCCTCTAGCCTTTGAGCCACATATTCTAATATCTGTTGTGCATTTTCAGTAAAATGTGCCCGAACAACTGTAATTGGGTTGTGATAAACTCCCCTTAATTTTTCAATAGTAAAATCTATTTCCTGCAATTCTGGAGGGACAAGATTTTTAATTGCATGCATTGCCTTTTCTGTATCCTCCGTCGCTTGAATGAATGCTTCAATCTCAATTTTAATTTCTTTGCTTTTCTTCATATGGCTTTCTACGTGATTAATTCTATAAATATAAAAAATTTCTTTATTGAAAATGAAAATCACAAACTGAATTTCAAATTTTTCTATCAAAATTCATTAATATCAGAATGTCATAATATTCTCTCGATACAATATAGAGAAGCAACGGTAAATAATAGATGCTTTTTAAAAATGAATTTGGGGAAAAATTCTCTTTTATTATCAAAAAGAAGTGATGATAGATGCCTTTTGAATACAGCCCAGGAAAGCCTGAAGATTTATTTGGTAAAAAAGCCCGAGTTTTAGTGGCTCAAATGACCTATCCCGATTTGGTGCATTTTCTTCTTCAGCATCGCACCCCAGAACAAGCAGAAGAAGATTTACGTGACATTGCTACACGAATTTGTAAAAAGTTACTGGAGTTATGGAAGCCCAAAGCCACAACTGTCCTTAAATTGATAAAGGAACTACTAGGTCTCATCTGGGGGGGCGATATGACGTTTAAAATAGTTCAGCGGGACGATCATAAGAGGCCTCTTTTAGTTAAATTTATCGATAAAAACTGCAAGTTGTGTCAATCGGGTGAGGAGGTATTAGAAGTCTCAGGGATCCATTATTGCTCAGCAGTTTCAGGCTTTGTGGAATATCTTTTGAATTATACCGCACAAAAAGGCACGATGAAGTTGAAATATAAATCCACAGATGTGCGCACAACAGAGAGCAAAGGAAGCGGTGGTACGCAGTGCATTCACTTTTGTACATTCACTTATTAGGTGATATATAATGGTTAGAAAAAAAATTGGATTTTTTCAAAAATTTTTAGCTGAAGTAGGGAAACGCCTAATGTGGTGGCGTGCCGAAAAGATGGACCTCTACGTCTTAGCTCTCATGGCACGTGAAACGGTCATTAAATATCGAGAAATTTTAAATGGAGATCTTCAACAGGCTGCCAATACCTTGAAAGAGCAGTTTGCTAGCAGCGCTCGAACGTACTTACAGAGTTTCATGTCTCAATTGAAACTAATTGTTTCAAAAGATTTAAATGATATGCAATTCATGTCTGAAATTTCTTTGTATTCCATTTTGGGGCCTGACTACAGGAAATTTTTCTCAAATATTAGATATGTCTCTGCGGATGACCCAAGCAATCCTGAAAAACTTCATAAATTTGTGACCATTGTCCCAAAATGTGTACTATGTTCTAGCATTCAGGATTTAAAAGTAGAAGAATACAAGGATACGGGCTACGGTGAGATAATTGCTAATGCATTAGGCTCCTTGCTTGAACTCATTTTTGACTATATAGAGTTACCCTATACTGTTGAAGTCAAAGAGACACGCTGTTTCATGAGGGGCTCTCCGTATGGCGAAGTAGTTATGTTCTTACACGAGAAAAAGAAATAATTCTACCTTTCTTTTATTGTTTTTGCCTTTTTATTGTTTTTATAAGAAAAAAAAGTAGCGGGTTTACTTTCCCCGATGGCTATGGCTCCTAATAGAAGGTCGAATCTTATTTGCACGGCGTCCTTTGTGGTACATTCCCCGGCTCTTTTTGCCGGCAGCCGTCAAGCCCCGATTCACACGTTTTTTATTTGTTGATGCGCATATCCAATTAATATTTGGATCGCTTTGAATTACAGGATGATGTTTATCTACTAAAATAACTTCAAACCACTTCCAACGCCCATCCCGGGCAATGGGATAACTGTTGAGCACTTCCATATTTGGGAATTTCCGTTGTGTTCGTTCTTCTCCAATCCATCGAATGCTCTTCTTTGGCGTAAATCTCGTAACACCCATTTTCCTAGGTTTTCTGCCTGCTTTCGGGCGGACTTTATGTCTGCCGCCTCGACGCACGCGGACCCGTGCCACGGCATAGCCTTGTTTTGCTTTGAAACCTAACCGGCGCGCGCGATCTAACCGTGTCGGGTGTTCCACTCGTATAACCGCCGGTTCACGTCGCCATTCGATTAACCTATACCACATTAGGTCTTTGAACCTCTGATCTTCCTTATTCTGCCATGTTTCGGCCATATAAGTGTATGCTGATTTCGTCATGCTCTTTGAACATCCTAATACTAAAAAATCATTTTGAGTTTAAAATAAAGATAGTAAAGTAGAAAGAAAAAAATCTTAAAAATTTTCCTATCTGAATTTCCGAAAAAACTTTATGGAGGGTATCTTCTTTTTTAAATAGAGATAGATTAAATATAAAAAAGGAAGATGATTCTGCCGCTCCAGACTGAATTACTGATGATGATCTCGCGACGAGGAGATTCCTGATCTATCTCGCATTAAGGAAGTACTTATCATTAATTCATTCTAAGATTATTATACCAAATTTTTTATATGATGCATTAATACTTTGCAAATGTATGCGTAAATTTTTCAAAAAAGTCGGATGTGATTAAAAATGCCCGAATTTTTAGAGGTACTCAAAACTCGACGGAGTATCCGGCATTATAAAGCGCAAATCCCTTCAAAAAAAATGATTCTAGAAATCTTGGACCTTTCTAGATATTGTGCAAATGCCCATCATTCACAACCCTTTCGATATATTGTAATCTTCAATTCGACGATTAAAGGGAATCTCATAAAGGCAATGGTATCGCAATATGAGCAGGATTTAAGAAATGACGGGACCCCAGAACCCCAGATAACTACCATTACTGAGAATGCCACGAACACCTTTTTAAATTCGCCTATATTGATCCTTGCATGCATTACCCTCGATGATATGCACAAATATCCTGATCTGGAACGGCAACGCTGCGAGCTCCTTATGGCGGTCCAATCCTGCGCAAATTCGCTTCAGAATCTGCTTTTGATAGCACATGCAAAAAATTTAGGAGCTTGTTGGTACTGTGCCCCGCTGTTTTGCCCAGATATTGTTAAATCAATATTAAATCTACCCCAATCTTATATACCTCAAGCCTTTATCACGTTAGGTATGCCTGATGAAACTCCTGCGCCACTAAGTCGAAAGCAGCTTAAAGAAATCGTGCAATTTATTGAATAGGTAGGTTTATTATTATCTTTTTTTAATATTTGAACAAAGGGAGTTGAATAAAAAATGATCGTCGCGCTGGCTGGTGGCGTAGGCGCCGCCCGATTTCTAGAAGGACTAGTCAAAATTATGGATCCGAGAGAACTAACAGTGATCATAAATACTGGTGATGATTTTTACCTTTATGGACTTTATATTTGCCCAGATCTTGATACTGTCATGTATACTTTAGGGGGGATCGCAAATCAAGCTACAGGCTGGGGGCTCCAAGACGATACCTTCCAATGTCTCTCCATGCTCGAGCGGTATGGCAACGATCCTTGGTTTAAATTAGGGGATAAAGATTTTGCAACGCACATCCTTAGAACAAACCTCCTTCGACGGGGTATTCCTCTTTCAGAAATAACCCGGTTAATATGCAGTCTTTTAAACGTAGACACAAATCTTGTGCCAATGACGAATCAGAAGGTTAGCACTCGCGTTGTAACTGAAGATGGAATATTAGATTTCCAAGAATATTTTGTGCAATATCAACATACAGCTATAATCAAGGATGTCTTTTTCGAGGGCATCACGGATGCCGCCCTTTCTCCTGGATTAGCTGAGACCATAAAAAAAGCGGATGGGGTCATCATTTGCCCCAGCAATCCTATCGTTAGCATTCAACCTATCTTAAAAATTCCCGGGTTTTTACAACTCTTAAAAGATTTACCAGTAGTGGGAATAAGCCCTATTGTGGGTGGTGCTCCTCTCAAAGGACCCGCCGATAAATTAATGCAAGCTTTCAATATCGAAGTATCTGCTTACGGAGTCGCCAGGTATTATGCTGCCTTTTTAAAAACCCTGATTATTGATACTATTGATGCCGAGTTACAACCACAAATTGAAGAACTTGACATAAATGTCGCTGTTACCGATACTGTTATGAAAAATTTAGAGGATAAAATTGCGCTTGCGAAAATCACTCTGGAAGAGCTTGATAAACTTTTAAAATAGGTTTATGTAAAATCTTAAACAATGCATTGTAACATCATCCCCGTTAAATCCCTGATTAATAGCAAACAGCGGCTTAATTCCTTTTTAACACCGGAAGAGCGAGAAAAATTAGTTCATGCCTTGTTACAAGATGTATTAACCGCAGCTACCAATTCCAAACTCGCCCATTGCACCCTTCTAATTACCTCTGATTCTAAAATAGTCAAAATCACACAGCAATGGCACCTCCCTAACCTTGAATATTTGATTGAGCCTAAGGAGAAAGGCATTAATTATGCGGTGCAATTTGCCCTAGAATGGTGCCTCTCTAAATCCGTATCTTCAATACTTATAATTCCTGCGGATATTCCACTTATAACCGCGGAAGATATAGATGATTTGATCAAATTGGCTCAGGAAAAATCCAGCATTGTCATAGCACCTTCCCAACGCAAGGATGGAACCAATGCATTTTATCAACAACCCCCAAATCTCTTTCAGGTCTGGTATGGCCCCGATAGTTTCCGAAAAAATCTCAATTTAATTTTGAAAAAGCATCTTCCCTATCATATCCTTGAACACCCTGCCTTTGCCTTAGATATTGACCTCAAAGAAGACCTAATTCACTTACAACAAATGAATTCTAATACATACACTTCTAAATTTGTGAAAAACCTGAATATTTAGAAAAGATTGAATTATATTTGGGCAGAATAAACTTGTATTAAGAAAAAAAGAGAATGATTTAAAATAGGGATGCAATCAGAGTCCATAATGAAGTCCCAGCATATGCACAGATCGCTTCTATCACGCATAAGAGCATTATTGCAAAACTTGTTGGCCGTGCAGATAAGAACGCCCCCAATATTTTACCAATATCTTCCAGAAACTTAAAGGCCATATAGCAGATGAGGAGAACTAAGATGAATGCGGCGATCAGCAACCAATAGGCATCAATGCCAAATAAATTAGCAATTGAATTAACAACGAACTCTAAATATGTGGATGAAATGAATACAACAACAGCACCTGCGATGATCCCAATTACGGCTGCCCAGGGAATATCCTTGATCGGCTTCAGAACCAATGCTACACCAACAATGATGGCTAATATACAGGTAAAGGCCACATAATCCTTCGAGAACCATGCATTTACACCACCACCTATCATTATGACGCCAATAAGAACCCCTAAGTATGTTACTAATCGCACTAACAAGGGCGTTTTCTCCCCTTCTTCAGGCTTTCCTTTGAAAAATCGGTAAATGAAGTAGAATCCAGCAAAGAAACCGCCAATCAACAGTAAGGTGCTAATATGTTTACCAAAAAACGCAAAGATTGCATTGAAGCCTTCTAAAAACGCGTTAAAATCGACCATTCCGATTTACTCCAATTAACTGATTATTACGGTTGTAAAATATTTCCTATAATTATAAGGTTATCGCGAATATTTATACTATTTGAAAAAGAGAAAGAGAAAGCGGGCTGCTAGATTAATGTATAATTTTCACTTTAACCTCAATAATGGAATTTTGATACCATTGATAGCCTCGCATAGGTTCTGTTTTGGGGAGCCCCATTATCAACCAAACGGAATGGGGATTATGTTGCATGTAAGGAATATCAATACCGCTCGGATAAGGGCTTGCTGGATGTGAATGAAAAATGCCCACTGGCAGTTGATTCTTTACTTCGGCTTCGATAAGAATCTTTAATAATAGTTCAGGGTCAATTTCGAAGTGTATGGTGGATTCTGAGGTGTTAGGCGTCAAAATAACTTCCTCAACCATTGCAATATTGGAGGAAATCTTCCCTAATAACAATGCACATGCTTCTTTTGGATCATTTTCACTTACCCAATCCTGAAGTCTTTCAAGATCTGCTTTAGGAAGCCATATCTCTCTAATTCTTCCCATAATATTCCCTTTTTAAATTCTATCGAACTTTACATGAAAAATTGGACTGTATCGCGATCTTCAAGCTCATAATTCAATCCAACTTGTATTTTAGTCACTTTAGAATTTTCTCGTCTTTTCTGGCGTGTTATTTTTGCATATTTAAAATTAATTAAAAATTTTTCGTGCAATCGTTTTGCGATATCCTCGACCACGGAACCGTTCGGCAAAATAATAGGTTTTAGAGATCTTTCTTTGCCTGGTTCTTTGGTATAAACTCGAATTACTCTTAATAATTCAAAAAGTTCCTTCCGAAGCTCGGTAAATCCAACCTTTTTAGAAATGGATATGGGCACAATACGGAATTGATACGCATAGTTGTCCATGAGGACTTGAAAATTTTCTTTTGAACCCTCGATATCGCCTTTATTAGCAGCAATAATTGCAATTTTATTGGCAATTTTGGAATTTAGCGCATCAATAATGTCATCTACAATGCAATTTTCATAAACCTTAACTACCGCGTTACGAATTTTCCGATCCTGAAGGAGATCCATGATTGTTTTCCGATCACAGGTACTATTGGGACCTTGATATGCCACTATTATCCCTCCTGAGCCAGTTTTTGTGATATTTACTGGAAGTTTAGGTTTATTTAGCCGAATATTTGCCATCTCGAGCTCTTTTAGAATCAGTTCCATTTGTGAGAGTGGTTCAACTGAGATATCAATAATTATAAGAACCGCATCCGCATTTCTTATTGCACTTAAAATCTGCCTTCCATTGCCCTCTTTTTTATTCAAATCCTCCATGATTGCAGGAAGTTCTATCAATTGAATGCGTACATCCTCATACTGAACCATTCCAATGACGGGAAGTTGCGTTTTAAATGGATAATCTCCCACTTCCGTATTGACATTGGTTAAAGCGTTCAGAAGGGCACTCTTTCCGGATTTTGTTATACCGATAATCACAACCTGACCCGCCCCATCTTTTTTAATGCTAAAAGGTGAAACGATCACGCTCTTGGCTTTCTTTGCCTTCTCTATTTGCTTCTCTAACTTGTACTCTAATTTGGATAGGCTCTTTTTTAAACTATATAAGAGCTTTTCAGTACCCTTCTCTTTCGGAATTGTCGCAATATATTCCCGCAAAGTTTTAATCTGGTCTTCAAGCGTCGTGGCTTCCATGTATCGCTGATGAGCTTCTATCGCTTCCGGAGAGAGATTTGTAGGCATTATATTTCACTTTTAAACAAATAGCATTTATACCTAATTTTCTCAATAGATTTTAAAAAGGTGGATAAATAAAATTTCTCATGCATAATAAGTGGTTTCATACATGGGTTCTGGGGCTTGTTGTCATAATTCTAATCGCGCCCCTCGCTGGGTTGATCGGGTGGATCATTGC
>Ga0315279_10004684_pt1 | contig 18242 bp, 8 predicted proteins | sample YL17G06_20_MG_FD_203694 | JGI IMG/M metagenome (GOLD analysis project Ga0315279, IMG submission 203694) | Sediment microbial communities from Yellowstone Lake, YNP, Wyoming, USA - YL17G06_20 | ecosystem: Environmental > Aquatic > Freshwater > Lake > Sediment | place: USA: Wyoming | collected... | reverse complement strand
AAGAGGAAGAAGAGCTTTTGGACTAGATTTGTCAAGAGTTCAACAACTCGAGGAAATAATTTTACAATGACTGATCGCCCACGCCTGATCGAAATCGCCTTCCCTTTGAAGCAAACCTCGCTGGATTCCGTCCACGAGAAAAATGTGCGTCACGGCCACATCTCGACCTTGCACATCTGGCCGGCGCGGCGACCGCTGGCCGCCAGCCGCGCGGCCCTCATCGCCACGCTGTTGCCCGATCCTGGCGATGCGGAAGAACGCAAGCGTATCCTCGAACGGCTGGGCGGCAAGCTTGTCCAAAAGACCAAGCGCAAGAAAACGGCGAGCGGCCAGACTGAAGAGCAAATCGTCGAGGAAACCGAAGGCGGCATCCTGCACTGGGGACGCGAGTCCGGCCCTGACCTGGACTGGTTCCGCCAAGAGATTCGCAAGGCCTACGGCGGGCGCGCGCCCAAGGTGCTCGACCCATTCGCGGGCGGCGGTGCGATTCCTTTGGAAGCGATGCGCCTGGGCTGCGAAGTGACCGCCGCGGACATCAACCCCGTTGCTTGGTTCATCCTCAAATGCACGTTGGAATACCCGCAACGGCTGGCTGGACAAAAGCGGCCGTTGCCTGCTTTCGCGCGCCAAGACCGCGAGTTCATGGCCGACTTTTTCAAGGCGCAGGGTTATACGGGCGCGAACTTGCAAGTGCAGTTGGACAAGCTCGGAGCAGCCGCCAGCCTTTCGCCCATGCTGGCGGGCATGGAAGATACCGACGCTTCGCTCGAAGCCGACCTGGCCTGGCACGTGCGCGCCTGGGGACGATGGGTGCTGGAACGCGCCCGCGCCGACCTGGAACGCTTTTACCCGACGGTGGACGGCAAGCCGACTGTGGCTTACCTGTGGGCACGCACCGTCAAGTGCAAGAATTGCCGCGCGACGGTGCCATTGCTCAAGACGCGCTGGCTGTGCAAGAAAGACAAAAAGCGCATCGTGCTGGACATGCAGCCGAACGATGACAAAACAGGCGTGGCGTTTGATGTCCAGACCGACGTACCCGCGAAAGGCAAGACGCCGGCCCAACGCCGCGAGCACGACAAGAAAATCGACAGCGGCACCATGTCCCGCTCCGGCGCGACGTGCCCTTGCTGCGGCGCAATCATGACGATGCAAGACATCCGCCTGGAAGGCCAGGCCGGACGGCTGGGCGCGGTGATGACGGCCGTGGTAGTGGATGGCCAGAATGGCAAAGAGTATCGCTTGCCAATAGATAAAGAAATCCGAATGGCCGCGAAGGCCGACAAGGAACTGGAGGGTGTTTACGCCGACATTCCGTTTGGTTTGCCGGATGAGCCGACGCCAGCGGGCGGTGGGAGTGGCGCAGGCCGCGCGTTTTCTGTACAGGGCTATGGCATGATGCGCTGGCGTGACCTGTTCACGCCACGCCAACTGCTGGCATTGGGAACGTTTGTCAAATACACTCGCGCTGCACGCGACATTATGGAAGATGCTGGTTACTCGCTCGAATGGGTTGAGGCCATACAAGCAGAACTCGCGCTCGGAATCGATAAGTCGGCAGATCGGTCATCTTCGGTGTGCAGATGGGATATGGGATACTCGAAGATCAACAACACCTTCACGAGGTTTGCTCTTCCTATCGTCTGGGATTATTGCGAGGGCAATCCCTTGTCGAATACAACGGGCAATTACCTTTCCTGTGTTGAATGGGTAGTTGAGGTTGTTGAACATGCCTCAATCGCAAGCCGCACTTCGCCGTTTCCCCATGTGATAAACATATCGGCAATCAGCCACGTTCCTGATCAAGAGCATGATGTTGTTCTCACTGACCCGCCTTACTATGACGCCATTCCTTATTCTGACTTGATGGACTTTTTCTATATTTGGCTCCGGCGCACACTGCATGGGCTTACATCAGAGATTGATAGGGCATTCAACGAGCCATTATCTCCCAAGTGGGATCATGAATCTAATGATGGCGAGCTAATTGACGATGCCACCCGCTTCGGTGGCGACAGTCAGCGTTCTAAATCAACTTATGAAGATGGCATGGCACGCGTCTTCACGCGTTGTTACCAAGCACTCAGACTCGATGGTCGGTTGGTCATAGTCTTTGCCCACAAACACCCTGATGCTTGGGAAACGCTTGTCTCAGCCATCATCCGAGCAGGCTTTGTCGTGGATGGAAGCTGGCCGATCCAAACCGAAATGGGCAACCGGACTCGTGCATTGACTTCTGCTGCGCTCTCGTCGTCGGTGTGGCTCGTCTGCAAAAAGCGCCCCGAAGTCGCACGCCCTGGCTGGGATAATCGCGTCCTCGACGAGATGCGCGAGAAAATCACCGTGCGCCTGCGCGACTTTTGGGACGCGGGCATCCGTGGCCCGGACTTTGTCTGGGCGGCTACGGGGCCTGCGATGGAAGCCTACAGCCAATATCCCGTCGTTAAGAAGGCCAACCAACCCGGCGAAGTGATGAAGGTTTCCGAGTTTCTCAAGCACGTGCGCCGCATGGTGGTGGATTTCGTCGTCGGGCGTGTCCTTTCGGGCGATGGTGGCGATGACGAGCATCGCGATGTCGAAGCCGTCACCGGCCTGGACAGCGCGACCACGTACTACCTGCTGCATCGCCACGATTTTGGCGTCGGCGATGCGCCGGCAGGCGCGTGCATCCTGTACGCCGTCTCGTGCGGCCTTTCGGATCACGAGCTGGCCGATCACCTCGACATTCTATCGCGCAGCGGTGGCAGAGCTGAAGCTGAGGAGGACGAGGAGCCAAGTGAAGGCGAAGAAGCCGAAATAGAGGAAGGCACAGGCAGCGCGTTTCGGCTCAAGGCGTGGAACCAGCGCAAGCGTCCGAACATGGGCTATGACTCGGTGCTCGATGACGCTGCTTTGCGTCCGCCTTTGTTGCCAGAGATGGAATCTCCCGTTGTTCCTTCGCGCGAGATTCCATTGATAGATCAAGTGCATCGCCTGATGCACCTTTGGAAAGCGGGCGATGTGGTCAAGGTGGACGAGTACCTTGACCTGCGCGGCTTGCGGCACAGCACGCTGTTCCACAAGCTGCTGCAAGCCCTCATCGAGTTGGCTCTCACCGGCAGTGAAGAGCGGTCGCTCCTGGAAAGCATCAGTAATCATGTCGCTGGGCGAGGTGTAACCGCGCCGCGATTGTTCGATTTGCAGAGAACGGAGTAAACACATGAGCAAGCTATCCTGGACTCCCTGGCACAAAGTTGTGACCTTGCGTGACGACCTCCGCTCAGGTGAGCTTTCGCTTTCCATCTTTGCCGCCGACTTGTACGATGTGGCGATGCAAAAAGGGCAGCGCCCGGTGTACGAAGACCCGGCGCAGTTTTTTGCGCTCACCTATCCCACGTACAATCTGCGCGAGTTGGCCAAGGACGTCGTCTTGCGCCTGGCGGGCAAGAATGACAAGGCTGTCCGTCAATTGGAACTTACCTACGGCGGCGGCAAGACACACGCGCTCATCACGCTCTATCACCTCGTCAATGATCCGGCGCAGTTGCCCAAGCTGCCTGCCGTCAAAGAGTTTGTCCAGCACATCGGTCTCACTCCGGTTCAGGCGCGTGTGGCCGTGCTTCCCTTCGACAAACTCGACGTCGAAAAAGGCATGGAAGTACGCGGGCCGGATGGAGAAATGCGTTGGCTCAAGCAGCCCTGGAGCGTGCTGGCTTTTCAAATTGCCGGAGCCGATGGCCTGCGGTTGCTTCATGCTGAAGGTCAGGATGCCGAGCGCGACAGCGCCCCCGCCGAAAACTTGTTGGCCGACCTCTTGGCCTTGCCGGCGCGCAAGACCTCGAAAGGGAGTAAGCAGGGTCTTGCCACGTTGATTCTGATTGACGAAGTGTTGATGTATGCCCGCGAAAAGATCGGTCTCGATCCGGCCTGGCGTGGGCGATTGATCAACTTTTTCCAGTATCTCACTCAAGCCGTGACGCGCGTGGATCGCACGGCGCTGGTGGCGTCGCTGCTGGCGACCGACCCGCGCAAAAGCGACACGTTGGGCAAAGAGCTCACGCAAGAGTTGTATGCCATCTTTCGCCGCGAGCGCGAAGAAAGCGTGCAGCCTGTCGTCAAAGAAGATGTGGCCGAAGTCTTGCGCCGCCGCTTCTTTACGTCCGAATCCATCCGCGACCGCGAGGCGTTCCGTTCTCATGTCGTCGCCGCGCTCAAGGGCGTGGCTGAGTTGGATGAGCAAACTCGCAAAGAGGGCAAAGCGGCCGAAGAGCGTCTGCTTCAGAGCTATCCATTTCATCCAGACCTGACCGATATCTTTTACACCAAGTGGACGAACCTGGAGGGCTTTCAACGCACGCGCGGCGTGTTGCGTACCTTTGCGCTGGCCTTGCGCGACGCGGAAGCGTGGGACGATTGCCCTGTCATCAGCGCCAATGTTTTCCTTGCCGCTCCTGACAAGAGTGGCTTGTCTGAAGCGGCGCGCGAATTGACGACCATTGCCGCCGTCGAGGAATACGAAGGCAAGCACCAGGAGTGGACGGCGATTCTGCAAGGCGAATTGGAAAAGACGGCAGAGATTCAGCGCGAGTTCCCCGCACTCCGGCACCGCGAAATGGAACAGGCCGTGTTCGCCACTTTCTTGCACTCGCAGCCCGTCGGGCAAAAAGCATTGACGCGCGAACTGATGTTGCTCCTGGGGCACACTCGCCCCGACAAGATCGAACTGGAAAAAGCATTGCGCCGTTGGGTAGATGTATCCTGGTTCCTGGACGAGAGCGCAACCCAGGACGCCGAAACAACTTCAGAGGGAGCCAAAGGCTTGCCCAAGTCGTGGCGCTTGGGATCTCGGCCCAATCTCACCCAGATGCATCACGATGCGTGTCGGTTCCGTGTGTCGCCCGAGTTGGTGGAATCGCGGCTGATTGACGAGATCACCAAACTCAAAGCTCTGACCGCGGGTGCTTCGGCGCAAGGAGCCAGGGTGCACAACCTTCCCAAGAAACCGAGCGACGTAGAAGACGATGGCGATTTTCACTTTGTCATCCTGGGGCCCAAGGCGGCGTCATCCCCCGGCAAGCCGAGCGCCGAGGCTCGCCGCTTTCTCGATGAAAAGACCGGCCCCGATAACCCGCGCGTGTTTCGCAACGCCGTTGTCTTGGCCGTGCCCTCGAATGATGGACTGGAAGCGACTCGGGGGCGCATTCTGGAATATCTAGGCTGGGAGGAAGTTCGCACCGAACTCAAGGGGCAGGAGCTTGACCCGCTCCGCGAGCAGGCACTCGCCAGCAAGATTGACATCGCCCGCAAGGGTATTCCTGACGCCATCCGCCAGGCGTACTGCATTGTGGCGACCGTCTCTGAAAAGAACGAAGACCACGCCTTCAAGATCACTGTCAGCGGTGAACCGTTGTTCAACGTCATCAAGGCGGATGCCAAGTCGCGCATCCAGGAATCTGCGATCAGCGCTGAGGCCGTTCTGCCCGGCGGCCCGTATGACCTGTGGCGCGAAGGCGAAACATCGCACCGCTTCAAAGACCTGGTGGGAGCCTTTGCCCAATTTCCACATCTGCCCAAGATGCTCAACCGCAAAGCCATCCTGGATACGTTGGTAGACGGCTGCATGGAAGGGCTGGTCGTTCTCCGGCTCACGCGCCCCGACCGCTCATATAAGACATTCTGGCGGCACGCGGAACGTCCCGACGAAGTCGTGCTCAAAGACCCCGCGCTGGAGGTCGTGTTGCCAGAGGCAGCCACTCTTTCCGATCTCGCTTATGACTTGCTGACACCCACCGTGTTGCCTGGTCTGTGGGAAACCACCAGGATCACGGCCGGAAAGGTCTGTGCTTACTTCGCAGGAGGGCACACGGTTCAGGTTCAGAAAGAAGGCTACACAGAACCGCTGGTCATTCCGCGCGTCGAGCGCCAGGTCGTCAATGAAGCGATTTCGTCTGCCGTGCGAGAAGGCCGGCTTTGGTTCACCTCTGGCCCGGCCAGCATCATGAGTGAGGAGATACCGGCTGGTCTGCTGACAGACGATGCCACACTGCAAGCGCCGTCTGCGGCCATTTCGCCGGTCAACATTTTGCCGCTCAACCTGCCCGAGGCATGGGCTGGCGAGACGACGACGGCCCTGAGCATCGCCGTGGCGCTCTCCAAAAAGGCCAACCAGACGCTGCCTTGGGCGCGTGTGCGTGACGCGATTGACGGCGCTCTTCGCACGAGATTCTTGGAACGCACGTTGGATTCAGGCAACTGGCCGTGTGATTTTGGTGGCGCGCAAAACGTCAAATTGCGCCTGCCGGTCGAAAGGCCAGTGACGCCGCCAGTATCGTCAATACAGCCACCGCTGCCCGGCATCTTGACCGCCGAGACGGACCTGCGTCCCAATCAGCTTCAAGACCTGGCTGAAGTTGTAGGAGAACTCGGCACAACGGCAGCCGGCTGCGGCCTCAAATTCCACGTGCGGATTGAACTGGGCGGCAAGGGCAAACCCGCGCCCGAAGTGGTCAAGCGAGTGAATGAGATTCTGAAAGAGACGCTGGGGGATGTGGAGTTGAAGTAAAGACATCGTGGACTTGAATCGCCAGACAGCCGGCCGCTGAATGAGAATGATCCCGCGGTCAAGTCTATGCTTGAGTCCGCAAGGCAGCTAGGGCTGGGCTAAAGATTGAGGCAGAACTGCGACATCAGACAGTCGAACACGAGCCAATAGACTCGCCAGTGTGTGCGTGTCAGTAACATCCAGGGAGGAGAATCACCATGGCCCTTCTTGATCCAACGCTCGTTCACGATCTCAGGCAGGTTCAAGAGAAACTGACCACTGAGGGTCGGCTGCTTCCGAAAGTGCAACTCGATGGCTTTTGCGCAACTTTTCGCCAGCGCTTTGGACCCGAGCAGCTCAAGGTTCTGGATGGCGAAGCGCTTCTGGAGACCATTCACAATCATAGCAACCGAGACAGCCTCGTCTATTGGCTAGAGTTCAAGAACGACGACGAGCTTCCAGCGGCCTTTGGCAGCATCGCGGGCGGCAGTGCCCTGAAATTCGGCGTTTACCGACGCAAAGAGACGGGCGCGTGGATGACCGGCAGCCCGCAGAATCAACGTGAGCTATCATTGGATGAAGCGATCCAAATGGCGAGAACACATCGCGATCAACTCATCAAAGGGGCCGAACTGCTAGAGCAGCTACCCAAGAATGCAACGGATGCAGAATATGCTACTCTGCAATTGAACATGGATAGACTTGCCCCCGACGTCAGCAACCTGGTTTGGGGGCACAAGTATTTCAGCCTGCTTTACCCCGACAAGTTGGACGACTATCACAACCCTGATTATCAACGCTTTCACTTGATCAAGCTCTTGCAGCTTCCGCCTGAAGGATCGGGGAGATACACTGTCGCCGGTCGCTACGTGGCTCTCGCCAACGAGTTGGACTTGCCGTTGAATCACTTGACGACCATGCTGAATCACAGAGATGGCAGTCCGTATCGTTACTGGCGAATTGGAACAAGCGAGGGCACTCAACCCCGAAATCGCTGGGAACTGATGCGTGACGGCAACTGTGTCGCAATAGGCTGGCCGGACCTTGGCAGCCTCGCCGGATTGGCTTACGACCGAGAAGACAAGGAAGAAGTTCGCGCCAAGATGGGGGTGAGTTACCCAGGAACACCACAGACGGTTGGTCGGGCAGCGCAGCAGGTATTCAATTTTGTTGCCGCGATTGCCTCGGACGATCTTGCGCTGGCATCAGATGGCTCTACAGTCTTGGGGATAGGCAAGGTGTCGGGTGAATACTCGTTTGACCCTTCTTCCGATTTTCCGCATCGCCGCCCGGTGCAGTGGCTCGACCTGGAAGAATGGAAATTGCCCGAGCCAGAAGGGCTTCAGACAACCGTTCACGAGATCAAAAAGGATGTCAGAAACCTCATCGAGATCGAGAGGCGAATTCTTGGTTCATCGCCCATCGTCCCCGTGATGCCCGCAGCCACGGTAGCGCCTGCCCCCGGTCGCCCCCTACTACAGCTCGCTGGAGTGGCTGGACGTATCCAGTCTGTGTTGGAACGGAAGGGTCAGGTCATCTTGTATGGTCCGCCCGGCACCGGCAAAACATATTGGGCGCTCAAGACAGCTTGTGATCTGGCTTCCTATTCTCGTTTCGGCGTCGCATTTGAACAACTTGCGCAGGACCAGAAAGCCATCGTCATGGGGCATGACTCGGAAGGTTTGGTGCGCGTTTGTTCTTTCCATCCGGCATACGGCTATGAGGATTTTCTCGAAGGGTACAAGCCAATTTCCAGCAACACTCAACTCTCGTTTGAGAAGCGGGACGGTATATTCAAGCGGTTGTGCGAAGACGCGCGCCAGAGACCTGATAGGTTCTACTTGATCATTGACGAAATCAATCGCGGCGACATTCCTCGAATCTTTGGCGAGTTGTTGACCATACTGGAAAAAGACAAGCGAGGCAAGCCAATTCTCTTGCCGCTCTCCGGCTCGCCATTTTCCGTTCCTGACAATGTGTATGTGATTGGCACGATGAACACCGCCGACCGCTCTATTGCGCTGCTGGATACGGCTTTGCGTCGCCGCTTTGGCTTTGTCGAGTTGATGCCTGATAGCAAAGTTCTCGGCAAGGCAGTGGTGGGCGGGATACCGTTAGCTCCGTGGCTGGATGCCCTCAATCGCCGCATTTGTGAACACATTGGCCGAGACGCTCGGAACCTGCAGATCGGCCATGCCTATTTGCTGGAAGGGGAACATCCGGTGAGCGACATGGGCCGATTTGCCCGAATTATCCACGACGACATTGTGCCACTCCTGGAAGAGTATTGTTACGAAGATTATACTGCCCTGTCCAAGATACTGGGCAAGGGCTTGGTTGACGAGAGTGAGCAGCGCATCCGGCACGAGCTATTCGACGCCGGGCGGCAGGATGAATTGATCGCGGCGCTACTTGCGCCCTGTCCCGAAATTGTGACTTTACCCCAGGCAGTGACCTCTGAGGCGATTGCACCTGAAGAGACTCTGGAGGATAACGACGGTGAAGCACAGGAGAATAACCCTGCACCGTGATGGCCGATTGCCATGAGTGAGATTTCTATCGCTCTATCCGAATGGGAAACCTGCCGGCCTGATCCAGGCACACAACTGGCCGGTATCTCTTTATCGGACGAGGCTCAACTTCGCCGCGTGGTTGAAGAATTGTCCACTTCGGGTCGGCTAGAAATCGTCGAGCTTGCCAAGGGCTTGTTGATTCAGGCATCTTCGTATGTCGGTAGTGTGAAGCTGGGTGGCTTGCACATTACCATCCACCCTAAGATCAGTGGCGCTCCCTTGATGAGCCTCTTGCGCTACGCTTATGGCCTGCGGCAGCTTGACTTGTTCTCCCCTGTCGAATACGGCAGCGCTGCTCACGCCTTTCAAGATTTGCTCATTCACCAGTTGGCCGCCGAATCTGCCGAGCTTTTGTCACGCGGCCTTCACCGGCAGTACCAGCAAATCAACCAGTTCCTTTCCAGTCCCAGGGGCAAAATCAATTTCCGAGAACTGGCACGTCAACCGGGGCTTGCGCAGGCTGCGTTGCCCTGCGTGCATTACCCGCGCCTTCAAGATTGCCTGGTCAATCAGGTTCTATTATCTGGCCTGCATCTTGGCGTCCGGCTCACGAACGATCTCGCACTTCGAGCGCGTCTGCGCCGCCTCGCCAGTCAGCTTGAAGAGGATGTCTCTGCTATTCGCTTGAACAGCGACATCTTGGAAAGGCTGCATCGAGAGACAGACCGGTTGACTGCCGCGTATAGCCCCGCCCTCGCCATCATTGAGCTTCTGGCTGTAGAACATGGTATCACATTGCAGAATGGACAAGCAGTTCAATTGCCCGGGTTTCTGTTCGACATGAATCGCTTTTTTCAATCACTCCTGTCCCGTTTTCTGCAAGAAAACCTGGATGGGTACACTGTCCGGGATGAATATCGCCTGAGAGGCATGATGGCGTACGTTCCAGGCCATAATCCCAGGAATCGCCGAGCGCCCGAACCTCGCCCCGACTGGGTGGTTCTAAAGGGACGACAGATCGTTTCGATCCTGGATGCCAAATATCGCGACCTGTGGGACAAAGCTTTGCCGCGAGAGATGCTTTATCAGTTGGCGATCTATGCGCTCAGTCAAGAGATACCCGGCAGCGCTGCCATCCTGTATCCCACGCTCGAAGCCAATGCGCACGAGGCACACATCGAAATCTGTGACCCGGTACATGGTACTGGTCGCGCCCAGGTGATCCTGCGCCCGGTGAATCTGACGCTGTTGGAAGAACTGATCTCAAAGGGAAGTGAACGCAAGCGCATGGCATTTGCGCATTGGCTGGCGTTGGGCACGTGACGGAACGGGTCGAACTGGTCGCTGCCATCCAGCACGTGCTCGACTTGCTTTCAGAATTATCATCGGCCCGACATCTGGTCAAACGCCCAAGCTCACAGCGCTAATTCAATCGCAGACATGTGAGTGAGCAAGATAAAGTGGACGGCACTATTGTGACCTATCTGATCTGTCGTCGGCTGACTTGGCGACTTGATGAGAGACAACCGTGAACGACCAAAGCCTAACGCGCCTGCGCCAACTCATCGTTGACTATTTTAGCGACGATGAACTGCGCACGCTCTGCTTTGGCCTGCGTCTCAACTATGACGCACTGCCTGCCATGGGCACACACGGCAAAGCGCGCGAAGTCATCCTCGCGCTCGGCAAACAGAGCCGCTTGCCCGAACTCGTCGCCTATGTCCGCCAGGTGCGGCCCAACTTGACTGTGGACGACATCGCGCCCGCTGGCACTGCGGATGCGCTCACTGCCCTGGCTGCCGAGTCTGCCAGTTCCGGCGTCACGCAGATCGCCATTGGCAGTTACATCGCTCAGGCTGCTCCAGGCGGCACGGCTACAGTCAACGTCTACAACATCACGCACGGTATGGACAAGCTGGCGACTCGCTACGACGGCCACGTGCGCAATTTCCTCGACTACTATCTCGGCGCACCGGGCAAGCCAGCACCTTTCGGCGGACGCGCCGACGACATGGTGCGGCTCGACGCGTGGCTGCGCGATCCCGGCGCGGCACCTTGTGCACTCCTGGTCGCCCCGGCCGGACGTGGCAAGTCGGCTTTGCTGGCGCACTGGGTGGCGCAGCTTGCCGACGACGCCGATCACCGCGTGCATGTGGTCTATTTTCCCATCAGCATCCGTTACAACACCAACCTGGAGACGGTGACGTTCGCATCGCTGGCGGCGCGCATGGCCGCGCTGCACGACGAGTTGGTCACGCAGACGGCGGACGCGGGGCAGTATCGCGGCGTGTTCGTGGACTATTTGCAGCGTCCGCTGCCGGATGGCGGCCAGCTGCTGGTTGTGTTGGATGGCCTCGATGAGGCCGCCGGTTGGGAAGCCGGCGCGGACCTGTTCCCTGCCACGCCGCCCGAGCACCTGCGAGTCGTCGTCGCCACGCGTCCACTTGCGGGTGACACGGATGAGCGTGCTTGGCTCAGTCGCCTGGGTTGGGAGATGCCGGGGCGGGCCATATGCTGGTCGCTGGACAGGCTGACCGGCGCGGGCGTGGCCGATGTATTGGTGCAGATGGGCAACCCGCTCGAGGTGTTGGCGGCCCAGGTGGATGTGGTGGGCCAGCTATACGAGTTGAGCGAGGGCGACCCTCTGCTGGTGCGGTTGTACGTCGAAGCCCTGTTGCCCTTTTGTGATCAGGCCGCTGTCTTTTCACCGCAAGACCTGTTGACGCTCAAGCCTGGCCTCAAAGCCTATTTTGATCGCTGGTTTGAAGAACAGCGCAAACTCTGGGGTGCGAGCAAGCCATTACAAGATAGAGCCGTGCGCGGACTGCTTGACCTGTGCGCGACGGCCATGGGGCCGCTCACGCGGGCGGACATGCTGGCGCTGACGCCGGATTACTATGAGGACGATTGGGTGGTCAAAGAAGCGGTGCAGGCAGTCCGGCGCTTTGTCGTGGGTGATGGTATTGAAAGTGGGTATGTGTTCAGTCATCCCCGGCTGGCCGAGTACTTTTCTGGTGAAATGTCGCCCGCGCGGCGTGCTGAGTGGCAGGGGCGTTTCCTCAAGTATGGGTACGATACGCTTGCTGCGCTTGAGGCCGGTACACTCGAGCCCAAGGAGGTTTCGTCTTATGCCGTAAAATACTATGGCGCACATCTGGAAAGGGCGCGCGCGCCCATGGATGCTCTGGTGACACCGGTCTGGCTCCAAGCCTGGGAAGCACTGACCGGCTCGCACAATGGATTCTTGAATGACGTAGGACGAGCGTGGACTGCCGCCAATCATGCGAGCGCACTGGCCATGCAGATTCGGTGTGCATTGGCGGAATCTACGATTCACTCCCTGGCGGAACACATCCCCACCGAGCTTTTTGCCAATGTGCTCGATTTCGAGAGCGATCTGATCGCACCAGACGCGATCCTTGCACGGATCAGCCAACTCCCTCAAGTATGGCAACGTTCAGACGCCCTGTTTGACCTGGCGCCTCACTTGCCCGAAACAGTGCTCCCTACCGCCCTAGACATGGCGCTCGATATAGCAATGGAGAACGAACGTGGCATTTTGAGCCTAGCTTCGCGTTTACATTTACTGCCCAAGCTGTTGGGAGAAGCGCTCCGTCGCCTGCCCGGTTGTCTGAACAGTTTTGGCCAGACATGGTTTCTGGAAGCGGTGGCTAACACGCTGCCTAGGCATCTGGTGGAGCTTGCATTGGCAACCGCTCGACAGATTCCAGATGCAGACGCCCGGGCCATCGCATTAGGTTGCCTGATAGGCCAGTCACCAGCCGACCAGCGCCAGGAGCATGTTGCAGAGGCGCTGCAAGCTGCTGGGCATACAGGGCATCTATTTTCTCGTGCCAAAGCTCTTGCGTATTTGGCCACCTATATTACTCCGCAACAACTTGAGGAAATATGGCAGGCTCCTTGGACGCCATCCTGTGAAAGTGTTGGAATGGGATGGGAAGGGGAAGACGAGGGCCGTTACATATGGCTGGCATATGCATATGCCCGCTCCGGCCAGGTGGATCGGGCGCTCTCCACAATGAAGCATATCCATACTAATGACTATCGCCATCAAGCGATATCAAAGGTCGCGCCGGACCTCGTGCCCAGTTTGGCAATGGGTCAACTGGCGGACCTGTTCCATTGTCTTCCATGGGATCAACACAAGTTCGACTATGCAAGAGCACTGGGTGTTATCGGGCGATATTGCTCGGCTGACTTGCTTCCTCATGTTTTGGATGCTGCCAGAGCAACAGAGGATAGAGCCTGTAGGCTATTGGCATTAGGCCTTATTGCTCCCTCAATTGCTCTACCAGAAACGCAGACCCAGGTCTGGCGAGAGGTGACGACACTCACAGAGCAATTCAACCAACATCTGTATGAGTGGGATCGCTGGACATTGCAGGCTTATAAAGAAATCGTAGAACACGCGCCAACAGAATTGGTTACCGGGGTTCTTGAACGCCTTCGGGACAGCCTGACGTCAAGCCGAGGACAGTATGAGTGGCCTTGGTCTCAGGTGGCGCTCGCGTCGCTGAATAAACTATCCCCTTCTCTTAAACAGCAAATATGTATTGAGCTAATGGCCGAAGCAAGAGAAAGTGGTGTGGGAGAAGGTTGGTTGGATAAACTAGCGCCTCACATTTCGACGGCGGACCGAGAGGAGCTTTTTCGAATTGCCTTCCGGCAGGCACAACACATTGGCGACGAAAGGCAACAGAACGACACCTTAGTACCTTACCTAGCCTTTATCTCGAACGTCTGGAAAGCGCGCGAGAGCCACTATTATGTGGAAGAAGATCATGTCCGGGTGTTGTTGAGTCTGGCAAGCTGTTCCAGACAGCCCGAGCAACGAGCCGCACTTGCTCTTCGAGCAGCGGAATCGTTTGGGCTTGGGGAAATGCTCGCCTTCTATCCGCGCGACGTTATATCTGTGCTGCCTTTTCTTGAAGAGGGTCAACAACGGGCAATTGCCTTGAAGTTTATCGAAGCTGGGGAAGCCGATGAAGTTCACCCGCAAAAGACGGTTGTTAACCTGATGCCACTAGTGACCAACACCAGAGGAGAAGCACGCAAGCATATTATCGAGCGGCTGTTTACATTGACTCGAGAAATGCCGGTAAATTCAGAGCGGATATTTCTTTCGTGCAAGATGCTGGGCTATCTGAAACACAAAGATCGCCAGGCGGTTCTGGCCGAACTTGCGTATTGGTACAAGAGCGGCATCGAGGAATTCGATCTGGATGCTTTTGGGCAGAGGTATGAGGCATCCCATTTTCAACCTCTTAGTTTACGGACGGCTATCGCCTGGTCGTTGCCAGTCGAAGCTGTTTCTTGGAAGGAGCGTATGGGGTTGCTCGACCAGATGTCGAACGCGCTTGCGGAAATCGAAACTGACACCGCCGAGATTGACCAATACGCACTTCGGCTGGTGCAGGTTGCTTCTGTCCTGCCGCTAGAGTCTGCCCGTCCGCTTTTTGATCGTGCTGCCTCTCTTGCTCTACGCGCCAAGTTCGGGAAAGGGCACCGAGGATTTTACCACAGCAACCTTCTCCCATGGCTCCCGATTGATCTATGGGAGAACATACTGGTCGAGTCACTGCGGGACGCATCGCTTGAGCAAGACCACAAAGCGCGTCCTCACTTGTTGATTAACTTGATGACGTTCTGGATTCAACTCCCGTTAGAAACCGTTCGTCGGATCTGGCAGGAAACATTACCTCTCTTGGCCAGCCATGATCGAAAGATGTTTCTGGGCGATTTACATTCACTGGCACCAGTGATCCTCAAACTTGGCGGAGAACAAGCTCTGCAGACTACACAGGAAGAGATTTCGCGAGTCACAGGCTGGTGGCCATAAAAGAAAAGACCTCGTGCATAAGGCACTTGCTAGCGCCGCGCGCCATTTGCGGCGTGACAGACGGTAAGATGGATGTACTCAACGAAGGATGTGTTGAGGGAACTGGTGAAGCTGAGCGACTTGGGTCGAGCGACAAGAGCATAAAAGGAATCTAGGCGCCAGCAGCATTCGAGATTATGGCGCTTGGGGCACTGACCGTAGTGTGTTTGGGCACTTGCAGTCCGACCAGCTTCAGGCTCTGGTCGAGGTCATTCGTGAGCTTGGCACAACAGCAGTTGGCACGGTCCACAAATCTCACGTGCGGATCGAGCTGGGCGGCAAGGGCAACCCCACATCCGAAATGGTAGAGAGTGTGACCGAGATTCTGAAAGAGACGCTGGGATGTGGAATTAAGGTGACCTGTCATCGCTGCTTCGACATGAGCACGGCTCTAGGCCTCATCTGCAGAGATGGGGCAATTGAATGAGGAGATGGCATGTCCGAAACGAACCCGATAGACTGGATCGCACGATCTCCCAATTGAAAAGCTGATGACGGCGAATTACACTCAAAACCCAAATGGGGTGTCAAGCAGGAGCTGCCCACATCGCTCAATACGTCCAACAGAGTGAAGTATCACTGTTCACATCAGATATTTGGTCCACTGCACCATTCAGCATCCGTCTAGAGCTAAACATGCGTCACATTCTCTGGCGACGACCATTCTCCATAATACTTGTGGCCGTATTGATGGTCGCGCTACTCATGCTTGGCTTGCTTTTCCATTCCGAGTCGTCTGCTCAGCTACCCGTTCATGAAGCCATTAGATATGCCCAGGATCACTGGGATTGGGCAGTGTACAACAACCCTACCGATCGCGTCAAAGAATTTGACTGGCAATCAAACTTCCAATGTGCCGAGTTTGTAGCCCGCTCAATCGCTTCTGTCAATCCAATCAGTGATTTGACCGCTGACACTGAACCGTCACGGCTAGGTTCGATTCTTTACGGTGGCAAACCTTACAATGTACTGTCAGTTGCAGGTCTGTATAACTTCCTTATTGACACCGGTGTTGGAAGGGATGTGGGCGCGGATAAAAGTAGTGCTACTCTTGGTAGTGCGGTGGTCTATGGTGACTTTGACCATGTCACAATTGTGACGAGCAGAGACCTTCTGTCCGACGCAAAGGTAAGCGCACACAACCAAGCGATGCTTGATTATCCAATTGATCAACTTGTCTATGATAAATCAAACCGGATGCCGATCACTCACATCGTGCAAGTAAACTATACGAAGATAGCCGGGGGTGCTTTCTCCTCAGTGACAGTGCCTAAGGTAGTACCCATAACGATGCTCAGTCCAGCACCCTACCATGGAGCATTTGTCGCGTCAGATGTTCAACTCGCCTGGCAACCTCTAAGTAACGCGAAGGGCTATGAAATCACTGTATGGAATGTTTGGGGACAATTTGTTACAGGAGCGAGCACACAGAACACTTCGTGGACTGTCGCATTTAGTATGCTTCCGTACGGCGTCTATAATTATTCCATTCAACCACTCAGTGATATAGCATCAATCCCCGCATTCTTTGACGCAGTTAACTATGAACCTGAATGGTGCATGCGGGCCCCAAGATCCCCTGATTGTGGAAGCGCTTCGGGGATGGCAGCTTCAGCTGCTGGAGCAAGCACAGTATTGGGAATGCTCGTTATCACGCAGCCAGAAGTTCCAATCCTAAGACCAGCTCAAACACACGAGATAACCGTGACTGTGCAGAACACTGGGCGGCTAGTATGGCCGAATGGCAAAGTCAAATTAGTAAACTCTTCTGGCCCAGGACTTGGGATCGGAACACTACCTTTGCCGGAAATTCTACCTGGTACATCAGTACAGATACCGCTTGTTGTTGTCGCCCCCCAAAAGGTGGGGGTATACGATAGCGCTTGGCGATTGTCGTTTTTCGATCAGCCTTTCGGGGAGGAGATTCATATTACCGTTTTCGTGACACCTAACGGCAACAATATTGACCTAAACAGCATCATTCAGGCAATGCTCGATGACATTCAGCGCAGCCTGGCTGAGCAGTTTGGTAAAGTTTGGGATGAGGTGAAGCTTATTATTGAGCGGCGTATCCAAGAAGCTTTGCGAGACCTGCAGAAATGGTTATCCTCAAATTGCGGCATCGGTCCTGCTGCTATCATGTTAGCTAGTGGGATTCTGTGGCGGCAGAGAACGCGACGCAGGGAGAAAACGTGATCATTCCAACAGGGCTGCGAAAGCTTTGGGATGGAAATGCACCGACAACAACACGGCGGGGAGGTCTTGTTCGAGGTATCCTTTTCCTATTGGCCGCCTTCGTCTGTTTCAATTATTCCTACTCGATCATCCGTTGGCCAATGCCGGCTAGGTTGGCTGGATGGGGTCTATTGTGCCTTGCGGTTGTCGCATTTGTTGTTTCTGTTAGGGATATTGCAATAGGTGTATGGCGACTGGGGCTTAAGCAGCTTTTTGTTCGTCTCCTCATATCGTGCCTGGTCATAGTGCTTGTTGTGGGTCTGCTTGTCCCTACAGAGAAACAGGGCCTCAATCATTGGCTTGCAACTGCCACAAATGTGACACGATGGATGATTAGTGGCGTATATGAGATCGGCCGCAAAATTGTTGAAGCTCCCAGCACAATTGGATTCGCCCTGACTGGCCAGCGAAAGCTGATACGTGTCCCCGGTATAGTTTGGAAAGGTGATGTTCCTCCCACGCCAATCATTGTTAAGGGTAATACTGATAGTTACCGCGAGCCAGTACCGCAACCTAACGACCATGGGTTTCAGATAGGCGACGAAGTATGGATTATCGGTACGGGCGATTCGTCACTGCGAAGTCGCTCCTCGCCATCCATCAGCGCAGAAGTTGTAGCACTGTATCGTCCAGGAGAGATACTTCAGATCGTTGGCGGCCCGCAGATAGCAGATGGTCACACGTGGTGGAAAGTGCACGCTAGCGATGGCCGAGAGGGATGGTGCGCTGCGGAATACTTGGGCGTTGCCAATCCACAGAAATAACACTACCGGTCGTCGCCCAGAATGGCCATTTGCCCTTCGTAGCACACATCGCATGCGCTGTCGCCAAAGCTTGGCGTAGAACGGGGCCGTCGGAAGTTATGTTTGAAGTGTTTCCTCCAGCATTGCAGTTGTTTTTCCACGACTACAAAGATCGAGTTTTGCGCTTGGTTCCATAATCCCTAGTTATCCGTATTCAGGACATCGTGTAATTGTTGAACTCAATTTCTGCACGTTCTATGCCAGGTGTATTCAGAACATCGTGTAACTAATCGGCTCGGTCTTGCTATCGGGCAAACTGCTTGGAAACGGGC
>Ga0315279_10004683_pt1 | contig 18243 bp, 19 predicted proteins | sample YL17G06_20_MG_FD_203694 | JGI IMG/M metagenome (GOLD analysis project Ga0315279, IMG submission 203694) | Sediment microbial communities from Yellowstone Lake, YNP, Wyoming, USA - YL17G06_20 | ecosystem: Environmental > Aquatic > Freshwater > Lake > Sediment | place: USA: Wyoming | collected... | reverse complement strand
CCCCCAATTCCACCGAATTTACCTCCCCATTAATGATTTGTTGAATTCTCTCATCCTCTACCAATTCGGGAATGTGTTTGGGGGTAATTAATTGAGAAGGGAACTTACTTAGAATGAAATTCTTAAACTCTTGAAACTCTCCCACATCACCATAGAAATTAATCAATTTTGATTTATATCTATTCTCAAATTCCTGTATTATCTCGATCAATTTCGTTCTGACTTCGACATCTTCTTTCTCACTGATAACTATCCCAAAAATATCCGTCTCTTTCCCCATTTCAATAAGTAATTTGAAATCTCCACGATCCAATGATTTGATATTTAGTGCTTCATTCCCGATAGGAAGCACATCCCGCATAAACTGCTGAATCGCGGTGAAAAACCCTCCTACAAGATCTGAATCTACTTCACTCATGCCAAATTTCTGATGGAGCAGGCATAACCCATCCCGATGAATCAGATAGAGATCATATATTCGTGCCATCAAAAAAGAATTTGATCTGGTCCTAATTAAATATTAGTCGTGAGAGTACTTTTTGGTTATAAAACTGAAAACTTAATCTTTAAAGAAAAACTGAACAATTTCTCTTGCAATATTGGTCTTAGCCACTTTTTCTGCGCCATTGAAGCCAGGGATCGAATTCCATTCTAAAAGATAGACTTGCCCATTCTTTGAAGGGAGCGTATCAATACCTATGAGCTCTAAACCTGTGACTTGTCTAATACTTTGCGTAATCTCCTCTGAAACTTTAGCAAATCGCATTATCTCGGGATCGATAGGCTCCATCGCCTCTATCGATTTCGGAACCGCTCCTTGATGAATATTCTTCAAAAATTTTTTCGGATTATAGCGTCCATATTGGCACAGGACTTGATCCCCTAAAACTAAGGTTCGAAGGTCATAGCCCCGATCTGGTATCAATTCCTGAAGAAAGAGGACGCGATGCACTTCTAACAGTTCTTCCAGGCGGTCTTCAGTCTCAACGATCTCAATCCCTGCCCCATGTGATTTATTAATCGGTTTAAAAACAACTTTTTTATAGCGCTTCAAAAATTCTACCCCGAACCTTAAATTTATGCTGCAGCATGTGTCTGGTACTTGAATTACACCTTGTAAATACCTCTGCCAGAGCAGATAAATTGAAAACTTATCACAGTTATACAGCGCAGCTAAAGCGGGGATGATTTTAACACCTGCTCTCGTCATTTCCTCTAAGATACACAACACATAAATTAAATCATCACGCTTCTCCATAAACCCCAACGAAAGAACCATCGCATATTTTGGGTACTCCTCCAAAGGTAATTTCAAATCCTTCCAATCTATTATTTTATACTCTTTCCCTAAATATTCTAATTCTTCGCTGATTCTCAGCATTTCATAATTTTTGAAACCAATCAACCAGATACCCGCTTCGCTAATATCACAAAACCTCCAATAGAGAATATTTTATAGAAGCACACTTATCAATTTTTCAATTAAAAAGCAATGGGTTTTTGTTCGCATTAAATCTATTAAATAAATTTGGTTTCTGAAAAATGAAAGGTTTAAATCGTGTCCTTTGCAAAATCGTGGCATTTACCGAATTTGGGCCAAATTGCATTGCATTAGACCAAGATATCACTAATTTGTTAAAAATACAGGATGATATTTTTTCCAGTAATTATGGTCCAATCGAAATAGAGAGAGTTACAAGTGGTTCTACTGATTTTGAAATAAAAATTAGTTATAACTTAGCTCAAAGCTTAGGAGTCACCCTGCAAGATTATTTGGAAATCTTTCATTTGAAAAATGCGCTTTTTCTTGGTCCAATATCATCCCAAAACCTTATTTCGCATTTCTTTACTATTTATGGCGCTCATACCCCGCAGGTAATCGTTTTATCTTCCCACTCAGAGTTTGAATCATATACACGCGAGATTGCAACAGAAATTCATAACCGCTTGCAAGAGCACTCTATCCGTTCCCTTAGAATTGAAACACGCCAACACTCTATTGATTGGGATCAACCCCTCAATGTCACCATTTCCCGTTTCGAGGTCGACATAACCAGAAACCAAAATACACCTGAATTCATTGGACAAAACCTCGTTAATAAAAACCCATCATACCGAGTAGTAGCAGAGCTATACTTTCAATTACTGTCCCAAGCGCTCACCTCTGACCAAAAGCACGTCGTGGTAGATATTCATGGAATTACTGAAGCATCATCCAATGGAATTTTCCATCCTATGGTGCTTATTGGCGACGCCTTAATGCAAAATCCCGTAGTGAAAAATTTTACCAAAACCATCGAGAAAGCGAGCCGACCTATTTTACCCAATTTATGGATCCCATACAACCCGCGCTGGGGCGCTGCGGAATATAGTCTCCAACTCGTGAAAAGCACCTTCAATATACCTATAATTATCGAAATCCGGAGCGATTTACGCAAAAACCCTGAAACTCGGAATATATTAATCGATCTAATCTCGAACGCGTTAATCACACTAGTAGACCAGGTATCTGCTAATTCCAGCAATCTCGAAACAATCAATTATCGGCCTTTTCAACCCGAGGACTTGAATCAACTCTACGCGATCTATGTCAAAGCGCACTCATGGCTTTATGGTGAAAAGGTCCATGAGCATGCTTCCGAATTTATCACCTTATTTCAAGAGGCTCTGAATGAAGGAACTGAAGGCGAACTGTTTGTCGCTGAACAGAATGGGACTCTCATCGGCTTTGCGGTAATTCATCAAGAACCCCCCAATGAATGGAAATTCGGTCCCATTGCGGTTATTCCCTCTTTCCAACACGAAGGCATCGGATCTAATCTCCTCGAACTCTGCATTAATTTCGCCCGATCGAAGGAGGTCAGGTCCTTCTACTTGAAAGTCCATGAACACAATCAATTCGCCATCAGACTTTACCAAAAATTCGGATTCACTGTCACAGAGATTCTCCCTAGTTCCTTACCCGGTAAAAATTTCCTTAAAATGCTAATATCTTTGTGAAATATTAACTTAATTCATCTGAAATCGTTTTTTAATAATTCCCCAACCAGCCTATATCGTTCTTATTCTCATCCAAAATATTCACGAAAGTGGTTACCCGTTTATCCCCCTCATCTTTCCTTTGATAAAGATGCTGCAATCGAACATAAAAGATATTATTACATAATCGACACTGTATTTTATAATCCACCGTCACCTTATATCCCTCCTCATGGTCAATTCTTTCCTGTTCCTCTCTTTCCAATAATTCCAATCCTTGTGGGTTCTCATTTCCGCATTTGCCACACTGTTTCGGATGGACTGGATGAAACCCTCGACTCCCCAACGACACAAATACTGTATCCGGAATTTCGTTCAAACTCATTAAAACCACTTATATTAAAATAATTCAAAAAAATCCTGCTTTTGTCTTTATATTACAATCCTACTTTTGTTTTTATTTTAAAACTGGTTTCATAGAGAATAATAAAATTTCCTTTTAAATTATTAGGGGAAATATTGTTTAAAAAATTTTCAAAAGCGGGGAGAATTTTTTCATCAATCATAGGAAATATATCAATAAGAATGATTGAATCAGTAGGTAGATAGGAATAATAAAGGAAATCTTTATCGCATGTTACAAGAATCTGTTGAAGTTGACGAGCTAATTCCAATAACTTAGTATTTTTAATGGTTTGCCTTTTTAATTCTTGAACTGTTTTGACTTCATAACCCATAGACTGTAGTAATTTCTTTAAATTTTTAGAGACATTTTCATCCAGAAGAAATTGAAAATTAGGTGGTGATGGCAATTTTTTCATCTTCGACCAGTTTTCGAGCATATTTTACAACAGAAACGATATCTTCTTTCGTCAACGACGGATAAGCATCTAGGATTTCATCAAAATTCTTCCCGGCTTCTAACCATTCCAAAATTATTGAAATCATGATACGAGTTCCTTTAATTCGCGGCTTTCCATGACATATCTCGGGGTCAATTTCTATTCGATCTTCAATTTCTACTTTTCTATTCAATCCTAAACCTCTGATTCCTTTTGATTAAATTGTTTATAAATAATAGGTCGTTTCTTCCTTTAAAAGATTGAGTCCGATTGGCTTGCGAAAAAAAGGTTGGGTACAGAATTTTTCGGTGAACCGTAGATGATAAGAATCTTTTCTGCGTACCCTGGACTATAATTTTGCATTTTCAAAATTAAGATTGGGAAATAGTTTCTACCAATATCAGTATGTCTCTATACTCGTATTTTTTCATACTAATTCTACTGCATCTCACCTGTTCAGTTTTTTCTAAAAAAATTTTTATTTACTTTAAAATCTCGTTAAGTAGAAATCGTAATTAATAAACGGTGAGAAAAAATGAGTAGAGTGCCGGATTACAATAAAGTAAATGACGAAATTATTGAACAATTCAAAAATATTGTCGGTTCAGAATACGTTATGGCAGATAATGCTCCGATGATGTACAGCTATATGTCACGTGGCATCATGGGTCTTCGCGCAGGGCCTCCCGATTGCGTGGTCCGTCCTGCTAATGCTCAGGAAATCTCTGAAATCTTAAAAATATGCAATGAGAACAAAATTCCAATCACCCCTATGGCGGGTGGTCTCAGTGGTGGGTTCGCCCTTCCCCTGCTGGAGAATGGCGGTGTCCTCCTTGAGTGCTCTCGTATGAATAAAATTGTGGAAGTGAATACCGACGCACGTTATGTCATCGTCGAACCTGGAGTTCGCGCGGGCGAAGTCTGGGCTTATTTTAAAAAATACTACCCTGAATGGGCTCCTCCTATTGCTGATGGCGCCCCTCCCGCGGCTACAATCATGGGCGACGCCATCGAACGTGGGTTCTCCCTCGTTACTGGGCGATTCGGTCCGCAAGCCGATATGGTGATGGGCATGGAAATCGTCCTCCCCACGGGTGAAATCATGCATACCGGCTCGTGGGCTTTGGAAGGCGTCGATGAGCAATATCAGGGCACGAAAAAAGATGGCAACGCCAAACCTTTCTATAAATACGGGTTGGGTCCTGATTTGCATAGCCTATTCTTCGGGTCCCAAGGCGCTATGGGCGTCGTCACGAAGGCTGCTATAAAAATTATTCCGCACTGTCATTTCAAGACGGTGGTCGCTTTCGGCTTCACCAACTGGGCAGATGCCTGCGATGCAACCCTCATGGCCTCCAAATACGAATGCGGAATCGCAGATCATTTCGTGATGGTGCAAGGCGGCAATTGGTGGCTCGTGCCTACCCGCTTCCAAAAAGAGAAAATTCCGAAGACCTACGACTACTGGGCAAAACTGGGAATCCCCGAATACTTCATGAATTTCGAATGTTGGGCTCACTCGCAAGAGGAACTCGATCTGGTTACTAGCAAACTAAGACAAGTGATTCTCGAAGAATATGCACCAAAAGCCCGCGATACCGTGACAGAACAGAAGCTACACCCCATCCAAATCGCATCCCGCTTAAAGAAACCAAATAAAATCGCTATTCCCTACGGCCAATGGGAGCAAGGCTTCCTCTTCATCACTTGGTACGTCCCCTGGGCAGAGACCGCCGAGTGCGTGGAACTCTATTGCAGCAAAATGGAAGAGTACGGCTTCCCCCCAGTCATGTGGATCGCCTCCATTGACCATTGCCGTGAATGCATTGTCATGCCCATCTTCTGCTTCGACTCACGCAAAGTCGATGATTTCGAACGCATTGAAGCCTGCGAGACTGATTGCACGAAAATCTTCCTGAAACGCGGCTGGGTCAATTACCGCCCCGATCCTCTTATACATGCTCCCTTAACCTACGCCCAAGCGCCCATGGCTTACCAAATCCTCCGCCGCATCAAAGCAGTCATTGATCCCAATATGATTATGCACCCAGGACGCCTTGCGTGGATTAAAGGCGTCGAAGATCCGCTGGATATTCCGAACTATATCATTGGATATAAAAAACCCGCGAAACAGGAGGCTGAATAAAATGGCAGAAGAAGAAGCTCAAGTTGAAACCAAGGCAAAACGCGAGAATGTCGGTGGCATGAAGCGCTTAGAGGAATTGAAAGAAGAACTCTACCGCTGCATCCATTGCCGCGCCTGCCGTTTCGCCTACAGCGGCGAACCTGACCGCCAAGGCATCGGCGAATACAATGGTGTCCTCTATGAAGGCATGGTCGAAGGGTGCCCTGCTGGCCACTTCTATGGCTGGGAAGGGTTCTGGAACGCCGGTCGAATGTGGATGGCTCGCGCCGTGCTCGAAGGCGATCTCGACCTGAACGACTCGAAAATCCGCCAACAGATGTACGACATCCTCTACCACTGCCCCACTTGCGGGAACTGCTCCATGCAGTGCGAAAATAATTTGCCAACGGTCGATATCAATGAAGCCCTACGTGCCTGCCTGTACGAGGCCGGCGTCGAGATGGGGCCCAAACACGAAGGAATTCGCAAACTCGTTGATGCCCTCAACAACCCCTACAATGAACCCCACGAGCATCGGACAGACTGGGTCGAAGATAAAGATTTGATCGATAATCCCAATGCGACTATCGCCTATTACGTAGGTTGCACCGCCTCCTATCGCATGAAACAAATGGCGAAAGCCACGGTCGAACTCCTGAAGAAACTGGTTGCGAAGGGACTCATGCCGGAATTCACCATCTTAACAGATGAGGTTTGCTGCGGCTCTCCCGTTTTCCGAACGGGTCAATGGGACATAGCAAAGAAGGTCTGCAATACCAACCTCGAAACCTTCAATCGCTTCGAGAAAGTGATTTTCAGCTGCGCGGGCTGCTACCGCACCTTCAAAATCGATTACCCGAAGTATGGAGATCAACCGCCCAAATTCAAACCCCTGCATGTGCTCGAATTCCTCGCAGAATACCTGACGATCCACTGCCCCGCCTGCGGCCAATATAATTCTCTAGATGCTACCTACTGCACGAATTTGTTCTGTCCGAAATACGCGGATACTGAGAAATCACCCATTAAAACCGGAGAACCCTTCCCCGCTGAGTTCTACGAAAACAAAATAAAAATCGAAAAGACTTGGGATAAAGGAGTAGTCACTTGGCATGATCCCTGTCATCTCATCAGGCATCAAGCACATCTCTTGAAAGATGAGGCGATTGCGAGAGTAACTGGCGAAGGCGATGACAATATGTGGAAAATATATGTTTCGAATTCCTTCGAAAGATTGAGATGGGTGGATATGCCACGTATGATTATGAAAGCGATTCCAGGATTAGAACTGCATGAGATGTATCGGATTGGCGAAAATTCGCTCTGTTGCGGGGCTGGTGGTGGTGTGAAAGCCCAATATCCTGACTTTGCCTGGAATGCCGCTCAGGACAGATTGAATGAAGCCGATGCAACAGGTGCTGACATAATCCTCACAGCCTGCCCATTTTGCGAATTGAACCTCGGTGACGCAGCAGCAGCCTCGTTAGACAAAAACCCTGAAGGCGCCGCGGTCGGCGGGAAATTCAAAGGAAAAATCATGGATCTCATCGAAGTTTTAAATCAAATGATCGATTAAATTCTATATTTTTTTCTTTTTTTTAAAATAAATGATGAAAAAAGAAGTCTAATCCGCTTATTCTTCCGAATAGACCAAACGGTTGAAAATTACCCTGACTAAAAACACCTCATAGCTTGGTATTCATCCCCCAGATTTACCAGTGCAACACCCTTATTAAGCAACAATAACTCATTTGGACGAATTTTATTCAGCTGGTCAAAAATTTTTATTGCTATTTCATTTGAACCCTGTTGCCCATAGAAAATCCCTAACTTAAAAGCCGTATCGTAATTTCTGGGATCAATTAGTTCAATTGCTTTTTCTAACTGTTTTTCTTTTAAAAAAAATTGAAATAATTCATATAATTTTCTTTCTTTCTTTCTGAATTTTATTATCGACATTCGCATCCCTTATATATTCATATTTTTTTAAAAATAGGTCCATTCCGCATCCAAGATACAATTAGTCTCCAGTGATGCAAATTATATTCAGTTTCAAACAACTCCTTCTCCTGCTCCCGGAGATTGTCAAAGTCGCTGTCCCAAAATTCCGATTCTCTCTCATCAAAATTGTTCATTTCAAATCACCTTTCATTCGAATCAATTACCACATTGCTGGAGGGAAAATGAGGGGTACTCCGAACGCGCCTAAGATATAAAAATGCAAGAAGATCAGAACGCCTAAGAACATCAGCGCACTCATCAAATATGTTTCGAACCGCTTATCCAGCATCTTCAGACCTATAACGATAAAGATGAACCCGACAAGGAGCAGCACGGCAATTGTTACGAGGTACTGAATGACCTGCATGAATTGGACAAAAAATGGAGTTCCAAGCGGCGGCACCAAAAGAGGGATATTAAACGCATTTACCAGATAACAATGAATACCTATGAGGATGCAGACCCAAATGAGCGCACCGACCGCAGCCTGTTTCTGCGGTTTTGAGATCTGTCCAACCACTGCGGCCCAATAGATATAGACGCAACAAATAATGAGAGAACAAAAGCAAATAGTACTAACAATCTCCATAAGTGAATCATAGAAGCCACTTAACGCATCAAATACGAACATTTACTCTATCTCCTCACTAATAATATGGTCAAACTTAACAAAATGACCTGAATAACTTCCAGAAATGCCTTCTTCTATTATCATTTCAATTACCGCTTGAACTGTGTTACTATCGGTATCAAAAAAAGACTTTTTGATACTACTTGAACTGGTAATAGATTTCGCATGAAACTTTATATAGGGTCTAAAAAGCGCGATCCAGTCGCATAGAATGCGTTATTTTGTGGATGGGAGTATTCCCCCCCTTTCATAAAGTTAAACGATCTTTATAAAGAACCTTTGACCAACCTCTCCCCGTCCCATTTACAGCCCCTCTTTACATACACTCGTTCCATCGACTAAAAATTTTTTTACAGGTGAAATACTAATAGAATATTTGTTATTTTTATTCCAATCTCAAAAAAATCACTTAAATCAATTTCATTCCTTCAAGTCTTCTTCCAATGACAATTTTTATAATGGTCTAGGAGGTCGAATTTCCTCTCATTATTGAGGCGCAACCACAGGTTCGGTATGCAGACGGAGATCAGGTGAGTACAGAGGCTTAAATTTAATTCCGAAAAAAAGGTTTCAGGCGTCTAGATCTTATAAATTAGCACGTTTGGCGCCTCATAGAGCTCAATGAGTGAGAATCGCCCCAATAAAGCCCCCTACAAAAAAGAGCGGGTTCTGGTAAAATAATTAATCAAAATATTTTAAATAGGTATATAAAATAAGACATAATCCGATACACATACCTAAAATGGGGCCAAAATGGAACAGATCAGGGGCTAATTGAACCAAAGAAGGTGCAATCTTTTCTAGCACTTGATATCTAAAGGTTCCACCCACGAGTGCAAAAAGAAATCCGAACCCAAAGAGGAACGCTCGTCGTCTTGATTCACCAGTACTTTTATAGGCCAAATAAAAATAAAGAAGAGGGAGTAGCAAAATGAGAACTAGGTTCAAAGCACTCATAGGAAAGACCAAGAATCCAAGACCTGTTACAATACCGATGATTAGAATTACCACGAAATTTATGAGATAGAAAATGGTCATTATATATCTATTTTTGGTTAAAATTACGTGTTCAATCGTGAAAACCATTACAATTAGGCTAATTATCGAAAAGATAATCACAATTTCAGCAAATATAGGTTCACAGGTAATGAAAAATAAACATAATAAGTAATAGGTATAAATAACAAAACCAAATATAAAGAAAATTGCTAATCCCAAATCAAATCTTGCATCTATTCCCTCTCTTTTCTTTTTAAAATATTTCTGGAATAAAATGCCTATAATTACAGCCACAATTCCTTGGGATATTATCCAAAAAATCATTTCGATGGATTCTCCCATTGTTCGTATCATTAAATTTCCTCCACTGTTACTAAGAATATAGTCCAAATTATTATGGAACTAATTTAAATCTCTTTGTAAATGGTTTTAATTCCTTTTTTTAAGATGAAGGTAAAATAATATACCCAATTACAAATCCTAAGTGTCACAAATTATTTAAATTATCAAAATTTGTCTGTATTTTGTTGATTAAGGAGAATTGATTACCCGCAGGTTCAAACATATCTTTTCGCCCCTGATTTCACGATGCTTTTCGCAAATCCTCCTACCTGTATTGTCTCCGATTCTGAACTCGAAAAAATAAAAAATGCTCATAAGGAAATAAGACGCTTTAAATGTTATGGTTTAGGTGAAATTGCAGGGGCTAATATAATTGAAAATTAAATTAAATTCTAGTAGTGCGAGAAAGAATCGATGGAAGCCCCCGAAGGAGCGGCGGTCGACGGTAAATTCTTAGATCTCATCGAAGATTTGAATGAAATAATCCATTAAATCTTTTTTTTATCCCTTTTTATAATTTAGGTTTCAAGCAACTTGGCAAATTGATCGGCAAAGTTACGAATCTGATCCATAACCCGGAGATCATTTCGGCCTTCATAATCTATTTGAATACCAGCGGGTTCAAACGTATTTTTCGCTCCTGATTTCATAATGCCTTTTGCAAACCCTCCCATCTGGGAGGACTCCGAGAAATCATAAATGGGACCGAAAGGTTCACAAATCTGGGATTTTATGCCAAACGACATCATTTTTTTTATTAAATAGTCATTTTTAGCTTTCTCCGGGTCGGTTACAATCGTCCCGCAACTCACGAATACGCCAAGAATTTTTTTGTGGGTAGCTAGTTTTTCTTTATTTTTTTTCAAGAATTTCTGAGGTTCGTTCATCCATCTGCCCATTTTAATTCCAGAAGCCACAATGATTCCATCAAAATTGTCAATTACGGGCCAATCCTTTTCTTTAGTGTGTTTAAGATCAACTAGGGTCGTTTCAATTTCCCGTTCCTGTAGAAAGTTCCCAATATCTTTCGCAGTTTGGGCAGTCGTCCCGTAACGGGTTGCATAAGCGATTAAGACCTTCTTATTTTGCATCAACTCATCACCAATCCTTCAATCTCTTTATAGAGAAAATCAAACTGATATGATAAATTTTTTGCTAATATAAAAAAATCTGTGTTCGTCCTGACGGGATAATTCTTCAGGTCTTTTTTATTAAAAGATATTTTAATAAGTTTCAGGATATTCCGCGTATTTCACCGATTTAGGAAAATCGATTCAAGAAGATATCATTGCACGATCTGAATTTGGGCGATAATAAAAAAATCAGGTTTCATAAATCCGTCTGAGCAATTTGACCATGCCTGATTCCACATCATACTCAACAAGCTTAGCGGCACTTAAATCTGCCAGCGCCTTTCGAACCACAGCGGGAGAAATACCGGATGCTTTCGCAAGCGCTTCACGACTCATCTCACCCTTTGGCCCATGGAGTAGATATAACAATTTCGAATGCGGCATTGCCCCGAAAACTTCCGTCAATAAGGTTATTGAAAGTGCCAAAACTTTTCTTACTTCCACCTTTTTATCTTTTTCTTTAGTCAAATGCTCAAATTCTTTGGAAACTTTGCCAAGTTCATTAGATACATTTTCCAGCTCGGTCTTCATCTGCTGATTTTCTGCTTTTAACTGATTAACTTCCTTTTCTAAAGGCTCTTTCCCGCTTTCTAATTCTTGATTGACTTTCTCCAGTTCCGATAGTTTTGTATATAATTCTGGATATTCGTCTTTTAATGCATTAAGGAGGGCAATCACTTCTTGAAGTTGCGTTGAGGCTTTTGAAAGAGCCGAAACCTTCTCATCTGCGTCCATAAAGATCCCCTATTATCAGGTCCAATTTTTCTTATACTACAAATAGAAAACTCTTATCTTTAAAATATAAATGAACCTCAATTTAAAAATTCACGCAAATCCAGTTCATCCAGTTTTTCTTGGGTGGGAATTCCATTCGCATCCCAACCCCGCTCCGAGTAATAATCATCTAGTAGATGCTCAATGTCATCAGGCGTGAGTTCATGCTCTTGATAGTAATCTTTCAATTTTTTCGGACCATCCGGCGTATCGCGGGGCGTGAGCCAGATACGCGAAATCTTATCCCTACGAGTCCACCCCTCTCGAATATTCAGGAGTTTATAGAGCGTGAAAATTCGTTCGCCACAGCGCTTCAATTCCTGCGGCGTGATGGGAATTCCAGTGGTGGCACAGTATAGCTCTGCAAGTTTTTCAACATGGATCACATCCGGTCCAAGAAGCGTGTAAACGATACAGGTGCCTAAACTATTGTGGACAACCATCGCATCCTCCGCGTGTTTGGCGTAGCGTCCCACGTTGAATTTCCCATAAGAGGGTGTCGGCGTGAAGACCCGAGAGAATTCCTCCTGGGTCAGTCCGAGATGACTGGCATCCTCCTGCAAAGTTTTAAGGGACATCTTGGGGAGTGTGTAAATTGATTGCGTGCCTCCGTGATGGGGTCTGGGGTTGGTCAGGTAGGTGAATCGTTGAGGGTCTAAGGTGGTTGTACGCCCGTCTTGGATCACATCAGCGCCCTTGAAAAGCCCAGTCCCCTCGAAAAAGGCATCGGGATCCAGTTCCAATTTTTCTCCTAAAGGATACCAGCCCTCCGCAATGGTTGACCCCATTCCTGTTTTTGAGATGATCTGCTCACATAAGTTAAGGTAAGTTTCAAAAGAGCGCGGATAGAGGTCGGGGAGTTGGCGGGTGACCCAGTTCAATAAACCTCCCACCGTGAAAAAACAAGCCCCTGCCCGATTACAGAGGTCTAATAATTTAATTGCTTGCGCAGGGTTCTCGAGCCCAAGGCGGAGTGCCACTCGTGCCGGGAGGAGATGATGCCCCGTGAAGCTCGTTAATCCCTGATCTGGACCTTCTAGAACCTGATAATCTGTCCTACAAGCAAGCATACAGCCATTACAGGCGAGATTATGCTGGAATTTATGCTTTTTCCAGATCTTCGGTCCGAATTTTCTACTCCATTCTCGGTAGGGCAAATTCCCTTCATATACCAGCGGCGCCTGGAGGTCCCATCCTGAAGTGATTCCCATATCCTGGAAAGATTTCAATAAAGGCGATTTCATTATTCCACTTCGGAATTCGCGGACCAATTTCAGAAATTTGTGTGGATCTGCGATGCTTACACCTTTTGCTCCGTAGGTCACAATCGCCTTGAGGTTTTTCGATCCCATCACGGCACCGAAGCCGAACTTCCCTAAATGCCCGCTGTAATCCACGATTGCCAGCGCGTATCGCACCAAACTTTCGCCAGCTTTTCCAATAGCGAGCACACCTGAAAGGGGATTTTCTCGGAGGAAGTGATCGGTAGTTTCATAAATGTCTTTGACCCCCCAAAGGTTCTCTGCGGATTCAATTTGGATCTCTTGATCAGTAATTCTGAGAAAAACCGGGGTTTCGGCTTTTCCAACAATAATTAGATGGTCGTAGCCTGCATTCTTCAGCATCATGCCGAAGCGCCTGCTGCCGGAGACCGCGTTATCTATAAAATGCAAGCCCTCTGGCGTCGCGATGATGGGCGATTTGGTGGTTCCAATGACCTTGCCCGCACCTGGCATCAAAGTGCCTACCAAAGGTCCGCACCCTAGTATGATGGGATTCTCCGGAGCGAAAGGATCCGTATTGGGACGCTGATAGTCCCAAAAGAGGCGATTATTGATCCCATAGCCGCCTAAAAACTTCGGAATGTATTCTTCGGGCATAGGAAGCATTTTAATCTTTTGAGTGGTTAAATCAACGTATAAGATGTTCCCTGAAAACCCGTATAATCGCAATTAGGTCCCTCCGAGATGCTGTAACGCCTCATACGCGCAATATTGTGCACAAAGCCAACAATTCGGTCTACAGGTGTCCAGGAACTTTATCTCCGTAGGAATCCATGTCTCTTCCATGAAATGCCCCGGGATTATTTGGATGTGCGATTTTGACGGGTTGAAGGATTTGAAATGCGTGAAGGAACAAATCAGCATGCAACTCAGGCATTGAGCACAATTCTCTGGATTGACTTTAATGTTTGATTTGAGTTCCTGCAAGCTTTAAAACCTCTCAATGATTCTCTCGAAGGATATTATATTTTTTACAGTATTGTTTAAAAGATGGCGTTCCTTCTCCCTCTCCAATGACGCGCATAACTTCATTCGGCTCCATTACTTGCATGCTACTAAGGATTGTTACACCCCGTGCAAATAATGGATCTGGGATCATTCCAGCAGAGGGGCCAACAATAGTAATTTCTCGCGCGTTTTCAATCCATGTTAACACGGGCTCGAGCGTATTATTAGCTATCGCCGACCCGGTAATAAAAACGATCGTTGCCTCTTTCAATTGCTCTTGCGTCGTTTCAAGCCTCTTAAAACTCGGTAATTCGATATCTTGTAATCTATCATCAATAACTGCGACGTCCTCCACAAGAGCCTGAAGTTTCGGGAGAAAGCCTCGAATGTTTCCGATCATCACCACCCGATCCGTTTTTTCAAAGGGTATATGGTCAATCGGATCCGAATTAAATAAAATCCGGTAGTGGTTTGATTCTGCCTTTAAAATATGTTGTGAAACAGCATTCAAACAGGAAATTCCGACGACTCTTTCCAGATCGTTCTTAATATTTTTTGCAAATCCGAGGATTTTACCGAGATCAAGGCTCTCAAAGGAATTAATTTTCTGAATATATGGACAAGACTCAAGCGAGTCTTGATTAAAAAGTGAATAGCATAAGCCACATGACCCATCATTAAGGACAGTGCTTGTAAAGTAATACCCCTTACTTATTTTACTGATTCTCAAAGTTTCTAGATCAACTCCCTTTACAACCTCTGCGACTAAGTCCTCAATTAAATTTGACACTTCCGTAGACTCCCTCATGGCACCCGATCTAAAGTAAATCAATTAGTAAGGTGGACCACCCGAAATTTCTTGCCCCATAGCCCTTGGCCGTGAAGGGATCATATTGCTCTCGGAAGCCTGAAATATGTACCATCTCAATCATTTTCGTTATAATTTCTTGAGCAATGTCCTCATATCCATTAGATTGTAATCCTTTCACAATATACCAATTGGGAGAAAACCAGGTCGGTCCGCGCCAGAGTAGGGTCCCCCCTTTTGGAGTAAAATAAGGTGAAGATTTTGCCACAGATGGAACGGGATAGGGAAGCCAAAATTCTTTTTCGTTCAATAAATGGGCTTTCACCAAACGATCAAGTTTTTGAGTATCAAGATCCAAGATCAGAGGAAAGAGACCTGAAATGGTTATTTCTGGTAGTTTCTGATCACTCAGAGCATGGATCGAGTGGAAAAAACCGGTTTCTTCATCCCAACACTTCTCCAATAAAGTTTTTTTCCCTTCTTCTGCACGCTGGAGATATATTTCCTTTTTCTCCTTTTGATCCAGCAGCCCACACAGATTCGCCATGACCTGCAAATTTAGCAGATATATGGCGTTAAATGAGACATCCTTTACTAAAAATAAATCTAATTCCCTAATCTTAGCAATCTCCCAATTAACCTGATTGTATTTTTTAATGATTTTATTTAGCCAAAGCGCTGTTCGTATCGTGAAGAGCCGCTTAATTTTATGAATATGATCCCAAATCGGTAAAAGATCCATGCCCGACTCCCAGGGATGAATTATAGAAACTAATCCATCTCCGCTTACCTTCTCGTTTCGTTCGGTATGTAGCCAATCGTAATATTTCTGCAGAGGTATTATCATCCGTTCAAGGAATGCCTGATCCTGTGTTTGAGCATAGACCTTCTCTACCGCTTGTGCTATCAAGGGCGGTTGCGTGATTCGGCTTCTATCCTTTTCAGGCCAATTCTTAAACAAGAAATCTCCTATTCGCGGTATCAAACCAACTGCGGATTTCCAATAGCACATATGCGGAAGCATCCCATTATCAAATTGCTTCTTTATGAGGCTTAGAAGCTCTTTTTTGGCATTCTCCGGATTAAAATAAGACCAGATAATAGCATGAAAGCAACTGTCCCACAACCATTGATGTGTATATTGGTCTAAACTCGGACAAGTGTAGAAAAAGGTCTCACTAGAAAAAACATTGCCTTCCAGCACTTTCCGTGCCCTTTCCTGAAGGTTAATAATATCATTCATTAGCCAGAACCCACAAAATTTTAGAACCTACTTACATTTGTTTTAAGAGAGAAAGAATTGCATATATACTCTTTTCCAATCTGTATAAATATAGCATGAATGAAGTTGATAATAGGATTAATAGATGAAAAGAAATAAGTAGATGAGAAGGATTAATGGCACAAAAAACAGAACCGTTTAAAATTGTTTTTGCCGGGTTGGATAATAGCGGGAAAACTTCTATCATTTATACATTAGAAGACAAATTCAGTCTGTTAAATCCTGCTCCAACGATGGGAATTGAACGAGATTCCTTTGAAGTACTGGGATTTAATGTGCGCACGTGGGACTTAGGCGGGCAATCGAAATTTCGCTCCGCCTATCTGGAAAATGAGACCTTCTTGTCCTCCGATTTACTCTTTTATGTAATAGATATTCAAGATCGTAATCATTTTGGTGATGCAGGCGATTATTTTGAAAATATTTTAAAAAAATTTAATCAGTTAGAAGAGAAACCCCCAATTGTCTTATGTTTTCACAAAGTGGATCCCGATCTCCGGGATGATGACCGCATTCAAAGTAACGTACAAGTCGCCAAACAGCTTTTCCATCGAATAGCAGCCGGTTTCGATATTGAAATGTTCGAAACCACTATCTATGAAAAATGGACGCTTACGGCAGCCTTTTCCAAGGGCTTATTGAAGCTCTCCTCGAAATCTAGAATTCTCGATCAAGAATTGGAGGGACTGGCAAATCAATTACATTCTGAAACCGTCCTGCTTCTGGATGAAAATGCGTTACTTTTCGGGCAATATTTCAGGAATCAGGATAGTTATAATGTTTGCCAAATCGTCTCACCCCATCTTGCTATAATGGCAGATAGAATCAATAAGTATGGCACGAATTTTGAGTTATTCCAATTAAAACTGAGCGGTGGAGGTTGGATTTTTTTCCGGGATATCTCTTTAGGAAAAAAACGATTTTATTTGGTCCTTTATAACAATCAACCGGAGAGTATTAAAACCATGGAAAAAAATCTCCCCCCTTTTATTCAGCAAGTTTCCAATATCATTCAAACATTTTTTATTTAGTCAGAGGAGGTTACTAATATCACACAATCATCGCCTTTCAAAGTTGTCTTCTGCGGGCTGGATAACAGTGGCAAAACTAGCATTTTACTTGTCCTTGAAAACAAATTCAGTCTATTGACGAATATCACTCCTACAAAAGGGATTGAGCGTAATGAATTTGATGTACTCGGTCATGCAGTGTCAAAATGGGATATCGGCGGCCAAGAAAAATACCGCGACCAAATTTTTAAATCCAACAATCTAGATTCGACAGATCTTTTATTTTATATTATCGATATCCAAGATCCCAGTAGATTTGAAGAAGCATTCCAGTATCTATCAAGAATCGTCGAGTATTTTAAAAGTTCTAATCAAAACCCACCTCAATTCGTGATTTGTCTCCATAAAATGGACCCAGACCTCCTTAACAATCCTACAATCAAAGCAAATATCGAAAATTGCGAGGATGAATTGCGGTTACTAATGAAATCTAACTATCTTACATTTCAGACTACCATTTACAATAATTGGACCTTGCGAAAAGCTTTTTCAAAGGGACTACTACAACTCTCACCTAAATCCTCGTTATTGGACTCTATTCTTAATGATTTTCTCTCTATAACACAATCCGATACGGTTATATTGTTAGACAAAGATGCACTTTGTTTTAGTGAAATAAGCTGCGATGATGCAAGTCACCAGCTCTCTAATATAGTCGCACCCAGTCTAGCTACAATGGCAGACAAATTGATGAAATATGGCAGTGAAATCGAAGTATTTGAAGGTAAAATCGGAGAAATCGATAAAATCGGAGGTTGGATCTTTTTTAAACCCCTTCTATTTGAGGGCTCTGATGAAAAAAGATATTACATTGTCATTTTTAATAAACGCATTGATCGAATTGAAGAGATCAATTTTGCCCTTCCCGACCTGACTCAAAAAATAAAAAACGTGCTGGAAACATTTTTTATATAGGGGTTTTACCAAATTTAAATTTTTAGTTTGATCCCTCCATTTTACGCTTTGCATTCGACATCCAGTTCTAATTCTTTCAAGCTAAAGGCAAGTGAAGGTTTAAGCAGCCCC
>Ga0315279_10004682_pt1 | contig 18244 bp, 16 predicted proteins | sample YL17G06_20_MG_FD_203694 | JGI IMG/M metagenome (GOLD analysis project Ga0315279, IMG submission 203694) | Sediment microbial communities from Yellowstone Lake, YNP, Wyoming, USA - YL17G06_20 | ecosystem: Environmental > Aquatic > Freshwater > Lake > Sediment | place: USA: Wyoming | collected... | reverse complement strand
GCAATCCTCGATGAACAATGAACTTACCTGATCATATTGAGGCATTGAGGCACGGGGGGGGTCGGTTTCTCGCCGGTCACTCAAACGGGCGAGTCGCTCAAACGCCGTTTCCATGCATAATTCAGGTATCAGGCTGTGGAAACGCGAGGCGGAGGGAACGAAGGGAATCACGCGCTGGTAAAGGCGCTCGAAGCTCTGGCCGGCATCGAAATCCAGAAAAAACAGTGATCAGTGGCCAGTGATTGCTGGCCACTGACCACAAGGATCTGCTATACTCCATTTCCTCCGAGGGCGCCACCAAGCGTCGTTGTCTCTGGGATTTAGTTTTGCGCGCCCATAGCTCAGACGGATAGAGCATCTGCCTTCTAAGCAGAGGGTCGCAGGTTCGAATCCTGCTGGGCGTACCATTTGGCCACCAGCCGGATTGAAGGCTTCTTAGCCGTCCGGCTTGCGACTTTAAGGTGAGCGTAGCTCAGCAGGTAGAGCTCTGGATTGTGGCTCCAGCGGCCGGGGGTTCGAATCCCCTCGCTCACCCCACTTTTGGCACCTGTCGTTTGCGAAAATCTCATACACCAGTATTGGGACGGCTTCCCGCCGGTTGAGCGGCCGGGGGCATCGTGAATATCCAGTCTTCGGAACAGGTCAACGATTCCGTCCGGCGCGGCGGACAGTTCGGATGAGCAAAGGGCTGAAGCGTAATTGGGGGGTTCCGCGACAAAAAAGCGGCAGACTATGCAGCCCGGCGTTCGCAGTGGTGGTGCAGTCCTCCAACCTCAGAAACCTCAATCACCGGCCCAAGGTTGGCATCCTGGATGGCTTGCAGGGTCGGTGCGTCCTTCTCCAGCGACAAGTGCGTCCGGAAATTATGATAATGGCGAAAGTAGCGCGTTAACGTTAGCCGCAGGTGGGCTTCTCCCAGCACAATCACATGGTTGAGGCAGTCGCGCCGTACCGTCCCAGGCAGGCGCTCCCCGAAAGGATTTTGCCAAGGGCTCCGCGGAACTGTGATGACTTCTTCCATGCCCATCGCCTTCACGCGCTCTCTGAAAGCTTCCCCGTAGATTCCGTCACGATCCCGCAGCAAATACCGAGGCTCGGTCCCGTCAGGAAACGCCTGGATGATCTGCTTCACAATGGCAAGCTGCTGTCGCAGCGCCAGGTTTTCGAGGCCCAATTCGCGTCGATCCCTGAACAGGGATCTGAGAGAGGCTATCAGACAAAAGAGGGTTTCCATCATGGATGCTAAGGCTGCCAGATTGAGACAAAAACGTCGACGTTTTCGATGCGGACAGGGTTGTGGCAAAGGACAGGTGAGGGTAGAAGCAAAAAGGGGTACCCAAATATTGGTTTAAAGCCCATATAATGCCTAATAAAAGGAGTGGTCCTCAATTCGGTGGCCCATTTATCGTGGTCCGTCACCGAATCGGAGATCTTCACTGAAAGGAGCAGACATGAATCGGGACGAATCCAAGGGATCGATGGACCGCCGGGATTTTCTAAAAGCCGCGGCTGCGGCAGGCATGACAGTAAACCTATCCACGAAGAATATTAAAGGTGCGAACGACCGCATCGCCCTCGCCTTCATAGGAACCGGGGCGCAAGGCATCAGCAATCTGCGCAATGCATTGGCTGCCCAGGATCAGGCGCAGGTGGTCACGGTGTGCGATGTCTACCAGCCCCACTTGGAAAAAGCTGGCGCCGCTGTTCGCGCTCAGTATGGATCGGATCCGAAAATGGTGAAGGATTTCCGCGAGATTCTCGCCGACAAGTCCATCGATGCGGTCTGCATCAGCACGCCGGACCACTGGCATGCCCTCATGTCGGTGGAAGCCTGCAAAGCCGGGAAGGATGTCTATGTCGAGAAACCCGCGTTCGTCTACCTGGACGAAGGGCCCCGCATGGTGGAAGCCGCGCGCAAATACAAGCGCATCGTTCAGGGCGGCACGATGCAGCGGTCCATGCCGACATTCCTGAAGGCCAAGGAGATTGTCGACAGCGGCGCTCTCGGGCAGATCACCTGGTGCAAGACTTGGGCTGCGAGCCTTTCCAAGCAGGAAGGTTTCGGCAGGCCCGCGGACAGCGACCCGCCCCCCGGACTCGATTGGGACATGTGGCTGGGCCCGGCCCCCAAGGTACCGTTCAACGAAAACCGCTGGGGTGTCACCAAGGCGACGTTCCCCACTTTCCGATATTTCTGGGATTATGCCGGCGGGGCAATGACCGACTGGGGCGTTCACTTCATTGACCCGATTCACCAGTTCCTGGGCGAACCGATGCCCTTTGCCATTACAGCAATAGGCGGCAGGTTCTGGGTGAAGGATAATCTCGAAACCGCCGACACGATGACGGCTGTGTACCAATACCCCAATTTCATGATGACCTACGAACTGAGGCAGAGCTGTGCGACCCCGATGTTCGGACAGGGCGGAGGTACCGGCATCATGGGAACCGAAGGCATGGTTGTGGTAACCCGGGGCGGTTGCTGGCTGAATCCCAATAAGGGATCCAAAGTCGAGCCTATTGAATTTACCGTGGGCGGCTCGAGGCCGGCACAAGGGCTAAAACAGGGGGCGGCAGCACCGGAGCGGCGACAGGTCAGCGATCATTGGAGAAATTTCCTGGATTGCATCAAGACAAGGCAGAAACCGACGAGCGATATCGAGAACCTCGTGCGATCGTCTGCGGTATGCATTCTCGGAAACGTGTCCATGCGCGCCGGGGTCCGGCTTGATTTCGACGAAAAAACCTTTACGGTGCCTCAGCCAGAGGCCCAGAAATTCACCAAGATCAACTACCGTGCGCCCTGGAAACTGCAGGTCTGACAGCGACTGCGGTGCCCGCGAGGATCGGCACGGTAAAGAAGTCCATGGTCGTGATGACCTCGCGGTGATTGCGAAGGAAAGCAGACCAGCGCTTGCGGGCGTGGTCCGGAGGAGGCAGGCGCCGGAGGTAGCTGGAGACGGTACGTTCAGAGACGGCGAAGCTGAAGTTCAAGAACTCCAAGGAAGCGAGCGCACTGATCCGCCGCTACCGCCAGGGATGGAGCGTGAAAGGACTGTAGCAACATGCCAATGACGCGCTCGGAATTCTTACGCTTTCTGGCGTATGGCGCCGCCACCACTTTGGCAAGCGGTTTGCAGGCAGCTCACCAGCAGCCCGCCGGTCAGAAGGTCAAGCGCCAGCGGCCTCCCAACATTGTTTTCGTTTTGGCTGACGACCTCGGTTACGGCGACCTGATCTTCCTCAATGCCAAGTCCAAGATCCGAACACCGAACATAGAGCGGATGGCCGCTGAAGGCGTTGTCTTTCGCGACGCGCACGCCCCTTCGGCCGTTTGCACGCCGACGCGTTACGGCGTGATGACCGGCCGCTATTGCTGGCGCACTCCGCTCACGGCCGGCGTGCTGGCTGGCGGGTCGCCGCCGCTGATCGAACCCGGGCGCATGACCGTGGCATCGCTGCTGAAGCAGAACGGCTATGCGACTGCATGTGTCGGCAAGTGGCATCTTGGGCTCGACTGGGTCACCACCGACGGCAAGCGGGTCGAGGACGCCATGGGCAACGTGGACTTCCGCAAACCATTCGGCCGCGGACCCAAGACTCTGGGCTTCGACTACTACTATGGCATCTCCGCGTCCCTGGATATGCCTCCATACACCTACCTGCAAAATGACCGCGCTACCGAACTGCCGACGTCGGTCACCCAGGGCGATTCGGAGATGCCAAGGAACTGGCGGCTGGGTCCACTGGCCCCCGGCTTCAAACATCAGGAGGTGCTGAGCCGGCTGACCGAGAAAGCGGTCGGCTGGATCGATGGCTGGGCAAAACAAAAATCCGGCAAGCCCTTTTTCCTGTACTTCGCCCTGAATGCTCCGCACACGCCGGTGTTGCCGCGCGATGAATTCAAGGGCCGGACGGGTGCGGGCGACTACGGCGACTTCGTCACGGAAGTGGACTGGACCGTCGGCCAAGTGCTCGAAGCGGTCGGCCGCGCCGGCGCCGCCGAGAACACGCTGGTGATCCTCACCAGTGATAACGGCCCGGAGAATATCGCCTATCCGAGGGCCCAGGAGTACAAGCACTACAGCATGGGCGATCTGCGCGGCGTCAAGCGCGACTTGTGGGAGGGCGGCCACCGCGTTCCGTTCCAGGCGCGTTGGCCCGGCAAGATCAAGCCCGGCACAATCAGCGACGAGATCGTGTGTCTCACCGATCTGATGACCACGTGCGCCGCGCTTACAGGCGCGCGCCTGCCTGACGATGCCGGCGAGGACAGCTACAACATCCTCCCCGCCCTGTTGGGCCAGAAGCTGGCCAAGCCGATCCGGGAAGCAACGGTGCTGCACAGCTCTCAGGGACAACTGGCGATTCGGCAGGGCCCATGGCTGTTCATCGATCATCGGACGGGCGAGAACAGCCGCGAGCCGGACTGGTTCAAGAAGGAGCGCGGCTACCAGCCGCACCAGTTCCCCGGCGAGCTTTACAACCTCAGCAATGACCTGGCGGAACACAACAACCTTTACGGTGAGCGGCCGGACGTGGCGCAAAAGCTCAAGGCGCTGCTGGAGAAGTACAAAGCAGAAGGCCGCAGCGCATCCAGGCGTTGAGGAAACCACGGAGGATTTAAGGAACCACAAGGGCCAGGTGCCTTGGCAGCTCGTGACCGATCAACTCCGAAGCTAGGCAGCTGCCCACCGTGAGGTCTTTCCTTCGGTGATGCATCGAACTGGCCGGCACGAGAACAACCGGGCTGACGTCTCACACCAACATACCCGCGAGCAGGAAAGGCAAATGCGCCGATTCAAATCCTCTCAGCAATCCCAACGGTTTCTATCAGTACACGGTCCGATTCAGAACCTGTCCCGGGTCGGTAGGCACCATCTCAAAGCAGTTCATTATCGACTCCTCCGCGACCGAGCCTTCAGTGACTGGAGAGAGTCGACGTGTGCCTGCTGAAAGAGGAGGGATCACACCGTCTGGTTCGGCCAAAACTGCTCGGCGGCCATCAACTTGACAGTACCGCGAAACGCATGGACGAGGCTGTGGGCACAGTCACCACAAATGCTCATCAACCCGAAGTTGCAGTCCCCACCCAACATACTGTAGAATCAACCCGTTACAATGAGCGCACCCGTAGCTCAGTTGGATAGAGCGTCGGACTTCGAATCCGCAGGCCGCCCGTTCGAGTCGGGCCGGGTGCGCCACTAAAACCAACAACTTAACTCAAGTCAGCCCCAACGCTCTTCGATTCCGTGTGTGAATCTCTTGGGGGCTCGGCCGCCCTCGGGTCCGCTGCTGCCTTTTTGAACCATGCCTTCGCTTCTGCAACGAGAGCAGGATCATACGGCATAAAGCAGTCTCCCTTCCCGTTCGATAGTAGCCGGCAGCGAAGCGACAATATGCAGCCGGCTCTCAAAGCTGCGAAGGGTCCAGACCAGAACATCAGCGGCAACGCCTGTGCCGCGCAGGGCCTCGTAAGCCCTCTTGCTGCGGCGTGTCTGCGGCGCCACATCTTCATCGCGGATCACGACCATGAGGTCGTAATCGCTATCCACCCCGACTTCACCTCGCGCCCTCGATCCGAAGAGATAAATACGTTCCGGGTGAAAGGTATCCACCAGGCGTCGAACGATCTCAGCCAGCAAGGAGTCTTTCTGCAAAATGGGATCTGTCATAGCTGCTCTCCTCGGATATCGTTCGCACAACCGGTCGAATCGGCTCTCCCAGTCATTGCTACACTTGGAGCTAGTTTATAGCAGAAATCACAATGAGCCTCCACATTGTTGCTTCACATCCCAACTCGCGAGAAGTTGACAGGTGGAATCTGCGTGTGAATTTGTGTGTGAAAAACTCTCCAAAGCATGCCATTCACACACACCAATTGCACACACCTCATAGCCTCGATCAGTAGCGTCGCCGATACCTGACTGCAAGATTCGCAAAAGAGTATCCTGCCGCCGATTTTGATATTAGCATTGACGTATGAATAATCTCTTCCCACTGGGGTGCATTCGCAAAAAGGAGGGTTTAGCCATGGGTCCAGTTCGCAGATCCCTAATAAGTGGTTCCCGTTTTGTTCTCTGGCTCCTGTTGATAACAGTCCAACCATATGATCTCCAGGCCCAAACGCTCCGAACTGTGGTGCGGCCGGCGCCAATTAACGATGTGCTGGTGAATCCCAGTATGGGAATTACAACCTTCCAGCGCTTTAACGGACAGGAAATTTACCCGGGGCTGCGCTGGTCCGAGGTCGGACCCGAGGTCCGGGTGGCTGACGCCTCCAAGCCACCAGATTTCCCGGACACTTCCGTTGCCTACATGCGATGGTTCTGGCACCAGATAGAGCCGGAGCAGGGGAAATATCGTTGGGAGATTTTGGACTTGGCTTTGGACGAAGCCAGGAGACACAACCAGCAGATGATGATCCGACTAATGCCTTACGACCAAAGAGACCCGTTGCCCGAGTGGTACCGGAAGTCCGGCGCCCGCCGGGCCAACAAGGATAGTGACCCCGATGGGAAAATCTGGTCTCCAGACGCAGATGACCCGCTCTATATAAAGTCCTGGTCCGTCCTCATCCGTGAATTCGGCAGACGATATGACGGGCATCCCTACCTTGATACTGTCGATATCTCTACCGTTGGCTATTGGGGCGAGGGCTGGGGACCCCATTTGCCTTCCCGCCGGGTCCAGGAGGAACTGATCGATCTCTATTTCGAGTCTTTCAAGCGGACCAGGTTGCTCATGAATTTCGACGAACCCTCTGCGCTTGCCTATGGTACCCGGCTCGGGGCCGGTTGGCGGCTGGATTGTTGGGGAGATATGGGCCGCCCGGGAAGGAATTTCGCCCATATGATCGACATGTATCCTCAGCAAGTTGTCCGAACCGGGATCCAGGAAGTCTGGAAAAAGGCGCCGGTTTCGCTGGAGACGTGTGGGACGCCAGGATCATGGTTTGAAGGTAAATATGACCTCGACTACATCCTGGAGCAAGCTCTTCGCTGGCACGCCAGCACCATCAACGTTAAATCAACTGCGATCCCAGCTCCCTGGAAGGCAAAATTCGAGGAATTCCAGAAGAAAATCGGCTATCGCTTCCTCCTGCGCAAATTGGAATATCCTGCTGTGGTTCGTCCCGGCCAGATGATGCCTGTCAACATGTGGTGGCTGAATGCAGGAGTGTCTCCTGTTTATTATCCTTACACTCTCGCCCTCCAGTTTGCTTCGGAGCAGTCCCGAGGCCAGATCCCTACCCCCGCTGACATCCGGCAATGGCTTCCTGGGGACGCCCTGTTTGAAAGCACACTCTATGTGCCTGAGTCGCTCAAGCCTGGCAAATACCGTTTGAAAATGGCGTTGCTGGATCCGCGAAGCGGACAACCGGCGATCCGACTGGCCATTCAGGGTCGGCAGCCCGATGGCTGGTACGACTTGGGGGAGATCGAGGTTAAGTGAGGCTACGCTTGTCTCAATCTTTCTGAAATAAGCGGACAGGTCTCCTTTCATGCCGGCGCTGACACTTTACTTCGGTGTGCCAGGCTGCGATCCCCACTGATGTAGCTCCCTGGAGGGTTTATGCATTGTTAGGGACAGTGGTCACGAGTCCCAGCGAACCTGCTCTTCAGCCTCCGAATCGCCAGGGACAGTTGCCAGGACTTCAGTGGCCGCTTTAGCATCCTCCGCGTTCACTTGGAGTGTGATAACGCCATAATCAGACGACTTCCATTGCAGGGCGCAAAAGGAGTAGAATGAATAAGTAAGCGCGGACCGATAGTCCACGAGCCGACTTCTTTGGTAGGCCGATGGCTGCTGACAAAAAAGCACTCAGGGAGCATATCGCACGCCAGACGGGCGCATCATTTGTGGATTCTCCCTTCGGTTGGAAGACTAGATGCCCGTTTGAGGGAGATTCGACAGCCGAGGCGTTTTTCGTTCTCGATTCTCCTCAAGGGGAGTTCTATTGCCTCAACTGTAAGGTCGAAGGGGGCTTTGCGGAATTCGACTTGCTGTGGAATCGCCTCCGGGCGGCACAGCGGCCACCCTATGCCTCTCAGCAACCAGAAAGAATTTCGCAAGCTGAGGCACATGCCTCGCCTGGTGTGTCCGAACAGGTCCTAAAGGAAAAACCTGACAAACACTCGAATTCAGTGGCGTCGGCTCCTCAGATCCAATCGCCGCAATCCGTCGCAAAGCCAGAGTTTGCGGACAAATCGGAAGAGAGCCTTCACCGCCAGCTCGAGTACCTGCAGCGTCAGAACGAGGGTCTGCATGGACTGGTCCTCAAGTACAATGATTTGCTGAGTGCGAAGGGGAGGGATCAGAGTCCTGGAGGCCGCTGGGTTCCGATCGATGTTTATGATGACCTCTTGGACAGGTGTGAGCGGCTCCTGATCTTCGCAGGCGAGATCCAGGAAAAAGAGCGCCGGAAACGGCAGATCCAGGACAAGGACTACGCGGAATTGCTGGCCCGATACGAGCGCGCCGTAATGTTCGCGGGGGAACTGCAGGAGAAGAGCCGGCAGCAACTGCTTTTAAGGGAAAAGGACGGAGAGCTGGCCGAAAAAGTAGAGGAGCTGAAGAGAAGAGCCAAGGCGGCAGACAACTATATCGACCTGCTCGAAAAAGCGTTGAATGCACTGCGGCGAAGGCAGACACACTAGATTAACGGGCGGTGAGGTCTCTACGTTCGTCCTTGAATTTGAACTGCGCCAAACGGCGGTTCGGACGACGCTGGCAGCATAGGACGTTGGATTCCGACCACCTCCATTGACCGATATGGCGCAACGCTGGCTTCCTGGTTTGGTGTACAGCCACAGCATCTGCAGGAGGTCGTCCCGAACATCTATAACTTCCATCCCAATGCGACGCTCCCTTTCTTGGGCTAACAGGAAGCGAGGGACCTGCAAACTGCTGGTGTACGCAGGCGCAGCCGAAGCAGCGGCTTGAATCAGCGCCATCAGCACCACCGAATTTCGTTGTCCAGGATTCACGATCGGATAGGAAAGGAATCGTGCTGATGAGGTAGTGTCTCGCCTTTTAGCGATCGCGCCCTGAAGGCGGGAACAGAGTCGCAAACGCGAGCGAGCGGGATCACTCTTCAGGATTTGATACTTCGTCAAACACAGGCAGGAGAAAGCGGGAACCAAGGCGCAAGCAAGCTTGCGCACTCCAAATCAGCCCTTTCTTGCAACTCGCCTGCCTGGCGATTAGGATACGCGCATATCAAGCTCGGCCACACTGAGCAGCAGCAAATCCAGTCTGTGGTCACATGGAGGAGTACACAATGAGTAACTCGGATCCAGAGGCTGACCGCGCACAGCTTCTGGCTGTGCTCGACCAGGAGGCAGCCGCGATCGGCGCCGGCGATATCAAGGCATATCATGCCATTCTGGCCGACGATGCGGTGTTCATGCCCCCAAACCTCCCGCCGAAGGCGGGAGACGAATTGCGGCGGTGGCTAGACGACTTCTTGCAGGGTGTCACAGTCCAGTGGCTCAAGTCCACTCATGTCGAGACTGTGGTGGTCGGCGACTTCGCATACCACGTTTTTGCCTGCAGCTGGCGAGTCACGCCGAAAGCCGGAGGTGAGCCGAAAGTGCTGCATTTTAAGGGACTCCACATCCTCCGGCGCCAGCTCGACGGCACCTGGAAGTTGGCCTGGGAGATTTGGAATACGAGCCCTGCTGCCGCTGCAACACCGTGACGCCCGGCCTGCGATCAATGCTGCGATCCTGCACTGCGCCAGGATTACGGCGGAAGCTTCTGCCACGGGCGAGACGCTCATGCTACCGAACTTTCGCGCGGGGCGCTGGAGAGCGAAGTTATGGTAAAGCGCCAAACGGCACTGGAAATTGAGTCGCTGGCTGTGACCGAGCGGCCGTTGAGGCGCCGGGTGCCTGCCGGTTGGCCCGGCGAGGCGCTGGCGATGCTGATGCGCCGCGGGTTTCGTCCCCTCACGACGCGACCGGACCTGCCACTCCCGCAAGACCTCGGGCGCGAAATGGTCGATCAACTCGCCGAACGTCTCGGCCATTACGCGTTCCGGCTGTTTCTGCGCGGCGCCATTCAAAAGCCTGAAGGGTTCGCTCCAAAGGAAGCAACGCGCTACCTGACCGCGGTTCAAGCGAAAGAGTATGCGCAGGCGCTCGTTGGCCTGGGTCTCGCGGCGCCCCTCCCGCGTGGCCGCTATCGGCTGCTGTGGCAAGCGAAGAGCTTCGGCGGGACGCTCGAATGGTATGTGGCGCGGGAGCTGCAGCGAAGGTTCACTTTCGACGTCGCGTCGGGCGTCAAGCTCCAGGCTCACGGCGTCGGTGGTGACTTCGACATCGTGGCTGCCGCCGAGGGAAAGCTGATCTACCTGGAACTGAAGTCTTCTCCACCCAAGAATCTCTCTGTTGCAGAAGTGGCAGCCTTCTTCGACCGCCTGAAGCTGCTGCGACCCGATATAGGGTTGTTCGTCGTCGATACGGCCTTGCGCCTTTCCGACAAGATCCTGCCAATGCTGATCGCGGAATTGGAGCGGCGGCGACGCCGGCCACAGGCTCCACCGCAGCGGGTCGAGCGGGAGCTATGGGCGCTGACGCCTCACCTGTATGCGGTAAACGGCCGGCGCGATCTGATGGCTAACATCGGCCGCGCCATCGCCGAGGGGCTTCGCACTCTCGCCCCGGCGCCTTTCTAAGAAACCGAGAAGCTGGTGGGTTCCCGGCGAGGAAGCATCGCCCCTTTCAGTTTCAACTTGCCCGCCGAAACGCAGAGCCTGATTCCCCCGGGGGCAGAAGGCACGGCGCCTCTCACTCGGGCATGATCAGGATCACAGATGACCAATCATCAAAAGACGCTCACGGATTTACAGACCGCGTTGCAGCATCATCAGCGGGGAGATCTCAAGAAAGCCGAACTGCTCTATCGCAGAATTCTGAAGACCAACCCGAGGAATTCGGATGCGCTCAACCTCCTGGGTGTTATTGCCTATCAGGAAGGAAAGAGAGATGTAGCTGTCGATCTCATTTCCCGCGCTATAGCGATCAATCCCCACGTCCCCGACTATCACAACAATCTTGGCCTCGCTTTGAAGGAGAGTGGAAGGCTGGAAGCTGCCGTCTCGAGTTTTCGGGAGGCAGTCCGACTGCGCCCGGAGGATGCAAAAACACACAACAATCTTGGACTGACCCTGCGCGATCAGGGATGTCTGAGTGAGGCAATCTCATCCTACCTCGAAGCCTTGCGTTTGAACCCCAAGTACGAGGCGGCACGCAACAACCTGGGAGCCGCGCTTATGGACCGCGGAAGGCTGGAAGAGGCAATCGGATGCTTCAAGGAAGTCCTTCATTGCCAGCCCGGTTTCGCCGAGGCGCATAGCAACCTGGGATATGCGCTCCAGCGCTCAGGTATGTTCGAAGAAGCAGTCATCTCTTACCAGCAGGCAATACGGCTGAAGCCCGGTTTGGCCGAGCCATATTTCAACCTGGGTAATACCCTCCAGGAGTTGGGCCGGATGGACGAAGCTGTTTCTTCCTACAAGGAGGCCCTTCGGCTCAGACCTGATTATGTCAAGGCCCACATCAGTCTCGGTAGCGCTCTTCACGAGCAAGGCCGAGCGGAGGAGGCAGCGGCGCAGTTGGGACAAGCGCTCTCACTGAAGCCGGATTCGGTGCTCGCACGCTGGACTGGATGTATCGCCCAGATTCCAGTTTTTTACGAGACCGAGGCGGATATTCACGCCAGCCGCGGGCGCTATCACCAAGCTCTCCTTGAATTGCGAAACGCGATCTCCCTGGACTCGGCACCTGCGATCGACTCGGCGGCAGAGGCGGTTGGAAGCGCCCAACCGTTCTATCTACCTTTTCAGGGACAGAACGACCGCCATCTCCAGTCGCTCTACGGAACGCTTGTGAGCCAAATCCAGGCGGCCCGCTATCCTCGCTGGGCCAAGAAACTGCCGATGCCTCCTCTCAGCAGTGGGCAGACCATCCGGGTGGGCATAGCCTCCGCTTTCTTCCACTACCACTCCAACTGGAAAGCTCCGATCAAGGGCTGGATCGAAAACCTCGACAAGTCGCGCTTTTCGCTCTTCGGCTATTACACCGGCAAGAAGAAAGACTCCGAAACAGAACTGGCCCGCAAGGCCTTCACCCGCTTCGTGGAAGATGCACCTTCGTTTGAAGATCTTTGCGAAGAAATACTGGCCGATCACCTCCACATCCTGATTTATCCCGAGGTGGGCATGGATCCCGTGACCGTACGGCTTGCCGCGCTGCGTCTCGCCCCAGTTCAGTGCAGTTCCTGGGGTCACGCGGATACCTCGGGACTTCCTACCGTGGATTTTTTCTTGAGCAGTGAGCTCATGGAGCCGCCCAACGCTGAGGAGCATTACACGGAGCGACTGGTAAGGCTGCCTAACCTGTCGATTTATTACACACCCCTCAGTATTGACCCGGCGCCCTTGGATCGGTCCAGTCTCGGCATCAGGGAAGGAGCAGTTGTATATTCCTGTGCTCACACCCTCTTGACCTACTTGCCGCAGTTCGACCATGTATTTCCTCGCATCGCGCGGGAGGTCGAGGATTGCGTATTCGTATTCCTGGGTTACTCAAAATCGGCCGAGCTTACGGAGCGATTTCACCATCGACTGGACCGGGCATTCAAGCGCGAGGGCCTTCGCAGCGAGGCCTATGTCGTCGTTCTACCCCACCTAATGCCGCCCCAATTCCAGGCCCTCAATCGGCTTGCAGATGTACTCCTGGACACTTTCTCCTGGTCCGCGTGCAACACGGCGTTGGAAGCCATGGCTTGGAATCTGCCGGTCGTAACAATGCCCGGCGATCTCATGCGCGGCAGGCACAGCCATGCCATACTCACGATGATGGGAGTGACTGAGACCATCGCCGCGACTCAAGATGACTACGTGCGCATGGCCGTTCGGCTTGGCAAGCAAGCCGAATTCCGGCGCCACATCGCCGCCCGCATCGCCGAAAGCAAGCATCGGCTCTACCAGGACACGACGTGCATCCGGGGGTTGGAGCGGTTCCTCGAAGAAGCGGCAAGGCAGTACACCGTTTGATCCACAGTTCCGGCACGCCGCCCTCCCGCCGCGAACGCTCCGGCCGGTGAAGTCTGCTCATGCGTCCTGAGTGTTGCCCTCATTGCACTCCGCCGGCAATCCTGGATCCAGCCATTGCGCGGTACTCGCTCCGCATCGCAAGATTGAGGGCGAACAGCGTTGCGCTTAGGGTGGGACAGGTACTGATCGAGCGCCGGATGATTTCACGGAATGAACTCAGCTTCCGGTAAAGCGTGTAAAACTTCTCTTCCGCTTCGCTGACTGACATTTGTTTTGGGACGTAGAAGCAACGATTGCAGGCGGTACTATAGAGCAGATTGTTGAGCAGATAATCCTCTTCGTCCTGTATCAGAAGTCGCCCTTCCTGTTTGAGTTGTTCAAACGTTCGGGTGCCGGGAGCTGGAAGCAGAAGGTTGAGGACCGGTAAGGCAATTCTCGCATCGTGAATGAAATCAAACAGCGCGTCGAAGCTTGCGGAGGTGTCGCCGTCAAGCCCCAGCATAAAGTAGCCGCCCACCGCAATTCCCGCACGCCCAATTCGTCTGACGCGTTCCCGGCATCGTTCAACACGAAACGGCTTCCCTAACTGGTCGAGATTTGCCTGCCCGAGTGTCTCGAAGCCCACGATCAAAAGCAGGCACCCGGCCGCGCGCAACGCTTCCAGCACTTCCTGGTCGTCGGCAATGTCAACCGTGCACTGTGCCGCCCACTGCAGTCCAAAGCCTTCCTCTTCCATGCGCGCACACAGCCGGAGGAGGTAATCCCGGTTGTTGTAGATGTTCGCATCGACGAAGACTGCCCGGCGTGTGGTTTTGCGAACCGCGCGAAGGTCCGCAAGAACATGCTCGAGCTTCCTGAGCCTGTAAACCCCGCCGTAGAGTGCTGCGGTGCAGCAGAATGCGCATTTCTGGCAGCAGCCGATGCTCGTCAGCACTGGCATGAAATCAATCTTCCTTTGAGGCAAGATCGAATAGTCAAGCGGCACACTTACATTCATGCCACACCGGTATTCAGGTGCGAGCCGGTTCTGCAGCGCATCGTCAAGAACGCGTTTCATCTCACGAGGACTTGGATGCCCATGCACCACCGTATCGCAAACCGGGTGCACCCGACCTTCCGTGAAGTGCGCCTGGGGCCCACCGAAAACGACCGTCTTTCCACGCCGTTTGAATTCCTGTGCGATCTCGATGCCATGGATAATGTCGTATCCCATGGAGGAAATACCGATCACGGAGGCATCGGTCTCGTAATTCACGTTCTCGAAGTACTCCAAGCAGAATTCTTTTTCCCAGTCGGGCGGAATTGTTGCACTGAGCGCCGGCAGGGCGAGCGAGCTGTACAGCAGGCGATTCCCGTGGAACAAGCGTCCCGAGGCATCACGATAAGTCGGTTGGATGAAATAGGCTTTCTTGCGCATGCGCGCTCCAAGCAATTATTCGGGCTGGACTTCGATAATCCGATCAATCGCCGGAGCAGGCCGGCACTCAGTTCTCTCGACAGGTGGCTCGAGGAGCCACGTGCGGTCCGTTTTCAGCCGCCGGCGATATCCGTAATTCAACGGGCCTGAAGCCAGCATAATCGTCGAAAGAGGCAGATATTGGAGTTCGTGCATGACCCGGCTGAAGACAGCTCGTGAGGAATAGAAATTGGCAAGAACCCAATCATGCCCTGCCTGGAGTGCGTGACGGCTCATGCTTTGAGGCTCAAACACGACGTGGCGGAAATCGTAGTGCGACCAGTCCCTGTCAACGATCCTTCCCTCGCGCTCCATCGTTTCGAACAGGGGCGTGCCTGGGAACGGCGTCAGGATCGTTGCTTGCAGGGCATCAACGTTAGCGCCAAGCAGGAATTCCAGAGTCTCAGAAAACACATCCGTCGTGTCCCAGTCGTAGCCAAATACGATCCCGGCGTACACCGCGATGCCGGCGTCATGAAGCTTCCGGATTGCCCGTTTGTAATCTTCAGCGCGCGAGAACGTCTTCTTCCAGGCGCGGAGGTTATCCTGCGAGAGTGATTCCAGCCCGATAAACAGTCCACTGCACCCGCTGCGTGAGGCCAGTTCGAGCAACTCGTCATTTTCCGTAATGCTGATGCTGCATTGGCTGTACCAGCGCTTCCGGAGGGGGATCATGCGGGTAAAGAGTTCTTTTGCATAGTCACTCTGGGTGGTGAGGCTGTCGTCCATGAACAGGATGCGTTTCCCCAGTGATCGGAGTTCTTCGATCACATGCTCAACGGGTCTGGCGCGAAATTGGCGGCCATAAAATGATGTAATTGAGCAGAATGTGCATCGTTGGCGGCAACCCCGTGTGGCCTGCATTGTGTCGGCCCATAGGTATAGGCCCCGCTGAAGTAACCCTCTGTTCAAAGGTCGTAGCGACCCTAGATCGGCTAGACCGTGCCTGTAGAATGGTTGCAGCTTCCCAGAGATAAAATCTTCGATCAGACGCGGCATGTTCGGTTCCGCCTCGCCTATGCATATCGCATCGGCGTGGGCAATTGCCTCGTCCGGCATGAATGTCGGGTGATACCCGCCCATGATAACGGTCTTTCCCTTTTCCAGCCTGAACCGGTCTGCGATCTCGTACGCCCGGGAAGCATTGAATGTCATGAACGAAATACCGATGAGGTCGGCGTCGGAATCAAAATCGACGGGCTCCACCTCCTCGTCGAGAATGCGCGTTTCGACGAAGGGAGGCATGGCGGCAGCAACGTACAGGCTGGTAAGCATGGAGAAACGAAAGATCCGCGTTGCCAGCGGCGGTCTAATTCCTGGCCTGGCTCTCCATTGCGGGGCTGCCGGGTTGATCAGGAGAAACTTGATTCGCTGTCCCATGGGCTGTCCTCCTCTAGAGTAATCCCATCTCAGCGATATAACTGCAGAAAAACTGAAAGTGGGACATGTTCTTTGAGGTCTTCTATGAAAAAAGCGGGGCAGGCGCCTTACTGGGGTTATAAATGACGAATACCTCAGCGGTTGTTTTTATTCGTCATTCGTCATTGATTGTCCCCGCCTGAAGTAATGTGACCGTTCCCATTTTCATTCCCGGTGGTGAGTTGTAGGATCATGGAAACTTGGCGGTTTCTTCGGTCTGAAAAAATGGAAGGTCGTATAATCGCATTTGTGTTCCGGACCAGGATTTTCGAGAGCGAATAGCGATGCGAGGTGATTAATGGAAACATTCTGGCAGGACGTCAGATTTGGTGTTCGGATGCTGGCAAAGAAACCTCGCGCTAATTGGCGTTGCGATCGGGCTGGCAGCAGCCTTCGCGTTAACTCGCGAGATGTCTTATCTTTTGTTTGGTGTGAAGGCGACTGACCCGGTGACGTTCGCTGGAATTTCGATTTTGCTTGCGGGCGTGGCGTTTCTGGCCTGCTACCTCCCCGCGCGCCGGGCGGGGCGTGTCGATCCGACGGTGGCGTTGCGCTACGAGTAGCTAATGTTTCAGGGCATTGGTTAATAAAACAGTTGGGGAGCTATCGAGAGTCCCTTGGCCATGATTGCATCACACAGTAATCGGGGGATGAAATGAAATCGAAAAACCGAAGAGAGTTTCTCCAGCATTCCGTGGGGCTGGGAGCCGCGGCTATGGGCGCCTCCATGGTGGGAGCGAAGTCCCTGCCGGCGCAGAGTGCCGCATCAAGCCAAAACGTGTCGGGCGCAAGCAATCACATCCGTGTGGGGTTGATCGGTTGCGGAGGAATGGGTCAGGCGGACCTGCGCGATTTCCTGAAAGTCGAGGGCATCCAGTGTGTCGCCTTGTGTGATGTCGACGACAGCAAAAGCGCGGAAACGCGTGCCTGGGTCACTAAGCAGGATAGCCAAAATCCGGATCTGATTACCCGCGATTTCCGCAAGGTCCTCGACCGGAAGGACATTGATGCCGTAATCGTAGGCACCCCGGATCACTGGCACGCGCTGCCCGCCATCATGGCCTGCCAGGCAGGCAAGGATGTCTACGTTGAGAAGCCGCTGTCGATCAGCATCGGAGAAGGCCGCTTGATGGTGAAAGCAGCCCGCAAGCACAGCCGAATCGTCCAGATGGGAACCCAGCAGCGCAGCGCACCGCACTATGCCGAGGCCGTTGAGTACGTCAAGAGCGGCAAGCTAGGAAAAATCCGGCTGGTTCGTGCCTGGGCTTATCAAGGATGGATGGGAAACATCCCGAAGGTCCCGGACAGTGATCCTCCGCCCGGCGTAGATTACGACATGTGGCTTGGACCGGCCCCGAAGCGCTCGTTCAACAAGAATCGATTTCATTTCAATTTCCGCTGGTACTGGGATTATTCCGGCGGATTGATGACGGATTGGGGCGCGCACATGATCGACATTGCCAACTGGGCGATGGGAATTAAAGCGCCCGGCACCGCCATGTCAGTCGGCGGCCGGTTCGGCTTTCCTGATGACGCTGAAGAAACCCCCGACACTCAGCAGGTGCTCTGGGCCTTTCCCGAGTTCAGCATGCTCTGGGAGCACGCCACTGCGATCGATCGCGGACCGGAGGCGCGCAATCACGGCGTAGCCTTCCACGGCAACAACGGAACGCTGGTCGTGGACCGCGGCGGATGGGAGGTTCACCCGGAGATAGTCAGGGCTGAGGGCAAGCAGCAGTACAAGCTGGCCGCCTTTCCCCGTCAGAACGTCGGCAACGACCAATCACACCTCGACCACGTCAAAAACTTCATCGAGTGCATGCGCTCGCGCGCTCTGCCCAGGTCGGAGGTCGAGATTGGGCACAACTCCATGATCGCCTGCCATCTAGGCAACATCGCCTTCCGCCTGGGCCGGCAGATCCGCTGGGACGTAGAAAATGAGAAAATGATCAACGATTCCGAAGCGGAGAGCTATGTAACGCGGGCTTATCGGGCTCCCTGGAAACTGCCGGAAGTGTGACCCAATCCGGTGACGAATTACGAATGCCGAATACCTCAGCAGTTATTTTTATTCGTCATTCGTCATTCGTCATTTTTGATCCCATTAAGGAGCCTGCCCCGCGTTCTTCATAGGTCAGGCCCTATGAGTCCCCAGCAAAGGGGGTGCCTAAGGGGAGGCGTCATAGGCGTTAAAATAAGGAATCGGATGCAATCCATGCTGGCAGGCATGCCGGTTTGCGACGACGGGGTGAGTTCTGCAGCCGCTCCAAATGCTTTTCGCTGCTGATCAGCAGCCAGGCACCAGG
>Ga0315279_10004681_pt1 | contig 18245 bp, 9 predicted proteins | sample YL17G06_20_MG_FD_203694 | JGI IMG/M metagenome (GOLD analysis project Ga0315279, IMG submission 203694) | Sediment microbial communities from Yellowstone Lake, YNP, Wyoming, USA - YL17G06_20 | ecosystem: Environmental > Aquatic > Freshwater > Lake > Sediment | place: USA: Wyoming | collected... | reverse complement strand
ACCGTCCCCAGGTATGAGCCGACGTTATAGGTGTGATGCACCTCCAAGGAGTCCACAGCGCGGCATAGCCGCAACCAAAAAGATCGAAACAAGGAACGGCGTAAGGAAAAGGGATATGGGGATAAAGGGAGATGAAGGAGATGGCTGCAGAGTGGTCGGTGGATCAGTTATCCCCACCATCCCCCGTCATCTCCCTATCTCGTTTTTCTACATCTCCATCAACGCGCGCGCAAGGCTTCCGCGCGAGGGATGAAATAACGCGCGCGCAAGGCTTCCGCGCGAGGGATGAAATCTTGCCAAGAAAACAAGATTCCCCGGATTCAACTTTCAGAAGGAAGTTGGGAGAACACTAATTGACCAAGATTAGCGATGCTACCGGAAACACATTCAACGGACTTCGCGATTGCTGAAAGTCCTGGATTCTGTTCATTCGGTTTCGTCTCAAACCTAATTGAAACACAAGTAGCCGGTATGTTTTCATAGACTGTGAAACGGCCTTGGGTATCCGTTCGAAAGATCCGGGGAGCATTCGGGTAATTGGGGGTGGTCAGATAGGCGTAAATCGTAGCATTGGCCAAAGTGGTTCCATCTTCACACGCTGCGGTACCTTCGAGACCGCTGCTCGCGTATAGTGTAAATGTCATCACATCCAGCGGGCTCTGAGTATGCGCCGCGAACTGCGCCGATGACGCATCGGCGAAACCCGCTTTTCTTACAGAAATGGAGTAAGTGTCGCCAATGGTACAGTGTGCCCAGGTAAAAAGACCAAGGCTGTCGGTGGTTCCCGCATTGGCCTGCGTGTCCGAGGTCGCGCCGTGCGTGTGCTCTTGGGTAACGGCAATAGTCGCGTCTGCTACCGGCATTCCGTTGCTATCAAGAACCTGAATCGGCACTCTGAGCGCCTCTTTCAAGTACAGGATAGCTTCATAGACGGCACTGGGCAAACCGTCCACGTCTATTACCGCTCCTTCTGGTGTCGCGGACTCGCTGGCAAAGAGATGTGCGACCACGACACGACATGCCCCCGATGGGAATTCAACAGAAAACGCGCCATCGTCATTAGTGAGCACCTCCATTATGGTGTTGTTTTCGCGCCATATTGCGACTGAAGCGCCAGGAATTCCTTGAGCCGTTCCTTCCAAGCAGACTTTGCCCTTGACGGTCGTTGTTGCGTCACAAGTCATGTCAAATACCTTGTGCTCTCCTGGCAACAGTTTTGGCAGGAGAACTTCTTTCGGAACCATGCTGGTGGCGACAAGCATCTTGTTTACCTGGCCTGGAGGGATCGATTCAAAGGAGTATGTGCCGTCGGGCCCTACGTATGTTGTTGCAACCAGAATGCCATGTCCCGTGATCATGTGGACGCCTACGCCAATGGGTGGGGCGCCGTCAGGCCGCAAAATGCGACCTGTTAACGAAGCAGGTTTCTCAAGCTTTAGGAGCACGGGCTGAGAGTCCTTTAGCGGAACGCCTTCAAAGCCGTATTCCGGGTATCCGCGTGCGGTTACTGCAAGCGATACCTTGCCTTCGCGAGGCAACCCCAACTGAAATAGGCCCTGCTCGTCCGTGCATGTAACGTTCCACGCCCGGCTCATTGGCCCAAAAGTCCAAGGACCCTCAGAGGGATACAATTCCAGCGCATGCACTGCTGCTGCCGCAATTGGCTCGTTATTACTCCCAACGAGACGCCCTTTCAACAAGACAGCTTTCTCCATGGCAATGTCAATGTCTTTCAGAGGCCTACCGCGTTCTATCTCGACCTGAATTCCTCCCGCATAACAATTTGATGTGGCCCGGATGGTCGCGTGCCCGCCGGTCGTACTGCCGCTAATCATAAAGCTGCCATCTGACTTTGACGTGGCGCTATAATGCTGGGGATTGGACGTGAAAGATTCACGGAATTTCTCCCAAAAAGACACGTAGGGATCTGGAGTCTCGGGAAACCCTGTTGCCGTCATTGTGATCGCGGCGCCTGACACTAACTCGCCCTGTTCGGTGAAGACCTTGCCCGAAAGCGTGAAAGGAAATTCCTCCGTGACTCCACCTGATGTAGCTGGGTAGGCTGAACGGATGATATCTTTGTCATGCCGCAAAGATGGCGTGGCGTCATCAGTTTTCACCTGCGGTGTCACTTCAGCATGACGAACTGGTGCGGAGGCTTCCACGGCCTGACGCATTTCTTGGTGGTCTTTCCCGAACCAAAGAACGCCAGTGGCTCCGAACGCAAGTAAGAGAGCCGCAGCAACTGCAAGAACGGTGTTCTTCATTGTAAGTGCTCCTGCTGTTTTGGTCACCGAGGATTCGACTGTTCCGAACCCTTTTTCCCTCACGCCAGCGAGTGCGATTTTCCCAAGTATGGATGCCAGCGATTCAGGGATGGCAGCTCCTTCGGCAAGGTTGCCTACCATCAGCACCGCAAGTGCAGTAACAGAAACCGTAACTCCCTTTTCTTTAAGTGCATGTCTTATGAGTTCGACGCCTTTCTTTATGCGATAGGTGACGGTAGTTCGAGAGACGTTGAGTTCCCTGGCAATCATCTTATGGGATTGTCGCTGCATGAAATGGGCAACGATAGCATGACGAATGTCTTCCGGGAGATCCATCACTGCGATGTCAATATGGGCGTATACATCGTCCCACGTGGGCTCTTGGTCAGTCATCTGGCCGGATGCATATTGATGTTCACGCGCCAAGCGCCGCCTCTGTAGTTTTGCCTCGTTCAGCGCCTTATTTACAGTTACCCTGTACAGCCAAGGTGCAATCGGCGCTTCGAGCGCGCGCTCTTGCAGCGCCAACTTCTCAAAGCTTTCCTGCGCGATATCCTCGGCTTCGGTTGCGTTTCCTGAGAGGCGAAGGGCCGTTGCATAAACCATGCGGCCATAGCGTATTGCCAGTTGTTCAAAAGCCTCGGCGTCTCTTCGCTCAATCCACCGGGTCAACAATGCAGTGTCGGTTGCTCTTAGCTCAAGCCAGCTCATTCGTATCGCTCCGCTCGTGACTCCACTACAATAACAACAGGACCGGATAAATGGTCAAAGGCGATTCCCGCGTCTGATTATGCCCCTTCTAAGAGCTCGCCCACACACTTTCCCTGTCGTTCAGGTAGGTATCTTCTGACGACTTTTCGGGAGGAATTATGGCCGGAACTCGGAAGAAACCTGGCGGACAACATTCTACAGAGGAAATTATGGCTACCCCTCTGGCGACGGCGGCGGCATTGGATTCGGCGGGTTTCAGCCGGGTCAACCCTCTCAATTCAATACCCATTTCTGTGCAATATGCGAGGCGTGGTTCAGACGAAAGAGAATCAAGCCCTTATGCTAGCGCCATTCTAAAGTGACCCCCATTTCTCAATTGTTCTTCCCCGTTGCCGCAAGGAACGGTGTAAGGAAAGGGGATATGGGGATAGAGGGAGATGAAGGAGATGGGTGCGCTGAAGCTGCATGCAGGGGCCAAAAGGACTGAAGGGACCGACAAGACCTGTAGATGAAGGCCGCGGTTGTCAATGCACCCGTGCCCCCGGACTCAATGGTTGCATCCAGTCGTAGAATGATCTTGGTACCCGCCCCGAGTCAAATAAACGGTAACTGTTATCCTGTTGTCGCTGTTATCTTTGTTGTCTTGCGGGATCGCAGTGAGTTTCAGAAATTCTTCATCAGCCGAAAACGTGTCATCAGTCGTGCTCCGCCGAGACCAATGCCGAGCGCCAGCAGCACAAGGCCGATAGCATTCACGGCAGGCACGTCCGGGTTACCGCTCCAGAACGGATTGTTCTCAGCGGCCTGCATCGCGAAGTCGTCGATGTCACCGCCGGCCGCGACGACGTACTCGTACTCCTCGACGTTGCTCGAGCCGTCGCCATCGCAGTCGCCCTCCGCGGAGAATGGCTCATCTGCTCCCTTGCCCGGCTCCCGGTACACCTGGTAGTGTTCCGCGTCCAGACCATAAATGGCGCAAACAGCGGTCCGCATTTCAGTGCTCAAGCCTATTGCCGCCGCCGTCCAAGAGAAGGCGGCCTCCGGCCTTTCGGCGAGCAACGTCGCCATGTTCGCCTCATACACGGACACCACCATATCATGCAGGCGATGGCGATCATTGCAATAGGCGTCGGCAAACAGCCGCAACTGCCACAAGTCCGGCATCCCGTCGCCATAAGGCGCCACCGGCCATCTTTCGATGTCCCAGACTCGGTAGTCCGCCGGCAGTCCCAGAGCGCCGCCTTGTACAGCCGCCACGGCATTACCTTCCGATTCCAAGATCTTGAACATGTTGCAGCCGCTCGTAGCTTCACACTCGCCGTCGTACATAACCTGCACCCAGCGGGCCTGCAATTCGGGGATCTGCTCACATAGCGCCTCTTGGCTTAGGGGGTTTCCGTTCAGGTACACCTGGTCGTCGGGCCCAAGGCCAGCGCTCATGACGAGCGGCATTACGTCACTGATCCGGTTGTTAGCTAGCTGAAGGCATGTGAGGTCGGGCAACCCCGCTAGCGGGCTAACGTCGCTGACGAGGCTGTCCTGCACCAGGAGCGAAGTCAGGTTGGTCAACCCCGACAAGGGGCTGATATTGCCAGTCTGAATACCGAATAATTCGAGCCATGTCAGATTGGTCAACCCCGTCAGCGGAGTGATATTTGTGATCCCTGTGCTCCCCAGCAGGAGCGTCCTCAAGTTAGTCAGTCCCGACAAGGGACGGATGTCGGCTAGATGCTCCGAGCCGAATACGTAGAGGGTCGTCAGGTTGGTGAGGCCTGACAGCGGGCCAATATCACTTATCTCAGGGCTCGATATCATCAGCCCCCCCAGATTGGTAAGCCCTGCCAGGGGACTAAGGTCGCTGACCAGGTTCATCTGCAAGTTGAGGAACTGCAAGTGTGACAGCCCTGACAGCGCAGTGATGTCAGCAATCTTATTGTTCTGTAGGTCCAGATAACTAAGATTTCCTAGTTCGGACAGCGGGCCGATATCGCTAATCAGGTTGTCTTGCAAGGCAAGATTCGTCAAGTTGGACAACCCCGACAGCACGCTAATATCATCGAGCTGGACTGAATTCAGTCCTAGCAACGAAAGGCCAGTTAGAGCCGTCAAAGGGCTAAGGTCGGAGATAGGGTTCGAGTCCAGGCCGAGCTGCGTAAGATTTGCCAACCCCGACAGTGGGCTGATGTCGCCGATCTGGTTTGCTCCCAGAGAGAGACACGTCAGATTGGTTAGCCCACCCAAGGCACTGAGATCGCTAATCTGGTTGTAGCTCAGGAAGAGACTCGTTAGATTCGTGAGCGCCGCCAGCCCGCTGATGTTGCTGATCTGGTTGCGTTCTCCAACGAAACTTGTCAGGTTGGTCATTCCCGATAGCGCGCTCAGGTCACTGATCTCGTTATCACTCAGGTAAAGATACTCGAGGTTCGTGAGCCCAGCCAGCGCGCCGACGTCGGCAATCCCGTTGTATACCAGGCTCAAGGTCGTCAGGCTGGTGAGGCTTGACAGGCTGCTGAGGTCGCTCACGCGGTTGTAGTCTAGGCTGAGATTTGTCAGGTTGGTCAGTCCCGACAGCGGGCTGATATCGCTGATCTGGTTGCCTCCCATGGCCAGCGTCGTCAGGCTGGTGAGTGCCGCCAGCGGGCTGATGTCGCTGAATTGGTTGTACGCTAGGTTAAGTTGCGTCAGACTATTGAGCGCCGACAGTGCACTCAAGTTGCTGACTTGATTGTTGTTCAAGTAGAGGATGGTCAAACTGGCCTGCGCCGAGAGCGCGCTGATATCACTGATCTGGTTCCCACCCACATAGAGATACCCGAGATTCGTGAGGCCTGATAATGCGGTGATGTCGCTGATCTGGTCGTTCTCCATCGCGACTATTGCCAGGTGGCTCAGCCCCGCCAAAGCGCTGATGTCGCCGATGGGATTGTTGCTGAGGATAAGGTACGTCAAGCTTGTCAGCCCCCCGATCGCGCTAACATCGGTGATCCCGTTCTGTTGAAGGAGAAGTTCCGTCAGGTTCGTCAGGCCTGCCAAAACGTCAGCATCGCTGATCTGATTGAAACCGAGGTTGAGCGACGTGAGGTCCGTCAGGCCGGCCAGGGCACTGATGTCGCTGATCTGGTTTTCATTCAGGGAGAGCGAAGACAAGTTGGTGAGCGTCCTCAGCGCACTGAGATCGCTGATCTGGTTTCTATCCAGGCAGAGCCAAGACAGATTCGAGCAATGCTCAAGACCACTCAGATTACTGATGCCACGGCTAGATCCATTCAACGAGTACAATCCGGTTAGGTCTGTGTCGTAGATGTCGCCCGATGGCTTTCCTATTGCCTCCCGAACTGCGGCCTCAAGACCGGGATCGGGAAATACTACGACCTCGGCATACGCACTCACCCCGCAGAATAGACACAGGAACAGCAGCACCCTTGGACCGAAACTACCTTTGGATGTCGACATAACGTAATCCTCTCCTCAAGCGCTTGGCCAACGCGCACAATAAGACTCCCCAACTTCCCTCTTCTTACTATGCGAGCGTAACATGAGCATTATAGGGCTGTCCCGGTTCAGCGGGGATCGGACAATCGCCGAATTTCTTAAGCGACTACGGTTGGTCGTAGCCACTCATTCAATCGTGCGTTTTTTGAGGCATAGCAGCTCTATCATCCGACGAGAGTTCTTGAGGAGGGGCGTGACACCAATTGCCTGTCACGCCCGACCTTTACTCATCGCCTGATGAGCCCGCCACAGGCGGACAAGCCTGACCGGGGCATCCCTTGGCCCGCCTTTCGGCACTTCGGAAAGTGCCTGTCGGCGCAATGGCTTCCTCGCCAGGATTGCCGGCCTCCGTTTCGCCCGGTGGGGTTAGTTTGCCATAGCGTACTGTAATTCGCAAGGGATTTGTTCGAGCACCTCCCCGCCTGCGCGGGCAAGGCCACCACAGGCGCGCAAGCCCACCACAGGCGCGCAAGCCCACCACAGGCGCGCAAGCCCACCACAGGCGCGCAAGCCCACCACAGGCGCGCAAGCTTTCGGGCGGCCTGGCGACGCACTTTTCGTTCGGCGCGGGCCGCTTCGAGTTTGCGGTCACGCGCCGGGAAAATCTCGGTGTCGCGGCCTTAGGGACTTGGCTTTTGCTGAAACATCCTTTATGAACAGGCGATGATCGGTTGTAGACAAGGGGTTGCAACCCCTTGTCCCTGCGATGTCGGTATATCGGAAAATGCCGGGTCCCTTCGAGTTTGTCTTTGGGCGTCACGAATCCGATGGCGCTGTGCAGTCGGACCTCGTTGTAGTGCGCCACGAATTGGCCCACGATACGTCGAGCGTCGTCGAGCGACAGCGGCGTTTGCCGTCGACTGCATCCGGTCTTGAGGGACTTGTGCCACCGCTCGATCTTGCCGTTCGTCTAATGGACTTCGCCTTTACTGAAACACCCTTTATGAACAGGCGATGATCGGTTGTAGACAAGGGGTTGCAACCCCTTGTCCCTGCGATGTCGGTATATCGGAAAATGCCGAGTCCCTAAGTCGTCAATTGCACCCGTGACTCAATGGTTACACCCAGTCGAAGAATGATCTTGACACCCGCCCCGAGTCAAATAAACGGTAACTGTCCCGAATGGCACTAAGTTAAGGTGCGATCAATCAGCATGTTGCCCATTAGCCCGCTTCAGCGGGTTCCTCTTTGCACCCTCCTTCAGGAGGGGTGAAAGCGATGATCCAAGAGCACGAGGGCGCTTCAGCGCCGCTTCTCGAAACGCTTCAGCAAATGCCTCGGGCTAAAGCAGATCGGGAAGCCACGCTGAAGCGCGCTTAGACCTGAGAGCAGTTCCAGCTCCACCCCGGTTGAAACCGGGTGCAAAGAGGAGCCTGCTGAAGCCAGGCTAATAAAAGCCCAGCGCCCTCGATCCTTATCTTAGTGCCATTCGTAACTGTCCCCAGTTATAAAACTCTACGACCACTCAAACCTTGGAATTCGAGCTGAACTGCGGTACACTGTGTGTTCATAGGCTGCTTTCCTCGCGTGGTATCAAATTGTTGTGATCACAACAACTTGATACCCGAAAGCAGCCTTTGGATCCCTACTTTGTGAGATTTCCGGACTAAAGGGAAGAGTGATGAGAATACGCACGCCGCTGCTGCTACTCATGGGCTGTCTGCTGATCCTGGAGGGGATGGTCGGGGGACAATCGGCCCTGGCCGAACCGGGACCTATTGAATGGAAAACACCCGGGCCGGCTTCGGCAAAGGCTCAACCTGCGGACCCGCGAGTAGTCCTGGGCGCTGGGACCGAGCGGCACGTGGTCGTGCAGTTCGAGGAGCCGCTGCCCGAGGCGATGCACGCCACATTGAGCGCCCGCGGCGTGACGTTGCTGACGTACTTGGGAAGCAACGCCTATTTCGCGAAGGTCCGGGGCGGACCGGCAGCCATGGATACGCTGGAGGAGGCCCGGCTTTGGGCGGCGTTCGACATTCCCGCGAACCGGAAGCTGCACCCGAAGATCGAGAAGGGCGAGCTCCCGGAATATGCGGTGTTCATGGCATCGGGCTCCGCGTCCGGTCTCACCACGGATTCCAAGGGCGAGGAAGTCCAGACCGCCGCGCTATACGTCATCTTTCATCCCGATGTGGATCTCTTGGGCGACGGCATTGCCGCCGTCAAGAGGCACGGGGGCATGGTCCGCGATTACATGGTGAGCATCAATGCGGTCGTGGTGTGGATGCCGCTGGCCAACGTTCCGGCCTTGGCGTCCGAGGACGAGGTGCAGTGGGTGGAACCGCCGTTGCCGCCGTTGGACGGCGTGAACAATTCGAACCGCGCTATTACGCAGGTGGACCTTGTCAACAGCGCGCCATACGACCTCAACGGCGCGGGCGTGGGCGTGCTGGTATATGATGCGGGCACGGCGCGTTCGACCCACGCGGATTTCGGGGGCCGGCTTTTCGTGCGCGATGGTTCGGGGATGCTCGACCATTCGACCCATGTCTCTGGAACGATCGGGGGAAGCGGGTCCGCCAGTGGAGGTACGTACCGGGGCATGGCCCCCGGCGTCGTGATCCAGTCCTATGGATTCCAGTATGACGGGAGCGGGTATTTCCTTTACACGAACCCGGGGGACCTTGAGGCCGACTACAACGAGGCGATTAACACCTACGGTGCGGAAGTCTCCAGCAATTCAATCGGCACCAACGTGGCGGCGAACGGGTGGCCTTGTGATTATGAGGGTAACTACGGCGCTACGGACATGTTGATTGACGCCATCGTCCGAGGGAGTCTCGGCGCGCCCATGCGGGTCATCTGGGCCAATGGCAACGAGCGCGGCAGCGGGCGTTGCGGGACAACCTACCACACGACGGCACCGCCCGGGTGTGCGAAGAACCACATCGCCGTGGGTGCGCTGAACTCGAATGACGACTCGATGACAAGCTTCTCGAGCTGGGGACCCAGCGATGATGGCCGCATAAAGCCGGACGTGTCCGCTCCCGGTTGTCAAAGTAACGACGACTATGGCGTGACGTCTTGCGATTCCACGAGCGACACGGCGTACACCGTGATGTGCGGCACCTCGATGGCTTGCCCGACCGTGACGGGTATTGCGGCGCTGATCCTGCAGGACTGGAAAACGCAGTTCCCGGGCGAGTCCCTGCCCCGGAACTCGACGCTGAAGATCCTGCTGGCGCACAACGCAGCCGATTTGGGCAACGCCGGACCTGATTATCAGTTCGGCTACGGCTCTGTGCGCGTTCGCGACACGATCGATTTCCTGCGCGGCGGGAGCTTCTTGGAAGAGTCGATAAGCCAAGGCCAGGACAAGTTCTATTCAGTTTACGTTGCGGGGGGCACGGCTTCCTTGAGAGCCACCTTGGCGTGGGATGACCCGCCCGGCGCGGCCAATGTGATACCGGAACTCGTCAATGACCTTGACCTGGCAGTTATCTCCGCAAGCAGCGCGATCTATTACCCATGGACGCTGGACCCTGGAAATCCGAGCAACCCGGCCGTCCGTACCCAGGCGGATCATCGCAACAATATCGAGCAAGTGGTCGTCGATTCGCCCGCGCCGGGCACGTGGACTATTCGCGTGCGGGGATATGCGGTCGCGCAAGGGCCGCAGATCTTTTCGCTCGCTACGACGCCGCACCTGTATAGCTGCTCCTCGGTTGGCCAGATTCACCTGGATCATGAGGCTTACTCCTGCGGCGGCGCCGCGACGATCCAGGTTATTGACTGCGACCTGGACACCGACCCGAACGCCGTGGAAACCGTGACGGTCTCCATGGTCTCGACCTCGGAGCCTTCCGGTGAGACGGTCATGCTGACCGAGACCGGACCACACACGGCAACGTTCACGGGCGCCATCGCGCTGTCTACGACGGATGCCCCGGGCGTGCTGTTCGTGGCCCACGGCGACACGATCACCGCGATTTATCATGACGCCAACGACGGCTCCGGGAATCCCGCTACCGTCACGGCTTCCGCGCTGATCGACTGCCAAGCGCCCACAATCTCGAACGTGCAAGTGAGCGGTGTCCGGGCGAGATCGGCCACGGTTACGTTCAGTGCGGACGAACTGACCACGGGAAGCGTGCGGTGCGGCCTGGCATGCGGAGGTCCGTATACGATCACGGCGCAGGACCTGAATTGGTCCACGAGCCATACCTGCATGCTGACAGGGTTTTCGCCTGAGACGACGTACTACTTCGAGGTGGACGCGGTCGACGCGGCCGGGAATGCCGACACGGACAACAACGGCGGCGCGTGCTATGGCTTTACGACCCTGGCCGCGCCGGATTACTTCACGGAGCAGTTCAGCAACAATAACGATCTCGACAACGAGACGCTGCGGTTTATTCCGGACGGATCGATAAGCTATTACCACGCCTGTGTCCTGCCGGCCGCGACGTTTCCGACAGATCCCAGCGGGGGAACCGGACTGACGTTATCCGACGACTCGTACGCGACCGTTACGCTGAGGAGCGGGGCGCATGTCTCGCTCTACGGCGTGTCGTATTCGAAATTCTACGTGGGCAGCAACGGTTACATCACATTTACGTCCGGGGATTCAACCTGGGGCGAGAGCCTGACCGCGCATTTCAACCAGCCGCGCATCTCGGCCTTGTTCGATGATCTCAATCCAGGCGCGAGCGGAGCGGTTTCGTGGAAGCAACTTGCCGACCGCGTCGCGGTAACCTACCTGAGCATCCCCGAATACGGAGCGGCGAACCAGAACAGTTTCCAGGTCGAGCTGTTCTTCAATGGCGAGGTCGGCATTACCTGGCTGGCCATTGCAGCCGCGGACGGTCTTGCAGGACTGTCCGGCGTGAGCAGCGTCCCGACCGACTTCACCTCGAGCGATCTTACCGCCTACAGCTCCTGTCAACCACCCGAAGTTACGGCTTTGGCGATCAATAACGGCGCGGAACTCGCCAACACGCGTACCGTCACGTTGAACAACACGTGCACGGACGCGCCGACGCATTACATGGCCGGCGAGTCGCCGGATTTCAGCGGGGCAGCCTGGCAACCGTACAATGCGGCCCCCTCGTTCCTGCTGTCAGCGGGCAACGGGACAAAAACCGTGTATTTCAAGGTGAAGAGCATCGTCGGCGAGTCGGCGCCCGCCAGCGATACTATCGTGCTGGCGGAACCGCCCGTGATAGCGGTGTTCGCAATTAACAATGGCGCAGAATCGACGACGAACCGTGCCGTAACACTGGACAACACGTGCACGAACGGCCCGACGGACTATATGGCCAGCGAATCGCCGGACTTCAGCGGCGCGGCCTGGCAAGCGTATTCTTCGGCGCCATCCTTTACGTTGTCAGCGGGAAACGGCGTCAAGACCGTCTACTTCAAGGTGAAGAATGCGGGAGGCGAGTCCGCGCCCGTCAGCGATGCTATCGTGCTGGCGGAACCGCCCGTGATAGCGATGTTCGCAATTAACAATGGCGCAGAATCGACGACGAACCGTGCCGTAACACTGGACAACACGTGCACGAACGGCCCGACGGACTATATGGCCAGCGGATCGCCGGACTTCAGCGGCGCGGCCTGGCAAGCGTATTCTTCGGCGCCATCCTTTACGTTGTCGGCGGGGAACGGCCTCAAGACGGTCTACTTCAAGGTGAAGAATGCCGGAGGCGAGTCGGCGCCCGCCAGCGACAGTATTACCTTGGCCGAATCGAACACGCCGGTCGTAACGAGCTTCGCCATCAACCATGACGCGGAATCCACAACAAGCCGGACCGTTCGACTCTACAACACCTGCACGAACAGTCCGACCAACTATATGGCGAGCGAGTCGCCGAGTTTTGCCGGGGCGACGTGGAAAACCTACTCGACGGGTCCGTCCTTTGTTCTATCCACGATAAACGGCGTCAAGACGGTATACTTCAAGGTCCGCAACGCCGCGGGCGAGTCGCCGGTCGTCAGCGACAGTATCTTGCTGAGCCTTCCGCTGCCGGCGGTCACCAGTTTCGCTATCAATGGCGGCGCCGAAACGACGACGTCTCGAACGGTCATGTTGAACAACGCGTGCACACAGAGTCCGACCTATTACATGGCCAGCGAATCGCCCAGTTTCACGGGCGCGAGTTGGCGGTCCTATTCGGCCTCGCCGGCGTTCACGCTCTCGACGGGGGACGGCACCAAGACCGTATATTTCAAAGTGAAGAACACCGGAGGCGAATCGCCGGCGGTCAGCGACACCATCGCACTGGTGGAACCGCCTCCGACTGTCACCAGCTTTGCGATCAACAGCGGCGCGGAAACCACCACGAGCCGGAGCGTTCGACTTAACAACACGTGCACAAGCATGCCGACGCAGTACTTGGCTAGTGAGTCGCTGAGTTTCACCGGGGCCAGTTGGAAGACTTACACCACAGGGCCGTCTTTCACCCTGTCTACCATGAACGGCATCAAGACCGTTTACTTCAAGGTCCGTAACGCCGCGGGCGAGTCGCCGGTCGTGAGCGACAGCATTGTGCTGAGCCTTCCGCTGCCGGCGGTCACTAGTTTCACGATCAATGGCAGCGTCGAAACGACGACGTCTCGAACGGTCACGTTGAACAACGTGTGCACGGAGGATCCGACCTATTACATGGCCAGCGAATCGCCCGGCTTCACGGGAGCGAGTTGGCGGTCTTATTCCGCCGGGCCGGCGTTCACGCTCTCGACGGGGAACGGCACGAAGACCGTTTACTTCAAAGTGAAGAACAGTGGAGGCGAATCGCCGGCAGTCAGCGATACCATCGCGCTGGCGGAGCCTCCTCCCACTATCAGCAGCTTTGCGATCAACAGCGGCGCCGAAACCACCCCGAGCCGGTCGGTCACGTTGAACAACGTCTGCACGAACAGCCCAACGCAGTACATGGCGAGCGAGTCGGCGAGTTTCACTGGGGCGACCTGGAAAACTTACAAAACGGCCGCCAGTTTCACCCTGTCGGCAGGGAACGGGACGAAGACCGTTTACTTCAAGGTGAAGAACGGCGGAGGTGAGTCCGGTGTCGCCAGCGACACGATCGTCTTGAACGTTGGGGGATGATCGCTGATGGCTGTTTTCCTTTAGGTATACGCGGGGATGTGCATGCGGGGTTCGCCATCGAATGTGAGTTCGACGACGTTCAGGTCAGGGTCCGGGGCTTCCTTGGGAAGGCCGTACAACCAAACCCGGTCGCCGCATTGTTTGATCGTGAGCGCCTGACCTGTAGTTGCGAGGCGTGCCGAGCGCACCGTGCTGCCGCACCAGGCGAAGGGAAGAATCGTCCCCGGCCAGCGCTGAATGAGCAGATAGACGTTGTCGCCCGAGCGCGTGGACCAGCCCAACGCCGGCGCGATCACGGGCGATCGGCCCGCACAGTAGATGGCCTCTCCGTTAACCCGCATCCACTGTCCGATTGCACGCAGACGGGTCGCGGCTTCCGAGGGAAAACGCCCCTCGGCGTCGGGACCGACGTTCAAGAGGAAATTGCCGTCCTGCGCAACGCACGCTGCCAGTAACCGCAACAAGGTCCCCGGCGTCTTGTAGTTCGGGTCGCCGGAGGCATAGCCCCAACTGTCGGTCATGGTGTAGCAGGCTTCCCATGGGCCCTGTTGCGCGACGATAACGTTTTCAGGCGTACCGAAATCCTCGGGTTCACCCGACCGGTCGTTGATGATGATGCCGGGCTGGAGGCTGCGCACCATGGCGTTGAGTTCCCGCGACCGCCAGACGTGTGAGGGGAAGTTGCCGTCGTACCAAAGGATGTCGACGGCGCCGTAGTTCGTGCAAAGCTCGCGCACTTGGGCATGGGCCTGTTCCACCATCGGCTCATAGACGGCATCCTCCTTCTTCGGCAAGTGCGGGAGTTGTCCCGGGAATCGCCAGTCTTCGAGCGAATAGTAGAAACCCATGCGCATGCCGGCACGGTGGCATGCCTCGGCGTATTCAGCGATTAAGTCGCGGCGCGCGGCTGTTTTGGGCGCGGTGAAATCCGAAACCTTGCTGTCGAACAGGCAGAAACCGTCATGGTGGCGCGTCGTGAGCACCATGTACTTCATTCCGGCGTCTTGCGCCAAGGCGACCCATTCCGCCGGATCGTAGTGTTGCGGATTGAACTGATCCGCGAGCCGCGCGTACTCCTCGTTCGTGAAATGCTCCTGGTACATTACCCATTCGCCGCGTCCGGGGATTGCGTAGACACCCCAGTGGATGAACATGCCAAACCGAGCCTCGATCCACCATCGCATCCGTTCGGGTACACTTGTTTTCATCGTTGGCTTCCTCGTGGGGTGCGTAAGCTCGTCCGCACGCGCCGCGGCGTCGGAGTCTCATTTCTGTGCACAGTTTAGCGCGCACTGGCTGACAGATGCGACCTCAAGGCTTGCGTTACGGAAAGGTCTGGTCCATGCTTGGCTTGAACTTCACGCTCAGCGGCGTACCTGAGAACCCGTTTATGATGACAATCAAGGCGCATAGCGACTTGCTCTCGATTACGATACTGTTGGGCGCCATACGCCTGCGGCCCGTTGGGGCTTTGGCCGAACCGGTCGCGCGGGAGCGCGACCCTACCGACTTACGTGCGGATTTTGGGGCCGTATTGTGAGTTGAATCGGGGTGCAGTCCTGCGTATTGTGTTCGTATGTATCGGGATTTTCCGATCGTAAACCGTGGGAGGAGATGAAACATGCGTAAAGGAACTCTGGCGATACTATTGGCTTTGAGTATGGCCGTGGTGATGGCCGTTGGATGCGCCACCACGGGCGGCAGTAAGGATCAGAAGTCGATAGACAAAACGCTCGCCGACTGGAAGGCGGCCATCGAAAAGCAGAATGTCGATGGAATGATGGCGGCCTATTCCGAGGAGTTCAAGAGCGAACGTGGCGGAGGCAAGGCCGAGATGAAGGGCTTCTTGACGAACGCAAAGGAGCAGGGCTATCTCGACGGCGTCAAGGTCGACATGGCCAAGGCGCAGACGAAGATCGAGAAGGGCGCCGGCACGGTCGGTCCCATCGAGCTGAGCACCAACGCGGGATCCATGATCGTCACCCTTACCATGAAAAAAGATCCCGACAAGGTCTGGCGGATTGTTGCGTCCGAACGGACCCCCTGATCGCTCATACGTGGCAGCGGGTAGGCCCGATTTCGCCGACGTGCGTCAAAGCCGCTGCCCCAGCGCTTCTACAAGTTTGAGAGCAGGACCATCAGCATATTGGCCGGAAACGTGCTCTGCCAGTGCAGCCATTCGACGTGTCCGTCCATGTACAGGCAATTGCATCCACCCGGGACGTGGTTGAAAGTCTGTGCCCTTCCGTACACGGCGGTCTCGTCCCACATCACCGGTATCTGACTGGCGGCCAGGGAATTCGCCGCGGGATTGTTGATATCCGTGATGAAGAACCGCTCGATGCCGATGCGCAAGCGGCGGGCAGGTCCGAGGTCGTTCAGCCTGGCCTCAGCCGTAGGGTGGTTGTAGAAGGCTTCCAATGCGGCACTGAACAGATCCGGGTTGATGTCGCCAAGCGTGAGGGTGAGATCAGTAGCGCTCTTCCCGCCGGGCACAAGACAGACTTGCTCGTTGAGCACCCAGCCCACGTAGTAGTAGCTGCCGCGCGCGAGTCTGCACGGCTCGACAGGCTGCGTGGGGTCCTCATCCTTATGGAACTTGTTGAACACGCTCGTGGCATCCGAGTCAGAAGGGCATACGCAGATAGCCACATCAGTGAGATACTCCGGATACAGCGAGGGACCGTTGAAAGTGCGATCACCGGACAATTGGGGCGGGTTGTCGCAGCTCCAGATCTTAAGCGGGGGATACATATCCTTGGACTCGTTGGCGTACATATTGAAAATGATGCCCATTTGCTTGAGGTTGTTCTGGCACGACGACCTGCGCGCTGACTCGCGAGCCCTGGACAGAGCCGGAAGCAGTATCGCAGCAAGAATACCGATGATCGCGATGACCACAAGAAGTTCAATAAGGGTGAATCCTTCCTTGTTGTTGCCCATTTTTCCGTCCTCCATGGTCGATGACCCCTGCCCGTTTTCCGGGATGATTTCATTGCGGAATATGAGCAATCCCGTAAAGATTGTACACCCGACGGGATCTTTCCGCAATAGAGAAAAGCGGTCTAGTTCATCGTAGAAACGGCAGTAGGAGTCAGAGGGCAGCAGTCAGAACCCGAAGGCCATGACTGGATGTCACTTGGATTAGGGATCCGCAACGATTCCTGGTTCGCTCGTAGGGTGACTCGTTTGCGACAGCTACCATAAATGCAAGGCGTCATTTCCGCGCACTTCGTGTCCTTGTGGCAACCGGTTTTTCCAGGCCCAATTCTCCTCTCTGGAAGTTCTGTCTATCCGCATTGATTCTCTGGCTGCCATCTACCTTCACCGTTCTATCGTTCGGTTTTGTGCACCATAAAGAGCTAGCCCGGGGGATGTACAGAATTGTACACGTACCGCGATCGGCCAAATCCAATTAAGTCCATATAGTTTCATGGGTTATACGGACTGGTCTTCGCGGCACAGGCCATGCTGATATGGACACATCCGTCGAAATCTCTGAATTCTACTGCTAGGAAGAGCCTCTGCAATGATCGGAAAGGCCCATCAACAGGTTTGGGGTCTTGGGCTTCGGGTTCAGAGTGTCGCTTCACTCCCCATTCAGCGCAAGACACGAACCCTGAAAGCTGTCAATGTGACGGGAACTCGTCGTTCTGTTGCTGGAGTTGAAGTCCGCGTCTTCCCGCCACATCTTCTTCTGGATTGTGCAAGCCCTCTTACAACAATTGCTTACGAGCCGAATCGGGCGACGGCATGCAGGGTCGGGTTACGGGGCATATCGATTGCTCACCGCAAGCGAGTCGCAACGAGACCGTAACAACGGATGAGGTAGCCGCCTATGAAGAGCACGCGCAAACATATGACAGCCAAGGCAGCGGTATGGCTCTTGGCCCTTATCTGGATGGTCTCACCCGCTGGAGCGCTCGTGGTGGAAGTGGGTTCGAAGTATGTGGACGCGGGCGCGACGGCAATCGACAATTACGATGGCGATGTCACGGGACGTATCGTGGCAACAAACACTGTGAACACGACCGCTCTAGGCTCTTACACCGTAACGTACAACGCAACGGATTCCTCGAGGAACGCGGCGCAGCCAGCTGTTAGAACGGTGCAAGTGGTTGACACGCAGAAGCCGGTTATCACGCTCGTGGGGAGCGCCGTGGTGTCGGCGGTGGGTGGTTCGCCGTTTGTTGACGCGGGCGCCACGGCCCAGGACAACTATGACGGCAACTTGACGGCCAAGATCGTGAAATCGGGTTCGGTGAACACTTCCGTCGCCGGGTCCTACACGTTGACGTATAACGTGAGTGACTCTTCGGGCAACGCTGCAACGCCCGTCGTCCGCACCGTGACCGTTCCCGCGGACACGACGAAGCCGGTAATAACGCTTATAGGGAGCGCCACCATGACGGTGCCACGCGGCTCGACGTTTGTAGACCCGGGCGCGACGGCCCAGGATGACTATGACGGCAACTTGACGGCCAAGATCGTGAAATCGGGTTCGGTGAACACTTCCGTCGCCGGGTCCTACACGTTGACGTATAACGTGAGTGACTCTTCGGGCAACGCTGCAACGCCCGTCGTCCGCACCGTGACCGTGCCCGCGGACACGACGAAGCCGGTGATAACGCTTATAGGGAGCGCCACCATGACGGTGCCACGCGGCTCGACGTTTGTAGACCCGGGCGCGACGGCCCAGGATGACTATGACGGTGATTTGACAGCCA
>Ga0315279_10004680_pt1 | contig 18246 bp, 16 predicted proteins | sample YL17G06_20_MG_FD_203694 | JGI IMG/M metagenome (GOLD analysis project Ga0315279, IMG submission 203694) | Sediment microbial communities from Yellowstone Lake, YNP, Wyoming, USA - YL17G06_20 | ecosystem: Environmental > Aquatic > Freshwater > Lake > Sediment | place: USA: Wyoming | collected... | reverse complement strand
TTGTAAAACTGGGTAGACCCATGGCGGCAATGTCGACTTCAACAGTAATAGGAACAGCGTCTAAACCAACGACTGCAGCGGAAGTAATTTTAGCAAGCATTATTGATAGATTAATTTATTTTTTAGATTTACGCCAGCCAGCAGAAATTGCTTCTTCTTCGGTGCAGAACCATTTTTCCCCTTTACTTTCATCAATCACGGTTTTTTCATAGTAATACTGGCCCGGCGTGTGGTAAATTTTTTCACCACTTGAGGAAATATTACCTTTGATATTGCAATTACTATCTGACGCTGACTGATTTAATTGAGGCTGGTTTTCTTTTGACTGGCACTCTCCCCATAAACCTCGATTATTCCCTCTTGCCTTCTGCTCTGCTTCTTGCAATTGTTCTTGATATTTGACATCGGGCGGGTAAGATGATGCATGGGCATAACCTTCTCTGACTAAATAGTCGTTTACAAATATTTGGTTGACGAAAACATATCGCAAAAACCTTCCATATTTGTCTGTTTCGGAAATATCTTTTTCTAACTCAATTGTCTTTCCTTCCACTAATTCTTTGTTTTTGACGGATGCTTCCTGACCAAAACACTCGACGGGCTTTCTGGGATCGACTAATTCCGGGGTATCAATGCCAATGTAGCGGACTTTCTGACCACCTTCGATTTCAATGGTATCTCCATCAATAACTCTGACTACTTTTATACTTTGTCTGCCGGAGCTTTTAGGTAATGACGGCGATTCTAAACTAGTTTTTTCACTGATTACTTGACTTACCGACTGGTTTTGCCCTGATATTTTGTCATTGATTTTTGCGGTTTGAGAAAGAAAAAATCCTAAAATCGTACCAATTATTAGAATTCCTAAGACAGCAAGAATAAGAGGCAAACGTTTCATAAGTCCTGTTTGATTATATATTAATGATTGGATCCTAAATTAGAAGGAGATCATCAGAGTAAATTTTTAGAGCGCAGTTGTTTGTAGGTGCTTACTTTTGCAAGAATAAATGCCCCGGCGCCTGTCAAAACTACAAGAAGTCCAACTAACCATCCGATGAATGGAATCATAGTAACAATATAGATAATGACCAATCCTAAAAGAAAGGTCAAGAAATCGCCAATTTTTCGATCCATTCTCTCTAAGATCTTTTGACCTACCCAAAAAGCGACGAAGATTTTTGCCAAATAAAGTGTAATTAAGAATGCCACCAAATAAATAAAGGCTAAGGGAATTGTAACCACCACCAAAATTAAAATAATAAAAACGATAGGAGCAAGAACTACTGTCAGAAACCCAATTCCCAAAGAGGCCAAAAATCTTTTATCGATAATTTCAGTAGTTCTCTTGGTAAAAACAGGCAGGAATTTTATTAAGAGAAAGCCGATTATTAATGCTGATATAAAACTAATAATCTTAAAGGTAATTGCAAAAGAGCTAAAGATTTTTTTCGGTTGCTCCTTGGCAGGTTTTGGTGGAAAATTGTGGGTCGTTTCACCTAAAATTTGGGCACCTGGCTGAACTTGAGCATCTGAATTACTCCAGTAAGTAAGATTTCCTGAAACTTTAGAATTAGGGGTTAGAGTTAATTGGCCAACTCCCGCAAGGATGTCACCGCCAACACTGTTTCCTAATGTGGCATTGCCTGAACCAACAGTCAAACCTTTGCCAACTGGTGCAAAGACTGAAAGGTTGCCACTTCCAGACACCAAGCTACCACCAATGTTTGCTCCACTTACGATATTGACTGAACCACCGAGAGCAGTTAAATTCCCGTCGATTTGGGAAGATATGATAATTTCGCCACCGGCAATTCGGGCATCGTTTTTGATATTACCCTTGAGATTTACTGTGCCACCGGCTGCGATTAAGTCGCCATTGATTTCTCCTTCGATGTTAATAATGCCACCGGCAACATAGGCATCGCCATTGACAGTACCGGAAAGAGTTACGGTATCACCTACTGCAAAATAATCTCTACTTACGACTTCTTCCTTGGGGAGAATTATGTTCTTTTTGGAGTGAGCATCTTTTGCATACACAATACCGGTGATAAAAAACGGTAATAAAAGGATGATTAAAATAAGCAGAGCTTTTCTTCGAATGAAAAAAATTTTCTTTATCATTTTGGCAGTCAAGATTAACCCATCAGTCTTTTAGCGTCAAGATGCAAAAGATGTTGCTTTAGTTTCCTAAGGGCTAGGGCGCGGTGAGAAATTTTATTTTTAACAGATGGCGGCATTTGAGCAAGAGTTTTTGTGTAGCCTTTGGGTATAAAAATTTTGTCGAAACCAAAACCATACTTTCCCCTATTTTTCTTTGATAATGTTCCATTGATTTGACCCTTGAAAATTTTTAATTTTCTACCGTCATAAATTGCGACACCAGCGGTTACGGTAGTGTCGGTTTTGGCTTTTTCCAACAATTTGACTGTTCCTTCGGTGCCTAAGGTTCTTAGGAAAAATTTGATGAAAGGGCCAGGCAAATCATTTAAGGCATGGATTTCAAAACTAATGTCTTCAACAAGTATTGGCTTTTTAATTTTTCGATAAGCCTCTCTGGCTTTATGTATAAGAATCTCATCTAGATCCAGAGATTGAATTTCGGGGATATCAAGTGTAGAGACTTTGTGATTTGTCCCCAAAATCTGGTTAATTTCTGCAAGCTTATCCCTGCTTGAAGTAACAACGGTTATGTCTGAAAGCTTAATCATTCCAGTAATTATTCGAACCAATTCGCATTATTTAAATTCGTATTCATTCGTATTCAATAGTTGCTGGGGGTTTTTGGGTAATGTCATAAACAACTCGGTTGACGCCTCTTACTTCATTGACAATCCTTGATGAAATTTTTTCCAAAACATCGTAAGGAATTTTTGACCAGTCGGCGGTCATAAAATCTTCTGTATCAACTGATCTTAAGGAGATAATATAAGAATAGGTGCGGCTGTCTCCCATCACTCCAACTGATTTTACCGGCAAAAGCGCAGCAAGTGCTTGTCCTACCTTATTATATATACTTTGTTTTTGCAGTTCCGAAATAAAAATGTAGTCTACTTCTCGCAATATCGCCAGTCTTTCTTCTGTCACCTCACCCAAAATCCTGATGGCTAGACCCGGCCCAGGAAATGGGTGACGGTTAAGGAAATCTTGAGGGATTTTGAGAATTTTGCCTAGTTTTCTAACCTCATCTTTGTAGAAATCAGCCAAAGGCTCGATAATTTTAAGTTTTAATCCATGAGGCAAAGTGACATTGTGATGGCTTTTGATTTTGTCCGCATGTTTTGAGGGTTGGGCAGATTCTATCCGGTCGGGGTAAATTGTTCCCTGGCCAAGATATTTAACCTGCCTGCCAGCAGGCAGGTCATGGCCAATTTTTCTGGCTTCTTCTTCAAGTAGTTCGAAGTAAAGCTTGGCAATTTTTTGACGTTTTTCCTCGGGATCAACTACTTCTTTAAGGGTTTTTAGGAAAGATGTTTGAGCATTTAATATTTTGACGTTAGTAAAACCAACAGTTTTGACTACTTTTTTAAAATCCGGAAGATCATATTTACGAAGTAAACCCGTATCAATAAAAACAAGATGTAAATTTTTGCCAATTGCTTCTTTTAGCAGAACCGAGGCAACAAGTGAGTCAACCCCACCGGAAATAGCCATAACAACTTTGGCCTTGCCGACATCTTTTTTGAGATTATGAATAAGATTTTCTTTGAGTTTGACAAGATCCCAATCTTTTTTAACTTTGGATATTTTAAATAGAAAATTTGAGATGATTTTGTCGCCGTTTGGCGTGTGGGAAACTTCTGCATGAAATTGGATTCCATAAAATTTCTTTAAGGGATTCTCCATGGCAGCGACTTTGGCATTTTTGGTGGAAGCAATTACTCTAAAACCGACAGGGAGTTTGTCGACTTGATCTCCATGAGAAAACCAAACGATTTGAGGACTGGCAAGACCATCAAAGAGCTTTGATTTTTCTATTTTTAAGATCTCTTTGCCAAATTGTTTTGACTGATAAGATGATACCTGACCATTTAACTGGTAGGCTATGAGTTGTTGACCGTAACAAATACCAAGAATCGGTAGGTCAAGTTCATAAATTTTCGGGTCGACCTTTGGAGCATTCTTTTGGTAACAGGAAAAAGGGCTTCCAGAAAATATTAAAGCTTGTGGAGAAAGTTTGGAGAGTTTGGCCGGAGAGATTTCTGGCGGAACCAACTGGCTTTTAACCCCGAGATCCCTAATTCGCCTAGCGATTAAGTGAGCATACTGTCCACCAAAGTTAACAACTGCAACCATAAAACATTAGATCAATTTTGATAGGTTCTCTAAAATTCTTTGTTTTGGCGGGATTATTAAATCAACTGTAAATTTCTCACCAGTAATTTTCTCACAAACCTCGATATAGCGAGCAGCAATTTTGGCAATCAGCTGGCTGGGCATGAGAGGAATTTTCCCTTTACCCAAGTAGCCTTGATTGCGAAACCATAATCTCATAAATTCTTTATCGTAGTTATCAACCTCTTCGCCTTTTTTAAATCTTTCCTTGTATGTTTTTTGAACCCAAAGCCGACTTGAATCTGGGGTATGGATTTCATCAATTAGGGTAAGTTTGCCATTTTTATCCAGCCCAAATTCATACTTGGTGTCTGCAAGGATAAAACCACTCTTTGCATAAATCTGCGTTCCTCTTTCAAAAAGTCTCAGGGCAACTTTTTCTGTCTGTTTCCAGAGACTGATGGGAATTATTTTGCGCTTGATAATTTCTTCTTTAGTTATTGGTTCATCATGACCGCCTGGTCCGGTTCCTCGAGTAGTAGGAGTAATTACCGGTTTTTTAAGTTTTTGGTTTTTAACCAAGCCTTCTGGAAACTTAATACCATAAATTACTCTTTCCCCTTCTGAATATCTCTTCCAAAGTGCAGTGCTGGTAACTCCAGTGATGTAACCGCGGACAACGATTTCAATCGGCAATGCTTGACATTCGGTGACTAACATAATATTGGGATCAATAACTCCAATCATGTGATTGGCTACAATGTCTCTGGTTTTCTCAAACCAAAATTGCGAAAGTCTGTTAAGAACCGCTCCCCGGAAAGGAATAAGGCCTAAAATCCGATCAAAGGCTGAAATTCTGTCGGTGGCGATCAGGATCCTAAAGTGCTCCTGCATATACCAATCACGAACTTTGCCACTATATCTTTTGCCGAGTTTGGGGAATTTTATTTTATCAATGGCATTAGGAATATTTTGAATAATTGTTTTTTGATCAATCATTTTTAAATCTTCTTAGATATTTTGTCCAGCCGATTTTATGTAATTTGGTATTTTTGGCAAGCACCTCATTTTTTAATTTCTTTTTGTACTGGTCTACTTTTTGGGCAACTTTTGGATCGGTTAGGCCAATTATTTCGGCAGCCAAAATTCCAGCATTTTTAGCGCCATTTATGGCAACAGTGGCAACTGGTACACCGGGGGGCATTTGGGCTATTGAAAGAAGAGCATCAAGTCCTTCCATCGATTTTGTTTTAATCGGAACACCAATTACGGGAAGAGTAGTTTGCGAGGCAAGTGATCCGGGCAGAGCAGCTGCTAAACCGGCGCCAGCAATTAGAACTTTAAGACCACGATCTGCGGCATGCTGAGCGTATTGACTAGTTTCGGTTGGAGCCCGATGAGTTGAAAGGACAGAAATTTCATTTTCGACTTCTAACTCGTTTAGAATCTTGGCAGCTTGGGACATAACTTCCAAGTCGGAATCAGATCCCACAACGATACCAACAACGGGTTTTTTCATTTTTTCTTCGACAATTTTATTTCTTTAATACCAACATTAACAAGTTCCACAGCCAGACCCAGATATTTTTGAGGAGAGAGTTTGTTTAACTTGCTTTTTTGATCCTCGGCAATCGGTAAACTACCGACCCACTTTTGCCACATTTGCCTGTCAATATGTTCACCTCTGGTTAAAGAAGCAACTAGCGAGTAAGGGTCTTTGACTCCCAGCTTTCTTAATATTGTTTGGACACCCTCGGTCAAAATTATCCAATCTTTATCCAACTGGCGGGAAATTTTAGGGAGATTTGGTCTAATTCTAGAAAGGCCGGTCAAGACACTTTTGTATCCAACAAGGCAGTAGCCTAAGGCACTACCAATGTTGCGAATGGTGGTGCTATCCGAAAGATCTCGCTGCAGTCTGGAGATACCAAGTTTTCGGGAAAAAGTTTCAAAAATTCCGTTAGCAAGAGTAAGGTTGCCTTCGCTATTTTCAAAATCGATTGGATTTACCTTTTGAGGCATGGTTGATGAACCGACTTCACCTTTCTTGACTTCTTGAATAAACCAATCATCACTAATATAGCGCCAAGTGTCTTGATTAAAATCGATAAGGATGTTATTTATTCTTTGATAAATCTGGAAGTACTCAATCATATCTTCGTATGGATTGATTTGAGTCGTAATAAGGTTTGGCACAAAACCAAGACTTTCTATAAATTTTGAGGAAAAACTTATCCAATTGACATTTGGATAAGCAAGTTGCAAGGCATTGAAATTGCCAACAGCGCCAGTGAGTTTACCAGAGAGCTTTTGTTTCTCCAATTTCCTGACTTGCTTGTTTAGTCTTATGGCAAAAACCATCAATTCTTTACCGACCGTTGTTGGTACAGCTGCCTGTCCGTGGGTTCTGGCAAGCATTGGAATTGTTTTGAATTTTTCGGCCCGGCTTACAAGTTCATTAATCAACTGATCAAGTATTGGTAAACAGATATCTTTGGTTGCTCGCTTGAGCATTAGACGGTAGGCAAGATTATTTATATCTTCGGAAGTAAGACCAAAATGTATCATTTCGATTAAGTCTTTGAGGGAAGTTTTTCCGAGTAACTGACGGAAGACTCTTTCAGCAGCTTTAACATCATGCCTTGTCTCTTCTTCAATTTTTTTGACTTTCTTTGCATCCTCAAGACTAAGTTTCTGACCAAGATTTTCAAGCTTTTCTCTTTCTGCTGCGGTTAAACGTCTGACTATCCCGGCATCTGATAGAGCAATTAGATATTTTGCTTCGATTTCAAATCTAACTCGAATTAGGTTGTATTCGGAAACATAAGAGGCTAACTCGCTGACCTTCTCCCAATAGCGTCCATCAATTGGGCTGATAGCTGTCAGTTGACTTAGTGGTAATGGTGTTTTCATTTTATGTTAAGATTTTGGACAGTTGTTTTTTCCCCAAGGCGAGATTAATTTCCATGGCAAGACGTCTGCCCATACTGATTGACTGACCGTATAGATATCCACTGTAAGGAGTAGCAAAAATTCCCGGTGATCCTGGCATTCTTGGTGAAACGTCAAAAACTACAATTTCTTTTTTGGTTGGACCGGCTGTGATAACTGATTGCAGACCGAATGGACCGATTACGCCAGAGGCAACCATTTCTTTGGTAGCTTTGACAAAACGCTGACCAATTTCAAAAGCTGGTTCAAGTAAAGATTCAAGAACTGTCATTGCAATATGGCCTGCTTCTTCATATTTTGGTTGTATTTTATTGTCTGTCATAATTTGTGACTGAAAATTTTGTGGCAGCCTAAGCAGACCATCCAGATTTGTTTGGCGTCTGGTATCTGTTCCTATTAATTCTAATCTATCAGTTATAGGTGAATAGAAAAAGTTGAAATTAACTTGAACTCCCAAGACAAACTCTTCGATCACTGCATTTTTTAAAGCTTCATGGGTAATTTTCCCTTCTTTTATTAACTTTTCTGCAGCTTTCTTATAACTTGATGGTGAACTGGCTAGGAAAAAGGCGCGCTCGAACTGACGTTGCCTTTCGGAAACTTTGACGATAACTAGGCGATCAATTTCTTTGGGATCGCTAAAACTTTTTGGATATTTAATTTCTGCTTTTTTGAGAAGATCATATTGGTTTGGCTTTTCTGTTCGTTCTTCAAATCGCAAAAGATAACGGTTGCCAAACATTGGGATATTGAATTTCTTTTCAATAGCATCATAATCATTGACATAAACCTCAAATGAACGGTGAGGAACAAAAATACAATTCTTAATCTTGAGGATTTTTTGGACTTTATCCGAAAGAATATCTTTAAACTTTTCGACATAGAGAACTTCATCAACACAACCCAAAGTTCCGAGAGATTTGAAATACTGTACATAAGTTTTATCTCTGCCTTTTTCGACAACAACTAAAGTTTTAAATCCTTCATCTTTGGCGCCTCTGCATACGTCAAGTGCACTGTGACTTCCAAGAACAGCAACAGTAGGCCTAGACATAAATGACCTCCCCTCTTTGGGGACCAACTGATATAAACTTTACTTCAACACCGACAAATTTTTCAATCATTTTAATGTAGTTTTGGGCATTTTGAGGCAGTTTTTTAAAATCCCGAACTGACGAGATATCTTGGTTCCATCCTGATAATTCTTCATAGACTGGCCGGCACTTCGCCAAATATTGAGCGTCTCCGGAAAGATAATCAACAGTTTTGCCATTCATTTTGTAGGCAGTACAAACTTTAAGCTTTTTGAATCCTGTTAAAACATCTAATTTTGTCACCGCCAAAATATTAATTTTATTGACTTCAACTGCCGCTTTTATCAAGACCAGATCTAACCAGCCAGGGTCACGGGTGCGACCAGAAGTTGTTCCGATTTCTTGGCCTTTTTCGATAATAATTTCTCTTTCTTTTCCATCAAGCTTTGTCGGCTGAGGACCGGCACCAACTCTGGTCAAGTAGGCTTTGGTGATACCAATTACGTGATTTATTTCGGATGGGTGGAGATCAAAAGAGCGCCAAATGCCAATGACTCCAGAATTTGTAGAAGTGACATAAGGATAAGTACCTGCGTCAATGTCCAAAAACCAACCCTGAGTGCCTTCAAATAAAATATTTTTACCGATCTTCTGGGCTTTTTTGAGAATCGGGATTGTTTGGCCGATATGTGGCTTTAAGAGCTTGGCAAATTTTAAATACTTTTTGTAGATCTGGGTAGGATTCAGTTTCAGATTAAAAAATTTATTTTGAATTTTGGCCTCTTGAAAAAGTTTATCTTTGAAGTCAGATGATAAAAGGTCTTTGATTCTTAAACCAACTCTTTCGGCCTTGTCAGCATAAGTTGGACCGACTCCGCGTTTGGTTGTACCGATTTTTGATGAGCGAAATTCTTCGCGCAAACCATCGCGAAGTTTGTGCCAAGGCATGGTTAATGACGCTTGTTCATCAATGATTAAATTTTTCCATGAAACACCGGCTTTTTTAAGTTGAACCAATTCATCTTCGACTAAAGATTCTAAATCACAGGCAACACCTCTACCAATAAGACAAAGGGCATTTTTATTAAAAATGCCTGACGGAATAATGTGCAAGGCAAATCTACCAAATTGATTTCTGACAGTATGACCAGTATTGGAACCGCCGGAATAACGGGCGACAATATGGGCACGGGAAGATAAATCGTCAATAAGTCTGCCCTTACCGGAATCCCCCCAATCGGCCCCAATAACACAGGCTATTCCTTGCCAATTTTTGAGAGAGTCGTTCTTCATTAATTTAAAATCCTGTTAAGTTTCTTCGTCTTGATCGCTTCTTTAATCTCCATAGCGATTCGTCTGCCTGTTGAAACTTCTTTATCGTAGTAGAGGGCAGAATAAGGAGAACCGGTGATGAACAAATTAGTGCCGGCTACTATCCTACAGGAGATTTCAATAACAGAAAATTTTTGCTGGGGTGTAATAATTGTCTCAAGACAAAATGGTCCCCAAAGTCCACCTTTGATTAATTCTTTGGAGGTAGCGACTACTCTTTCTCCCATTTTGAAAGCTTCAGCAAGTAACGATTCGCGGAGTGCTAGAGGACTGTTGCCGACAACAACAAAAGATGGTTCAATGCCAAGCCCTTGTTGATTCTGGGAAGGAATTCGACCCAGTGAGTCTACATTTGTCTCGTAGCGCTTATCAATGGAAAGAATTTCGAGTTTATGAGTTAGGGGCGAATAGAAGTAATGGATGTATAACGGAACTCCAATAACATATTCTTGAATGATGTATTCTTTCGGCTTAAAATTTTTAATTCGGGCTGCGAACTCTTTTTTGTTTTTGGCAAAAAAGTAACCATGGCCACCGGCTGCACCATATGATTTGACCATTACCGGTACATCAATTTCTTGGCCGCTGCGAAATCTTTTGGGAACCGGGACTTTGGCTTTCTGCAACCAGTCTCTTTGTTTCATGCGATCTGATTCCCAATCCAAAACTGCTTTATTGCCAAAGTACGGAACCCTCATATTTTTATTTTCTTCAAGACCAAGGTAAGCAACAAAAGAACCATGAGGTATGATAATTGTGTTTTCGGAGATTAGCTGATTTTCGATTTTGGGAAAATCGGAAAAGTCGGGAATTTGGATAATTTTATCGATGAATTTGAAGCGACTGTAGAGAGAAATTCGATCCGGCGTGACAACAACGATGGTTCTAAAACCTTCGTCTTTGGCGCCTTTTAAGATTTGGAGGGCAGAGTGAGATCCTAAAGTGGCAATTTTATATGCCGATTGACCCGCCATTGACGTATTTTATACATATTTTGTGAAAAAAGCAAAATTTTGTACTAGCGGTGCGAAATAGCGGGATTTCCTTTAATGTAGAATCGCCAAGGTTTTTTGCTCCAGACTGGTCCAGCATAATCAATGCCAACTCTTGAGGTTTTGATAATTTGTGAGCTTTTGATGATCACCGTTCTGTTTTTAATCCAAAGTCTTTTTGATTTTGTCAGATCCTCACCATAAAAGGATTTATCAAGATGCAAGTATTGACATAGTTTCCCGGGTCCGTTAGCCAGTTGATGTTTTTGATTTTCGATCTCTATTGCTCTAATCAAAACACATTCAGGTCTGCCTTTTTGGCTGGTAGCGATATTAAGTTGCCAATACATTCCATAAACTAGATAAATGTAAACATGACCACCGATCAAGTATTCAGCTTGATTGCGAAGGGTGATTTTACCGCCAAAGGCGTGGGAGGCTTTGTCTTTTGGACCAATATAAGCTTCGGATTCCACAATTTTTCCAGAGAGGATTTTTGTGCTAATTTCCCGGACTAAATATTTTCCCAAAAGGTCTTTGGCAACAGTTAAAGTTGGTCTTGTGAAAAATTTTCTTGATAATCTTTTTGTCATCAATTCAAGCTTAAGGAGTTGATTAAAGGAAGAGCATGCGTTTGTAGACCTGGCGGGTAAGTTCAACATCTTTTTTGCAATAAGTATATATGTCTTGATAGCGCTTTTTAAGATAAAAATCATAGACCATTGAGCCATCCATTTTATCTTTGGAAGTTGGTAGACCTAAGGCGATCGATAAATTATGGAGGCTGGTTTGAGAATAATTATCCCAGCGGCTCCATTCTTTGGCAGTATCAAAAATATTTTCGGTAGGAAATCTTTTGATCGGGAGAGATTGTGACGGTTTTATCTTGTGAACAATTGACCGTTTGTAAAGAAACGGCAGATCAAAATCGATAATGTTATGTCCAATAAAAACGTGGGTGTCTTTGGCAACTTGCCACCACTTCTTGAGAATCTCATCTTCTGCGCCAGAGATAATCTGGGTCTGATTGTCGTCAGTCGCATAACCAATGCAAAAAATTTGGCCAAAGTCGCCTGAAATGGCGCTAGTCCGATACAGGGCCTCATCATCACCTGAAATTTCTCGATTACGAGTTTTTTTGCGTTCGGATTCAACGACTATTTCTCGAAGTTTTTCGGGTGCAGGAATAGTTTCTAAATCAAAAAACAATTTCATGGTAGCAAGAGAATTCTACAATTTTTGGCCTATCCTCAACAACATTTTGACTCTTGATTTTATTTTCTCTATCGTTTAGTCTATGCAAAACCCAAAAAAAATGCCAGTAAAAGCTGTTAGTAATAAAGTTCAAGCAAGTAAAAGACCGCTACTTAAAAATTTATATGAATCTTTAGGAATTTTATTTTTTCTTATTTGGATTTTAATCGGTCTATTCTTTATCTTATTTATAGTGGCAAATTTTCGCCAAGGAGCATTTAAGTATCTTTTTGGTTCTGCCCCGCAGTCACAACAACAGATGGATGCACCTACGGAAACAACATTACCGGGAATTGGCAAGGTTGATATTGCTTGCGTCCAAGGAGCATTAAGTGAAGAGGCAATTCAAAAAATTATTACGGAGAAAAGTACATCTTCATTAACTGACGAGGAAAAGACAAAATTTGAACCTTGTGTTGTAGAAAAAGAACCAACTACTTCTCCGTCACCGAATCAATAATCAGGCCCGATTCTACTTTTTCACCTTAAATCTAAAGTCTCGCTTTTAAAAATTAAGTTTTTTGGTTTGATGAGGACTTGGCGAGGACCAGACTTGACATAGCCGGCGTCAAGAGCCGAAAAGCCGTTTTTTTTGACAATACTTTGAGCTTTCCCAATATCTTTTGGCGGGATAAAGACTGCATAGTCTTGACCCATATTGAAAGTTTGATACATTTCGAAATTGCTAATGTTGGCATGTTTTTGGATAAAGAGAAATACTTCTTGGGGGTCGAAAATTTTTTTAATTACGTAAGTGTAATTCTGGCGGGCGCGCATAATTTTGCGCAAGCCATGACCGGTGATATTAGAAATATAATGGATATCGACATTAGCATCTAATAGATCTTGGATAAGTTTTGCATAGATATTAGTTTTGGTCAGCACAGTTTCACCGTAAAATCGACCGTTTGATAATTTGGTGCTATAACCTTTGGAAAGTTTTTTAGCCACAGCCCGAGCTAGAGAAATTCCGTTACAGTTGATTCCGTTACTTTTCAAAAGTAAAATCCTGTCGCCTGCTTTTAATTTTTTGTCGGTGATTAATCTGTTTGGAGGATTGATGATACCGATTGCGGATCCTCCAAGATCAACAGTATTTGGCTTGATAACCCCTTTAAGTGTTGGAGTTTCTCCGCCGCCCCAGGTTGCACCAGAAAAATCGCAGGCACTTTTCCAGCCGGCAATAAAATCTTTCATTCTTTCTTCATCCTGTAACCAACTGTTGTCTTCAATTGCCCAATAGGCATGGATAACCAGGGGTCTTGCGCCAACTGTAACGAGGTCATTAATAATTGTGGCAACGGTGTCATAACCAATAACGTCATAGTAAGTTTTTCCGGTCGTCTTTCGCATAGAATCAGCAACCAAATTTTTGGTGCCAAGACCTTCAACAACCGTAGCCATTAAAGGGGTACGTTTATCCCGAGCTTTGTCGAGGGACCAAACAAAAGCTGATTCCCCACGGGTGTCAAAGATTTCGGGAAATCCGGCTTTTTTCAGATTGATTGCAGTTTGACGGGCAGCCGTCTGGGCCAGTTTTTTAATTGGATCTTTGGTGTAATAATTGTCGCCAACTTGCGCGTAAGTAATTTTTTTATTCATAAGTCTTTGGCAAAGTTTATCATATTCTCGAAAATAAATTGACCATGGGGTTCGGTGAATTCATACCTTCGCCAGTTGGGATGTTGAGTAATGTCGACAAATTTTTCAGGATGTGGCATCAGTCCAAGAATTCGGCCGGTCGGATCGCAAACACCGGCGATAGCATTTATAGATCCATTAGGATTTTGGGGGTAGTCTTGTGTTGGATTTCCTTTATCATCAACATATCTAAAAACAACAAGATTGTCATTTTCGATTTTTTCAATCGTTTTTTGGGGGGCATAAAATTTGCCTTCTCCATGATTGACCGCAAGTTGACTGATTTGTCCTTGATGGTTATTAAGAAAAATGCATCGGCTTTTTTCTGTTTTTAATTGAATCCATCGACATTCAAAATGACCGCTTTCGTTCTGGGCCAAGGTAACATCCATTTTGTCTAGATTACCAAATGGTAAAAGCCCGGTTCTGACCAAAACCTGAAATCCGTTACAAATGCCAAGAACTAGTCCTTCCTTATTTATAAATTCTTGCAGTTGATCCTTTAAAAAACTAATAAGTTCAACTGCTAATATTTTCCCGGAGGCAATATCGTCACCATAGGCAAAACCACCAGGCAAAGCAAGAATTTGAAAAGAACTCAACTTTTTGCTTTTATTCCTTAACTGATTAACATGGACATATTGCGGGGCTGCACCGAATTTCTCGAATGCATAAAAAAGTTCTTCATCGCAATTAGTACCATCAGTTCTGAGTATGCAAACTTTAGGTTTTATCAATGAAATATCTCCTTCATTGGTTTTTGCCAAGCAATCTTCAATTTTTCTAGTTGCAGATTACACAAGTTTTTAGAACCTAGATTCACATCGATCGATTTTTCTTTAATGGTCTGCCCAATAATCGTATAAGGAACTTTACTAAAAAGTTTATGGGCAACTTGGGAATTTTTAACTTCAACAAGAAAAGTTCCGGCAGTTTCATTAAATAAAACAAAGTCAGATCTAAGATTAGAAAGCTTGGATAAATCAATTTTTGCCCCGCAATCGCCGCCAAGACACATTTCAAAAAGCGTTGTAGCTAGACCTCCTTCGGAAATGTCGTGGCAGGCAAGGATTTGGCCAGATTGAATACCGTGAGTAATTGATGTAAAAACTTTCTTGAGAGATTTCCGACCCGGTATCGGAATTTTGGAGTTTGATGCTTTGGTAATTTCAAAATAGGTTGATCCTCCAAGGTTTTCAAGGTCTGATTTGCCGACTAAAACAATTGTTGAACTTGTTGATTTAAAATCCGAAGTGACAGTTTTGGCAACATCTGGGATCTTGCCAAAAACAGAGATTAAAAGAACAGGCGGGATTTTGAGAATTTTGCCGTCCGCCCTTCGACTTTGCTCAGGGCCTTCGGGATAGCGGTAAGTTGAAGAGAGGCTGTCTTTGCCGGAAACAAACGGCATACCCAAAAGTTTTACCATGTCGCAACAAGCATCTACTGATTTATCAAGATCTGCCAGTGATTCTTCGTCTGGAAATGGCCAAATAAAATTATCGATCAAGACGGCATTTTGGATATCGCCACCAATACTGACATAGTTTGCAACTGCCTCAACAATTGCCCAAATACTACCCCAATAGGAATCAATTTTATTCAAAACCGGATTTAAACCATGAGAAATTACCAGTCCATAAGGTTTATTAAGAAGAGGTTTGACAACTACTCCGTCATTGGGAGCATCAAAGTTGACTCCCCCAAATGGGTGCAGTGCATTGGTGCCTTGAACATTGTGATCATAGAGCCTCAGAATTGGTTCTTTTGAACAAACATTGCCATGAGAGAGAACTTTTTCGAAAACTTTTTGCCAATCTCCTCTACTTTTAGGGATGGAAGACTGCTTCTTGTTTCTAGCTTCTTGCTGCTTATTGCTTGTTGCTATCATCACTCTTTGGGGCAAACCGTGATGCAAAAATTGCATGTTTAAATCACAAACTAATTGTTTTTTGCCCTGCCTGCCGGCAGGCAGGTAAGTAACTTTTAAACGTCTGCTACCGTCGAATTTACCAATAATCGTAGCTTCGACATTGTAGAGCTTGCAAATTTTGAGAGCCTTTTTGAGTTTTTTAGGAGAGATTGCCAAAACCATTCGTTCTTGGGATTCGGAGAGGAAAATTTCCCAAGGAGCAAGACCTGTGTATTTAAGAGGTACCCTTTCCAAAAAAACGCAGGCACCGATTTTTTGTCCCATTTCACCAATTGCCGATGAGTATCCACCGGCTCCGCAATCGGTAAGTGCCCTTATCAATCCTTGACTGTGAAGAGTAATTACTGCATCAATTACTCTTTTTTCCTCAATGGCATTACCAATTTGGACCGCAGAACCCAAAACTTTGATAGTCCTGTCGGTCATCTCTCCGGATGAGAAGGTGGCTCCATGAATGCCATCTCTGCCAGTACGTCCACCAATACTAACGATGATGTCACCTTTGACGGGAAATTTCTTTCTGGCACTATTTTTGGGAATTAGGCCATATGAGCCAACAGCTACTGTGCACTTTGCTCGAAAATCCGGATGAAAATGGACAGAACCGTTATTTGTGGGAATGCCAACTCTGTTGCCATAATCGCGAACACCGGAAACAACTTTTCGCAGTAAATAATCAGGCGGAAGACAGCCGGGCGGCAGGAGATCTACTTGCAGGTCTGGTGGAGCAAAACAAAAAATGTCGGTTGAGGCAATGATTTTTGCTCCTTGGCCAGTTCCTAAAATATCCCGAAAAACTCCGCCGGAACCAGTCATTGCTCCACCATAGGGTTCAATTGCTGAAGGACTGTTGTGGGTTTCAACTTTACCATTGACGGCAAAACCGTCATAAAAATCAATAACACCGGAATTGTCGACAAATGCAGAAACAATCAACTCATTATTTAAGTTGGCAGTTTTTTTTATTCTCTCAATTAATGGCCTTTTGACCTTACCGTCGATAATTAGTTTGGCTTTAAAAGTTTTATGAGCGCAGTGTTCGCTCCATGTTTGAGCCAAGACTTCGACTTCGCAATCAGTTGGGTCGCGACCGAGTTTGGCAAAATAATTTTGAATTATTTTCATTTCTTCAAGATTTAGGAAAAGCCGATCACGGGCAAGATCCATAAGCTGATTATCAGTCAGCTTTCTAATGGGAATAGTTTTGGTCTTGCCGCTTTTGCCGGAAATAATTAGTGTTTTTGGTGGTTTGGAAATTATGTGTTCGACTGTTGGATTGACAAGCAGTCTTTGGATAATCGTCTGCAATTGCTTTTTGGTGATCTTTCCCCAAAAAGCATATTCCCATGAGGAATCGGCCGCTGCAAGTTTGATGCCAAGATCGTCGGCAGCTTTTAAAATTGATCCGGCTTCTGGATTCATTACTCCAGGTTTGTAGGCAACTTCGACCTTTTGATCGGCGTTGGTAAAGATGGGTTTATCTAAAGTCATTTTCTGATTAATTGGCTCAAATAAAACTTTTTGGGTAAATTTTTGGGCGTCGGAAAGGGTAATTCTTTCAAGACGATAGACTTTGGCGGTACGAATATTTCTGATATTTTTGATTTGGAGCGTTCTTTTGATTTCGGCCAGCAGATCTTGGCCTTTGGGATCTGTACTGCTAGATAATGTGACTCTTACTTCGTAAATCATTGGTCAATTGCTGAAACCTTTCTAAATCACGATAGCCGATGTCGGTTCGATAATGCAAATTATTGCCCTCGACACTAACTAGAGATAGCGCATTATAGGCTAATTTGCGAGCTTGTGCAACATTTCTACCTTGGCCCATTACATAAAATAGCCTGCCGCCGGAAACAAAATAATTGCCATTTGATTTTTTAACACCTGCTCCAAAGACCTGTACACCTCTAATTTTATTAATTTTTTCTATTCCAAAAATTCGTTTGCCAATACATTCTTTGTAGTCGATGGGGTAACCACGGGAAGCTGCAGCGATAACCACTCTGTAAAGATTATCCGTTTCTATTTTTAAAGAATTTAATTTTCCATCAATTGTCTTTATTGCCATTTCGTAAAGATCATTTTTTATTGAAGGTATTATGACTTGGGCTTCAGGATCTCCCCAGCGGGCATTAAATTCGACGACATAGACCCGACTTTTTTTATCAATCATTCCTCCAAGATACAAAATCCCTTGATATGGTCGATCGATCGATACTAATTCTTTGGTAGCTTTTTCAAAAATCTCTCTAATTTGCTTCTCCACTTTTTTGGTAATCACCATCGGTGGCGAGCTGCAACCCATGCCGCCGGTGTTTGGCCCTTGGTTAGCGTTATAGACAGTTTTATGGTCCTGAGCATAACCAATGATGATAAAGTTCTTACCATCTACAATTGCAAAAGATGAAAATTCTTCGCCGTGAAGACATTCCTCGATCAAGAATATCTCGCCCGCTTTGCCAAAATTTTTCATTTGGCGAATTTTTTCCAAAGCTTCCTTATTATTTTCGGCGTAGAGAGCACCTTTACCCGCGGCCAAACCGGAGGCTTTGATGAACCATTCTTTATCTTTTTGAGATTTGATAAATTTGATCCCATCCTCTTGTGAAGAGCAAACCTTAAATGATGGAGAAGGAATCTTGAATTTTCTCATGAAGTTTCTGGCCCAGGCCTTATCCCATTCAATTTGACCGGCGGCTTTGGTTGGGCCAAAAACTTTAAAGCCTTCTTTTAGAAGAACGTCAGTTACTCCGACCGCGACAGCATCGTCCTGAGCGACATCGACGAGATCAACTTTTTCGCGATGACAAACTTTTGAAATATTTTCAAT
>Ga0315279_10004679_pt1 | contig 18249 bp, 16 predicted proteins | sample YL17G06_20_MG_FD_203694 | JGI IMG/M metagenome (GOLD analysis project Ga0315279, IMG submission 203694) | Sediment microbial communities from Yellowstone Lake, YNP, Wyoming, USA - YL17G06_20 | ecosystem: Environmental > Aquatic > Freshwater > Lake > Sediment | place: USA: Wyoming | collected... | reverse complement strand
CTTCGTAAAATAAAACAAAAATCCTCTTTTTATATCGAAAATTTTAGGCGCGCGCTAAAAATCACACTCTTTCAAACAGAAGGTTCAAGAATCAAAGTGTAACTCCGTTTTCCATCAAGAACAGCTTTAACTTCTTCAAGAACAGCGAAGTATCGCGCGCGTTTGATGAACTTAACTATCTTTGTATTCTGTAGTTTCTAAATACGATTTAAACGTGACTCGTATTATTGTCAAACATCAATTTCAAAATGCCTATAAGCTTCTTTCAACATGCCCATATGGCAGAAGGCATTAAAATTGCCGAAAAAAGAGCGGAAATCATATTAAACTTTGCTCAAGCAACAGTCGAATATCTTTGCACTAATCGGGCGTCGCTTCTCACGTTAATAAGGCCAAGAGACGGTGGCCTACAGAAGAAACTATTCGAAGTCGTTCAGAAGATCGAAAAGGCCATGCAGAATCAAGTTGAAAAAGCGTGAGGTTTATAGCAAGCTTATAATTGCTGAATCTGACAATTGAAGAGCAAAGCGGGATGTGAAAATGGACAAGACTCTCGAGAATTTGAAGAACGCTTTCGCAGGCGAGTCGCAGGCAAATCGGCGGTACTTGGCTTTCGCTCAGAAGGCTGAAGAGGAGGGTTTTTCACAGGCTGCAAAGTTGTTCAGAGCAGCCGCAGAGGCAGAGACTGTTCACGCTTTGAATCACGTCAGAACAATGGGACAAGTAAAAACCACGGCCGAAAACCTGGATGCTGCAGTCACAGGAGAGACTTTCGAATACAAGAAGATGTACCCAGAATACGTGAAAACGGCCAAGAAGGAAGAAAACACGCAGGCGACTTGGAGCTTCAACGTGGCTAATCAGGTTGAGCAGGTGCACGCAAACCTGTTCACAAAGGCTGCCAAAGCCTTGAAAACGGGTAAAGAGCTACCTAAGGTTGACTATTACGTTTGCAGCGTTTGTGGAAACACCGTGGAGAACGAAGCGCCTGAAAGATGCCCAATCTGCGGAAACCCGAAATCAAAATTCTTCAAAGTGGCTTAGGCACGGGCGCAACCAACACTTTTTTGTCTTGCTGCCGTTAGTAGCCTGCGAAATTCTCTTTTTTGATGTTCTCCACAGAAACGTTGAGAACTTTGAGCAGGTCTTCCATGGCCTGCACCATGGCGGGAGGACCGCACACGTAGAACACCGTTTCAGAGTATTCTGGAATTTCCTTTTTGACCATTTCAGCATCGATGTTTCCTGTGTACCCTTTCCAGTTTCCCCCCGGCTCAGCCAGCGTAAACACTACCTTGAGGTTACTGTTCTGCCTACGCATCTGCTCAAGCTCCTGTCTGAAAACGATGTCGGCCTCAGTTCGGTTCCCGTAAAGCAGGGTGACTTTCGTGTTCAGTCTCACGTCCGTGCAGAATCTGCATATACTTCTAAGCGGGGTAATCCCGACTCCTCCTGAAAGCAGGCCGATTCTCTCAAATTCTCCTTCAAACGTGAAATTGCCGAAAGGCGCATCAATTGTCACCGGATCGCCCACTTTCAAAGCGTCCAACATGTTGGAAAAAGGATGCCCAGTAAGCCTCTTCGTGAACTCGACGTAGTCCTTCTCAGTCGGGCTACTCGAGATGCTGAAGGGCTTACGCATCTCTTGCTCGCCGATTTTGAGGGTGACAAACATGAACTGGCCAGCTTTGTAGTTCAATGAATTCGCCCTCGAAAACCGAAAACTCTTCACGTCGTGAGTGCGTGAGACAATGTTTGCAAGCTTCGTTTCAAGCTTCAAGTGACCACCGTGCTTCCAGCAAAGGCAGATAGACGCCAGATTGGTCTAGTCGGCTATTCTTTAAATAGATTTCCACCTAGCCATCCAGAGTGCAAGAAAAAAAGTGGTTTTATGCAAGCCTGAGTACGACGGGCTCACGCTTGCTTCGTGGCACATCCACAGTTTACTGATCGTACGATGTTACGGAGAAGATTGTTCCATCATGACTGCTACGGGTCGATTAGCTCTAGCATTTTGTTTGGATCAGTGGTTGGGGGGTTGCAGACACGGTTGCAGCAGACGTACGCTGTGGCTTTTCCTTCTTTACTTGTCAGATCTCCAGCGAACGCGTCCAAGTATGGCATTCCTTGGCGTTGGCCCAGTGATGAGTTGAGAAGCACGACTTTCCTTGGCGCGCGCGCCAATCAGTCTCTGCCAATCTCTTTTATGATTCGCAGGGCTTCTTCGATGTGCTTCGTTGGATTCAACTGCGAGGAAAATACGTGCCTGACGATTCCTTCCTTGTCGATGATGTATGTCACTCTCCCTGCCATGAGTCCGAACACTGAAGATGCACCGTAAAGCTTCCTAACCTTACCATCTTCGTCGCTTAGAAGTATGAACGGGAGCACGTTAGCTGAGGCGAATCTTTTATGTGAATCCACGGATTGCGAACTCACTCCTATCACTTCCGCACTTGCTTCCTTGAAAACCTCGTAGCTGTCCCTGAAGGCACAGGCCTCAGCGGTGCATCCAAGCGAAAAATCTCTGGGGTAGAAGTACAACACTATGATTTTCTTGCCAATAAGATCTTTCAGGCTCACCATCTCGCCAGACTGGTTCGGAAGTGTGAAGTCTGGAGCACGGTCTCCAACTTTGACTCTTCCTTGAACAGATTCTTCGCCCATGTCTTTATCAACCCATTAGCCGAAGAGGCACCCGCAAATCCGACAGATAATATAATTCTTAAAACATAAGGGTTGTGACTGTTATTCTACAACTTCAAACTGCACTGACACATATTCATATTTCTTAACGCTCGCAACCATATCTGTTCTGGAACTGGTCCACAAGGACTCGTTTGCAACTCGAGAACAGGTCATAAGCGTTCGTGCGCCCTGAGGTGCACTGGATTAACGGAACCCTCAAGACTCTCTTCCGAGAATTTGTGGTGATTCTTGAATTCTTGACCAGAGCCAAATCATCGGTCAACGATCGTAGACAGGATAGTCAAGGAAGTAGGAATTAACTGCAGCATCCTGTTCAAGTGTAGTGTAGAGAGAACGCAATGACCAATTGCTTAAACAATTCTGACGGGCGTGGATGAGTGTGAATAGAATGATGCAAGCCTTCAGGATTGCCAGCAGCCTTGTGAGGTACAAGATTGGATCTCCTAGGCCTTTTTTTGTCAGTTATCAAATAACTCTTCGGTGCAACCGGAGATGCGTGTTCTGTAGTGCATGGAAGCTGAAGACCTACAGAGAGCTGGACACAAGACAAGCAAAGAAAGTCGTCGGGGAACTTGGGGACTTCGGCGTCAGAACGCTGGGTATTACGGGTGGCGAACCTTTAGTCAGAAGAGACTTGGAAGAAATAGCAGCACACGCTAAGCGCAAAGGACTCATTGTTGGAGTCAACACAAACGGTACGTTGCTGACTCCGAAAAGGGCAAAATCAATATCAAGCGTGTTTGACACAGTTTTTGTCTCTCTGGACGGGTTTGAGAAAACGCATGATGAGATTCGAGGAGAAAAAGGAACCTTCAGAGAAGCTCTGACTGGACTGAAGAACCTGATTGCCGTGAAACATGATTGCACCGTCGGCGTGAACTTTGTTCTGAACAACATGAACTACAAAGAATTTGTTCCATTCTGCAACTGGATCAAGAATCTAGGTGTGCTCGTCACATTTTTCCCCGTCGCTGGAGAAGACAACTTCTTCACGGACTACTCTGTTCCCCGCAGCGAAATCGATGGTTTTGTTTGCGACGTTTTGAAAGAAAAGGCAACCAACCCCTTCATTGGGCCTTCAGAAAGAGTCATTGAACTCGTACCGAAGTTCGTGAAAGGCGAGATGCCTCTCATCTGCGATGCGGGGCGCCTGTACTTGGGGGTGTCTCCCACCGGCGAACTTCGCATCTGCCCGATTGGACCAAACTCCCCTGACTGGCAAATCGGTTCACTCGTGACCTGTTCCATGACTGAACTAGTAAATACGAGTCGTTTCTATCAAGTCTTGGAAGCCAGAAAACACTGCACACCCTGCCTTGCCGGCTGCACGACACCGTATTCACTGTTGTTCAGAGACTCTGCTAGGGATTTTGCAAAAGAAGCACTCGACTATTACAAAGCCTTCCGTAACACTATCTAGAATTAGCTAGAGCACCTGTTTTCTGCTAGTTCAGCCAAAGAATCATAGTTTCAAGCTATCCAGAGCTACAAGATTCCAGCGTCTTTCTTGAGAATCTCTGCTTTGTCAGTTCTTTCCCAAGTAAAGTCAGGATCATCTCTACCAAAATGTCCAAACACAGCCGCTTTTCTGTATATCGGTCTGAGCAGATTCAAATGGTTTATGATTGCCCTAGGTCTCATATCAAAATTCCTCTTCACCAATTCGAGGATTTTTCCATCGGGTAGCTTCCCCGTGCCGAACGTGTTTATCATAACGGATATTGGTTGGGCCACACCGATTGCATAGGATATCTGGACCTCGCACTGGTCGGCCAAACCAGCAGCAACCACGTTTTTCGCAATATATCTTGCCATGTAACAACCGGAGCTATCAACTTTCGAGGGGTCTTTTCCAGAAAAGCATCCTCCACCGTGACTCCCTACGCCCCCATAAGTGTCGACGATGATTTTTCTTCCTGTTAAACCTGAATCTGCCAGAGTCCCTCCGACCACGAACCTTCCTGTCTCATTAACGTAGTATCTTGTTCTTTCGTCCAGCATGTTCGAAGGTATGACTGTTCTTATGACTTCGTTTATTATGTCTTGCTTCATCTTTTCTCTCTCTACATTGTCAACGTGCTGAGCGGCTATCACGACAGCGTCCACTCTCTTGGGTTTTCCATTAACGTATTCAACCGTAACTTGAGATTTACCATCTGGCCTTAGGTAGGGTAAGATTTTATTTTTCCTGCATTCAGACAGTCTTCTCACGAGACAGTGCGCGAGAACTATCGGTAGAGGCATCAGTTCTTTCGTCTCATTGGTCGCATATCCGAACACCATCCCTTGGTCTCCAGCCCCTTGTTCATGGTTTTCGGTCTCATTTACTCCCATTGCAATGTCCGGAGACTGTTCTGTTATCGAGACCAACACGCCACAGGTTTCCCAATCCATGCCGTCTCTTGCGTTATCCAACCCTATTTCTTTCAACGTTTTCCTGACGATGCAGGGTATGTCCACGTAGCAAGAGGTTGTGATTTGACCAGTGACTATGACGTTTCCTTGCATAACCAGCGTTTCGCAGTCAACCCTTGCTCTCGGATCTTTTGCTAGGACAGCATCAAGGACAGCATCTGATATTTGGTCTGCGACTTTGTCCGGATGGCCTTCTGCTACGGATTCTGAAGTGAACAGATATCTCCCGCTGTTTATCATGGATATCCTCCAGTTAGATTAGCAATACGGATTCTTAATCATTTCGTGCTTGCTTCTTTATATCTTCCGACTTCACGCTTCCTTTCCAGCGCGCGCGATTCAAAGAAGATGACGTGATCAGTTTAGGTATGAGACTGAATTGAGCAATCAGCAACGCTTAGAGACTTGACATGCGCATAAGAATAGTCCCGGTGGCGTCAAATAGATCAGGGCTCACGTTTGAACCTTCGTCTTTTTGTGTGATTGCCTTCGTCAAGAACAGCGCATCATCAGTCGGAAGCTTTATTTTCCGTCAAAGCTAAACCGACTATTTGTGGCAACAATGAACTCCTTGAATGAACTGAAGATCAACCCTGTGGACTACGTCAACAGTCTGGATTCACCCATTGGCATATACCTAAGAAGAGAGATACTCAAAAAGGAAAGCAAAGACGCGACTCTAAAGAAAGAAATATACCAGAAAACAGTCGCGGAACAATCCGCTGACGGAAGTTGGAATCAGTTGTTTGTCAAGACTGCCAATAAACTCTGGAACCTTGCACTTGTAGGCTATAACGCACAAGACCCACGTGTTCAAGGAGGCTTAGAGTGGCTGTTGTCAATACAAAAATACTCTTACCGCGGCTATCCAGGCTTCTTCTGCTCAACCAACAGAAAAGACCAAGCATTATGCGATCGACACTCTACGGTGAATTCGGACCAAGCTGCACCATCTTTTACCAGACAACCTACACAGTACACCTAATGCACGTTTTCGGCTTCGACCAAGACAAGCGAGTTGAGACAACCGTGAAATCCTATCTTCAATTCTGGAAGCCCACATGATGCGGAGCATGGTGCACAATCAACGTCTTACGCGTACTAATCGAACACCCATTAAGCAGGGAGTCAGCGCCGGTTGAAAACGGCCTCAAACACTTAGCCAAGTTGCAAACTAAGACAGGAGCATGGAAAGGTTTTCCGTTTTACCACACTTTCCAAGCCTTATCCAGAGCAGACGCCCCTCTGGCAAAGGAGCAATTGAAAAAAGCAATTCCTTCGGTCGTCAGAAGACAGAACGAGGATGGCAGCTGGGGCGGGAAAGAAAACGAGACTGCGACATTCTTGGTTTTGGACGCTCTCAGGAATATTGGCGACTTTTTTACGAAAAAATAATGGCCAACATCGAATACCTAGGCTCGCACGATTAACGCTTAAAATGAGCTTATTTCCCTAAAATAAGGCATAATTGTGTTTGTTGGAGTCGCTGGGATTTGACCCCAGGACAAATGGAAATGTCCCCGCACCTTTTTCTTCTTTCGATTAGTGCGCTAGCAAATGCGAAGCGCATGCGATTTATATTAGTTTTAGCCGATATATAGCCAAAGCTTGGTGTTCATAATTGGTATGGAATCAAGTGATCAAATACATGGGAATCTCAGGCGAAAAGGAGGAGTTGTGAACTGGCAAACTCGAAAGCTGACCCGTCTGAACGCAAAGGAGATATCATGACAATTGCCAAGTGCCCAGTTATTACAGCAACACTCACGACTTCTGTCTATGATGTTGTTCATATCATGGCAAAAGAAGGGTTCCGGCGTATACCAATCGTGGACCCCAGAACAGGGACGCTTCAAGGAATAGTCACGAGCACCGACATTGTAGACTATTTGGGGGGAGGCCGAAAATTCGAGATAATTCAACGGGAACTCGATGGCTCCTTCTTCAAAGCGATAAATGAACCGGTCAAATCTATTATGCGACCAAACCCGCCTGCAGTGGAGGATGTTGCGACTATAGGCAGCGCGATTGAGCTTATGAAGCAACACGGAGTAGGCGGCTTACCAGTCTTGGATAATGCGAACAGAGTACTTGCAATCGTCACTGAAAAAGATTTGTTAGGCATCTTCGAAAGAAGAGCCAGAGGGATCAAGGTCGTAGCTTTGATGACAAAAAAAGTATCCACCGGCACTGGTGAAACAACAATTATCGAAGCTGAGAGAGAAATGGTAGGAAAAAGCTTTCGGCGTCTACCCCTTGTCTCAGAGGGAAGACTTGTGGGCATAGTCACCGCTATGGATATTGTTAGGTTTTTCGGATCAGGTGAAGTTTTTCAACATTTGCGCTCCGGGACCATCCTGCATGTTCTCCAGACTCCAGCATTGCAGATAGGCGCTAAGAAACTGATAACGATCTCCCAAGATGCAGATGTAACTGAAGCAGCAAGAACTATGAAAGAAAGAAACGTGGGAGCCTTACTGGTTGTTGATGATGAGAAGCTAGTCGGCATGTTGACTGAACGTGACTTCTTCAAACTAGCATCACGTGCATGAGGAACACGGTATGGTGGAGATATGTCTCCCATCCCATTTTCTTAACAGTTCTCTTCGGATCATTTCAACACTCCTTCATTTTTCCTGTCTTAAGGATTGTGATTTTCTGAACGTTGGCAAAGTCATGACGTGAACCGTTACGGCAACCGCTACTGCGAAAAGAACTATCTACACGATGCAGTCATTCACAAGGAAAAGCGCTGAGTAACATATCGTTGTCCACAACAGGAACAATGTGAAAATCTTACTAGTTTGCGAGATCCCTTTCCCTCTTTGTAGTTACTTATGTAGCTTCCGAACAACTTGTTGCTGAGCAGCCACCCATGCATCCGTTCTGAACCTTTGTAGTAACATGCAGCTGAGAGCAAGAGAAACGGCGTGGTAGGCAGAATAGGCAGAAATACGCCTACAGTTCCCAAAGCCAAAGAAATAGTTCCAGCTACTACGAATATTCCTTTCTTTAAGCTGCTCGGTCTGTGTATGCTGCCAGATTGGTTCATAAAGATGATTCAGCTTCTGGACTTGTTTAATTTTGCTATCACTTGCCTGTGCGGCATTCAGCGGTCGTGACTGTTTCGGATCAACTATTGCTATTCTTCATGTGCTATTGCATTGAAATGCCTAAGACGGGTTTATTTTCGCAGAATAAGACAGAAATGAGGTTGGTGGGGTCGCTGGGATTTGAACCTGACCTCAAGTGGAGATGTCACGCGCACAACCCCTTTTTCTTTCTTCCCATGCCGAGCCTCTGCAGAACGGGCCTAGATTTGCCCCGTGTGAGTGCTATCTGATTTATTGTTTTAGGATAACCATTCGCTAATAAGATCCCCTTCCCACTCTTGCACGGCTCTATCGAATCCCTCGAGCTTGCTGAGCTTTTCCTCGAGGGCTCCAATTGCATACTGGCCTGCCAAACGGATAGTCGTCCTTACAAAACCATATGCTTCGTCCCAGTCTTCAGCAATGTATGAGATTGTCTTTTCTCCATTCCTCTTTGCTCTTGGGATGGTTTCGCACAGGTCTGTTTGTTCTTTCCTCGGGAACGAAACATCCATTGCGATAGGCTTGGCAATTCGCACTGGCCTAAACTCGTCTATTCTTGAAAGCGCACGTTCTACTGTTGCCTCTATTATTCTCCGAGCTTCTGACGGAGGTAAGCAGCTGGTTGTCTTACAGTCAAGAGAAGTCTTAACTTGAACCGTCTCGATTCCCGGCAGAAACGTTGACGCTTCCCTGACCAGAGCCTGATCGCCTGTCACCATAATCACAGGTATACCGTATTCAGCGAGTGCATAAGCGTCAATGGCTGTCTCTCCAACAGGTTTGCCGTTTATTCTTATTCTAGGTTCCAAGGTTATGGTGTGTCTGAGGAACCCGTCTTTGGTGTCTGCCATCGCGTGGAATCCAACAAAAACCGCGGCATCGATACACTTGCCAGCCGCTTCTTTCAGTCTTTTGTAAACAGGCCCTTCCTGAAAAAGCTTCACATCTCTCTCCAGTTTCTCAGGAATTATGTTCTTGTTCGGACCGCCGGAACCATGTGAGTCGACAACCCGTATCTCCGTGGCGCACGCAGCCCTAAGTCCGCGAATAACGGCATTGACATCCTCCGTTACTTGGATCCTTCCTTCCTCAAATTCTTTGGAACCGTAGTGGATCTGACGCACATCATTAATCCCGGAGATCCCTTCTGTGTCATTCACAATCAGAATCTTGAGGTTTTCTCGAGTTTTCTTACTCAAACGTCCTCCCCAGCAACTTTGAAGCGTTGCCGAAGTTTAAGAACCAAGCTCACATGATGTGACCACAGTTTGTGACTGCACGCGCCTTGGAAACGCTTAGGTGCAGCTTATTTTGGCAAAATAAGGCTGAATTGAGGTTGGTGGGGTCGCTGGGATTTGAACCCAGGATCGCCAACGCCCCAGGCTGGTATACTAAACCAATCTAGCCAACCTACGCCCAGTATACCCAACGCTGAGCTTAAGTCGGAAGCTATACGACGACCCCAACCAGAAACACCATACCAAGAACAAATAGATAAAACAATCGCAAGAGCCACAATCGAAGGCAAAGCAAAAAACACAATCAAAAACTTCAAACACCGACTAACACAACTAAGCAAAGTCGCAGACCTAAACAACCCCGACGACGTAAAAAACGCAATTGGATACTCAAAACTATCCAACTCATCAAAATGCTCATTCGCACTAGCCTACGAATGGTACACCAAAACCAACGGACTCAAATGGCAAAAACCAAGATTCAAATGGAACTTACCCACCCCAATAATGCCAACCACCGACCAAGTAAACAAAATAATATCAGCCACAACACTAAAATTCGCAACTATATTCAAACTAATGGCAGAAATCGGAGTAGAAGGCGAAGAACTACACCAAACACACCGAAACCAATTCGAGCAAACACAAGCCATCATAAGCATAAAAGGACTAAAAGGACACAACTCAGCAAACTACAAACTCAAAAACCAGACAGCCGAAATGCTCAGACAATACCTAGCCAAATACCCGCAAGATTACCCATTCCCACAACCCAAAGTCATGAGCGAAATGTGGAGACGAGCAAGAAACACAGCATCCAACAACCACAACGACCCAACCCTAAAAACAATACCAATGAAAAACCTCAGAAATTACTCAGGCGCACAATTCTACTACCAATTCCCCGACCCCATAGGCGTAATGAGGCACCTAAGACACAAACGAATGGAAACAACAATGCACTACCTAAGAGCCATAACCCTAGAAGGAGACATCCAATACGACTGCAAAACAGCCAAAACACCCGAAGAAATCACCAAACTAATAGAGCTAGGCTACACACTAGCAGACACAATAGAAGGAATACACTTCTACCGAAAACGCAAATAAAAAACAAACAACCCTCTTTTTCTATTCAGTATCATGCTTGACCATTATGTCGCGCTCGCATACCGCTCGCGCTCCAACCCACAAAAACTCAAGACAACGACTAGCGTGCGCGTTTGTAGTAGAAGGAAGCAAGAGCCGCAAACAAACCAGCAAAGAAGAAGATAGCCCACACTTTGTCAGTTCGCAGGAAAGTAAGATCTAGACCGTTCTTGTTGATTCTGATGTCAATCGTTATCGAATTGATGGTTGGAGTATATTCCGACACATGTAAAGACAAGTGGTAGAATTCACTTTCCTGAACATGATAGTAGAAAGTCCAGTTGCCTCCAGTCATCCCCGTTGGAGTTTTGAAATTTCCCAGTAAAACTTCGCTCCCGCCACTATTTCTGACGTAGAGATAACAACTCATTTCGGCATGAATAGATACCTGAACTGTCATATTTTCCTCTCGCGCTAACTGAAGAGGAGGATCTGGAGTTTGCCAGTCTGTATCGACATTATCAGGAGTAATCATGCGTGAGACGCTCACGGAATACTGATTGAAGAAAAAATAGGAACCATAAAAAAGCGCAATTGCCAAAACAGACAATATCGTACCAGATAGAAACATGACTTTATTCATGACTTTTAAACAATGCAACCAGACGATAAAACTTTTATGTTTACAGGTGTTTCCATGTCATCAAGTCATCGCGCGCGCTAGAATAAGAATCTTCAGAAAACGGAAATAGACGAAAGTCGTATCGTGAGGCTTTCGCCTCACTCCAAACGAAGCGAGCCAAACCTGACGCTCCGTTCGAGAGGACTAGACAGACGCGGACACCACCCGCTAGGTCGGAAACTCCACCGCGCGCGCAAGCAGTAAAAGGCGCGCGCGGCGCGCCTGCTGACCATTAGGAAGACTGCTCCGCTAGTACCCGCAGAACATAAAGTTCCCCCAACACTTCGGTACAGCGCGCCCAGGTTGGGTGACTTAACAGAATCTCTGGAAGCGGTTCTGTTAACTCTTCGGGTCTTAAAGAAGTTTGTTAACTGTCGGGGCTTTTTGATCCGCTTGAGCCTGATTTGGCTGAAGCCCTTTAAGACTTTTATCTCTCAATGCGGAAGCTAAACTGGGGGATTAAGATTGAGTGATGCGAGGATTGCTAAGTTGGAAAAGGTACTCATAATAACAGGGATTTTGTGTGCCATTCTAGCATTTTGTCTACTTATAGTGATGGGATTTTATACGTCAACGATAAACATCATTACTGCAAGTAAGGACTCGCAAATTTCTAATTTGAACGCTATCATAGACCATGATCGCAGCGCGTTTCAGAACTTAACGTCTAAATTTAATGCTCTTCAAGAGGAAGTATGGAGCACGTCAAGTTTAATGTACTTGCGTGATTCTACTGTCTGGGTCAATAACCAGACCGTAACTCAAACCGCGGGTTCCTACACGAATTGGGGTACATATGGCACTCTTGAATCAACTCTGGCATCGCCCTATTGTGGATACATTTCAGTTCATGTGGATTCGACGACGAACAACACGTATGTACGAACACTCTGGATTTCCAACGTATACGGTGTTAGCTACGACAATCAGACAGTTGTAGGAGTGAGTGGAACAGCAACCTTCCCAGTTCTTGTAGGCACGAACCTAGAAATCAGAGTCGGGAATACAAACGCAATCGATAATGCAACAGAAACCGTAACGATAACATACTACTACTAGAAGCTAAGGTCATCATTACAAGATAGGTCAGCATAACGCCTTAAGAACTTGTCTCAAACCCGCGCGCGCTAAGAGTTAACAGAACGTTGGAAGCAAAGGTTATTTAGATTGAGGTCTCTCACGGTTGACCGATGGCAATGCGTTGGCCAATCTTCGCAATTCTAGGTTCAATACTTCTTGGGTCAGGAATAGCGGTCATAGTCTTCGCGCAAAACATACCAGTCTACTACGCTGGCGGAGGAACAGGAGTTTCCGTGACTGGCAACATCCACACAGGATTAGCGCCAAGCAACTGCCAAATCCCAATAATTACTGTGCCAAACACACTCCATGTTCACGCAAGATCAGTTGAACCAGTCACCGTCATAATCGAAGCACCAAACGGAACCATCATAGCACAATGGCAAAACGAAACGGTAAACGTAGATTGTACTGTGGCACAGTGCGGATTCTGGAAAGTCTACATCACACAACCATCAAACTACTTCGTGTACGGCGAGGTGCTCGCCACCGCCCCACTGTACGCGCATCCAGTGTTCATTTACGCGTCAATACCAATCTTGCTTGGCACGATGAGTCTCCTACATTCTATCTACAAGAAGAAGCAGGCTTACTACCTCGAAGACATACAATTTGAACAGAACATCGGAGGAAGATGGGTCTTCCTCTCATGGGTCCCCATACTTGCTATAATCTCTCAAGCACCCTACTATATTCCGAGCTTTCCATGGCTCTACGCTCTCCTAATAGCAGTAACAGTCGCAGCTGTCTTCTTCTCATTCGCCCTCGCCTACGTCAAGATATACTTATCAACCAAAGACTTCTACATAGAAGCCCCCTTCCTCAACTTCCACAAACATTATGGACCACACCAAGTCTTTGGATATAGTATCAAACAAGAAAACAAGCAACGGCTACTCGGCTTCTGGAAGATTCCGTCAAGGCACCCTAAGAAAGAAGACCAGATCACCATCTCCATCCTAGACCCATTGCCAACACGAATCTGGATAACATCACTCGCAACAAGACTGTACTCCAAGAAAATAGTCTTCCGCCCAAAATCAACAGAGAAATTCACGGATGCCGCTGGAAAACTAGGCATAACGAAGAAAGAAGCCGCCGATTTTTAGAACGCGTCCTTCAATTATCTATGATAGACCCACACAGAACGGATGAACCCGCTAGGGCATCCTTGCATCTTGCACGAGAAAAGCATCAAAAAAGCGCCTGAAGGCACTATGCATCAAAGTCCTCGGAAACATAAGCCTTTCCCTCATTTGCAAAAGAGGAACGTTTGAAAGCATTTCCAAGCATCATTTCAGAAAGGCATATTGTTTCCTCGTCAAACAATCGCGAAAAATCATGAAGTTGAGTGATATACATGACACAATGCGGAAAAGACGAATGCAACATAGAAACCAAAATTAGAGGAAAAACAGAAATCAAGAGAACCTCCGAAGAAATACCATATAGACAACTACGGGCAGAAATAGAACTACCCAAACAACTCAAAAGAGGTGAAAACCAATGAATGAAGAAAACAACAACCAAAACAAACAAGAACAACAGAATATAGAAAAATTACTAAGGTTGAACGAGACTGGTATACTAAACCAAGCTATACGACGACCCCACAGTACTAGTTTACGACCCTTTGTTGAAGGCAAAATTATTACTATGCTAACCAAACTTAAAGGTTCTGGACTTGCAGATAGTACGCTGGAACGCATTTTTTCGGCCTCTGCCTTTCCTAGCAAGGAATTGCAGTTTGGACAATCCACTAGAATTAGCTCGCATCCAAGCCGACATGAAAAGTTGTGAGAGTCACAGAGACTGTGGGCACGCTCTGCTCTACAGTCAAGGTTAAGCAAACAGCAGTAGTCAAGACTATAGAGAACAGGCCACCGTTGCGTTGGCGGGAGCAAGGTGAACCTCTCAACAGCAGCGCGCGTTCGGCACAGAATATGTCTGTTCAGCAAGCTCCTCAAACGGATGGTTTTTCCAGAATAAGAACAGATTCATATCGTATCATGCCTGCGTGACTTTTCTCAAGTTCTCTAACAATAGTCCTGTTCTCTTTGAAACCTAGCATCAAAGCCATTTCCTTCAAGATCTCATCATTCTTGACAACTGCATAGTCTCCGTCAAGTTTGTAATGATTGTTGCCTATCACTATCACACACTTGGATGCGCGTTTAAGCACGCGGTGCATTTCCTTCAGGGCAAGGTACATGTCCTTGAAGAATTTGCAAGTCCTCAGGGCTTCCTTTGTCCGTCCATACCTAACCAGAGAAGATATGATGTCTTTGGCATCCTGGGGCAGATTCGCATATTCAAGACCACTGCCTCCTATCTCGTTCAAAAGAGATTGCGAGTGAACCTTGAACCGCGGGTTTCCAATCATGTTTGCTTCTAACTGAGGAATGTCCGCCAATTCCAACAACGTAAGCTGCGGATAGTCATTCTTGATATAGTCCAATGCCGTGCTATACGGAGGGGAATTCACTATGGCATCGATGCTTTCGCTTTCAACCATTTTCATGTCTCTTGCGTCAGCGGCATAGGTTCTTGATTTTCCCAGCTTTATCGTCATTACCTCGTTCAGTTTGTCGAAGATGTAGATTTTCAAGTAAAGGTTCTTCAGCCTGTCCCGTAGTACGTCAAGAAACTTGCCTTTGCGTCTTCTCGCCAGATCCGATATCGCTCCGCTCAAAGCAAGTAGAAGAAAGTTTCGGATTTTCTCATCCTTCACCTTCTTGGCCAACTCATGCGCAATCATAACATGATCGACGGTTTTGGGTTCACTGAAGAGAGACACGACTCCGGCTGGAATACTGTGCTTTCTCTTTTCAATGGCCTCCTTGTGATAGTTCAGGGGAGGAAGCAATGCGGAACCCGATGATTGAGTTTCATAGCTGAGAAGATCGCTGCAAAGGTCCTGCAAGAAAGAGTCAATGCCCTTCTTCAAACTGTCAACAGGGATGCTGAGTGAATCACACTTGACGTTGCACATCAGTGACGAAAGAGGATTAATCTCCATTCCTATGCTATCGAGCCCCATCCAAGTAGCTTCAACCAGAAGAGTTCCACATCCCGCAAAATTGTCCATAACCCTCCCAACAGGTTGGGGGAGAGCGTAATTCAGAAGGGCCCTAACCATCTTGGGATGAAACTTGCCCTTGTACGGGTGCATGTAGTGCGTCAAATATAGTGACGGTTCCTCTCTGATTGTGAAATAGTCCTCCAGCCTCTTTCCTATTTGCATCGTCTCCGTCGCTGGGATTCTGTGGAGTTTTTCGGTCAAGAATGAGAAGAGAGATTCAACATTGTTTGAAGCTTCTTCCTCGTTTCTGCTAAGCTTGGAGATGTATTGGGATTTTTCAAGAAAGTACTGATTGGTGATAAATCTCAGCAAAACGTAGCGGCTACTGTGAAAGTACTCAACGTTCTTTCCTACCATTCCTTCAGGAAACATTCGTTGCAAAGTGTCCAGTGGATCATTGGACTCGGTGACAGCGAAGAACTCTCTGGTGTAGGCCAAACGCCTAACCAAGTGTGACACATCGCGTATTTCGTGTGTTCTTGCGAGAAACCCATGACACTCCCCGTATGGGAGCTCATGCGCAAGGAAATCTTGCACTCTAGCGTTTCCAGTTCTGAAATTCTTGAAAAGGGTGCTGTCCAGAACGTCAGAGAAATTCCTTACTGGATTAACATCTCCGAACAGACTGGTCAGTTCCAGCTGGGCGAACGTGATTTCATGCTTTTCTTTTATACTGTTGAACAGCTTGAAGTACCAGCAAACTTCTGCCATTACTACCCCCTAGCACTCTTTGGCATGCGCAACACGTTCTGGACTTCTTCTCTAGCGCAGATATTCTGGCCTACCTAATATAAGAGTCAGTGTTAGTTGTGAGGCCGATGTCTAGGCAATCGCCTGTCTGGAAGCCAACGCGCAGAATCAAAAAAAGGGATGCACCCGAAAAAAGGAGTATTCGTATTCACTAAAGTAGGGGACGACCGTGGATATATCCTTCATGTTGCAGAGCTCTCATTGCGGCGCGCGCTATCTACGCTGGGCTTCCAGTCTAGCCGAGCAGAGTCAGTGTTGAACAAGCTGACAAGTGGGCGACGTATTTCATGTCGTCCACGCTGTCATACACTCTACGAGTTGTGCTGAAAACATAGTCTGGACTGCCACGCCGACTGAGATGTTGCTATGGGTAGTGCTGTCCGAAGTGCTTGGCTACTGTGGCTACGTCGTCGATTTGAACCTTACCGTCGGGCACGGTTAGCGTTGGGCCCGTTAGGTCAACGTTGGCGGGTGCAGGAGGAACCTTCTGCCCAAAAAACTTCGCCACAATAGACACGTCGACGATTTGGACTTTTCCGTCTGGTACGAAGTCGAAGGGATTGGGGGTGCCACCCGTCAGGTCACCCACGCCAGACACTCTAACCCAGCCTGCGGGAAAACTGTTGTCCGCCGTGTCCCTTTCCTCTGGAACCTGGTCCGCCACACACACTATGGCATAGTTGCCGTAGGGAAGACCCGTGGTGTTCCACATGAAAGTTCTCTGGGTGGAGCTCCTGTTTGTCAGAACAACGTTTTGTACGAATATTACCATTTGATTGGCCCAAATTGCATAGTTGAAAATCTCATCGTGCAAACCGTAGTTCAGGACGATCACGGTTATGTTGCAGCTAAAACCTTGAAAAACAACGGTTTTGGTGACACCTGCTATTCCGATGCCGTGTTCGTTGAAGGGTTTTACCAACGGATAGTTGTCTGTGTTGTTGACGGCGATCTCGTAGGGCGTGTCGCCGATTCCGTCGCTGTCCGGAAGATTCTGGCCTGGCCCACTCTTCACGTCTACGCCGTTGTAGTTGTTCCAGTAGTTTCCGCCTTGAGGGTAGCCGTCGTCCCACTTGTTCCCGGTTGACGTTGTGAAGGACAGTTGAATGGCGTAGGTGTTGTCCACGAAGTCGTTGTGGTATATGGTGTTGTTGTCAGAGTTTACCAAGCTCAGTCCGTAGTAGTTTTGTGATATCAAGTTCTCGCATATGGTGTTTCCGTTGGTCTCTATTTTGAGGCCGGTGGTGCTGAGTTTGATGATGTTCTTTGAAATGGTGTTGTTGTATGATGAGGATGTCACGTCGACGGCCACGGCGTCTTGCTGGAACATGTTGTTGTAAACCTGGTTGTTGACTGTGCTGGTTCCTTGGAAGACGATTCCATTGTTGTTCATGAGGGACATTATGTTGTCGTAGATTTTGCAGCCGCTCGCGTCTTGAACAATTATGCCTTGATCCCAGCTGGTTATCGTTATTCCTGCAATGGTTGATCCGGAGCCGCTGGAAGCTATTGTTATGGCGATTCCGCTTCCGCCGCCGTTGAAGATTGGTTCGCTTCCCGGCTTGCCGATGAGCGTTATCGTCTTGTTTATCACTAACGACTCATTGTAGATGCCTGGGGCGATCCATATAGTGGCCCCTGGACTGGCCGCATTTATTGCCTCCTGTACCGTCCCATAATCTTCTGGAACTCTGATAACATTTCCAAAAGCGTATACATGACCGCCCTCTGAGCCCACATAAACCACGCCATCTGCAACGGCAGGAGAAGACTCCACCCAGTCACCCGTCGTGTAATTCCACACCTGTGCTCCCGTTACCGCGTCCAAACAGTAAACCCTTCCAGCCAATGATCCTACGTAGACCTTGCCGGCTACAACGGCAGGAGAAGAAAACACATAATTACCCTCACCCGTCGCATAGTTCCACACCTGTGCTCCCGTTACCGCGTCCAAACAGTAAACCCTTCCATCGTCTGATCCTACGTAGACCTTGCCGGCTACAACGGCAGGAGAAGAACGCACATGGTCACCCGTCGTGTAATTCCACACCTGTGCTCCCGTTACCGCGTCCAAACAGTAAACCCTTCCATCGTCTGATCCCACGTAGA
>Ga0315279_10004678_pt1 | contig 18251 bp, 15 predicted proteins | sample YL17G06_20_MG_FD_203694 | JGI IMG/M metagenome (GOLD analysis project Ga0315279, IMG submission 203694) | Sediment microbial communities from Yellowstone Lake, YNP, Wyoming, USA - YL17G06_20 | ecosystem: Environmental > Aquatic > Freshwater > Lake > Sediment | place: USA: Wyoming | collected... | reverse complement strand
TGCGTAGACGGTGTAGTGACGGTGAACGTCCAATCCGATAGACTCCATTGCTGCGCACCTCCTGGAGTTTTGGGTTCAGGCGATTGTATCGCCTTCCAGGATGCGCAGCCTTTTCATGACATCAGAGTCTTGTTCCCGGCGTGGGGCCGGGCTGCTCACCCCAATATCTATGTGCTCCTCGTTGCTCCTTCAGGCAGGAAGAGAAAGTCAGCAGCCATGAACCTGGGCATGGATGTGGTCTATGAAGCAGTCCCCGACATCGTCTTGCCGGTCTCGTTTAGCAGGGAACAGCTCGAGGACACACTGGCCCGTCAGCCCTGTGGTGTCCTGGCCTTCTCCGAGTTCGCCGAATTCCTCCAGAAGGGCCGCCGGCGCGACTACATGGCAGGGACGAAGGAGTTGCTTACGGACCTGTTCGATTCACCGCAGAAGCGGCCCACCTCGTACAAGGGGAGCGGCAACAAGGTCATCGAACGAGCCGCTCCGACCATCCTGGCGGCGACCACCATGCAATGGCTAGAGCAGAGCATCGAAGAGGCGGATATTCAGGGAGGCTTCCTAGCCCGCTTTCTTCTCTGTCGAGGCGGCGGTACACGCTCATACGTCTCTCCCGCTGGCGGGAGCGCCCAGGTGCCACCCAACCTGGTCCATGCTCTGCAGGGAATAGGTAACGCCAAGGGCCAGGCGGACTTCTCAGCCGTCCAGGTGCTCTTCGACCAGTTACTCCAGAACTACGAGGCCCAGCTTGCCAGGAGGAGCCTGGACCCCCTCCTTGACGGCGTCTATTCGAGATCCGGCATCTATCTTCTCAAGCTGTCCACCCTGTTCATGCTCTCCCGAACCGGAGGGGCCAACCTCACGGTGGCCGATGAGGATGTGCTTCGAGCCCTCGCCGTCGTTCAGTACTCGCACGACCAATTCGAAGGCTTGTCTTTGGCGTTCACGAGGGACGAACGTGTGCTGAGACAACTGCGCCAACTGATCGGTGCCAACCCAGGGATCACCCGACGCGACATCTTGCGGGCGCTGGACATGAGGGTGCGGGACGTGGATCAGTACGTGGCTACACTCGAGGCTAGCGGCGAGATCGCTGTCCAGAGTGCACGACTACCCGGTGGAGTGCGGATCAGCTACTCGCCGACAGCCATCTTGGGCAAGCGTCTTGCGCCATAGCCGTCGCAGCCGTCGAGACCGTTGTCTGACACCTATTGGAATCTGGCGCAGACTCAGGTGTCAGCTGTCAGAGAATGTTGCAGTGCATAGCCGAGAGAGAAGAAATAACACCCGACACCTGACACCCAGATTCGGCGCCAATCTGGTGTCGCCGTCTGACACCCGAGTTGGGTGTCAAACGAGATACAGTCGAGGAAAGGAGGACATTCCAGTGACCGAGCAAGAACTGCCCGCCCAAGCCCAGTCGCACGAGGAAGGATCAGGAGCGGTCAAACAGCCCGTCGTGCCGTCCGTGCCAGATACGCCCAAGCCCATCGAGGCCGAGGTTCGTGTTGAGGGCCAGCCTCCGACGAAGGTGACTGTGACGCCGGTGGACGTAGCCCAGGACGGCAAGGAGGCCACCGTGAAGGTGAGCGTGTCTGAGGGTGAGCCAGCAGAGCAGACGCCGAACCTGGCGCCCTTGCTCTTCGTCGCTGCGGTCGCTGCTCTGGTGCTGGTCACGTCCAGCCGGACCCCGGCAGGGCCATCGCCTCAGTAGAAGCTTGCTGCGGCTGTAGCGAAGGTCTAGCCGAGAGGGGTGAGCGAAACGTCGCGCTGGTCAACATCGAGCGGCTAGCCAGGGCACTTGAGATTGATATGCACGATCTCTTTCCAAGGACTTCGGAGCCCGACTCACAAGTAGAGAGGGGGGAGTCTCCCACCTGTCAGTCGGCAGACTAGAATATGCAAGTCTTGCACTGTCACATGCATATGCACATGTCAATGTCCATGGCAAGTACGGAGTGCTAGACGGCGAAGGTTCGCGAAGCCAGGACTTTAAGGCCGTCAGGAAGCTGTGAGTCCGGGGCGCCAGCATCGGCGAAATAGCCAAGGCTACGGACTCCTGCCAGGAAGCAAGAGGGCGGGGTCGAAGTTCGAACCGGTCCCATTTGCGGCTGGGAGAGATAACCTCCATTGGACGACGGACTGTTGGGTCCTTCGCCAAGGTACCGGGTGGACAGGCACAAGATCCTCGCCATAGACACTCCAGCCCAAGGGCGTGGTTTCTAGCCCAACCGCAACTACCTAGGTTTGCAACCTAGGTACCTTTGTCCTGCCTGCTTGGGAATTCAAGCTCCCTGGCCTCGCCGTAACCGAGCCTCTCCCTACACAGAGCACAGGTGGTAGACCCCGTGCTGCAGCGCCTGATCTCACCTGTTCGTCCGGAGTAGGCGTAGAAGCTGTCCGTTGACACACCGGCCAGAAGACCGTGAACGAACCTGAGGAAGTCGACGCCGGCCATGCTCGCGGCCAGCGCATTGAGGGGGCCGACGGAAGGTGCCTTCACGGCTGCCATATACCCTGGCCGCCGGCCGACCTCGATTTCGCGACTCACGGCTTCCTCGCTGAGATACCCCATGCAGGCGAGGCACGGGCTGCCGGGCCGCACCAAGTTACACCGAGCCGTGATCGAGCGGAGGTCCGTGCCGACGACCTCTATCTCCACACCCGTGTCGAGGAAGGGAATGAAGTACTGAACGGCTAGCTGGTTCGGGATGACCCGGCCGGCGAGAGTATCGGTGCCGCCTATGACGAGGTCGCATTCGAGCAGTTCCTTGACCGCCTCGTCGGAGTTCACGTCAGCCCGGATCGGAATGACGCGGCAGTCAGCATTGTGTCGGGCTGCATAGCGCCGAACAACTTCGACCTTCGGGGTCCCGAGCGCTACGTCTTCGGGCCCGGAGCCCACCACGCGGGCGCGGTTGGACTCTTCGATCACGTCATCATCAATGGGCACGAGTTCACCCACGCCAAGATGGACGAGTTGAGCGGCAACCCATGAGCCGTTACCCCCGAGGCCGACGACGCCTACCCGGAGGGCCTTCAGACGCGCCTGGCCCTCAGACCCCCAGACGAGCACCTGGCGGTCATACATTGCCTCAGTAGGTGCAGGGGTCGTCGGGGAAACGTTAGCGCATGGGCGGATATCGAGGCGGGATCCAACGGCCACCACCTCCTCTATAGGGATGGGCTCGCGCGTTTCTGTGAGCCAGAGCAGCCCGTCGATGTTGTTCTGGCCGAAGACGAGCTCGGCCACCGGCCGGGAGGGCAACCGTGCCTGCACCTTTGGCACGAAAGTCGCCTGCCCGGCGATGTCGATGGACGAGAAGCGCACAGCACCCTGTGAGAACGGATGCGAGTGGGCGAGGACTGTGGTGAGCCCGGCCTCGCGCGCCCGCTTTAGGGGAACGGCAAGCCATTCGGGTCGGAGAGTGATGAAGGCGCCGCTCTTGCTCTCTATACCTTCGGCAGGCACTGGGATGATCTCCCGCACGAGCAGGCGCACTCGCCTGGCAGTCAGCGAGTAGCCGCATATCAGGACTGCAGCAGCCTCATCGGCGTCTGCGAGGAGGTGCTGCCGGACCCCCTCCAGATCCTGCTCCATGAGAACTACCTGGCTCTTCACTCACTTCACCTCAGCAAACCAGCGCAGCATGGCCTTGACGTACCGCCAGAGGGTTTCTCTCTCTGGCGCCCAGGTCTGTGGCTGGTAGCAAACTTGAGCCCAGCTCTTCCCATGGCGCTGCTCTCCGCTTGGAGGCGGCGGCGGAAACCCAGGTGGGGCCGCAAGGCCGGGCTGCACGAAGAAGCCATTCGGCTTGCTCTGAGGGAAATCCGCTGGCACCTCGATGGCGATGCGCGATCGCGGCGGGCTCCAGCCCGGAGGGATCTCCAGGTCGTCCAGTTCCACCCAGCGTATCCCGCCCGGCAACTCCATGACCGCAACCTGGGGGAAGTCTGCCCTGACTCGTGCGATCTGCTCCTCCCAGTTCATCCATCTACCCCCGCGTGGTCGGCGGTACGTCGTAGAACTTCATTCCGCTGCGGAGCTCGACCGTTTCCGCATCCTCGATCTTCTTGTCAGGCTCGGGCCCGGGCACCTCAAGGAAGAGGGTGTTCGCGGGCGGGATGCTGTCGAGTGCCTTGATCTGGCTACCGGTGAGGACATCCTCCTCCACCTGATAACGGTGGTCATTGATGAATATCGTGAACTTGCGGCCATTAGGGCTCATCGTCCACTCCCTCCGAGAGCTTTAGCGAAGCCTCCGGTCGGCTTCCCTATGGTTTCATTGCGCCGACCGCCCTGAAACCTGCATGGTGGCAAGACGAAAAGGAGACCAGGATGCAGGTTGTCCGCCGACAAGGGCAATGAGTAGATAGGGTGCTTGGAAGCTGGTAGTCTTAAGAGGAGCCACGTGCGGGCAATCTTCCTCGAGCAGGTCAGGCGAGTTGGATATCGAGGGTGCCCGGTACAAGAAGAGCGTCGAACTAGCGGCTGAATGGGAAAGCCTTGGCTCTCCCGATCAAGCGGGCTTCTGGCAGAGACTCGGCGAGGCCAGCCTGGAGACGATGGTAACGGCTCGTCGGGTCTACGGCCTGAGTGAGCACGCCTCACGGATTGAAGAGGCACTGGCCGAACCCGTCATGGCGCGCATACGGCAGGCAGCCAGGGCACTGGCTGGTGATGGCGGAGCGGACCTTCAGGAAGAGCTTGCAGAGGAACTTCTGGCGTCGTTCTGGGAGGAACTCCTTAGCAGCAGAGAGAGCTTCTACGAGATCCACTTCAACAGAGCGCTGTGGCTTCGAGCTCGCACAATCCGACGTTCCCTAGTAGAGACGAAACGAGCGAGAGTCGAGATGTGGGCGGCTCGCATCGTACTGGAGCCAGCGGAAGAGGTGCTGAGCGGCCGGGAGGTGGCCGAAGAACTGATTGCCAGTCCGACCGATGACATCACGGAGTTGGAGCAGGATCTCGACTGGGCCATCATCTTGGACGCGTTGCCGAGAGAAGTCGCTCAGGCAGTGGATCTCCACTACAATGCCAGGCTGAAGGTGTCCAGCTCCGACCCCTCCGAGCCGACCGTCACGGGAGTCCTTGGTTGCTCAGAGCGCAAAGTCTGGCAATTGCTCAGTGCAGGCCGAGTTCTGGCTGGTCGCTTCCTAGAGGCAGGACAAGCGGAGGGCCATCATGGAGCCAACGAAGAAGAGGGCTGTTGAGACCTACTGGGAGATTGTGGAGGGCGGCCAGGAGCCGGACCTGGCCAAGCTCGTTCGCGAGTTCCCAGACGAGGCCCTAGCGCTGGTCGAAGCGGATTTGCGGCGTGCTCACCAAACCGCCGGGAGGGCGAGAGAGAAATTCTGGCGCGCCCGGATTCGTGCCCTCGAGGGGCTGGATCTGGACAAATCGCTGGGAACGCTCCTCGAGGAGCGAAGAAGGAGTCTGAGGCTAAGCCGTCAGGCGCTGGCCAGCAACCTGGGTCTGGCCGGCGTTCACGTCGTTAGCCAGACTATTGAGAAGCTGGAGACCGGAGCGCTGCCGGCACACAGCGTTGCTTCTGAGCAGTGGCCTGCTTTTGCCAGTGTGCTCCAACTCGATGGGTGGCTACTTTTCACAACCATAGAACAGGCGGTGAAGCAAGCTCCCAAGGATCGCGGCCAGTTCGCAAGGATGGATCGTTTGGCCACCGAGGAGGAACGAGAGAGTTTTCTTCTGGCTGATGAGTTGGAGTCGCCGGTAGAACAGGAGGAGTATCTGAGACGGGTTCGGACTGCTCTAGGCCTACCACCACCATGAGGGTTCTACTTGAGCTTCTCCACGAGCCTATGCTCCCTTAGCGCGATGAACATTACGTCTCGTGACACATCGTATCGCTCAACGAGTTCCTCAACCGAAGCGCCCTGTTTGACGTCCGTTCGGAGCCATTCCGGAGGAACCAGCAAGACGCTGGCGAAGTAGTTAGCTTCGTTCTCTAGCTCCTTCCGCGGGTCAGCCGAGTATTCGGGACTTTCTGGGTCTTCGAATTCGGAAAACGTTTCCAGAGACTCGTGCAATAGGAAGTGGCCAAGCTCGTGGGCAATGCTGAAACGGACAGCTCGACGTGACTCCTGTGGATTGTAGATGATTTCCGGGACCTCCCTTCGAAGCTTGGCGCGAGCCCTCCACCTGGGGTCCCAAGGGCCCACCGGCCGGACATGCACGAGTAGGGCGTTTGCGACCCGTCTGACGTCCACGGGAGGCGACCTTATCCCAGCGTCTCGCAGAAGCCTAGCGGCCTCGGCTCCGCAATACTTCTTTCTCATTCCCCATGCAGGCCCTAGTAGCGATCCTTGAGTTCGAGCCTCTCGGAGAATCGGTTCGTCAGACCGCAGCCGCGCTCGACGGCACGTTCAAGCAAGCCGCGGAACCATTCTAGGAGACCACACTGCTGCGCGTAGCGAGACCGCACCGTTGGGGGAACGTTCTTGCTGGCTTGCGCCAGATCAGGAAGAACATCCGCGAGCTCGTCAGGGTCCACGTCGTCCTCTAGCAGCCACGAGAACTCCCTGAGGCCAAGAAGCTCCATGACATCCAGCATCTCGCCGACGTCAACGCCGCAGTACTTCACGCGTAGGTACTGGCAGAGCCGGCCCGTACGACGCGGCTCGCAGACACGAATACCCTGGACGGGGTTTTCGGGGCGGCATGGAATCGGGTCAGGCCAGATCATGCCAACACTCGGGATAGGCTAGCGTCATAGAACCCATGTTTTCACGCAGCATAGGGCGCAACCCCAAATCCTGTCAAGCACTGCCAGCACGAGCCCGTTCCTCTCGTGGAGGCGCCACTTGACAGCGATGAGAAGCGGACCTAGAGCGCGACTGCTCAGCGGTTTCTCCCGCGATTAGCGTCTGAGATTTTCTGTCGCTGTCTTTGGGGGCTCTCATATTGGCGGCCGGAGGGAGGCTGCCCTGTGCCAATTCTGGACAACTGTGCCTCAACGGAATAGATTAGGGTCGCACCACCATGGGGGGTAGTTGAGTGGCCCGACGTGCGCGATACACTGCGTCCTCCACGACAAACAACGGCGCCAATCTTGGCTTCGAGCAGAAGCTTTGGCAGGCCGCCGACAAGCTGCGCGGTCACATGGACGCGGCGGAGTACAAGCACGTCGTCCTGGGCCTCATCTTCCTGAAGTACATCTCCGATGCCTTCGAGGAGCACCACACCAAGCTCGAACAGGCCGTCGCCGACCCGAAGAGCGAGTACTACGTCAGGGAGCCTGCCGCCCGCTACGAGGTGCTGGAAGACCGCGACGAGTACCTGGCCGAGAACATCTTCTGGGTGCCGAAGGAGGCCCGCTGGTCTCACCTCCAGGCCAGCGCCAAGCAGCCCACCATCGGCAAGGCCATAGACGACGCCATGGTCGCCATCGAACGGGACAACCCGTCCCTCAAGGGCGTGCTGCCCAAGGACTTCGCGCGGCCATCGTTGGACAAGCAGCGCCTTGGCGAGCTAATTGACCTCATCGGAACCATCGGCCTCGGCGACAGGGAGAACCGCTCCAAGGACATCCTGGGCCGGGTGTATGAGTACTTCCTCGGCCGGTTCGCGAGCGCGGAGGGTAAGAAGGGCGGCCAATTCTATACCGCAAGATGTGTGGTTAGGCTATTGGTCGCGATGCTCGCTCCGTACAAGGGCCGCGTCTTCGACCCCTGCTGCGGCTCCGGCGGCATGTTCGTCCAGAGCGAGGCGTTCGTAGAGGCACACGGCGGCCGCACTGGTGACATCGCCGTCTACGGGCAGGAATCGAACTCCACCACCTGGCGGCTGGCCAAGATGAACCTTGCCATCCGTGGCATCGACAACAACCTTGGGCCCGAGAACGCTGACAGCTTCCACCGCGACCTTCACCCGGACCTAAAGGCCGACTACGTCCTGGCCAACCCGCCCTTCAACGACAGCGACTGGGGAGGCGACCGGCTCCGGGACGACGTGCGCTGGAAGTACGGCGTGCCGCCCGTCGGCAACGCCAACTTCGCGTGGGTGCAACACTTCATACACCATCTGGCCCCCACCGGCATGGCCGGCTTTGTGCTGGCCAACGGCAGCATGTCATCGAACCAGTCCGGTGAGGGGGACATACGGAAGAACATCATCGAGGCGGACCTGGTGGACTGCATGGTGGCCCTGCCGGGCCAGCTCTTCTACTCCACTCAGATACCCGTGTGTCTCTGGTTCATCGCCCGGGACAAGCGGAACAGCCGCTTCCGCGACCGGCGAGGTGAAACGCTGTTCATCGATGCCAGGAAGATGGGCGTCCTCATTGACCGCATTCACCGGGAGCTGGCCGACGAGGAGATTGCCCGCATTGCCGCGATCTATCACGCGTGGCGTGGCGATTCCGGCGCGGGCGAGTACCGCGACGTGCCGGGCTTCTGTGACGCCACCACTACGGACGTCATCCGGGACCACGGCCACGTCCTCACGCCGGGCCGCTACGTCGGCGCGGAGGAAGTGGAGGACGACGAGGAGCGGTTCGAGGAGAAGATGCGTCGGCTGAGTTTGAAGCTGGAGGAGCAATTCGGGCAATCCGCGGAACTGGAAGAAGCCATCGTAAGCAACCTGGAGCGGCTGGGCTATGGGAGATAAGTGGCGCGAAAGCCGATGGGGCAACCTAGCAAGCCTGGAGTATGGGAAGAGCCTCCGTGGCTATGAGAGCGATGATGGTCCCTACGCCGTCTATGGTACGAACGGCCGCATAGGCAGTTGTTCGACCGCGCTCTGCCCTCACGGCGGCGTAGTCATCGGCCGCAAGGGCGCTTATCGGGGCGTCCACTACTCCGACAAGCCGTTCTTCGTCATAGACACCGCGTTTTGGCTGAAGCCGAAGGTGGACATGAATATGCGCTGGGCCTACTACGCGCTGCTCACGCATGACATCAACAGCATGGACAGCGGTTCCGCCATCCCTTCTACGAGCAGGGAGGACTTCTACGCCCTGCCTGTTCATGTCCCGCCGCTTCTAGAACAGCGCGCCATCGCCCATATCCTCGGCACCCTCGACGACAAGATCGAGCTGAACCAGCGGATGAACGAAACGCTGCAGGCCATCGCGCGGGCGATCTTCAAGTCCTGGTTCGTGGACTTTGACCCCGTGCGCGCGAAGGCGGAGGACCGGCAACCGCCTGGGATGGACGCGGAGACCGCCGCCCTCTTCCCGGATGCGCTCGAGGAGTCGGCGCTCGGGAAGATACCCAGAGGGTGGAGTGTGGCGGACATCGGCACTATTGCCGACGTGGTGGACTGCCTCCACTCCAAGAAGCCGGTCCGCCAGCACGAAGGCATGCCGCTTCTCCAACTCTGGAACATCCGCGACGACGGGCTCATCGATATGGACGACACGTACTTCATCACCGAGAGCGATTACCGCCTCTGGACATCGCGCATTGAGGCGAGCCCAGGTGATTGCGTCATTACAAACGTTGGGCGAGTCGGCGCCGTCGCCCAGATACCGTCCGGGCTTACGGCAGCGCTTGGCAGGAACATGACAGCCATCCGCTGCAAGCGGCAGCTTCCCTTCCCCACGCTTCTGGTTGAGTATCTCCTGTCGGGGCCGATGCGCAACGAAATCGATCTTAACGTCGACTCTGGCACCATCCTTGATTCGCTCAATGTACGTAGCATCCCTAGGTTGCGTCTCGTCGTTCCGTCGCCGTCGGTAGCCCAACATTTCGAGAACCTCTGCCGGCCACTTCGAGCGAAGATGGAACAAGCCCTAGCCGAGAACGCGGCGTTGGTCGCTGTGCGGGACGTGCTGCTGCCTAAGCTGCTGTCGGGCGAGATGCGCGTGAAGGACGCTGAGAAGTTGGTGGAGAAGGTGTTATGAGCGAAATCCTCTTCAAGGAAATCGGCTACACCGTAGAGAAGCTCAACTCGGAGATCGAGTCCGGGGAGATTGGACTGCCAGACATTCAGCGTCCGTTCAAGTGGAGGAACCCGAAGGTGAGGGACCTCTTCGACTCCATGTACCGGGGCTTCCCCGTAGGCTACCTGCTCTTCTGGGCAAACGGACTTCCTGATGGCCACCGGCAGATCGGGACCGATGCCAAGCAACGAGTACCGCGCCTCCTGATCGTTGATGGCCAGCAGAGACTCACATCGCTTTACGCCGTCATCAAGGGAGCTGAGGTAGTTCGAGAGAACTACCGGAAGGAACGCATATTCATCGCCTTCTCCCCAAAGGATGAAGTTCTCCGGGTCACTGACGCCGCGGTTAGGAACAACGCCGAATTCATCCCCGATATCAGCGTTCTGTGGCGGGGCCGTAGGGAGACAACTGTGAAAGATTACCTGGACCGCTTGAGGACGAGGAGGCCTGTCGATGAAGAGGAAGAGAACCGTCTGCGTGAAGCGATAGACCGGCTCTATGACTTGAGGAGCTACCCATTCAGGGTGCTGGAGCTTTCGTCAGACGTGAATGAGGAGGATGTTGCGGAGGTCTTCGTTCGCATCAACAGTATGGGGATCACCCTGAACCAGGCGGATTTCATCCTGACGTTGATGTCTGTCTTCTGGGATGAGGGCAGAACTGACCTGGAGACGTTCTGTCGGCTGTCCCGCGAGCCGACCACTGCAGCATCCCCCTTCAACTACTTCATCTGGCCGGACCCTGACCAACTGCTGCGAGTAGGCGTCGGGTTAGGTTTCCGGCGCGCCCGTCTTGAACACGTCTATTCCATACTGCGCGGCAAGGACATGGAAACAGGCGAATTCTCCGACGAGCGCCGGGATCAGCAGTTTGCCATCCTCCGTGAGGCGCAGGCCTATGCTCTGAACCTGGAGAACTGGCAAGGCTTCCTCAAGGTGCCACTACGTGCTGGCTACCGAAGCGGCGCCATGATAACTTCTCAGGTCGGACTACTGTACACCTACGTCCTCTTCCTCATTGGCAAGCGCGACTTCCGGGTCGACGACTTCACTCTTCGCAACGTGTTGGCGCGCTGGTTCTTCATGACGGCGCTGACCGGCCGCTACAGCGAGTCACCAGAAAGTCGGATGGAGCAGGACCTGGCGGTGCTCAGAGACGTGCCCGACGGCGCGGGATTCGCTGCCTTGCTCGACAGCATTGTCCGCGACACACTGACCGAAGACTACTGGAACATCACCCTGCCGAACGAGTTGGGCACGTCCGCGTCTCGGACCCCGTCCCTGTTTGCCTACCACGCCGCTCTCAATCTCCTGGAGGCCCGCGTCTTGTTCTCCAAGATGAAGGTTTCCGAGCTGCTTGACCCCGCGTCGAAAGCCAACAGAGCAGCCCTTGAGCGCCACCACCTGTTCCCGAGGGGATACCTGGCGAAGATCGGAATTGCAGACACCCGGGACGTCAACCAGATAGCGAACTTCGCTCTGCTGGAGTGGCCTGATAACGTCCACATTGGTGACCAGTCCCCTGCCGAGTACTACCCCCGCTATGCCGGCCGGCTTTCAAAGGAGATGTCCTACTGGCATGCCCTCCCCCGTAGTTGGGAGAAAATGACGTATCACGACTTCCTAGCCGAGCGTCGCAAGAGGATGGCCCTTGTGATCCGAGACGGGTTCGCAAGGCTGTGGCAGTAGGCAGGAGGACCTTTGGTCGCGTCCAAGCCTGTGACCGAGTCTGTGGTCGAAGACGCCGCGCTCGAGTGGCTCCGAGGCCTTGGCTACCAGGTTCTCTTCGGGCCTGACATCGGCCCCGGTGAGCCAGCCGCGGAGCGGGCCAGTTACGCGGATGTCGTGCTGGTCGAGCGCCTGCGGCGCGCGTTGGCGCGCATCAATCCGACCATCCCATCCGAGGCCGCAGAGGAGGCCGTCCGCAGGGTCATCCTGACCGAGAGCCCAAGTCTGGTTGCCAACAACCGGCGATTCCACCGACTACTCGTGGACGGCGTTCCGGTCGAGTACCGCGCGGAAGACGGGCGGATAGTCCACGACCAAGTCTGGCTGGCTGACTTCGAGCACCCTGAGAACAACGACTGGCTAGCCGTGAATCAGTTCACCGTCGTGGAGTCCAACAAGGACCGCCGGCCAGACATGGTGCTCTTCGTAAACGGCTTGCCTCTTGCGGTGATGGAGTTCAAGGATGCCACGAAGGAGGAGGCTACCATCTGGCAAGCGTTCAACGACCACCAAACCAAGAAGGAGGACATCCCGTCACTCTTCGGCTTCAACGAGGTTCTGGTCGTCTCTGACGGCCTCCAGGCGCGGGCAGGGTCGCTGACCGCCGACCGGGAGTGGTTTCTCCCCTGGCGCACCATCGAGGGTGAAGAGCCGGCGTCACCGGCAGTGCCTCAATTGCAGGTTCTCTTGGAAGGCCTCTTCGAGAAACGACGCTTGCTGGACTTCTTGCGCCACTTCATTGTCTTCGAGGACGACAAGGCGGGACCGGTGAAAAAGCTCGCCGGCTATCATCAGTATCACGCGGTGAACCGGGCGGTGCGGGCGACGGTGGCGGCCGCCGGGCCCGGCGGCGACCGGCGGTCCGGTGTCGTCTGGCACACGCAGGGGTCCGGCAAGAGCCTGACGATGGCGTTCTACGCCGGGAAAATCATCCTCCACCCGGCGATGGAGAACCCGACTATCGTTGTCCTCACGGACCGCAACGACCTGGACGGCCAGCTCTTTGGGAAGTTCTCACGCGACCATGAGCTTCTTCGCCAAGAGCCCCAGCAGGCCGAGAGCCGAGCACACCTACGCGAACTCCTGAAGGTCGCCTCTGGCGGCGTCATCTTCACTACAATCCAGAAGTTCTTTCCGGAAGAGAGGGGCGACACTTTTCCGGCGCTGTCCGACCGTCGCAACATCATCGTCATCGCCGACGAAGCGCATCGCAGCCAGTACGACTTCATAGACGGCTTTGCCCGCCACATGCGGGACGCCCTCCCCAACGCCTCGTTCATCGCCTTCACCGGGACTCCCATCGAGCTAGCCGACAGGAATACAAGGGCCGTCTTCGGCGACTACGTCAGCATCTACGACATTCAGCGAGCCGTCGACGACGGGGCCACCGTCCCGATCTTCTATGAGAGCCGCCTGGCCAAGCTCGAACTAAAGCCGGAGGAGCGTCCGCGCCTGGACGTGGAGTTCGAGGAGGTTACCGAGGGCGAAGAGGAGTATGTCAAGGAAAAGCTAAAGACCAAGTGGGCCGCCCTTGAGGCGATTGTGGGGACGGAGAAGCGGATAAGTCTTATCGCCGAGGACCTGGTGCGGCACTTTGAGGAGCGGCTGGCGGCCATGGACGGCAAGGCTATGGTCGTGTGCATGAGTAGGCGCATCTGCGTGGACATGTACAACGCCATTGTGCGGCTGCGGCCTCAGTGGCATCACCCGGACGACGACAAGGGAGTCATCAAGGTCGTCATGACGGGCTCTGCCTCTGACAAGCTGGAGTGGCAGCCGCATATCCGCAACAAGGCCAGGAGAGACGCCCTCGCGGACCGGTTCCGCGACCCGAACGACCCGTTCAAGATCGTCATCGTCAGGGACATGTGGCTGACCGGATTCGACGCCCCCAGCCTGCACACCATGTACATCGACAAGCCCATGCGCGGGCATGGCCTCATGCAGGCCATCGCCCGCGTCAATCGCGTGTTCCGGGATAAGCCGGGCGGCCTTGTGGTCGACTACCTGGGGCTGGCCGACCAACTGAGGCGAGCCCTGGCCACCTATACAGAGAGCGGCGGTGCTGGTAGGACGGCTATCGACCTTGAGGAAGCAGTCGCCGTTATGCTGGAGAAGTACGAAGTCGTCGCCGCGATGTTCAACGGCTTCGACCACTCCGCCTTCATGACCGGCTCGCCCGCAGAGCGGCTTAAGATTCTGGGCCCGGCCCAGGAGCACATCCTGGCCCAGGAAGACGGCAAAGCGCGGCTCTTGAACGCGGTGACCGAGCTGTCTCAGGCCTTCGCCCTGGCCGCCACCCACGAACAAGCCCTGCGCACCCGCGACGACGTGGCCTTCTTCCAGGCTGTGCGCGCAGCCCTGGCGAAAACATCGGGCACCGGCAGGCCCGAGGAGGACTTTGACCACGCCATCCGGCAGATCATCTCGAAGGCCATCGTCTCCGACCAGGTCATCGACATCTTCGCTGCGGCCGGGCTCAAAAAGCCCGACATTTCGATACTCTCCGAGGAGTTCCTGGCCGAAGTCCGGGGCCTCCCGCATAAGAACCTAGCCGTGGAGCTCCTGAGGAAACTCCTGACCGATGAGATCAAACTCCGCTCCAGGAAGAACCTTGTACAAGCCCGATCCTTCGGCGAGATGCTGGAGCGCACCGTGCGCGCCTACCAGAACAGGGCCATCGAGACCGCCCAGGTAATCGAGGAACTGATCCAACTTGCCAAGGATATGAAGGCAGCCGAGGCACGCGGTGAGGAACTTGGGCTCACAGATCAGGAACTCGCCTTCTACGACGCCCTGGAAGTGAACGACAGCGCCGTGAAGGTGCTTGGAGATGAGACGCTCCGCACAATCGCCCGCGAACTCGTCGACACAGTGCGGCGCAACGTGGCCATAGACTGGACTGTGAAGGAGAGCGTGCGGGCCAGGCTCCGCACAACGGTCAAGCGTGTCCTGCGAAGGCACGGGTACCCGCCCGACAAGCAGGAGCAAGCCACCATCACCGTTCTACAGCAGGCGGAGCTACTGTCCTGGGAGTTGGCAGCATAGCGTGCCCAGGGTACGTGTGCCGAGGTCATGGTGGTCTTCAATGCCTATCCCGGCGATCCTAACAGGCTCGACGGGGACAATGACGGGATTCCATGCGAAAGCCTGTGCGGATAGGAGAGGGCCACCCACACGTGAAGGCAACTTCCCAGGACTGGGGCCTAGCGCATTGACAGGCCCTAGATGTTGTGTTATCTCTACCGTGTGGCACAACATATTGTGGACATAACTGCGCCATCACAGTGTGGAACTGCTCGCTTATCGTCGGGACCTATGTCAAATCGAGGGTCGAAAAGCTCCGCTAAGAGGCTTCGACAGCGGCGGGGTCATCGCATGCTCACTAGGAACGACTGTGGTATCCTAGAGCAGTTCCGCCTTGGGTACGCATGACTTGCTGTCAAGTCTACACTCCGGCGGTACAGGCCGGCTTCTGACAGCCGGGAGTGCCGAAGCCAAGCCGGCAAGCTGTGCAACCAAAACGGGAGGTCAGCCATGACCCACAGCACCGCCAGGTCTAGGGAGGGTCCGAGTGCCAGGATCTCCAAGTACCGTGGCCTTGTCCATCAAAGCCTGAGGAATCTTTATCCCTATTCAAAGGAAACGTATCTTCTGCCTTTGACAGAGGAATTGGTGGCGGCGGTTCAATCGCGTGACCACTCTAGCCTGCGAAGGCTCAAAGCTGAATTGGAGGGAGTGTATAAGTGGCTTACGGAGGCCCATAGGCAGAGGCATCGCACTCTGCTGGGTGACGAAGACAAAGAACAGACTGTGAATAACCTCTGGGCATATCTAGCCTTCTTGGGGCATTTGAACGGAGGCACCAACACGAGCAGAGGGGCCGTGAATGCAGCCGACCGGAAAGCAGCCGCTCTGTCTGAGAAGTGGAGCAACGAAGGGATCACGTATCAGGGAGTTGAGAACGACACTGCGAATTACTGGGACGCTGTTCTTACCATCTTGGGTGCGGGTCTTGCTGGTTCCAATGGGAAAGCGCTCGATCCCCAAAATGGCCTCGTGGAGCAAGTTGGTGCTCTGTATAACGAGCTAATGGACAGATACTCTATCGACGAGCGCCCAGCCGATTTGCGTCGGCTCCAGGGTATGCTCACCCTGGTAAGCTACACCTTGGCCATGGCGCAAGGGCGGCGGTCCCTAGGTTCAAATCACTCCGAGACTGCGTCCCTTCGTGATCCCGGGCCCACTTCCAGCGGGCAGAAGCTGAGGTAGGGTCAACGTCGCAAACGTCTGTGAGTAGTTCCACAGCCGCAGGATATCGCCAGTAGAAGGCATGCGCTCTTGCCGAATCAAGACGGTGTTAATGACGCAGTCTCGAAGGGAGCCCGCGGCTGCTCCTGAGAGGCGGCTCATCATCGTGTCTGCGGCTTTCCAGTACGGAAGTCGCGCTAACTTAACGCCGCCATACTTCAGGCCGCAGATCTGACAGTGAAAAGTTGCCAACCGATGGAATAGCGAGGTCTTGGGATACATCTGTCCCCTAGTCCCTATTTGTTTCCATGCATCCTCGAATCGTATCTGGCTCCATCTTTGTCGCTCCTCCATGATCTTGAGGACGTCAGCGGCTCGTAGCGCAGCTCCTAGCCTCCTCAGATACATTGGCGCCGGGCGCACGAGATGTACTCCCTCCAGAGCGATCTTGGCAATGTGGTCATAGTCATTCTTCAATTCAGCTTCAATATCGTCGTAGGTGTAAAGCCGCGCGTCTTCAATAGCCACATAGCGACCTGACTCAGCCTCGAGAGCCCGACCGGCGAGTTTCCTGGCGACCTCATTCCACAACAAGCGGGCATAGGCCTCCCTTTGAGAGACCGGCGCGTCGTACACGATATCTACGTCAGCATCGCTTAGCAGCTCCGCCTCCCATCGCGCCACGGAGCCTAAGCATATGATCGTTAGTGAGCTACACAACCTCCTGAGGCCCTCGTAGCTTGCGAGGAAATCCCCATGGACTTGCGCTGCAACTTGCTTTACCCTTACTAGCTTCTGAGCGGCAAAGGCCAGCATCTGCCACGTGCGAATTCTGACCTCCGCCTGCTCGTGCGCGGTCGATCTCTCCAATAGGGAAGGAAGCGCATTCCCCATCCACCATTGCTCCACGCCTTCGAGCGTTCGTATGCGACGCGTGTCCGGCTCCAGGGCGTGGACAGCGTTTATCACCGCTCGAGCCCAGTTGGTGCCCCCGCTTTCAAGTCGGGCTGTGCCAGTTGCAGCCATGTTCACCTCACGCGGCTGAGCGAGCCGCTTCACAGCATACCATAACTTAGAAGCGAATCCATCATTGGCTATTCACGATGATTGAGGCACGACCACCGCAGCATAATCTCCATTATGCTTCCGCGGTCCGTCCCACACTGATCAATCGATCAAAAAGATCAAAAACACTTTGCGCAGGCCTAAGTTTTAACATAATGGTGCTTATGTTAGATTCGATTCTGGGCGTTTGCTTTTTGATCGTTTTGTTGATCAATTTTTTGAATTCAAAGACGCCCACAACACTGTTACGCAGCGGTCAGTAGCCGAGCCGCTGTTCTGAGTCGGCTTGACCCCCCAAGACGCTCCCAGCGCCATTCTGGGCCGTTCTACACGGCTTCTCGACGTGATGACCGGCCGGCAGTTGCCGACGCTTCACTTCTGAGTCAGCGAGCTGCTGCGAGCGGTCATGGACTGGCTGAGGGGCCGGTAAGAGCTTCCATTTGACCTCTTGACAAGCGACGGGTCCCTGGTATCCTTCCTGGGCTCGCCGATGGCTATTAGACTCGACCAGCTACCCAGCGACACACAGCAGCAGATCCTCGCCAGACTGCGGGAGCAGTCCCTGCTGGTGCGCGAGCCGCCGAGGCAGTATGTCAGGCAGGAGCCTGCCAGCGACCAACCCTCGGGGCTGCGCACCGCTGCGCTTATGGTCGGCTACACTGTGGTGGTCCTGGGCGCAGGCATCCTGGCTCTGCTACAAGGCTCAGGCTCGGATGCGTCTAGCAGCTATCCTGTCTTCTTCGCTAGAGTCTTCGTCTACGTGGTGAGGGAGTGCTGGGCGATCGTCAGGGACAACGCCGTGCCTTTGAGCGGCAACCTTCTGATAGTCATCATCTTCATGCTCGGCGTCCTCAAAGCGCTGGAGCTGGCCGTCTGGATCGTCCGCAAGCTTTGGCCCGTCCTCGTCGCTCTCGCCGGAGTCGGCGTCGCTCTGATTGTGCTCAAGATTCAGGCGGCGTAACCTCTTGACAAGGGCGGGGTTCCTGTTATCCTCTCGGGGCTTGGGCGAGTAGCTACACTCACGAACTTGTAGCAAGTCGCTGCAGCTCTCGAATCTGGGAGCAAGTCGCCAAGCGGTGGTGGCCTTTTAATCCGGGTGTCCTGGGTTCGAGCCCCAGAGGGCCCACCACCCCCAGAATCGCCCCGAACCTGTAAGCCACGACCTCGCCAGCATGCCGTAGGCCCGCCTAGACGTGGGATGTGAAATCCGGTGATCCTCGGGCTGCCGGGTGGCTATCGTGCTTCGAGGAGGAAGCCTAGGCACCTTCTTCCCAAGTGGAGGGTCGCGGGCCTGCCTGTCGGCTTG
>Ga0315279_10004676_pt1 | contig 18256 bp, 13 predicted proteins | sample YL17G06_20_MG_FD_203694 | JGI IMG/M metagenome (GOLD analysis project Ga0315279, IMG submission 203694) | Sediment microbial communities from Yellowstone Lake, YNP, Wyoming, USA - YL17G06_20 | ecosystem: Environmental > Aquatic > Freshwater > Lake > Sediment | place: USA: Wyoming | collected... | reverse complement strand
GTCTTGGGTGCTCGGCGTGATCCCGCCGGCCGCCAGTTCCCCGCGCACCTGGCTGGCGAGCGCGATGGACTGCGCCACCAGTGCGTCCGCCTCGGGCTTGCTGGCCTGGCGCTCGGCGTAGGCGCGCTCGATGATCGCGCTCAACGCCCTCATCTGCTCGGGCGTGAGGTAGAGGCTGTTCACCAGGTTGAGCACGCGCACATCGGTGATCACGTTGACCAGCGCCTCCGGGTATGTCGGCGGCTTCTGCACCGGCGCCAGGGGGGCGATCCCGAGCTTCGCCTCCAGCACGCCGGCCAGCGACTGATTGAGCAGGACGCGGCTGATTTTAGGCGGCAGGTCCTGGCCCTGAGCGCGCTGGGCGCGCGGGGGCGCCATTACCCGGGCCAGGCGCTCGGCAAGCTCGCCCCTGTGGGCCTGGAACTCGGCATCGCTCAACGCTCGCGCCTGCGTCACTATCGCGCGGATTTCCTCGGCTGCGCGACGCATCCGCTCGGGAGGCACTCCCTGCGGAGCGCGCTGGCGAAGCTGCTGCACGCCCCGATTGAGCTGCTCCGGCGTTGCGCGTCGAGCCTGCTCGATCATCTGCTCCGCTCGGGCGAGCGCCTGCGGCGAGGCCTTCTCAAGGCCGGCGCCCGGCCGATACGCGGCGATAAACTGGACTTGCTCAGGGGTCAGAACATCGAGGATTGCGTGCACGCGCTCCGGGACCGCCTCGTCGCCCCCGTACTCTATCTGTTTCCATCCCGCTTCGGCGCGGGCCACGGCCGCCTTGGCCTCGTCCGAGACGCCGTTATTGGCCAGCAACTCCTCGCGCAGCACCCGCAGCGCGGCCTCAAACTCCGCCGCCGACCGCACGCGCTCGGCCTCGATAGCCTCTTGCTCCGCTCGCAGCTCGCGCGCAGTGGGGAGCAGGGCTTGCATCTGCTCGGGAGACAATTGCAGCCCATCCACGGCACCCCAGGTATTGATCTCCGTCATGAGGCCGCCGAGCAGGCGCATTTGCGGCTCAGGCTCGGCCGCCTGTGTCGCCATGTACGTAACGGCCACCAGAACCGCCACCACCAACCCCATTACGGCCACCTTAGCTTTCATCTCGTACCTCCGCTTAGGAGCGCTTCTAGTCGGACAGACGACTACGAACGCGACGAAGTTTCACAGGCCAGCCGCCATCGTTCCCCTTCGCCCGGACAGCGAACCGGGCCGCTGCTGCTTCGGCCAGATGGCCCGCTTAAAGAGCCGTCCTCGCCTTGCCCACAAGCCCTGACGAGCCAAATGTCATGCTTCCCCCCTGACGGGCACGCGTGCGGGCCCTACTCCGGCAGCGACCCCGGGATGACCTCGATCCAGTAGAGCAGCAGCTCCTGGTCGGTGTAGTTGAGCAGGTTGTGCAAGGTATCGGCGGGCACCATGACCGAGTCGGTCGCGTTGACCGCCGTGCATTCCAGCCCCACTTGCTGCACCGCGGCGCCGCGGAAGAAGACATACAGCTCGCCGGTGGGATGGTTGTGCAACTCCGACGCGACGCCGCCGCCCACCAGCCCCCAGCCGGTGGTGAAGCGGTCAGGCCCGCCCATGACCTTGGTGCTGAACGGTTCCCAGTGGTAGAAGGTGTCGAGGTGCGCAGGCTTGAGCCTCTCCCGCTCGAACGGAGCGACCGCCACGCGGTCAGTGCCGATCTCGACGGGGGCGACCGGCTTCCACGCGGCCCAGAATATCGTGAGGTCGCGCTCGCCCGTGTTCTCGACGTGGTGCTCGGCGTTGGGCGGTATGAGGATGGCATCCAGGTCCTTGATCGGGGCTGATGCCTTGGCGACGCGGGCCCGTCCCTGGCCGTCGTACACGACATACAGCTCGACCCGGGCGCGGCAGTGCGGCGCGGTGGCCTGGCCGGGCTTGAGGAAAACCCAACCGTGCTCCAGGTCCGCGGCCACCTGCTCGGGACTGAAGATGGGATACCGGAAGACCGCCCCCTCTCCGGTCTGTGTGGCGTCAGCCTTGGAGAAGGTCGCCTTGAGCATCGGAACCTCCTATCAGCCGGTGATGACCGTGAGAGAATGCGCCGGGAACGTGCGCTTCACCGGCCATTTCTCCAGCAGTGTCTCGGTAACCTCGATGCGGCGCTCATCCGGGCCGTTCTTGGCAAACCAGTGGCCGGCAGACATCTGGTGCGCTACACAGCTTCCTGCTGGTGTCGGGACGACGGACAGCTCGCACGAGATGTCCTCGTCGCGGTGGCGGTTGACCACGCAAAGCGCGACACGGTCGCCCGGCGCCGACCTGGTCGCGGAGACGTCCAGGTACGGCTGGCGCGGCACCTCGGGGCGCAGTTCTAAGTTAACCTCGAAGCCGTCGCAATCCACCTCGCAGGCGACCGCCACCTCGCGGCACAGATTCGCATAGAGCCGGAAAACGGTCGCCACCGGCGTTTCCCAGGCGCGGATCTCGTCGGTGTTAATCATGCCCAGGCAGTTGACGAGCTGCGCCCAGTTGGCCATTTTCATGCGCCGGCACAGGCGCTGAAAGGCGTTGAGCACGCTGGCGGCGACCAGGCCGTCGCTGAGGTCGTAGTCGTGCTGATAGCCCTGGTGGTGGTGAATCCATATCCCCCATTCATCCATCGCCGCGCCCACCTCGGGGCGATGGGGCAGCATCTCGTCCAGCAGCTCGCAGGTCAGCCGCGCGGTCTCGCCGATGCGCCACGCGCTGGCGATGTTGGCGTAGTAGTGCTCGGCAGGGGCGGCCGGGTCGCGCTCGCGCCAGCCGTCGTAATGATGGGGCGCGATGAAGTCGAGCTTCTCGCCGGCCACCCGAATCATCGTTTCATTCCACGCGCGGTCGAAGCCGCACGAGCCGACGGCCACAGTCTTGATCGCGGGGTCGGCGGCCTTCATCGCATCATTGAATTCGAGGAATCGCCGCGCCGAGAACTCTGCGCCCAGATCCCAGCTCTCGTTGCCGATGTCCCACAACTCGACGCCGAACGGCTCAGGATGCCCGTTTTGCGCGCGCCGCCGGCCGTGCTTATCATCGGCCGGTGCGTTGCAGTAGCGCACCCAGGCGGCGGCCTCCTCGGGGCTGCCGGTGCGGGCATTCGCGGCCACGGCCGGTTGCGCGCCCACTTCGCGGCAGAAGTCCAGGAACTCGTCGGTGCCCACGACATTGGGTTCGGGCTTCTTCCACACCCAGTCGAAGCGCCAGGGCCGTTGGTCGGCGGGACCGATGCCGTCCTCCCAGTGGTAGTACTCGCTGAAGCAGCCGCCCGGCCAGCGGACGACGGGCGGCTTGAGGGCCTTGATCAGCTTGAGCACATCGGCCCGCATGCCGCGCACCTGCTCCACCGCGAGCCCCGGTTCGGCCCAGATGCCGCCATAGACGCACGCGCCGAGATGTTCGGCGAAATGACCGTAGATGTTCGGACTGACATCGCCGATGGCATTATTGAGATCGATTCGTATCGCCGCCATAGACCTCTATGCGGTTGGTTTGGCTCAGAGCCTATCCCCAATAACCCCAGGGGACTGACGAGAATGTCAGCTATTTGTCGGATAGGCTCTTACCATCGCGCACGGTGCGCTCCCACCACCGGCGGAAGGCGGCCAGGTCGCGGATACCGTGCTCCAACACCGCCTCATAGACGTGAACCGACAGCATCGTCTTGCGGTACTCGGGCTCGCGGCAGATGGCCTCCTTTACCGCCAGGACGCAGGACCGCGCGTCGTCGGTCATCAGTGAAAGCCATCTTTCCCGCCTTCCCGCGTCGGTCCACTCCCGGGGACGCGCGCTCCACAGGTCAAGCTTCCACACGGTGGGGTCGCCCCGAGGCGCCGTTTCCGGACGTGCGGGATCGGCCACACGTATGCCCCAATAAAGACCATGATCGGACCATTGCTCCCGGTAGACGTCAATACACTGAAGCCGGACGCACCAGCCCGTTCGCGCCAACCGCGTGCCGATGTCCCAATGCCGAGCCCGGTCGGGATCGTCTTCGCTGCGGTGGAAGTCCAGGTCCCGCCAAGTCATGGTGCGCATTGCATAGCTGCCGACCGGCTCATAGCCGTAGTCGGCCAAGATCGCTGCGATGCCGGACTCGGCCAACATCTTGTCGGCCTCGGCGCGCAGTGCCTCGTCCAGCGCGAATAGGCGCGATGCTTCGGGGTGCATGTCTTGCTTCCCATTCCGTGGATGGAGTCAGCTCGACGCGACGTAGACTTCCCCGCCAGGGGCGCAGAACCTTTCGTCGTGCGATCCGGCACCGCTCCCACCGGAAGGGCGGCGGCGTCGTCACGTCGAATCACTCTCAGCGGCGTCCGTGCGGCCAACCGGCCGCATAGTCGCAGGGGCGGCCTTGTTGGCGAATCGGGAGGACTTTTTCTAGACTTCCATGAACGAACACCATGGCTTGGGACGCGCAACGATACGCTTCGCCGGCAGGTCCGGAACCGAGATCGCAGTCGAGGCAGGCGCCCGGGGAACGTGGGAGATAGCCTACCTGGCCGGCGAGCGCGGCATCGCCCCCGGCGGCGGGCTGCGCATCGTGCGGCGCACCCACAAGTTCTGGCTGGGCTTCATGCGCCAGACCGATGACCCGACGCGCGAGGACTACTGCACGGTCGAGACGGATGGCCGCTGCAGCGTCAGCCTGAGGCCGATGCCCGGCTACATTTCGTGGCCCAGCATCGGCGAAGGGCGCGGTATCCAGTCGTCCTACAAGCGCCTGACCGAAGCCGACATCGCGGTCGAGGAGCAACCGCTGCTGCCCGGCGACAAGGTATTCTTCCGCGTCGGCGATACGTCGGGCGGCGGGCCGCCGGCTCATGTGCCGGTGCACACGCAGCGCAATGCGCGGTTCGCCGTTTTCGTGGACACCGACGGCGACGGCGAGTTTCGCGAGTTGCGGCAGGAACTCGTCGTGCACGTCATGCCGGCCGCGCCGGCGAAGCTGCGCATCATCGCCCCATCGGTGGTGACGGTCGGCGAGGAGTTCAGCCTCGCCCTGCGCGCCGAGGACTCGCATAGCAACACGCGCGCGCGTTTCGCGGGCGCCGTGCGCTTCGACGCGACCGACGCCTGGAGCGGCCTGCCCGAGCAAGTCGAGTTCGGGTTTGCCGACGCAGGCATGAAGGATCTGTGCGTCAGCCTGTCGTCCCCTGGCGTGCATTACCTCGCCGCGGAGGCGGCCGACGGCTCCATCCGGGGTGAGAGCAACCCCATCGAATGCGTCGAGGGGGAGCCGCCCTTGCGCATCTTCTGGGGCGACATGCACAACCATACCGAATGGGCCGACGGCACGGGCACGGTCCAAGGGAGCTACACCTTCGCGCGCCACGACGTCTGCCTCGACGTGTGCGCGGTGACCGAGCACCTCCACAACGCCCCGGAGTCATCCATCGGCCGCGTGGACCTGCCGCCCGCCGATGGCCATGCCCTATGGGCCGAGCAGCAGCGCATGGCGGCGAAGTATGACGAGCCGGGCCGATTTGTCACGCTCCTGGGTTACGAATGGACGCCTTCCCTGGGCGGCCGGTCCGGCAGCGGCGACCACTGCGTCTACCTCCTCGACCCGGAGCATGAGCTGGTGAACCACCAGTCGCGCGGGGACCTTGTGCGCTTGCTCGAGGGCACGCAGGCCCTGTTCATCCCGCACGTCGGGGGTGGCTGGTGTGATTGGGAGTACGGCACGCCGCAGTCGCTGGTGCTGCGGCTGGTGGAGATCGCCTCCATGCACGAGCACTCGGAGTGGTTCGCGCAGCTTGGGTTGGCGCGCGGCTACAAGCTCGGCATCGTGGGCATGAGCGACGGGCACATGGGCAAGCCGGGCTACGATGTCTGGCCGCGCCACGGCCGCGTGCCGGGTTACCCCAAGCGGCCGTACTCGACGCAGAGCGCCATCACCGCCATGTTCGCGCCGCGCCTCGACCGGGAAAGCATCTGGGACGCCCTGCGCGCCCGCCGCTGTTACGCCACGACGGGCGAGCGGATCATCCTGCGCTTCGACCTCGACGGGGAGGCGATGGGCTCCGAGTGCGCGGTAAGCGGGGCGCCGCGATTTCGCATTTGCGCCTACGGGACGGCCCCGATCGCGCGTATCGACGTGATCCGCGGCCGGTCGCTCGTCCATCGCGTCGAGCCGCACTCCAAGGTGTTCGAAACCGACTGGATTGACGAACACGTCGCGGACGGCGAGCACTACTACTACGTGCGCATAACCCAGGAGGACTTCTCGCTGGCGTGGTCCAGCCCCATTTGGGTCAGCGTGTCCGGCGGCGCCTCGCATCCACCCAGCTTGCCTGCCTGGAACGAAGGCGCGTTTCCACCCGCTGCCGCCCCCGGAGCGGAGGAACACCTCCCGTCGCTCCACCGAGCGCTCGCGCTCGAGGGCGCCGAGGATCGGTTCGTCAACTTGCAGCCGGTTGGCGTGTATCGCGAACCGCGCGGGCGATTTGCCCTGTTCCGCGCGTGGGACGCACGGCGCGACTGCCTGGTTCACATCAACTACTACCCGGACTTCAGCGAGCACCGGCTCTACATCAGCCGCGGCGATGCCGACTATGGGCAGGTGTCGAACATCGCCGGCCCCGCCACCGAGGAGCTGGAGCCGCCGCCATGCGACAGGAGGGACGATGACCGGTAGCGAGCCTGCGGCGTCCCCACCGTCCTCTCGCAACCTGCTCCCCAACCCGTCGTTCGAGGCGGGAGATACCGCGCCCCAGGGCTGGACTTTCCGCGGCCCTCGCGAGCACCTGCAAGCCTCCTGGACGCGCGAGGGGGCTCATTCCGGGGAACGCGGCCTGGCGTTCTATCCCGACTTGCGGGACGCGGCGTGGGAATCCGAGCCCGCGCCGGTGGCCCCTGGGCAGCGTTATGGCCTGCTGTGGTGGACGCGCTTCGAGGGAGGAGAGCCGTGGCATTGGTCGTACCACAGCGAGTTCGTCGGCGTTGTGGTGCGGTTGCTCGGCGCCAAAGGCGATGAGGTTGCGCGCGTCGAGCGCAAGTTCCACTGCTTGCAGACCGCCGGCTGGCAGCGGGCGTGGATCCAGTTCACCACGCCGGCGAAGGCGAAGAAGGCCACCGTGGCGTTCGTGTACCACACCGGCATCGAGACCGACGGCCGTGTCTGGGTGGATGACGTGGAGCTGGAGCCGGTTGCTCCGCCGCCGGTGGGCGACGGGCACGCGCGCGTGGTGCTGCGCACTGTGGACGCAAGCGGCAGGCCAATACCCGCCCGGATGTGGGTGCGCACCGCCAACGGCGAATACGCCTTCCCCAGGTACTGCTATCGTTTCAGGGAACCTGACACCGGGTTTCACGCCGCCGCCGACGACTGCCGGGTAGATGTGCCGGCCGGTGTGGTCACGGTCGGCGCGCGCCGCGGCTTCGAATATCAGCCAACGTGTCACGAGTTGCGAATTGAAGCCGGCGAAACGCGCGAATTGGAGCTGGTGCTGCAGCGGACTATCAACATGCCCCAGCACGGTTGGGTCGCCGGCGACCATCACTCGCACCTCTTCTTCCACAAGCACACCCAACACCCGCAGATGCGGCCCCATGATTCGTTCGAGATCGCCAAGGCGGAGGGGCTCAACTACCTGTCGCTCGACGGCGAGATGATAGAGTTCCGGGCCAATCTGCGCGACAAGGAGTTAGCGCGCGACGAGGAGTTCGTGGGCGAGGTGGGCCTCGAAGCGGTGACCGATTTCTACGGCCACCTGTGCCTCATCGGCGTGCGCGACGACATGCCGGGGGGCTTCCCCATGCGCACGGTTTACTGGCCGCCCAACGAGATGGTGCTGAGCTATGTCGCGGAGCAGGGCGGCGCCGTGATCTGGGCGCATCCGCTGAGCGACCGCCCGCTGGCCGATCTGTTCTCCGATGTCGCGGCCGGCGTGCGGGGGACGCTGGCGCGCGAGCTGGCGGCTGACATACTCCTGGGCCGCCGGGTCAGCTATGACGTTTACTCTCACAACGACCCGGCCGTGCGGCTGTCGGACGCGCTCACGCCGTACTATCATCTGCTGAACCTCGGGCGCGAGGTCGGCATCACCGCTTCCACCGACCACTACGTGGACCAGGGACGAGCCGCGTGCGGAGCGTGGCGCACCTATGCGCGCTGTGAGCGGCTCGATTTTGCGGCCGTCGCCCAGGCGTACCGCGAGGGACGCACCTTCGCCACCAACGGGCCGCTCGTGATGCTGCAGATCAACGGCGCCGCACCCGGAGACGAAGTGTCGCTGCCCGCCGCCGGCGAGGTCGAGGTGGCGCTGCGCGCGGTTTCGCAGTGGGGTCTGGAGGCCGGCGAGCTGGTGGTCAACGGCCGGGTGCGGCAACGCTGGGATGCCGCGGACGGGATGCTCGATGTCAAGGAACCGCTGCGCCTTGACGAGACCTCGTGGGTGGCTGCGCGAGTCTTTGGCCCGAAGTCACCGCAGATAGACTGCTCCCCCATGGCGGACGAGCCGGGCGAGTTCGCCGGGCAGTTCGCGCACACGAGCCCGGTCTATGTCCGCGTCGGCGACGCCGATTTTTGCCCACGCCGGGAGGCGGTCGAGTTCTGCCTCCAGTGGGTTGAGGCCATGGCAGCGGGGGTTAGCGCGTCGCGCGAGAAGTACCTCTCGGCCGACGTGAGCGCCTACGGCCTGAGCGGAGCCGAGGCGTATGACCGCGTCATGTCCCTCATCGCGGAAGCCAGGCGGATCGGGCGCGAGATGCTGCGGCGCGCGGTGTGACGGCCGGTGGGCCGGGGTCGGCGGGGCGTTGACGCGGGCGGTTGCGTTGTGTAGAATAACAATCGGCGGCGAGTTCAGCCGCAGGCTCTGCACGACGCAGAGGTGGGCGAGTAGCTCAGTGGGAGAGCGCCTGCTTCACACGCAGGAGGTCGCAGGTTCGAAACCCGCCTCGCCCACCATTCGACGCGCCCGTCACTTCGCTCCGGGCTTGCTCATGGCGGGCCATCACCGGAATCAGAGCAAGGATGTATTGGCTGCCTGCGCGGCGAATGGTGTCCTGAGCAAGCGCAGCGCGTCGAAGGGCCTCCGACCTTCGTGACGACGGCCTGGTGGAGTTCCGCGATTGGCGTATGGGGCATCGGCAAAGACGCTGCGAGGAGGGGGGCGTTGATGACCACATGTAGTCAGTGCGGGAAGCCCGCGGTCGCCATGGTTGGGGAAAACCCGCTCTGCGTAGAGTGTTACCACAAACTAGAACAAGCTACTCAGATTCGTGTCGCTGGCCTCATGGAGCTGATCAACTACCTGACGCAGATGTCGGAAGCGGCGGTCGGAATCCGCGGGGTGCTTCCGAAGTTTCAGGTTCCTCGGCCCGTGGTCCATGCGGACGTATTGACGTTTCATAACATCAACGTTGACCGCAGCGTAGTCGGCTCGATAAACACGGGTGAGGTGCAGCAGATTGACGTTGCGATCGAGCACGTCAGGGCTTCCGGCGATGAAGGGCTCGTCGAGGCGCTTAAGGAATTCACAGAGGCGGTAATCGCCGAAGCGCAGCTTAACGTCGAACTGAGGAACGAGATCGTCGAACAGATTGCATTCCTGGCTTCCCAGGCAGCCCTTCCAAAAGAGAAGCGAAGGCCGAGTGTTGGCAAGGCGGTCATGGTGGGTGTAAAGGACGCGATCTCTGGAGTTGCGGCGCTCGTAACCCTGTGGGAAAGGTTCTCCCCACTGTTCGCAGGGCTTTTCAAGTAGTCGTGTCAAAGACAATGGAGTCCGTAGGGCAGAACCTCGTGTTCTGCCCCGCGTGCATCGGGTGGCATGCTTATCAGGCGGGCAGGAGGCGAGCTCCTGCCCTACGAACTTTCCTGGGTGAATCCCGCAGGTAGCCGGCGTTCGTCACCGCCGCGGCGGTTTCCGTTCTGTGACCTCCGACAGCGTGCCGAAGGAATACCCCCGCCTCTTGAGCGCCGCGAGCAGGCCGGGCAAGATGTCCATTGTTTCGTCGGGGCCGTTGTGCAGCAGCACGATGCCGCCGGGCTTGATGTCACTCAGCAGCCGCGCCAGCCCCCGCTCGGGCGAAAGCCCCGCACACACGCCGATGTTAGCGGACCACATGACCGTGGTGAAGCCCACCTGCGCTGCAGCGGCCCGCACCCCGGCATTGTGCTTTCCACCCGGCGGCCTGAACAGGCGCGGGCGCTTGCCGGTCACATCCGCGACGATGACCGCCGTGCGCAGCAATTCCTGCTGCACCTGCGCCGCGCTCTTGGTTGTCATGTCGTCGTGCGAATACGAGTGATCGGCGATGTCATGTCCCTGCGCCGCGATCGCGCGCAGCAAGTCGGGGTGCGCCCGCGCCTGCGTGCCGACGACGAAGAACGTGGCGCGTACACCGGCTCTGCGCAGCATGCCCAGGATCTCTTCGGTGCATATCGGATGAGGGCCGTCGTCGAACGTCAGGTAAACACGCTTGTGCGGCCCCGAGGTGATGACCTTGGTCGAGCCCTTAACCCCCAGCTCCGCGCACAGAGCGACAAGCCGCTGGCGCGCATCCGCGACACTCGGGTCGAGCGCCACCACGCGTTCGTAGTGACGGAGAGCCATGGCCCGGTTACCCTGCACGGCGTAGGCTGCGGCAAGCCAGTAGTGCAGATGCACGCGATTGGGCACGGGCGCCAGGGCGGCGCGCAGCGCCTCGGTGGCGGCAGCGTATTCGCCGCCGTCGTAGCGATTTGCGGGCATCCCCGGCGAACCCGCTGGGAGCACCAGCGCGCCTCTCCCCAGCACCGCATTGTCCGCCCACGCCTCGACCACCAGCCCGTGCGGCCCCGGGCCGAGGTCGCGCGGCAGCCCAAACTCGTGCGGCGGCGCGTTGCTCATGCCCGCCGTGACGCCGTCTATCTTGAGCAGGAAGTAGTCCGGCCGAGCATCGCCGAGCCACGTCACCACGGCCCGTCGCTGCACTCCATTTGAGATCTCCACGCGCACCAGCTCGCGCGTGGCGCCGGGCTGCGCGCGATTGGGCAGGGCCAGCCCCGTGAGGGGCGCCGCATACGGCACCCCCGGGCACGCCTCGAGCGCCTCCCGCAGACGCGCGACCCCCTGGCTCGCAGGCAGCGCTCGCCCCAGCACCGCAAGGGCAAGCGGATCGTGGGGGAAGTGAACGAGGGCTGTGTCGGCCCGGTCGCGGGCGGCGGACTTGTCGCCCACTGCGAGATCGGCGTACGCCAGCGCGGGCAACGTCCAGGCAAACCCTTCCCGTTCCAACTCGGCCAATTCGTCGCGCGCCGCCTCCGCCTGTCCGCGCTGCAGCCGACACACCGCGCAGCCGAAACGCGCCACCGGGGCGACTGTGCGCGCCTGCTCGGATCCCGCTGCGGCGAATTCGGTGGCTCGCTCGAACGCGGCGAGCGCGGCCTCGATCTGGCCCTGCGCCAGCCTCGCCGCCCCCATGCCGACCCAGCCCAGGGGGTCCACGTAATCATCGGCGTTGGCGGCAGCGAATTCGTCGGCGGCCTGACGCGGCAGGTCACGCGCGAGGAGGTCCACCGCGCCACGGAGATGAGTGACGTAGGGCGCACCCGCGCCGAAGGAGGCCATGGCGCCCACTACCGCAACCGCCGTCACCATGGCTAGCAGCAATGCGCAACGCGCAAGACGAGTCATGATCCGATCTTCCCCGTCCTGTATAATACCGGCTGCGGCCACGAATCCCTTCGCCCCGCCAGTCAAGTGCCCATGCGAAACGCGGATGGAGGAATGTGGGTGGTGGGCTGCCAGTCCGACAGGACAGGGTCCTGCGAGCGCGGAATTGCAGGCGAAAGCTTCACATGCACCTCGTAACGGGGGTAAGCGGATGACTACAGAGTTGAAGGCGGGAGCGCTCCCTGGTCTCGATGATCCCCAGGCGCAAGCGCTGAAGCGAGCCGGCGCAAATACGGTGGAGAAGCTGGCCGAGGCTGATGTTGAGGCGCTGGCGCGCCACGCCGGGCTGTCCGCCGACGTCGTGCGCCGGCTCAAGGCACAAGCGGCGGCGACGGCGCAGGGTATGGAGCGCCCGCGTGCGCGGCGCTCGCCGACCGTCGTGTACGTGATCCTCGCGCTCGTCGTAATCACCGTGATTGCGGTCTGGTATGCCGTGCACGTGCGTGCCGGCGCGATCGCGTTGGTGGCGGGGCAGCAGGGCAAGCTGATGGTGGCAACTGCGCGCGCCGCCTCCGCCGCCGAGAGGCATGGCGACGCCGCAGCCTCCAACGTGGGCGCGGGCAACTGGGGCCTGGCGCAGACGAACCTTGACCGCGTGGGCGATGAGCTGACGTTCATCGAGCAGATCGCGCCGCGGAGTTCGACGCGAACGGTGCGCGCCGCGCGAGTTGCGCTGGGGCAAGCGCAGGAGGCAGTAGGCCGTCAGGACCCTGCCGCGGCCAAGCGTGTCGATGAGCTCAAGAATGCCTTGGCCGAGTTGGTTGGCGTCGGGGGCGGCTAACGCTCAGGCGCATACCGCAACTCCGCTGGTCGTGTGCTGGGCCGCACTTGTCACCGTGTCTTCCCGCCGCAGGCGGAAGCGCGACGGCGACGCCCAACGGGCGTCGCCGTCGAATCGAAGCAGTGCGCCCTTGCGCGCCGACTCAGGGAAGCATAGCCTCAGCGCGCGAGCAGAGCGCCTACCCGCACCGGCGCGTCAGCGCTGTAAAGACACACCGTTCGCGAATCCGCCGACCACGTTACGTTCAAGCCCAACGGCTCGCAGGTGGCGCGCAGCGGCACCACGGTGCGGCTGCCGCTAAGTCGCGGCGTTGCGCCAAGGTCGATGGCGCGCCCGTCCAGTTGCGCCTCCGAGACGCCGATGGTCACGCGCAGCTCGGCGCCTGCACGCCTCGCGATCGCCTGCTTGGCCGCGGAGAGCCAACTGACCGCGCCGCCCGAGCCCTCTATCAGCCTGCGCAGCGGCCCATAAACCCGGCCGCCCTCCACCGCCGCGGGCACTTCGAAGGCAACCTTACGCCCATCGAGGACAACCGTCAACTGCGGCGGCACCACATGCTCGGGCCGCACGTACAGCGTCGGGCTCTCGGCGTCCACGACCGCCTGCGCCTCGGCTGCGGCAGGGGCGGTCTTCGTGTGCGTCGAGTTGGTGGAACGCGATAGCGTTGGAACCGCCAGCGGCGCCAGGATCGGCGCCGGAGCAAAGGGCTCTTCCTGCCCTACCGCAGTCTGTGACGGACTTGGTGCGGCGGCTTCGGCCCTTGTCGCGGCAACCGACGACATCTTGGCGCCCGCCGGTGTTGCCGGAGCCACTTGCGCAGTGGCGATGGGCAGTGCCCCGCCATTCACCACTTCAATCTTGACAGGCGCGGATTGCGCCATGGCGCCCGCACGCCCGTACACCTCCACGGCCAGAGTGTGCGGGCCGTTGGCGAGGACTGCGGTGTCAAGGTCGTAGGAATACGGCCTGACGTTAGTCGAGTGGGGCCGCTGGCCGTCAAGGCAGAAGATCAGGTACGCGGCGTCGTCAATCGTGGTCTGCGCCTCGACCCGGATGCTTCCTTTCACCATCTGGCCGTTGGCGGGTGAGGTGATGCGCACCAGGTCGCTGCCGGCGATCGTCAACGCTTCCACGGCGAACACCCACACGACCGCCAGCGCGATGCGCGCCATGTTGGCCTTACTGAGTCTTGGGAATCTCATTTGCGCCCCATTCTCCTTTGCCCCAGGTGGGCACTGTCGCCACAGGTCGCTTGACAGCAAACGCCTGTTAGGGTATAGTCTAGTTAGCGCCGAAAGTGGGCGCCGCTCGAATTGGCAGACGTCAAAGTTATTGCCGTTAATCGCAGGGCCCGGCACGATTACAGCATCGAGGATACAGTCGAAGCCGGGCTCGTCTTAACCGGCGGCGAGATAAAATCGATACGCGCGGGCAAGGTCACCCTGCGCGAAGGCTACGCGCGGCCGGAGCGGGACGAGCTGTGGCTCGAGGACGTGCACATCGCGCCTTACGAGCCCGCCAGCTACGACAACCTCGAGCCCAAGCGCAAACGCAAGCTGCTGCTCCACCGGCGGGAGATCAGCCGCCTGATAGGCAAGTCGCAGGAAAAGGGATTGACCCTGATCCCGCTGCGGCTGTACCTCAAGAACGGGTACGCCAAGGTGGAGCTCGGGCTCGCCCGCGGGCGCCGCCAATACGACAAGCGCCGCGCCATTGCCGAGCGCGATATAGAACGCGACAAGGAACGCGAGCTCAGCGGCCACGCCAGAGGTTCACGCGCCTCCGGCCCGCCGGTAAACCGCCGCGGCCGCGAGCCCTCCTGAGGGGCTTATACCACATATAGCCGAAAGTATTAGAAGGGGGACAGGCGATCCGCAGATTTCGCAGATTCCGCAGATCGGGGAACGGGTTTTACTACAGAGCGCGCAGAGAGCGCAGAGAATGCCCTCTCATTCTCCTCTGTGTCCTTTGTGGTCTCTGCGGTTAATGTCCGGGCGAAAGGGGGCGACAGGTCTCGACGGAGAGCGAGGAATCGTCGGTTGCGAGCCGAGGCGCATGACCTCGTCAAAACGTGCAAACCTATAACTGCCGAAGCTTACACTCCGGCTTTCGCCACCGCCTAAGGTGGCGGCGTCCTCCCGGCTTTGCTGATCGGGCCGGCCTGGGCGACAACCAGGTCAGCTTACCGAGCCCCTGAGGTTCGTAGGGGGCAGGGAAACACCACGAGCTAGCGAGCGGCACGCCCGCCTGTGGGCTCGGCCGGCCGTGACAAACTAAACGCAGGAAACGCTCGTAGTAGCCGGCGGGGACTTCTCTTCGGACGTGGGTTCGAATCCCACCGCCTCCACCAACCTATCGCGCTCGAAACGTCTCTCTCCGAAGATGGAGGGCGCGCGGCCTGCAGGCCCTGATGGCCGTTTCACGCGCACGATTGGCGGTTTTTTCGGCAATTCGGCGCCGCGAAAACTGTGGACTAGGTGCCCACTTTTCGCCCCCGTTTTGCCCCGAAATGACCGTTTGGCCTCTCTGTTTCTCTGAAAACTGTGGACTTCGTGCATCCAGTCCGAAACAGAGAATCGCCCTTATTGAGCACGAATCAGGCAGCCCACTTACCGCGCGTTTCGATTCCCGCGCGGAGTAGGACTAGCGTGTTTCGAACCCACGTCTCGGTCTTGTCAGCGCCCAGTGGCCGCTCGCCTCGAAGTACTTCATACACCCGTCAACCGGCACTTCCGAGACTCTCCGCGTTACTGCGCGCCGCACCTCTATGGCAGGACCTCGCATGGCGGGCAGCGATCAAGCCGCCACAAGATCGATACGCTCGACGGCGCGGACCGCATGGCGTCCCGATTGCCCGTCAGTCACACAGCAGGAGACAGCACTTGGCGCACGAACTCAGCAAGCAGAATCCGTTGCCCCGCCATAGTCGCCGGATGTCCGACGGCTGGCACTGACGACGGGCAGTCAACAACAGGAGAAAAAGGGGCGTCCCCATGGGTCAATTGGTGTCGGTTAGTGAGGAGTTGCTGGTGGCAAGTGCACGTCCGAAGAATGACGGCTACACTTGGACGCTAGCGTCTCGGTTGGGGCACATGCTCCGCCGCGCAAAGGAACTCTACGGGCCGCGCGATGCATCGTACACGGTTCTGGGCATCGAGTTCTGCGGCAACGTGCCTCAACTCTGGTATCCTAATAACTGCCGGCATGTCGTCATTCAACTCACAACAGACTGCATGACGAACCCAGTCAAAGCGCTGTACCAGCTAGCACATGAGTGCATTCACCTTCTCGCGCCTAGCGGAGGACAACATACAAACGTGCTTGAGGATGGTCTGGCGACTCATTTCGCTGAGTGCTATACCCGCGAGGAGCTCGGCGTGTCGATTCCGTGTGAGTTGGAGAGTTATGTCAAGGCCTGTGCGTTAGTCGAGCGCCTTCTCGAAATTGATCCTTTGAGTGTCCGAACCTTGCGGAAGACACAGCCGGCGATGTATCTGCTAACGGCTGAGGACATCGTCCACGTATACCAGGAGATTCCGCGTGATCTCGCAGAGCAACTGGTGAAACCTTTCGTTCGTAACGCCAGCTCAGGTTGTCGCGCCTAGTCTGCCTTCGCCAAGCGGCATTTCCACCACGCAAGGGGAACACGAGGGAGCGCAAGAAGAGGGCGGTGGGTCACTAGGTGATTTCGGCCGCACTGCCTCTGCAGCGAAAGCCCAGCAGTTGCCGCTGCTGCGGCCACGGCGCGGGCAGGTTGACCAGTCTTGCCAGAGATAACCCGTCAGGCTCGTTGCCCTGCACGATGGCCTCGACGATGTCGGGGGCGAGCAGGCTGAGCCGCAGGATGCGCGCCACGTAGGAGTTGTCCAGGCCGAGGTCAGCCGCCAGCTCGCGGATGGTGGCGTAGCGGCCGCTCTCCAATAGCTCCCTCCAGCGATGAGCACGCGCCACCGCAAGCACCAAGGGGCGGTTGGTGCGCGCTGGCACCGATGCCTGCGGTACCGGCCCTTCCGGCGCGATGATCTCCTTGCGCCCGCCGCGGCGCTTGAACTGCAACGGGATACGCACCACCAGGTGGTTCCCGTCCGCTACCAGCGTCGGCGCTCCAACCTCGCTCATGCTGCCACCTCGACTTCCTTCCCTCTCACCTCTGTCACTAGCGAGGTCAATCCCTCGCTGCGGATGCGGATCTCAGCGCCATCAGGATGCACCTCCACTCGCTCCACCAGCAACTGGACGATGCGCCTCTGCTCGTCAGGGAAAAGCTCGTCCCACACCGGGTCGAGCGCCGAGAGCGCTTCCATAACCCCGTGCTCACTGACCGCGGCATCACCCAGGCGCCGTATCTCATCCTCCACTCGCGCCAGGGCTTGCTCCTGCTCCCTCACCTGGACTTGCAGTTGCCCCAGGTGGGATGATGTGAGCACCGCGCCCTGCGTTGACCCGGAGGCTACCAACGCGCGCGCCGCTTCCTCTCTCAGGGCTTTCAGCATGGCTTGAGCCTCGGCCCGCTCGTTGTCCAGTTGCCTGCGGCGACTGTCCACCTGAGCCACAGCGGCGCGATACGTCTGGGCGACCAGCTCCGGCGCCCTGAATACCTGCCGCAACTGACCGATCACGGCTCCCTCGATCTCAGCGGCAGCCAGGGTCCTGGTGGGGCAGGAATCGTAGCCGTTCTTCGAGGCATGCACACACAGGTAGTAGCGGTAGAGCTTGCCTCGGCGCTTGGTGAAAGTGGGCCCCATGGCGCAGCCGCAGTGGGCGCAGCGGATGATGCCCTTGAGCAAGGCGGGAGTCTCGGCGCGGCTCTGGCTGGCCCGCGCCCGGTGGTTGGTGGCGAAGATGGCGTGAGCCTGGTCCCATAGCCGCCGCGGCACGATGGCCTCGTGCTCTCCCGGATAGCGCTCTCCCTTGTGGCTGACCTCGCCGATGTAGAGGGGATTGTTGAGTAGGCTGTAGAGGTGCGCCTTGTTCCAGGGCCGGCCGGAGTGGAGCTTGCCTGTCTTCGTCGTCCACGACTTGGTGTGATGGCCCTGGGCATTGAGTTCCTGCGCCAGCTTGGTGGTGGAGCCGGTCTGGATGAAGCGCAGGAAGATGTGGCGCACCAGCTCCGCCTGCTGGGGATTCACCACCAAGCACTTGCGTTCCCGGTCCACATCATAGCCGAGCACCGGCATCCCGCCGCAGTACTTGCCCTTGCGCTTGGTCGCCGCCACCTTGTCCCGGATGCGCTCGCCGATGATCTCCCGCTCGAACTGGGCGAAGGACAGCAGGATGTTGAGCGTCAGCCGGCCCATGGAGGTCGTGGTGTTGAACTGCTGGGTGACGGAGACGAAGGAGACGCCGCCCCGGTCGAAGGCCTCGATGATGCGGGCGAAGTCCAGCAGCGACCGCGACAGCCGGTCCACCTTGTACACGACCACGCAGTCCACCGAACCGGCTTCCACGTCCTGGAGCAATCGCTGCAGCCCCGGGCGCTCCAGGGTGCCGCCAGAGAAGCCGCCGTCATCGTAGCGGTTTGGCAGGGCCACCCAGCCCTCGTGGCGCTGGCTCGCGATGTAGGCTTCCGCCGCTTCCCGCTGGGCGTCGAGGCTGTTGAACTCGCTGTCCAGCCCCTCGTCGGTGGACTTGCGAGTGTAAATGGCGCAGCGGATGCGGCGCAGGTTTGAGTTGAGCGGCTCGCAGCGTGCCATCAGGATGCCCTCCCGGCCCTGGCGGAGCGCAGGCCGAAGAACGCCGGGCCGTTCCAGTGGGTGCCGGTGATGGCCTTGGTGATGGCGGTCAGCGAGCGGTAGCGCCTGCCGTCAAATTCGAAGCCGCC
>Ga0315279_10004675_pt1 | contig 18258 bp, 16 predicted proteins | sample YL17G06_20_MG_FD_203694 | JGI IMG/M metagenome (GOLD analysis project Ga0315279, IMG submission 203694) | Sediment microbial communities from Yellowstone Lake, YNP, Wyoming, USA - YL17G06_20 | ecosystem: Environmental > Aquatic > Freshwater > Lake > Sediment | place: USA: Wyoming | collected... | reverse complement strand
GGCACTTCCTGGGACGATGCCTACACGGATTTGCAGGAGGCGCTCATCGCTGCTGGTTGTCCCGGAGTCAATGCTGTATGGGTCGCAGCAGGGACATACAAGCCGGTCAAAGATACTAATGTGCCCAATTATCAACTGAATAGTTTCCAACTACCTGATGGGGTCGCCTTGATAGGTCACTTTGGCGGTATCGGCACTTATGAGACAAGTCCGGACCAGCGTAACCTTGCCGATGCTAACAATGAAACTATCCTTGATGGCCAAATAGGTCAAACCTATTACGACGCAGTCCAATATGTTGTAACCGCTAATGGAATTGAAGTTGCCATTGTTGACGGATTCACGATAAGAGGTAGTTACTACGGAGCCGGTGTATTCCTCGGCGATGCCAATGTTGCAATTGTCAACTGCAACCTAAAAGAAAATTACTACTACGGTATTTACATTACGAATTATTCTTGTCCCGAAATAACCAACTGCATTATTGCATATAATAATAGCGGTGGGATGTATTGCTTCAATTCCACCCCAGAGTTGACGAACTGTACCTTCAGCGACAACTTGGCTTCCAATGGTGGAGGGCTATGTAATTACTATTCCAGCCCGCACATAAATAAATGTATTTTCACCGGCAATACAGCTTATCAGAACGGTGGCGGTATGTACAACTATCAGTCTTCACCGACGGTGACCAACTGCATCTTCAGCGGAAACCATGCTGACTATGGCGGAGGGATGCAAAACACCTCTTCGAGTCCGAGCTTAATCAACTGCATTTTCAGTAACAATACCGCCACTTACTGTGGGGGCGGTATGGACAACTATCCATCTTCATCGCCTACAGTCACTAATTGCATCTTTAATAACAACCGTGCCGTTGGAGATGTGACGTATGCCGGTTATGGCGGAGGGATTTCCAGCTACTCATCTTCGCCGACAGTAGTCAACTGCACCTTCAGCGCAAATTCCGCCCATTATGGTGGCGGGATACACAACGAAGATAGTTCTTCTCCCAATGTTACAAACTGCATCCTCTGGGCTGACCATGCCGATACTTCCGGCCATGAAATATACAACGCCAATGACGATTGTGACCCCAACTTTAGTTTCTGTGACATTCAAGGCGGACTCAACAATCCACCCGGATGCGGTGGGTATAATTCAGTTGGCCATCACAATATCAACAGCAACCCCTGTTTCGTTGAACCCGATGCTGACAATTTCCACCTGAGCCCTGTGGGGTCACCCTGTATAGATACCGGAACCAATACACCTATCGGTGGCTTACCGCCAACCGACATTGATGGTGAAGGCAGGGTAAAAGATGGTAACGCTGACGGCATTGAAATAGTCGATATAGGTGCCGATGAGTATTATTGGAGTCCGGCTGATTTTAATGGCGATGAAATTGTGAACTTCATCGATTACGCCATTTTTGCTAACGCCTGGATGAGTCATCCCGGCGACCCCAACTGGAACCCTGATTGTAATATTGGCACTCCTGTAAATAATCGCATTGATTACAACGACCTTGCTGTCTTCTGTGAGGACTGGCTGTGGCAGTCCGCCTGGGATAAGCCGGCTGGCTTTATGATGATGGGCCGCAGTGCAGGCGAAACTATGACCCCCGCTCTTGCTTCGCAAGAAGCTGCGGGGGAAATTTCTTTACAATCCATTTCAGCAGAGCAGCAAATCGAGAAGGTCACGCCTCTTAAAATCGAACAGTTGATAAAATGGCTTGAGCAGGTCTGGCTCGAAGAGGAAACGCAAAAGCTCATAGACGAAGACCTGTGGCTGAAGTTCATTGAGTCGCTAAAAGAGGAATTGTAGAGTTCATTAACTGGTCTGTCGTGACCGACGTGTGCAGCCATTTCTTGCAGCAGAAAATTCTGTAAAAATAGTGACTTTTCATTTTTCAGCTTTTAATATGCTGATATGCTGGAAAAAGGGCTTGTGCAGATTTATACAGGCGACGGCAAGGGCAAGACCACGGCGGCGTTCGGGCTGGCCCTGCGGGCCGCCGGGCAGGGGAATAAGGTCCTGATTTACCAATTCCTGAAGCCGCCGTCAGTTGATATTGGGGAGCGGTTTGCGCTGCAATTGGGCGCAGTAAGAATCAGGGTCGAGGCGCTCGATGTGCCGTGGGATATGGCCAGGCCGCCGGGCGACGCAAAGGCCGTTGCCCGGATGCAGGCCGCGATTAGCCAGGCACTCGAAAGACTTGCCCAGACCGCAGAGAAAAGATTTTACGATTGTGTTATACTCGATGAGATTGTGTTCTGTCTTTCCAAAGGACTGGCTAAATTCGAGGACATCAAACGCATTATCGATAGACGAGACCCCGCTGTGGAAATCGTTTTGACCGGGCGCGGGGCAACCGAAGAATTGATAGCGATGGCGGATTTGGTTACGGAAATGAAAAATATCAAGCATCCGTTTGATAAAGGCCTTGCGGCAAGGCGGGGCATCGATTTTTAGCAATTGAAAAACCGCGTAAAACAAAGAGGTATGTTATGGCAGAAAATATGAATCGCCGCAATTTCCTCAAGAAATCATTCGTTGGCTCTGCAGGGGCAACATTGGCCCTGCAGATTGGCAAGAGCGCTCTGTCGGCAGAGGCCGCGGCTGCCGAAAATGCAGCAGAGAAAAAACCGCAGCAGACAAGTGAAGGATTACCTGCCGGCAAGATTGGAAAACTGAAGATTAGCAGGCTTATCTGCGGCGGGAATCTAATCAGCGGCTGGGCACATTCTCGCGACCTGAGCTATGTGCACCATTTGATGAGGCAGTACAACAGCGACGAGAAGGTGATGGACACGCTGCAGTTGTGCGAAGAACGCGGGATAAATGCCGTCATAGCGGACCCGAGCGAGCGGCCGCTGCGCATTCTGCCGAAATACTGGAAAGAAAGAGGCGGCAAAATACAGTGGATTGCCGAGGGACATCCGACGCTGGCCGATGTAAAAACGAATCTAAAACGGTCCATTGACACGGGGGCCGTTGCGATTTATATGCAGGGCGTCATCGGCGACAAATGGTTCAAGGAGGGACACCTCGACCGGCTGGGAGAGGCGCTCGAATTTATCAAAGAAAACAAAATACCCGCCGGTATCGGGGCACACGAGCTGGAGGTGATTGTTGCATCGGAAAGCTCCGGATTCGACCCTGACTTTTATGTCAAGACGCTGCACCACAGCAACTACTGGTCCTGCAAGCGGCCTGACCAGAACCTCGACGTCATCGATAATCCTGCGGACAATTACTGGTGCATCGAGCCTGAAAAAACCATCGAGTATATGAAGAAAGTGGAGAAGCCCTGGATTGCTTTTAAGGTTTTGGCCGCCGGCGCCATCCACCCGAGAGACGGCTTTAAGTACGCCTTCGAGGGCGGTGCGGATTTTGTCTACGCGGGGATGTTTGACTTTCAGGTTGTGGAAAATAGCATTATTGCAAGAGAAATACTATCGAAAATAAACAGGCCGCGTCCGTGGAGAGGATAACTACTTTTGTGGTTCGGATGGTGTTAGCGTGCTGCGAATAGAAATTGCCGGTTTTAAGGAGTGGCTGCGGTGTCTTCAAAAGTGGCTGTGATTATTTGTGCGGCAGGACCTGCCAGCCGGTTCGGCGGGAAGAGAAAAAAACAGTTCGTCGATGTCGCGGGGCGGGCGGTGTTCCTGCGCAGCTTGGAAGTCTTTGCCAATCGCGATGACGTAAAACAGATACTGCTCGGTATCGCCCAGGAAGACGAGGAGATTGTGAGCATCAAGTGGGGAGCCAATCTGAAGTTCTTCAATGTGAAACTCTTTTACGGCGGCTATGAGCGATTCGACACGATTAACAAGGGTTTGAAGCTCGTCAAGGACGATATGGCCCTTATCGCCGTGCACGATGCCTCTCGCTGCTGTCTGACGGCGGAGTTGACCGACAAGGTGATTACCGCAGCGGTTAAGAGCGGTGCGGCGATACCGGCCTGCCCGGTTGCGGCAACTATAAAGGAAGTCAAAAATGGCATCATAATCAGAACTGTGGATAGGTCCGCCTTTTATGAGGCGCAAACGCCGCAGATTTTCGAGGCGAAACTACTTAAAAAGGCGTACGAGAATCTCAAGAATGTCGACGAGAAGAAAATCAGCGACGATTCGCAGTTGGTTGAGGCGATGGGCCATAAAGTAACGATTGTGGAGTCGGATTCTTCGAATATCAAGATTACGCGGCAGAGCGACATTGCGATTGCAGAGGCGATTATCAAGTCCCGGCCCGAACCCAAACGCGAAGGCCCCATCGGCCCTTACATCGAGGCGCAGTGGTAACATCCTGACAGTTGTCTGCAGACGAGGGGACAAAAAGAAATTGGGTCTCAACGGCCTCTCTCATTTATTAAAATGTAAATATCAAAATTGGATTGCAAAAGGCGGCCGCTCCGGTCATCATATCACCGCACCATCCGGGGTGTAAGTAAAGGAGAATAACAATGGCTTTTACATTTAACGTATGCGAAGTGTTCGAAGTGGCAGAACAGACCGAGCGGAACAGCGCAAAGTTTTGTCGCAGAGTCGCCGACAAGTGCAGAGATTCGCACACCCGGCAGGTGCTGCTGCAATTAGCCGGGAGGGAAGAGGGGCACGCTGCGGGCTTTGCGGCTATTAGAAAGGAACTCTCGGAGCGGGAGTGCCCGCCCACGGCCTTCGACCCCGAGGGCGAAGACACCCTGTATCTGCAGGCCATGGCAAATGACCACGTCTTCAACGTAAGGCAGGACCCCTGCGAGCGGCTCACGGGCAGCGAAAGCCCCGAACAAATTCTGCAAATGGCCGTCGAGCTGGAGAAGGAGGCGCTGGCCTTCTATCTGGGCCTGAAGGCCGCTGTGCCGACCGCCTCGGGAAAAGACAAGGTTGAAATCATCATCAAGGCCAAGATGCGGCACATCGGCATCCTGAACCAGGAGCTGTCAGGCCCGAACAAATAGGGCAAAACCTGCAACACAATCCGCGCAGCCGCCTCACGCCGGCACAAGGGCCGCTTTTTTCTTTGTCTTGACCCTCTTGCGTGTTAGACTATCTGTATTCTCTGAAGGGAAGATTTGCGCGGACCCCCGGCAAAGACATTCGGGGGCAGGAAAGACGCTATGAACAAAACAGATACGCGAACCTGCCGGAAAAAAATAAAGGCAGCTCACACATACAAAGTGGCAGACATGGGCAATAGACTGATTTTAGCGGGGACCAGGTTCCACTTCATCGGCGCAGGCGGAATCGGGATGAGCGGGCTGGCGCAGCTTTTGATGAAACATAAGGCAATTGTAACCGGCTCCGACCAGGCGCCAGGCGACGTTGTGGACCGGCTCCGGCAGATGGGCGCCGATATGAAAATCGGGCACAACGCACAGAATCTTCGGCCCGATACGGACGTGGTCGTCATCTCGGCGGCGATAAAGGAGGATAATCCGGAGTTGAAACTGGCCCGGCAGCGCGGATGCAGGGTCTATAAATACGCCCAGATGTTAGGCGAGCTGATGAACTGCTATGAGGGTATAGCGATAAGCGGCACACACGGCAAGAGCACAACTTGTGGGTGGCTTGTGTATTGTCTCAAAGAGGCGGGAGTCGATGCGAACTTTATCATTGGGGCCAGGATAAATCAGTTGGGCAGCTCCTCCGGCGCCGCTGACAGCAAATACTTTGTGGCTGAGGCCTGCGAATACGACCGCAGCTTCCTGAACCTCAAACCCAGAATCGGCTGCATACTCAATATCGAACAGGACCACCTGGATTACTATCGGGATGAAGAAGAAATAGTGGAGGCGTTCGGCGAATTTGCGCACGGTATAAAGTCAGACGGCATCCTTATCGCCAACGGCCAGGATGCGAACGTCGCAAGGATTATAAGGCAATTGGGAGAGAACCAGCGATATGAGACCTTTGGGCTTGACGAAAGCTGCAGCTTCTATGCCAAAAATCTTGTGCAAAGTGGCGGGCTTTATTCATTTGATGTGTATTACAACGGCAAGCTGCTCGGGGCGACTCGAATCTCGATACCTGGCAAGCACAATGTGACCAACGCCCTGGCGGTGGCGGCAATGGCAATCAATGCAGGGCTTGACGGTGGCCGGGTACTGCAACTACTTACCGGCTTTACAGGTATGGACCGGCGGGTGATGTTGAAAGGCCGGTTCAAAGATATTACAGTGCTGGATGATTACGCTCACCATCCGACGGAGATTCGGGCATCGCTGGAGGCAATGCGCGAGAGGTACAAGCCGAGGCGGTTGTGGTGCATTTTTCAGCCGCATCAATACAGCAGGACCAGATTTCTGCTCGACGACTTTGCGGAAAGTTTTAAGCTTGCCGATGTGACGATTGTTCCTGAGATTTATTTTGTGCGTGATTCTGAGAAAGAAAAGAAAGAGATTAACGCCCAGATGTTAGTGGAGCGGATGCGGGACAACGGGACGGATGCGATGTTTATCGACGGCTTTTCGGCCATTTGCGAATATCTAAAGAGAAATGTAAGGGGCGGCGATTTGGTGGTTACGATGGGCGCGGGCGATATTTGGAAGGTGACAGATGAATATATTCAGTGGCTTAGAGGAAATAGTTGAGACGGGTTATCCGCTGGCCAAACGCACGTGGTACGGGCTTGGGGGGCCGGCTGATTATTTTATCAGGCCCAAGACCATTGAGCAGCTCAAAAAAGTAGTCCAGCGGTGCAGCGAGAATAATATCCCGATATACGTGATGGGGCTGGGGTCGAACATACTGGTCTGCGACAAGGGCCTGCGCGGGGCGGTGATAAAGCTCGAAGCCGAGCAATTCTCGCAGATACATTTTGCCGGCGAGCGGATTACCGCCTGGGCGGGAGCGGAACTAAGCAAGCTGGTTCTAATCTGCGTGGAAAAGGGCTTGTCGGGTGTGGAGGCGCTTACCGGCATACCCGGCTCTGTCGGCGGAGCAGTGAAAATGAACGCGGGCGGAAACTTCGGAGACCTTGGCTCGGCAGTGGAATCTGTTACGCTGATGGACAGACTTGGCAAGGTCTTTGAAAAGAGCAAGCCCGAGCTTGTGTTTGATTACCGCAGCACGAACATCTCTGCGAAATTTATTCTGAATGCCCGCGTGAAACTGACCGGCGGCGACCCTGAGCAAATTATGCGAACGGTCAAGGAAGTCTGGATTCACAAGAAGAACAACCAGCCGTTGAACACAAGGAACGCCGGCTGCATATTCAAAAATCCCAAAGGCGGGGCGGCTGGCGCTTTGATTGACCGAGCGGGCCTGAAAGGCCTGCAAATCGGCGGAGCAATTGTCAGCGAAAAGCACGCCAATTTCATAATCGCCCAAAAAGGATGCAAGAGCCGGGACGTAATGAAACTGATAGACACAGTGAAAGAGAAGGTCAAAGAAAAGTTCGGCGTCGAGCTGGAGCTTGAAATTGAAATCTGGAATTAAATTCGCTCATCGAGCGAAAACAAGATAAAATGGGCACAAAATTTCCTGTAAACTCTCGCTCGCCGATGCCAAACCGCCAATTAAAAGTCGGAGTCCTTATGGGCGGCATCGGGCAGGAACGCGACATAAGCATTCAAAGCGGCAGGTGCATTGCGGAGGCGCTGGAAAAGGCGGGCTTAAATGTCGCTGCCGTAGATGTTCGGCCGGACCATTTAGAGATACTGGATGACGACAGCATCGATGTGTTTTTTCTTGCGCTGCACGGCAAGTTCGGCGAGGACGGCCAGCTCCAGCAGATACTCGAGGACAGGTCCCTTCTATACACAGGCAGCGGGCCGGCAGCGAGCAGGTTGGCGTTTAATAAAATAGCGAGTAAAAAGGCCTTCGCCCGGGCGGGCGTGGCCACCGCTGCGGCAATCGAGCTTAACGCCGGCACCGACATTCGCACATTCCAAAAACAACTGCGGCATCTCGGAGATAAATACGTTATAAAGCCGATAAGACAGGGCAGCAGCATCGGCGTTACTATTGTTTCGGACCCGGATGAGGCCGCTGCCGCCGCGAAGGAAACGCTGAGAAATTTTGGCGATTGTATGGTCGAAAACTTTGTGCCGGGGCGGGAAGTTACGGTCGGGATTCTGTGCGGCCAGGCCCTGCCGGTTATCGAAATTCGTCCGCAGACCGGCTTCTATAACTATCACGCAAAATATCTCGATGAGCGAACGGAATTTCTTTTCGACACAATTACCGACGCCGCCGTTATAAGGAAAATCGAAACGGCGGCGCTCGACTGCTTTGATGCGCTGGGCTGCCGGCACTTCGCAAGAGCGGATTTTATTCTAAGCGGCGAAGGAATCCCTTATGCTCTGGAGGTCAACACCATTCCCGGCTTTACAAGCCATTCGCTTCTACCCAAGGCGGCGGCGAAGACGGGACTTTCGATGAGTGAGCTGTGCGTAAAAATTGTTGAGGCGGCACTTGCAGAGCCGGCAAGGGCGGGGGCCATACCTGTTGTCAAGCCCGCCTCGCACAATAAAAGATAGCGGCAATTAAAGGGGGGCAAAGCGGGATAACGATTGTTGTCCGGGGCCAGGAACTTGAAAGAGAAAAGAAGGTTAAAAATTGGGTGGCACGATACGAGCCTGACAGGCGCTTTGAAGGCGCTGGTGGTAGTCTGCATCTTTGCCGGCGTGGGAGTCGGCATCCTGTTCCTTGACGCACACATCAAAAAGACCACCTCTGTCAGAAAAGCCATTGCGGTGGATTTGATAGGCGTGCCGGTATGGGTCAGCGACCAGCTAAGAGAAAAAGTCCACGCCGCCATAAGGGCGGATGGCGATGAGTTGAGACTCGATGAGAATACGGCTGTCCTTGTCCAGCGGAACATCAGCGAGCGGGTTGCGTGGCTCGCCGAGGTGAGGGTACAGACGACTTATGAGGGTCTGCGCATTCAGGGGCGGTGGCGAAAACCGCTGGCTCTGGTGAAATCCGCCCTTCGCAAAATTTACGTGGATGCCGAGCAGGTGGTTCTTGACTTTGTGCCGATGCCGAATCTGCCGATTGTGGAGCTTAAGGGGCTGCTGCCGATGACGAAATCACCGCAGCCGGGCGAGGTGTGGCAGCGGGAGGACCTTGCGGCGGCGGTGGCGATATTGGCCCGGCTCGACCGTATGGATGAGCTTACGACTCCTGACAAACCGCTGCTTTCTGAAATCGACGGTATCGATGTGAGCAACTTCAAAGGCCGCAAGAACAAAACTCTGCCGCACATTGTCCTTTACACAAAAGACGGCACAGAAATTATCTGGGGCGCGGAGCTCGGCACCTGGGGACAACATCTGGAAGCTACCGATGAGGAAAAACTGGCCAGGCTCTACGGCTATTATAAAGAATCCGGAACGCTGCTGGGTGGGGCGAAATATATAAACCTCCGCGACCCGCAGGACAGAGTCCCTCTGCCCATCGACAAGTATTAAGTTGGTTAGCCCTGCCATTTATGGCAGGGTTTTCGTTTTTGTTATTCCCGTGAAACCTGTCCCGCTTGCCTGCCCTGAGCGAAGTCGAAGGGTTTAGCCGTTGTCGGCACGACAATGGCATACGCAATACGCGCAACACAATACGACCACGTCATTCTGTGCTTGCCTGTCCCGGCAATCCGTTGGCCGGGGACACGGAATCCATTGCTAAAAAATGATTGTCCCCTTGATTTCCATGCTCAAAACGGTATCCTTTTATGCAAGATCTTTTTTCCTATTGAGGCAAGATGGCTCAGAACTCTAAAATTGAATGGACCGGTTCTACTTGGAACCCTGTAACTGGCTGCACAAAAATCAGTGTGGGGTGCAAAAACTGCTACGCCGAACGAATGGCGATGCGCCTTCAGGCAGCAGGCGTCACCAATTACAGGAACGGCTTTCGACTCACACTGCACGAACACGCATTGAAAATCCCGCTATCTTGGCGACAGCCCCGGACGATATTCGTCAATTCGATGAGCGACCTTTTCCATAAGGACATCCCCTTGGAATTCATCTCCAAAGTTTTTGAGGTTATGTGCCGAGCACCTAATCATCAATTCCAGGTACTAACCAAGCGTTCCCAGCGGTTGCTTGAATTGAGCCCCTGTCTGCCCTGGCCTCAAAACGTGTGGATGGGTGTTACGGTCGAAAACACCGACTATGTTTCACGCATCGACGACCTCAGAAAAACCACTGCCTCCATCAAGTTTCTGTCCTGCGAGCCCCTGCTCGGACCAATTCAGCAATTGGACCTTGAAGGCATTGACTGGGTCATTGTCGGCGGAGAGTCGGGCCCGGGTGCCAGACCAATGAACCCGAAATGGGTTATCGATATCCGCGACCAGTGCCTTGCTGCACATATTCCTTTCTTTTTCAAACAGTGGGGTGGCATAAACAAAAAACTTGCTGGCCGAATACTCCAGGGTAGAACCTATAACCAAATGCCAGTTGGAGCACATTGAAATTTGGAGGGAGTTCAGAATGGCTGACCAATTACCACCGATCTGGGAAGCGAGATCTCACACGATTGCAAAACATCAAATACTCAAAACCTACCTGAATGCATGGATGCCGATAATGTCAAGACAATCACAGCGTCTTGGTATTTCCAACACAAGATTGCTGTTCGTTGATGGCTTTGCCGGTCCCGGATCCTATGCTGGTGGCCAGGATGGGAGTCCGATTCTCGCACTGAAATTAGTTCTAAGTCACTCTCACCAATTCAACATCCCCGTTCGGTTTTTGTTCATCGAGGAAAACAAGACGAGATACGACCTGCTCTGCAAAGAGATCGAGAAATATAAAACCCAATTGGCCAAATCACCAAGGGTAGAATCGCATTTGGAAGAACGGGGGGATTGTGAGATTGTCCTAAATGATTATTTGGATAACCTTGCTAAAGCCGGAGAGAAGTTGGGGCCTGCGATTTTTTTTCTCGACCAATCCGGCTTCTCAGATGTTTCTATGAACTTGGTGAGAAGGATCATGTCTCAACCTCTCTGTGAGGTCTTCTCCTATCTGAACTGGGACCACATGAACAGGTTTCTTCAGGACGAGAGCAAGTGGCCCTCCATTACAAAGACCTTTGGCGGCGAGGAGTGGAAAGACGTGTTCGATATCGAGCAGAAGCGGAAGGCCGGATTTATGTTGGATAGATACAAGTGTGCCATTAAAGGACGAGCCAACAGCAAGTACCCGTGGAACTTCGCAATGTGCGATGAGGATGATAAGCTGTTGTATTGGCTATTCTTTTGCACAAATAACCTACGTGGCTTAGAGGAGATGAAAAGGGCTATGTGGCAGGTGGATACCTCAGGAGGATTCCGGTTCTCTGACAAGGATGACCCATCTCAACTTGCTCTTTTTGAAACATGGACCGACGACTTGCTTGCGCGAGACCTCAGCGCAGTTCTGCAGGAGCAAACGCTCACTTTACACCAAATTAAGGAGTTCGTGTTGACGGAGACGCCGTGCTATCTCTTCAAAGGTGCACTGAAAATCTTAGAAGATGCTGGCTTGCTAAGAGTCGTGTGTGGTCCAGCGGCAAGAAAGAAGGGGACGTTTCCTGACGAGGATATGAGTATTGAATTCCTTCGTGCAGGTCCACGATAGCTTACGCCGAAGGCGGAATCTGCGTCTAAAAAATGGTGTTCAAAATTGGTATATTTCCGTCAATTTCCGTTCAATTTCTGTTAAAAAAGTGCAAAAAAATACAAAAAAGTGCTAATTTTTGCTCATTTTTACCCTCATTTTTCGCCCAAAAACAAATAAGTCCTATAAAATCATCATTTTTACTACCGCCAACCACCCCATTTTTCAAAATTTCCCTCAAAAACCCTGATTTCTTGATTTTTTATCCTTTTTCCTCCCTTCTTCCTTCCGTTTTCTGTCGTCCGTCATCCGTCGTCTTTCGTCCCTCATCCATTCTTCCCTCTCCGTCTGTTTCGAGTTTTAGATTTCGGTCATTCGGATTTGTTTCGGATTTCGAGTTTCGAATTTTCTTCTTTGATTTTGTCCCTCGTCTATCGTCCGCCGGCAAGACTGTTCAAAGCCGTGGCGAGGTCGGTGTAGCGATAGGGGATTTGCAATTCGGTGCAGAGCGATTTGAATTTCTTTACGGCTGATTCGCTCAATTCACCCTGGAAATCTTTGTCCGCCTTGCAGCAAAAAACCCTGCAGCCGGCAAGGCGATATTTGTAAACGGTGCATTTGCCGGCAATATTGTATGGGCATCGTCCGGCAGGCATCGGCTTTATTCCTTCGGGGCTTACGTTCGCCGTCAAATACATCAGCTCAGGCACAGTTACAAACAAGCGGTGGTCAAAGGCAGCAAAATCACAGCAGCGGCCGCAGGAGTCGCAGCAGCCGGCAAGGTCTCTATGCTCGGCGATTTGCGAATCAAGCCAGTCGTAGATTTCCGCTACTTTCCGCAGTAGTCGGGTGTTGCTTCGCATTTTGCCACCAAGGCACCAAGACACAAAATCAAAAAAAGAGATCTGATACTCGAAATTCGGATTTTGAATTTCGTATTTATCCTTCGTGACTTTGTGTCTTCGTGGCTACTTCCTTGTTCTTCTTGATTCTTTCTATTTCCTCAAAGCTATAGAATCTGCCGCGGTTGATGCCGGGACATTTTTGGGCTGCGATGTTCCAGGCATCGGGGCTGGAGAGGTTGCTCGACCAGAACGGCCAGGTCCGGCACTGGTTCGGGCGGACGGGGTAAATAATACATTTTTTGCGGCCTTCAACTTTCCGCAGGAACACACAATCTCTGGTGCTCGGCTGCTCAATAATCGTCGTGCGAAAGACGATGCGTTTTAGATAATTTCGCCGCACTTGTCCCACAGGCATTTTAAGGAAATCGGCGATAATCTTAATCTCCGGCATGGTGACCCAGATATAACCCTGGCCCGGCCCCGCGCAGCAGGCCCCGCACTGCACACATTCAAAATGCAAACCAGCAGCATACCAGGAAGTTTTCTTTCCAACCGCAGATTTCACAGATTAAAACCGCCATTCCCGCGCAAGGTTATAACTCATAGGGAGCAGGTGCGAGAATTTACTTTATATCGATTGTTTTTAGATTCCCAATTTCGCTGCGTTATTGCTTGGTAAAAGCTCGCTGGATAGCTATTACCACAAATAAGGCAACGATTGGTATAATCAACCAGTAACATAGATACTTCCGGGAAGGTTTTTCATTTGTGACGACAGAATCCGTAGAAGCCACAGGAGGCTCTGCCTTCACATTCAACTTCCTTTCTTCGAGCATGGCCTTGTAGGCAGATGCTTTCTTATCGGGAAGCCAACCCTTCTCACCGGTAATCTTCAAAGGCCACTGGTCCATCCATGACTCCAGACATGCTTTATAATTATATATTTGACGCATCTTGTCCAATAGTGCTTCCTGTTCGACGGGAGTCTTTTTGCCCTCCCTGGCAAGCTCTTTTGCCCACAATGTTGTATCATACTCGTCAATAAGCCCTGAGTAGGTTCCTCTGGATTTGTACTTTCCAGCGGGAAGAATGCCCGTTTGCAAAGAACCGATACCGGGCAGATCCTTAGTCACGGTCAGTTCCAATTCCAATTTATCTCCCGGCGCGGTCAAGTACGTACGGGTGGATATAAATCCAAAATAAATCTCTCCTTTTCCGGGCGCCATAGGCAGAGGCACAGCTTCCCAGCCATCTGTAAACTTCCCATTTTCGAAGATAACAATCTCGCTTGACCGGCTGTTTCGGGCTATACGCAGAATCAGCTTACCGGAAAGAAAGTCTGCCCGGCTCATAAATGTCCAGTGAAAAGTCGGCTGTAGAAGCGGCAGCTTCAGGGAAATCGCCCGTTCGCGCGGCTCTTGGATTTTAGTTTGTATGTTCTGTGGCATATCCGTCATGCGCAGCGAGAATACAGGTACTGCCAGCAAAAACGTAACTGCAAATGCCAGCCAGTGTATCTTGTAACTCCATACGGTTGGTCCAGTGGCAGATTTCATAAGCTCTAACACCTCCCTTCAAAGTCTTTTTTCATATTTTCTATAAAGTGGCTTTTGTTCATCTTACCATTTCAGGACAGCTCCGGTGTCGGCACTGGTGGCCATTGAGGCGTGCCTTTATCGAACAACCCTCCAAAGTTATTTTTGTTCGCTCAGTCGCCAGGTGCTCCTAACCTTGTCGCGCATCACAACCAGTAATCCCGGCCACCGCCCGGGTGGGATATTTTCATCCACGAGTATTTTCATTTGCTGGTTATTATCCCCCTATGGGCGTAATCTGCTCCTGTGCAAGTGATGCGGCATAATCGAGGCAGGCAATAATATCTTCTCGCTCTATAGAAGGGTATTCTTCAAGGAGCTCCTCGATTGTGTCGCCATTGGCCAGCATGCTAATGATCTGATGAACGGGTATCCGCGTGCCTTTAATACAGGCTTGTCCGTGACAGATATTTGGGTCGATTATGATTCGCTCATTCATTCTGTTTGCTCCAAAATTCGGTAGATTTGCTGATTTCAGGAAATTACCTGTAACTAATTATACACAAATCTTGGTAAAAAATTCCAGCAAAATCTGGATTCTACCGCCGTTAATCCAAAGCGATATACAGCACCAAACTCAAAATTTGAGGACTGCACCGGTGTCGGCGGAGGTGGCCATTGAGGCGTATTTGGCGAGGCAGCCGGTGGTTATTCGCGGCTTGGGCGGCTGCCAGGATTTTTTGCGTTCGGCAAGCTCCCCTTCAGAGAGTTTCACGTTTATTTTGTTTTTGGGGATGTCAATTTCGATTATGTCACCATCTTTTAATAGGCCGATTGGGCCGCCGACCGCTGCTTCGGGACTTATATGTCCGATGCAGGCGCCTCTTGTCCCGCCACTGAATCTGCCATCCGTAATCAGCGCTACGGATTCACCCAGTCCTGCGCCTATTATATAACTTGTGGGACCTAACATCTCCACCATACCCGGGCCGCCTTTGGGGCCTTCATAGCGAATTACCACGACGTCGCCTTTTTTGACTTTGCCGGCCAGGATTCCTTCGCAGGCATCTTCCTGGCTGTCGAAAATAACAGCCGGGCCGGTGTGGGTAAACATATTCGGTGCAACTCCGGCGGTTTTGACGACGCAGCAGTTGGGGGCGAGATTACCCATTAGAATTGCCAGGCCGCCGGTTTTTGAATAGGCATTATCGAGCGTGCGAATAACCTCCGGATTTTTGATTTTGGCCTTAGATATATTTTCCCCCAGCGTCTTGCCAGTTACGGTCAGGCAATCCGCGTTCAGCAGATTTGGAATTTTGCTGATTTCCTTGAGGATTGCGCTCACGCCGCCGGCGGCATCGACATCCTCAACATGGTAACTGCTTGATGGCGCCACCTTGCAGATATTGGGGCAATTAGATGAGATTGCATTTATGCGTTCGAGGTCGTATTTAATGCCGGCTTCATTAGCTACTGCTAACGTGTGCAAAATGGTATTTGTTGAGCCGCCCATCGCCATATCCAGCGCGAGGGCATTATCCAGCGAACTCTCATTGATTATATCCAGCGGCTTGATATCCTTCTGGACCAGCGACATTATCTGTTTGCCGGCCGCCTTGTAAAGCCGCTGCCGCTTGGGGTCAACCGCGAGAATTGTTCCGTTGCCGGGCAGGGCCATTCCTATTGCTTCGCAAAGGCAGTTCATCGAGTTGGCGGTGAACATTCCAGAGCAGCTTCCCTGCCCCGGGCAGGCGGAGCATTCAAGCTCCCTTAACTCGTCTTCGCCAAGTTTGCCGGCGTTGAACGCTGCGACGGCTTCAAATATGCTGATGAGGTCAACTGCTTTTCCATTTTTTGTTTTGCCGGCTGCCATAGGTCCGCCGGAGACAAAAATTGTCGGGATGTTCAGTCGGACTGCCGCCATCAGCATTCCGGGGATGATTTTGTCACAGTTGGGAATACAGATGAGGCCGTCGAAGCAATGTGCGCGCACCATAGTCTCGACAGAGTCGGCGACAATCTCTCGCGAGGGCAGGGAATATTTCATACCGGTATGGCCCATAGCGATGCCGTCGCAGACTGCGATGGTGTTAAATTCAAAAGGGACGCCGCCGGCCTGACGAACGGCCTTTTTGACGACCTGGGCGACCTTATTAAGATGGACGTGGCCAGGCACTACCTCGCAGAAACTGTTGGCGATGCCGATGAACGGTTTGTTGATGTCGGCGTCACTGAGGCCGCAGGCGTGAAGCAAGCCGCGATGCGGCGCTCGCTGAAAACCTTTTTTTACTGTGTCACTTCTCATAACTGTGGTTTCTCCAAAAAATGGACGAAAGATTGAACCAGTGATTCTAAATGCTATTTGAGCGCAAATAAAGAAAAAATAGTTGTTTTTGGAAAGGCAAGGCGTATAATACAATGGAAACGGTGTTCTATTTTGCGAAAGGCTGCGAAAAGAGCTTGTATGCACTCTCCGACAAAGGTGTTCGGGGACATAAACAAATCATAACTTGCAGGGAGACCATAAGATGATTTCAAACAGGATTTCCGCCCTTGCGGCAAGCGGCGTAATCTGCTCACTATTTTTTCTATCCGGCTGCGGACAAGCAGTAAAAGAGACTTCCAAGGCTGAGGTTGAACACAGGGAAGCAGCGGCAGTCAAACCACAAGAGGCCGTCAAGCCTGAGGTCAAGACCCAGGAGACCATCGAAACTAAGCCGGAGCCGCAGAAGGCCGTCGAGACCAAGATTGAGCCGGAGAAAAAGGGGCCGGCCATCCAGGTGGCGCTGAAGTTTGCCGCGGGAGATTCAACGACCTTCAAAGTAGTAACGGAGATGGAAAAGAGCGTGAAATGGGAGGGTCCGCTGCCGGACAAACCCTCGGCCTTTAAGGGCGGGGTCACGGGCAACAGGGTCGAGGTGACCTTTGCACAGCGGATAGAAAAAGTTGACGATAAGGGCAATGCCATCGCACAGATTACAATCAAGGAGCTGAAGTATTTAGGCAAGGTCAAAGACAATGTCGTTCTGGATTTTGACAGCTCCAGAGAAAAAGACGTAAATAGTCCGCTATTTAAGCTGGTCGGGCAAAGTTACACGATAGAGGTTTCGCCCGGCGGCGGGGTGCTGCGGGTTGTGGACGTCAACCAGGCACAGATTGCCGCAGGGGGCGGGCTTTCGCTCAATAAAACCGCTTTGACGCTTATTTCAGCGGATGTGATAAAGGAACGGCACACGATTCCGGGATTGCCCGCCGCCGACAAGAACCGGGTGCGGGCGGGCGATAGCTGGAGCAACGTAAAGACGTTCTCCTTTGATATGATGGGGGCAAGGTCATACGAAAAGATTTATACGCTAAAGGAGATTAAAGAGACAGACAATCACCAGATTGCTTTTGCCGAGATGAAGGCCGTTCCCTCCACTGAAATGGCGGAAGAGCTGCACAAGGAGCAGGCGGTGGGCCTGTTTTCGAAGATGTTCGACAACACGGAGGTATATACGGGCCAGTTGAAACTGGATTTGACAGCCGGCAAAATTGAAGAGTATTTTGAAAGGCTGCGGACGGAGTGGGTTATGGTTGACCCCAAGCCGGAACCTGATAAAGAGCCCGCTGCGCTGAGAATGGCCGCCGCGCGTTCGTACAGTATCGAGAAGGTTGATTAGTGCAGCCAAAAACTTAAAACCAAAAACTCAAAACTAATAGAAAGGGACAAAAGTTGAGAACGCTACCAACCATCATCACCATAGTTGCCTTAAGCTTCCTGGTCGGGTGTAATGGCACGAGTCAGAAACGGGGGGCATCAGGCAAGGGAAAGACCCTGGTGACCGTAGATTTTCAGAAAGGTCAGCCGCTGCAATACAAGTTTGCTTCCAGCAGAGAAATCGAGGTTGAGTGGGAGCCGGGGGCGGGTCAATCCAAATCAGGCAAACGTCCCGGTGACAAATTTTCCGAGTCGATGGAAATGGTTATGACTTATACGCCGGTCAAGGCGGACCCCTACGGCCTGACGTCCGTCAAGGGGACGTGCGACTCTGTGAAAGTAACACGAAGCAAAGGCACAGTTGGGCGAGGCGGCACAAAGGACGCCGTGGAGTACCTGCCCGGCAAGTCTTTTACATTGACAGTCGGTCCCACAGGCAAGATAGAGGATTACTCGGAGCTGGAGAAGCTAATTCATGAGATTGGCAATTACGCATTTCGCGAACAGAGCAACAGAGGCAAAATTAAAGATCCCGATATGACAAGTGATTTTATCACGACCCAGTGGTTCTTGTGGGATTCGATTTCGACTATAGAAGACCCCCAAAAAGGCGTGGAGGTGGGG
>Ga0315279_10004674_pt1 | contig 18263 bp, 19 predicted proteins | sample YL17G06_20_MG_FD_203694 | JGI IMG/M metagenome (GOLD analysis project Ga0315279, IMG submission 203694) | Sediment microbial communities from Yellowstone Lake, YNP, Wyoming, USA - YL17G06_20 | ecosystem: Environmental > Aquatic > Freshwater > Lake > Sediment | place: USA: Wyoming | collected... | reverse complement strand
GCTCGCCCCCCAGCAAAGTTGGAAAGCTCCCAAGACGCAACTGTTCATAGGCAACGGGGACTGGAAGCCGGTGGCGCGCGCTTACAGCGCCTGGTTCGGTGATGCTTTCAAGATGGTCGAGACGCCGGAATGGGTCAAAGCACTGGACGGCTGGCATGGAGTGTGGTTTGCCAAGAAAGGCGGGCTACGACCCAGCGGCGGTGGCGGACTGGTGCATGCCTTGAACAGTTTCACCGAGCTTGCGGAAATATATCGCGAACAACCCGTGGACATGCATGAATACGCCTTTCACACGCAGGGTTCAGCTCTCCACAACGTGCACACGGATGGCGACAACATCCTGCGCAGCGACCTAGGCGGGGCGGCAGCGCTCAAAGAGGGCATCGAGGCCATCCATAGCCTGGGATACCGTTTCGCCTTCTACGTCGAGGGCTACATCGTCCACCAGACGAGCGAACTCGCCAAATCAGGCAAGGCGCAGCGCTGGTCGGTGATGCACAAAGACGGAACTATTACGGGGAGTTACACCAAAGAAGGTTTCTATCACATGTGCCCGGGGAGCCTGGAATGGCAAGATCACTTGGCCGAAGTGGCCTCCCGCCTGGTGCGCGAGACCGGAGCCGATGGAGTTCGCCTGGACTCGCTGGGCTTCTATTTCCTCTCCTGCTATAACCCGGCTCACCATCACGACACGCCTTTTGGTTACAACCAATGGATTCAGCAACTCCTGGACAAGGTCAGTCGCGCCGTCCGCGCCGTAAATCCCGAGTGTGTCCTGACCACCGAGGCAGGGGTGGATTTCTACTCCCAGTGGTTTCACGGCGCCTTGCTCCAAACCTATCCCCGAGAGATCCCGCCCACGCGCTTGGCGCTTCCCGCTTATCGTCTTTTTGTTTACGACCAGGCGAGTCCGGTGTTTGTTTCGCTGGCCGGCCTCCCAGGAGGCGGCAACGGATACTCGAATACTACCGAGCGGCGGCAGTTGGACGAAAACTGGCGCTCGATGCGCCAGGGCGTGGGCGCGACGCTGGTGTGGGGTGAGGTGGCCGACGAGGACCCGCAAGCCTCGCTTCCCGATGTGACCTGCCGCCTGTTTTATGGCCCCGATTATTCTGTGGTGGTGGGCGCGCGGGCCGCAAGCGACGACCCCTCGCGCTTTCCTGCCAACGTGGGACTCTCGAAGAAGCGCGAGCCTTTCACCGTGCGCGTCAAGGGAGTGAAGGGCCCCCTGGAGGGTGCTTACCTTTATGATCTCGAGAAGGCCGTAGTCACTCCCTTCAAAGTCAGTAAAGATGGTGACGACTGGATCCTGCCTGTCGAGAACACCAACTGGTTCATGGTGCTGCTGCGCCCGCCGCAGGGACCGGCGCTCGGAAGCTTCAGCGCGGTGCGGACGCTGCACGCAGGTGAATCGGCGGAAGTGGATCTGGCTTTGTTGACGCCCGCGAGAGGGAAAGCGAAGGTTCAGGCCAGGCTTTTGAGCCGCGGCTTAGCGTTTGCTCCTGGGAACACGCCAAGTGTTTCCGTCACTCTCCCGGGCAAGGCAACGCTGGTAGCCCCAGCGGGTGCTCCGCCTGGGCGCTACGAGGTGGAACTGAAAGGGGAGAAACTGGTGGGCATGAAGCGCTTCGTAGTGGTGGAATAGAGGGCTCTGCGGTATTCGTCCTTCGCGTGCTGAACATCAGCGGCAGCAGTTGGGCAACGGTGAGGGGGTCATCATGAAGTACGACCACGACATATAGAAGTACCTGAGTCAAGGGAATACCCCACACAGGAGGATTATGCCATGCGAAGAAGGAATTTACTTGGTGGAGCAATGGCCTCCCTGCTTTCGAGTTTCATGGAAGGGCAGGTCGCCGAGCGTCCTATTTCGACCGGCGCGGCCAGCACTCAACCAGGAGTGAGGCCCGAGGACCTGGTGATTGTGTATAGTTCAAAGTCCTCCCCCGAAGCTGCGGCGGCTGCCGAACTTCAGCGCTTTATTGCCACGATGACCGGCAACACTCCGCGTTCCATCGACGAGGCCGGATCTGCAGAGCACAGCGGGGACAAAGTGAGTATGCTCGTCGGCCGTACCCGCGCGAGTTGGAAACCAGGAAGCGAGCGGGGTGAACAAAGAGAACACGAAGGTTTCCGTAGAGAGGCGAGCCTAACCACGGAGGCAGACAACGTCAACGATTTCACTGCGAAGGAGATTTTGGGCAGGGGAAGAAAGGGTTAGAAGTCCTTCCGGACTCCCAACACATGAAAATCGGTCAGCGCTTCCTTGACAACATAAAAGATTTCGTTGTTGCTGCGCGGATCCGGAGGCTTGAGAAAGAAGCCGGGCTCGACCACATAATGGATTGTGTTGCGGACAATTCCTTCGAAGCACTCACCATCGTAGAACATGCCGCGCACCCACAAGCCCTTGATTGGCGGATTTTTCTCAAAGAATCTTACCTCTTGATGCTCCTTGCTGCCTTCGAAGGTTTTAACGAAAAACAGCGCCTTGAGCGAACGCAGCGGCAAGGGCATGCTCTTGCCTGAATCCGCGCGGCGAATGTCCACTTCGGGGGGCAAAGGAGCAGGGGCACCATCAACCAGGGACTGGAAATCGTCCGCTGGGATCAGGTCCAAATAGCCCTTGACGACTTCGCCGTCCCGAAAACGGGCGACTACCATTGCACCCGGCTTGGCGGGGCTGTCCATTTCTGCGGCAATAGTATTACGCTTGTCGGGGGATTAAATCAACGGGCGGCTGAACCGTACGGCATAGAGTCGGTACGGGTCACTGTTGAATGTACGGACTATCCGTGCCTTCAGAGACCTCACTGAGTCAGGCGGGACCACTAGACGGGGTACCGGGGCTGACGGGATCTCCAGCGCGAGCCGACTGGACGGAGAAATCGCTCGACGCGTGGCCACCAGGGCCCCCCCTGCGCTGATGTTGAGGGCTACCGTGAAATCCATGAAACTGTCGCCCTGCTTATCAACCCCCCTCAGGAAGAGGGGAACGGCCAAGGGGAGCCTTTGGTACTGCCTGCGATCAGCAACGATGACTCACCTCCGGGCACGCAAACGTCCCTGCGCAATGCGTAGCACAGGAGGGGCCAAAGATGAGCGTTCATTGTAGTTCCTCTACATCGAGGTAATCCACTGAGAAATATAGGGTTGGACGTTGGCTAGAGAAAAGCAAAGCCTGCCCGCGTCCGCAGGGAGGGCTCGATGTGAAACGTTTTTGCTCTGAATCAATACTTGTTTGCGCTTCCGACTCCCTCTGGGGTTGCTTCCTGCAAGGTTTCTTCCTGGAGCCGTGTTGACAAACTTTTCCTCAACCTATAGCATATTATTGATGCAAACAAAGCCCATTATCATTTTGGGCTTTTCGGCCAGAATGATAGGGGGTGGCGGCGTCCCGTGGGCGCCGGATCCGAATGGGTTGCACGGTGCCCAATCCCGCCCGAGCGCTTTAGCTGGGGAGGTTTAGGCCATCAGCATTTCAGAGGATTCACGTGTGCCTGCGCCCGCGGAAGAGCTGAACCCAGAGCTTGGTGGTGCCCCCCACCCATCTTCCTACCAGGACCTGTTAGAAGCTTACGGGCGGATGGAGACGGCAATTCACCAGCGCACCATTGCGCTGGCTACCGTCGCCCATGAGCTGAAAACGCCCCTGGCAATTATTGCCGGGTATGTGGAGTTGTTGCTCGGCCAGAAGGCCGGCCCTCTTAATGACCGCCAGCGGCGGATTCTTGAGGAATCACAGGGGAGTTGTGAGCGGCTCCAAAAATTCATTCAGGAATTCCTGGTGTACAGCCATCTCGAGGCCGGGAAAGTCAATCTCAAGCTCGAGGTCGGAGACTTGAATGCTTGCTTGTCCGAGGTGTGCGGCTTTTACCTTGAGAAGTTTGCCGCCAAGGGTGTCGCTCTGTATTTCCCCGTCAATCCGAGGTTAGAACCCTTCGCATTTGACTGGTTCAAGGTGCAGCAGGTGGCTTCGAATCTTCTCGAGAATGCCTTGAAATTCACCCCGCGGGGTGGAACGGTATGGCTCACGGCTGAGCCCCATATGTGGGATCGCCGTAGCCGGAAAGATTCGCTCTTGGGTCCAGAGCGCCGGGTGGGGTCAGGAGTGGTGGTTAATGCCGCGCGCGTGACGGTCGCGGACACCGGGATCGGCATTGCTCCTGAATACCATCAAGAGGTCTTCGATGACTTCTTCAAGGTTCCGGGCCAAGACGATCGATCTGGGGGATCGGGATTGGGGCTGGCTATTGCGCGTCGTCTGGTGCACGCGCATGGTGGCAAGATTTGGGTGGAAAGTGAACCGAGGGCGGGGAGCAAGTTCTGCTTCCTGTTGCCGCTTCAGGCGGGGGCGGCATAAGCTGTTTTCCTAACGTGGAGGATGGCGTAATGAGTAGCCCGGACAGGATCCTCGTGGTCGATGACGAACCCGATATGCTGCGCTACTTGCGCACGCTCCTGGAAGTTGATTCGTACAGTGTTGAGACAGCGAGCAGCGGCCGCGAGGCTTTGGAACGCATGCAAAAGGAGCCGCTTCCCAGTCTGGTTATCCTGGACTTGGTGATGCCTGACCTTGATGGCCTGCAAACCTTGGAGCGAATCCGCGAGATGCGACCCGGAACGAGAGTGGTGATGCTCTCCTGCGTGAGTGATCCTCGTACGGTTGTTAAGGCCATTCGCCTGGGTGCTCAGGATTACCTGCCCAAACCCTTTCATAAAGCGGAACTGGATGCCGTGATCCAACGGGCTCTCGGGCTCTCGCATCGGGCGGCTGAACTCATTCCCACGACCGTGGAAGCGGAAGAAGTGGGTGAGGACATTTTCTTTGTGGCGGCGAGCGAGGTGATGCATAAGATTCGGGGCCAAGTCGGCATGATTGCCCGCGTAGATATTCCCGTACTGCTTCTCGGGGAGAGCGGGACTGGTAAGGAGATTATCGCCCGCCTCATCCACAAATTATCGCCCCGCAATCCGCGCCCGTTCCTGAAAGTCAATTGCGCGGCGCTGCCGGGCGAGCTACTGGAGAGCGAGTTGTTCGGCTATGAGGCCGGGGCCTTTACAGGGGCTAACAAGGCTAAGCCCGGGAAGTTTGAGCTCTGCGACAAGGGGACCTTTTTGTTGGATGAGATCGGTGAGATGCCGATCGGCTTGCAGGCCAAACTGCTGCATGTCCTCCAAGATCAGCAGTTCTCCAGACTGGGAAGCCGCTCCATGGTGCAGGTGGACGTGCGCATCCTGGCTGCCACCAACGTGGACGTTGTAGAGGCCCTGGCCTCCAAGAAACTGCGCGAGGACCTGTACTATCGGCTCAACGCCATCACCATCACGCTGCCTCCCTTACGCGAACGCCGGGAAGAAGTCCCCATCTTCTTGCGACATTACATGTCCCGGTTTGCCGCCCAGTATGCGCGTGATTCGCTCCCGCTTTCTCCGGCGCTCGTCGACGCCGCCATGAAGTATTCCTGGCCGGGCAACCTGCGGGAATTGGAGAACTTTGTAAAGCGATACCTGATTCTTGGCGATGAGGCGCTCATGTTGAAGGAAATAGGATCGTACGGTCGCGGCGGGGCTCCTCGTCTGGAGACATATTTAAGCCCCACAGATGCTGGCACGAGCGATTTGAAGTCGCTCGTCCGCGGCTTGAAAGATGAAGCGGAAATGGAGGCCATAGGCAAAGCGCTGGAGCGAACCAAATGGAACCGCAAAGCGGCGGCGCGCATCCTGAATATCAGTTACAAGGCGCTCCTTTACAAGATCCGGCAGTATGGGCTTGAAAAGGTCACGGGGGTTTTCGTGGCCTGCCTCGGGTATTTGGGTGCCCACGGACTCGGGCCCCTCTGCCTGAGCTTCTTCCCGCGCGTGCTTGGCTAATGCTGTCGTCCAGGTCTGGTGGGGGCCCGCCATGGGGTGCCCCTACCGCCCCTTCTTGCCCATAGTTGGTTAGTGCCCGCACGCTGGGCTAAAAGGGAAAGTTCTTTCCCTCGTGTGAAAAAGTTTTCCCTCCCGGTCGTACCTCCGGACGGCCTGCCGTTTGACGATGGTGTTCTTCCCACGCCTGCGGTTATCAGGAACCCTCTGATAGACAGATAGATAGTTAGCGTTCCCAGCCCTTGGCAGGTTTTACCGCGCTTCATCGAGGCAAGCGGCAAAGTTTGGCGTTTAAAGTGCAATATTCTGCGGCAACGGCGAAAATTTGCTCTTGTAGAGGAGGTGCGCGGTGTCTGTTCTCGCGGAGAGGGGGTTGTGTCTGTCAACTTCCGAATTCGACCTACCGCCCGATGCTTTGGTTTTTGGCGGCTCATCGGCAATGCAGGCGGTACGCGATAAGTTGGAAAAGATGTCAGGAACGAATATTCCGGTGCTCATCCACGGCGAAAGTGGGACCGGAAAGGAAGTGGTGGCCAAGCTTCTGCATTGTCGCTCTCCGTGGAGCGATGGGCCGTTCGTAAAAGTCAATTGCCCCGCCATTCCTAGCACGCTGTTGGAAAGCGAACTTTTCGGGTATGAGAAGGGAGCGTTCACAGGTGCTTACGGCATGAAGCCCGGGCGAGTGGAGCTCGCCCACCGTGGTACGCTCTTTATGGACGAGATTGCCGAGCTCGACCCAGGCTTGCAGGCCAAGCTATTGCAGGTGCTTCAGGATGGCCAGTTTTCGCGGATTGGCGCCCAGGAGGACAAACGGGTGGAGGTTCGCGTCGTTTGTGCCACCAATCGCGATCTGGAAATGGAGACCGAGAACGGCTCTTTCCGCCAGGACCTTTATTACCGCATCAACGTGCTGAACATGCACTTACCCCCTTTGCGGGAGCGCCGGAGCGACATCCCGGACCTCGTAAACTACTTCTGGCGGATTTATAACGACCAGTTCAACTGCCAGACGCCCCCTCTGTCAACCGCTACCATGCAACAGTTTCTGAGGTACGACTGGCCCGGAAACATCCGCCAGCTCCAGAACCTGATGAAGCGTTATATCATTTTGGGTTCCGAGGAGAGCGTGACCTCGGCCTTAGTCATGCGCAATCCGAGTGCTCTCAATCCTGACATTCCGCAGGAGGGTCCGATTGCGCTGAAAAAAGTGACGCGGCAGGCGGTCCGGGAATTGGAGGGAAGGATTATTCTGAAGGTGTTGCAGGCACATAGCTGGAACCGCAAGCAAGCCGCGCGCGCCTTAAGCATCAGTTACCGAGCGCTGCTGTATAAGATCCACCAAGCGGGTCTTCCTTCCAGGCGGGGCGGCAGCCGGCCCGAAGGCTTCTCGGACGGCGCCGCAGCCACAAGTTGAGGCGAGGAAGGACCCCTCGGCGCGATTCACCGGGAGGAGAGGTGCGAGGTAGCCGGCGAAGTAGCGCCGGGCTTCAGCCCGGCACCTCACTCCGGCACGGTACGCGATATCAAGGGCGAAGCCCCGGGGGAGCCCGATCTTCCCTGGCGACCAGCCGCCAGGCGGGGAGGGAACCTTGGGCAAGCTGGCTCCGCAAGTAGTCCCCCAAGGGCACGAAGCGTCCCCCGGCTAATAGCTTCCTGATTCGCTCTTCCATCCGCTGCAGATTGCTGTAGTGCCGCAACCGAGACTTCCATTTTCCCGGCAGCCGGGGCTGGCCCGGATCGATTTCCCAAGGATGAAAGTATACGACGGCAGGCTGGCCATCTTTTTGCCGGATGCGTCGCAGCGCCCAGCGCGTGTACCACAGGGGAAGGATGCGCAGGTAGCCTCCACCACCCACAGGGAGATTGTAGCCTAGGACGCGCACGGTCGCCAGCGGGAGCTCATAGATCGATTGCCCCTTGCCACACTCCCAGCGGAACGGGAAGCGCGGAGCCTCCGGCAGGCCGTAGAGGTCATGGCGGATAGGGAAAATGCTGGAGTCATACAGGAATGCTTCTTCCGCGAGAATCTCCAGCGCCCAGAGTGACTTGCGGACGATCGAGAACGTGGGCGCCCGGTAGCCCATTACTTTCTGCCCGGTTGCTTCCTCGATCGCCGCCCGTGCGCGGCGCGTGTCCTCCCGAAACTCCTCGGGCTTCAAGCGCCAGACCGGGCCGTGGGCACCGGACAGCGAGCCACGCGGGACGGGGTGAGAGCCCCTGCGACTGGTCCCGCCTTGTGGGCCCAGGCCTTCCGGTTCGAATCAAACCGCGCGGTTCGAAGTCGAAGCGTTGGTAGTGACTCATTTTGATGTAGCGCCGCCCGGAACTTGTCCCGATGAAATCGGGAGGGCGGCACATGCCGGGCTAAAGCCCGGCTCTACAAAACCAAAATGCGTCACTACCGAAGCGTTCGCTGGCTTTGAACTGCCTCCGATTCGATGCTATACTGCGCGCACTTTGGTTTGGAGACGAGTAGATGGCTTTATACTTGGTTACTGGTGGAGCAGGCTTTATAGGCTCGCATATTGTCGAAGCATTGGTGCGCCGTGGCGAAACGGTCAGAGTCCTGGACAACTTTGCCACCGGGCGCCGAGAGAATCTGGTGACGGTCCGCGAGCGGGTGGATCTCCACGAGGCGGACATTCGCAACCTGGACACGATCCGGCCCCTCTTTGGCGGCGTCAACTATGTTATCCACGAGGCCGCCCTCCCCTCCGTGCCCCGGTCCATTAAGGACCCGGTCACCACGAATGCGGTCAACATTGACGGGACGCTAAATGTGCTGGTGGCGGCTCACGAGGCGGGCGTCAAGCGCGTAGTGTTTGCAGCCTCCTCGTCGGCTTACGGGGACAACCCGGTGTTGCCGCGCGTGGAAAACCACGAACCGCGCCCCCTTTCGCCTTATGCCCTGACAAAGTTGGCGGGTGAATATTATTGCCAGATCTTCTGGCGGATTTACGGTCTGGAAACCGTCGCCCTCCGCTACTTCAACATTTTTGGCCCGCGGCAGAACCCCGATTCCCCTTATTCGGGTGTTCTTTCAATTTTCATTGCCGCTTACTCACGCGGCAAGACGCCTGTGATCTTCGGCGACGGCGAGCAGTCGCGGGATTTCACTTACGTGGAAAACGCTGTGGATGCCACCCTGCGGGCCTGCGGCGCCCAGGAGGCCGTCGGAAAGGTCGTCAACGTAGGCGTGGGCGGAAGGAATACCCTGAACGAGACGATTGCTTTGCTTAACGCGATCTTTGGCTGTCAGGTTTCCCCGCGTTACGATCCGCCCCGTCCAGGCGACGTGCGCGACTCCCAGGCCGACATTTCCCTGGCTCGACAGGTCCTGGGCTACGAGCCGCAGGTCCCATTTGAGGAAGGTCTGCGGCGGACGGTAGCTTGGTTCCGCGAAGCCTGACCCCCGTGCGCGGGGCTCGGGATTTGGGACTCGGGATTTGCCACTCGGGACTCGCGATTCAGCGTCCATCGTTCCGCGATCAGCATTCCGCGTTCCGCATCCCCGACTCCCGAAACCCGATTCCCGAACCCCGAACCCCGAGTCCCGACGCCAGCGCGGGCCAGGAATCTACGCTCCATAGCGGATCCCGTACAATCGTTTCCCGGAACTTTCCGCGGACCAGACAATCTTGCCCTGCGTCTCGACAGGCACCTGGTGGCTGGCGAAAGGCAGCGTGATGTAAACATCCTCGCCAACCTGAAACCGCTGGCTGCTTACGGAGCAGAGGCCTGTTTTGGACACATCCCGTGTCTGTGCGATGTCCACCACGCCCCAACTGTTTCGAACGCGCATGCACATTGTCAACCTGAGTCGTCGGAGCTGCCGTCGTTCGCTCGCGGGCGAGACCGTTTTGACCCCGGCCGCTTCTGGCTCCGCCGTTACGGTTTGCGCACTCGGCTTCCAGCGCGTGGTCTCACCGCAGTGATCGCAATGGCAGGAGATCAGGCCCGTGGAGAGCAGAACCTGATATTCGATGTTGGACACCGTAGCCTGCTCCGCCCTTCCGCAGGCCGCGCACTCAATCAGGATTTTGGGTTGGGTGCCCTCGGCGGGCGCACTGAACTTCACGCCCCAGATTTCAGTATTTGGGTTGAGTGCCTCCACACCCCATTCTCGCCGATTGCCAAAAACTTCTTGAAGCCCGCCCACTACACGAAACTCATCCTCGATGCCGTTCTTCAGATTCTTGATGAGCACAATGTCATCAGGCAACAAGGAGTGGGTCAGGCTGATGCGCGCGCCCTGCTGGTTGAAACTAATCGTCACCGTTTCCTCAGCAAACGAAACCCCTTGAGCATCATTGCCGAGGACGCGGATGCGTAACGGAGCGAGCACTCGGTCTGTTCGACGCCGTCCAACGTCAGCCATGGATACCTTATCCGGGCAGTGCTGCGTGCCTGCTCACTGAGTTAGGCGGCCTTCCGAAATTCGAAGAGCCCTTCGCCGGATTATTCCGCTCCCGGCCCCGCGCTGCGTCGCGCCTGTTCTGCAAGTCGGAATACCCACGTGTTCGGACTTCTGCCTTGACAATCACCAGCCACCCGTCGCGGGAGGCGATTTTCTCTCAAGTTGCGCTCGCTTAGCAATGGCACTTTGGTGCTGGCGTCGAAGCGTTGGTAAGCGCTACTCACTGCTCGTGATTCGGGATTCGCCACTCGGGACTCGGGATTCAGCGTCCATCGTTGCGCGATCCGCATTCCCTGCTCCCGACTCCCAACTCCCTTTATTTTCATACACATTCTGGCTTCGTTCGCACGCTGCTTTATGGAAGGCTGCCCCCTTGCCGCCTAACAGCCTGTTTTTCCAACGAGATACACGGTTTTTCAACGAGCCTCTTTGTTTTCAATGACATTCTGGCTTCGTTCGCACGCAGACTTATGGAAGGCTGCCCCCTTTCCGCCTAACAGTCTGTTTTTCCAACGAGATACACGGTTTTTCGAACGAGATACCCGGTTTTTCAACGATTCCCTTTGTTTTCAATGACATTCTGGCTTCGTTCGGGCACCTCGGAAAATTTGCTCTTTGTTTTCAAAGAGATTCTGGCTTCGTTCGTCAAAAAAAAGAGTTCCTACGCTTTGTACGTCCCGCTATTTAGACCCGACTTTGGGTCGCTGTTGCGGGCTCCCGGTGAGGCGTCCCGATCTGGGCAGAAGGGTAGCATCGACGTTCGCTGAGTAGCCTACCATAGTGGCCAGCAGGTGTCAAGGTTTCCCTGCGCCCTTCCGCGCCGAATCCCGAAACCCCAGTCCCGAATCCCGACCCCTGACAGGACTGCGGCTTTTCCTCCGCGCCGTTTTGTAGCCTATCATTGTTACCTACGTTTGTCAAGGAAATTCCGTGTGCCAGCGATCCGTGGGTAACAGCTACTCGCTACTCGGTACTCGCTTCTCGCTTCTTGCTACTCGGTACTCGCGATTCGGGGTTCGGGATTCGGGACTCGCGATTCGCCACTCGCTATTCGCTGCTCCCTGCTCCCTTCCGCACCGAAGCCCGAAACCCGAGTCCCGAATCCCGATACTGAGTGCAATTGAATTCTCCCCCAGTCACAAACATTTTCACATTCGGCTTGTGGGATGCTATGCCAAGCGCAGGACCCGACACGGAGTCCCACGTAACATACTGAAAGATAAGGTGTTGATTTAATATGGGCATTTAAGCAGGGATAGTCCGCTTTGGTGCGCTGTGTGCTGGTAGAGGTGCAGATTGCCCGAGGGATGTGATTTGGATAGCGATGGACAGATTCGGCTGGGAACGGCGGCGGCGAGACTGCCAGAGGAACTCGCCGCGAGTGACGAGTGACAGGTGACGAGTGACAAGCGAAGAAGAAATCTTCGCGCGCCGAGAAGAAGTTCGGGAGTAGCAGTACAACGCGGCTGGTGGCTGCAACGAAAGAAGAGGCTCTTATTGTTGATTGCCGACTGCCGATTGAAAACCGGCATTGCAGCTTCCCGAACTGCCAATCGGCAATCATCAATCGAAAATCGGCAATCCCGGCATCGGGGACCAAACCGAGGTTTGCAGAAATTCTTCGCAGGGCGCGCAGAATGTCGGAAATTGCAGGACAGGTGTTATAATACGGAATCTAACAGCTTCTGGTTTGCATGGGAGGAGCAATGTTCAAGACAAAACTGAGCGTTCTTTGCATGTTGGCGCTGCTCGTGGCTCCGCTAGGCGCTTGGGCGCAGAAGACCACAACTAAGGTCCCGGCCATAAGCTCGCTGTCTCCGACCAATACGTCGGCTAGTGGGGCTGGCGGCGCCCTGACTGTCAACGGGTCGAACTTCACGAGTGGGTCGGTCGTGCGGTGGAATGGGTCAAGCCGGACGACCACGTACGTCAGCGCTACCCAGTTGAAGGGGACGATCACGGCCACAGACCTCGCCACTGCCGGCACAGCGCAAGTCACTGTTTTCACAAGCGGCAAGGGTGGCGGCACGTCGTCGGCCCTAACATTCACGATCAATGCCGGCACAACCACCACGACTACGAGCGTCCTCGCCATCTCTACCACTTCGGTTCCGGGTGGAACGGCTACTAGCTCCTATGGCCAGACGCTGGCGGCGACCGGAGGCACCTCGCCTTACGCTTGGGGTACCAGCGGAGGTTCGCTGCCGCCCGGCCTAAGCCTATCAAGCGCAGGGGCGCTCTCAGGCACACCAAGCACTGCCGGAACGTATCCGTTTTCCGTTATGGTAACAGACCACGCTAACGGTACGGCCACGCAGAACTATTCCCTGACCGTAGGCTCAGCCCCCAGCGGTGGTCCGAGCCCCATCACCATTACTCCCACTTCGCTTCCAGCCGGAACGCCTGGCACCGCCTATAGCCAGACCCTGACAGCAACTGGAGGCACCGCGCCTTACTCCTGGAGCACCGGCACAAGCGGAACCCTGCCATCAGGATTTATGCTTGCGTCTACAGGCGCGCTTTCGGGCACACCAACGGCCGGAACGTATTCGTTTTCCATCCAGGCAACGGACTCCGCTAGCAACACGGCCACGCAGAACTATACTCTGACCATTGCAGTGCCAGCCGGCGGCCCCGCAGCGCTCCCGCAGTTGACCATTGACACTACTTTTCCGGACACGACGAATTATGCCGTTACCCAGGTCGCGGCCGGTGGGGACCTGCAGTCCGCAATCAACAACGCCTCCTGCAGTCCGAACGGGACCGTGCTGAGGCTAGCGTCCGGGGCGACGTTTACGGGCAACTATACGCTTCCAGCCAAGAGCTGCGCTTCAGGAAAATGGATTATCGTCCGCACGGATACGGCAGACGGCAGTCTGCCGGGCCCAGGGGTAAGAATCAATCCGACGTACTCATCAGTATTAGCCAAGATCATGAGTAACAACTCCTCGGGGGCTCTTTGGACAGCCGCCAGTGCAAGCTACTACTGGTTTATGGGCCTCGAAATTGGGTTCACTAGCACAGTGTCGTCAGGCTATGCAGCCTTTGCCGTGGGGGGGCGTGCTGAGACCAGCACCTCTCAGCTCCCAAACAACATCATTGTAGACCGTTGCTATATCCACGGCAATCCCACGGGGGCTCTACGCCGAGGCATCGAGGTCGACGGTATCTCTGTGGCCGTCATCAACTCGTGGATTTCAGATTTCCACGACACCGGTGCTGACACGCAGGCGGTTTGGGGATACAACACCCCGGGGCCAATACTCATCCAGAACAACGAACTAGAAGCGGCAGGCGAAAACGTGCTGTTCGGCGGCAAAGACCCTAATATTCCCAACCTCGTCGTCTCCGACATCACGATCACTAACAACCATTTCTTCAAGCCACTCACGTGGTGGTCCAACAGTCCCAGTTACGCGGGCATACTGTGGAGCGTCAAGAACCATTTCGAGCTTAAGAACGCCCAGCGCGTCTTGGTGCAGGGAAACATCTTTGAATACGACTGGGCGCAGTCGCAAGGGGGTACCTCCATCCTTTTCACCCCCCGCAATCAAGATGGTACGTGTCCTTGGTGCACGGTTGCTGATGTGACCTTCTGCTATAACATCATTCGTCACGCAAACGGAGGCTTTGGCATTGGCGGTGCCGACCACGAAGCTGGACCCAGCGAACCTTCGCAGCGAATCTATATTCACGACAACCTCATCTATGACATCAACGATGCGGTTTATGCCCCAGGAGCCGGATACGCGATGTTGTACGCGATCGGAGCGACGAGCAATGGTGCGCCGCACGACATCGTAATCGACCATAACACAGGAATTGCGAGCCGAAGAACTGCAATCTTACCCGACGAGATAACTCCGCAGCCGATTAGCAATAGCTTTCGATTCACGAACAATATCGGGGTGTATGGGTTGTACGGGTTTAGTGGGCCACTCGGGGACGGAACCAGGGGATTGAACGCCTATTTCTCAAACTGGACGTTCACAAACAACGTTATACAAGGCCTCCAAGCCCAAGGGGTTTCCCCGTTGACGTATCCAGTAGGGAACAATTTCCCGGCAGACTGGAAAACTGTTAGCTTTGTTGACAGCACAAATTGCCCCGCGCCGCCAGCTTCGGGAGCCGCCGTGGACCAAGACCTGTCAATTTGCGCCTTATCGTCCTCGAGCCCTTACGTCAGTCAGGGAACCGATGGTCAGAACATTGGGGCGAATATTGGCGCAATTGTTGCGGCGACGGCAGGGGTAAAGTAGCTGTGCCCATGAAAAGACATTGGTGGGCGGCGAGCAATTTGAAGACTCTTGACCGCCGCCCAGTCTAGCAGGTGGGTTTAGCCACCCTTAGCGCGCGAGTGACGAGTCGCTCATGCCACACGGCCGCCGTTGGCGGCATGCCAGGGAGCAGACGTGCCAGCCGTACGCGAAATCCAGCGAACCGCGCGCTCGATGCAATTAGCCATATGCACATCCGGTGCTACTTCTTCGCGGTAATACGCCCAACTCTCACCACGCAGTTCTCTCGCTAATTCAGGGCGGTGGAAAACCTCCAGGCATTGCCGTACACACTCATCCACCGTGCTGAATTGGAGATAGTGTGAGCCCGCCACAAGCGGAACCGGTAAGGTATTACGAAGTTGATCGCTCACGATGCACTTAGAACCCGCCAGGTACTCCGGTAACTTGAAGGGCAAGGAATGATGCAGCCCACGGGAGCAGACCGCAACCAGGCTCTTCTTGCTGAACGCCAAATAGCGGCCGTGTCGACAGGGGTTTTTTGTAATAACATCAGGGCAGTACCTCATTGCATACGCGGTGGGCACAATCCCGCCAACGAACTGCCTCCCGAATTCCTCTCGTAGCGCTCGAACGAGGGCCACACGGGTCTCGTTCAGCGGCCCAAAATCTTCGGCGGAGGGTTCAGGCTCCCACACACGCGTCTGAAACAGAACGGTTGGTTCCAATCCAACGTCAGGACCGCATTCGAAATCAACGGCGTTGGGGGTAGCCAGATAGTTGAAGTAAATGCCCACCTCCTCCTCAAGTGCAGCCCGGCCCCGGGACAGAGCACGCAAGAAACGCATCGTGTACGTGAGGCCGAGCGTCGCCACTGTCCAGACGGTACTCTTGGCGGTTCGGCAGGCATAATTCAGCCCAAAGGGAACCACCTTCGCCTGGAAGGTCTTAGCTAGGCTCTCGACGTCGGGCGGATAGTAGCTTCGCTTCAAGTAGACATCGCAACGCTCAAGCAACTCACTGCCGAAGACATCGCTACGATCATGTAGGTCGATTGCGATGGACGTGGTTTTCCCGGTTTCAGGGCATGTGACGGCCATGGCTGCCAGGCCCGCCTTGCCCCAAAGCCCTCCGTCCCCCCTTGGCGGCACGCCCAGGGTCAGTGTTAGCAATTTCCGGCTATGTAACGCAGCCAGGCCTGAAATGACGTGCGATAGTTCCGCGGGGTTCTGATCGCCGGTTAGATAGAAGCGGACGCGATAGCGAGCGCAGTGGGAAGATCTTGGCAATCGTCCTCCTTATGGCCGCCTCGGGGCATCAGTGGCGCGACTAGCCGCGCGGGTTTCCCCAGATAGTCAGGTCCCCCCGCCGTTTACATAATCCAAGAGATCAACGCAAAAATCCAGATATTTGGTGTGGCCCACTACGTCCTGGTGACTTGCAAGGCGGTGGGAGCGGTCCACTTGGCCTTAGGCGACGTCGTGCCGAATGTATGCAGGCCCCCCAAAACGGCCCTCGACCTCCAGAGATCTGAAGCTGGCCGAGTTGCTCAGCCACATTCGGAGCCTCGACGGGGACCTACGGGCACGCTGGCCACCATGCTGGACACCTCCTCCAACCGTACGCTAGGGAGAGTCCAGGCAAAAGTCCAAAGGCCGAGGCCAAAGACGTCCTCACTAGCTCTGGACGGAATTGCCTTCCTCGCGGGGTCAAAAAGCACGGAATCTCGGCTCCGTCGGGCGTGCCCACAGTCTAAGCGGGCCACGGACCGAATTAGGCGATAGAACGCCCTCACCCTTGTGCGATGGAACCTTAACATCACAAAGACATAGGCCACAGCGCCCACAGGAACTTTGACCGCAAAGCGGAGATAGAGTGGGCAGGCGGAGGGAAGTACCAACTTTAGAATCCCAACGCAGGCGGGCATGGCCAGCGTCCCGCTCAGTGGTGGCCAGACCGCTCTGAAATACTTCCCAATTGACATGCCGATTTCCTGGAACACCCGCCGGCAGAGAGGCAGAGTGACAAAGGGGTAGACGATGATCCAGCAGGCGGCAATCCCCACAGTTCCCCAATGGCTAGCGATGTAGAAAGCGCTCGGAAGCACCAGAAGAATCCACGATGGAGCATAGCAGCGCAGGCTGTCGAGCTCCCGGGGAAAATATAGGCTGTGCAAATAATGGGCGGGGTCGGCAACCGCCCACCACGCCGAAGAGAGGGCGCTCTGCAAAGCTCGAATCAGTTCGAACCAGTCGTTGCTCACGAACACGAGAGTGTCCTAAACTCAGCCGAAAGGCCGCGGCGGCCCAGTTCGGTCTACGCGGACCTTCTGCGTCCGCCCGAGAAAAACGGCGGCCGCCCTGCGTGCTCGAATCCTGATGGTCTGGGAGACCGCATAGGGCAGGCCACGCGCCAGCTCGCGTAATCCAGGCCGACGCTTGAGAACCGCTTCGAACAGCGCGGGATGAACAACCGCCAGTGGGCGGTCCTTGCCTCGGTCATACTCCTGCAACAATTTTGGGTCTCCAGCCAGCCGGGTTCGGTCAACATACAGCATCATGTTTTGGCGATAGCACGAAACGATCTCTTGGTTGTTCCAGAACCTGTCGCGCAAGCAATCGACAAGTAGGTACTCTCGAGCCTCGAACAACCGTTTCCAATACGCAGGCCACTGTTCGTTAATATGGTTCGTGCCGCCCTGGCCAGGGACGGCCGCTGAGAAGAGCACGACTTTCCCATGAGTCGTCAGTGTCTCCACAAATGATTCGGAGGACGACGCCGGCAAATGTTCGGCGACCTCCAAAGAGATGACCAAGTCAAATTGGCGCCCCAGCTCGACCCTATGTGCCAGGTCAGCAGCCACAAACCGGCTCGGCGGAATCATCATTTCACTCGGGTCCACATAGTCGCCGTCTACTCCCACCACGTCCTCAACCTTGTGTTCCAAGAAAACCGCCAGCCAAGTGCCAACACCGCAGCCGAGGTCAAGCACACTGGAGGGGTGAACAAGCGAAATCACAAAGGGCACGACTTGCCGGGCGGAATTAGAGGATACGCCCTTTTGGTCCTCAAAGAAAGAATGGTTGTAGGTGAAAGTCCCCATTCCCGCCGCGCTCCTTCCGTTTATCTATCGCGGACAACGAAGCCCGTCCCGGGCGAGTTCAGCCCACTATGGAGGACTTTAGTGAGTTGTGTCAAGCTTAGCGCACGAATGGAACTGGGCTCCCCAACCTGTCTGAGGCTTCCGTAAGCAGACCTATGAGGGAATTGGAGGGAGGACATGTTCGGCTCTTGTGATGACAAGGTCCCTCGCCCCCACTTTGCGACACAAGGCAAGGGTGCTTTCTGCCTCCATTGGCCTGATGGAGCCCGCGCGGGTATCAATAACCCGAATTGTATAGCCGCAGCCCACCATGGAACGCAGTAGCTCGAGCGGGTCCGTTCCCATGTTCTCAAGGAAAGAGGGATTGAATTCCATCATGATCGCGGGACGACATTGACGGCTGATTTTCGAGGCCCCCTTGACCACGAGCCCCTCCGGGCCCTCCACATGCATCTTGATGAGGTGCACGTGTGGACTCAGGCAACCACTCTCAAATAGGCTACCCAAGCTAGTATCATGTAACATTTAACAGTTGACAACAGCCTCGCTCCGTGTTAGGCTGGGCTCATGTTTACACCAGCGACGCGCATGAACCTCAGCAAGAACGAAAAAACCGCATTGGAAACCCTGGCCC
>Ga0315279_10004673_pt1 | contig 18268 bp, 19 predicted proteins | sample YL17G06_20_MG_FD_203694 | JGI IMG/M metagenome (GOLD analysis project Ga0315279, IMG submission 203694) | Sediment microbial communities from Yellowstone Lake, YNP, Wyoming, USA - YL17G06_20 | ecosystem: Environmental > Aquatic > Freshwater > Lake > Sediment | place: USA: Wyoming | collected... | reverse complement strand
AGTCGCGGTTCATGCTGACGGCCAGAAAATCTACGGTAGGCTCGTGGCGTTTTCTGAGCCTCAGAGGCGGCCCATTCACAGGCCTGGAGTTCTGATATTGGATACCACGTCAGGACCATGCATCGTCCGCGATTGGATTATTATCACTTTTTGTGGAGGGCCCTAGAGTATGGTCAGGGCTGAGATTCAGGGCAAGGACGGCTTTCCATGCGCCTCTGATCGCGTATTTGGCAAATGTCCTCAATGCGGTTCTGGGGATGTCGTGCGGGATGGTCTTAGATATGTTGAAGGCTATGATCCGATTCAACGCTATCTATGCAAGTTTTGCGCCAATCGCTTCTCTAAGCTTCAAGTAAAGCGCAACATCAATAGCCAAGTCCTCAAACTTTCTAGTTCTGGAAAGAATGTTCATGAGATTAGGATCGCTCCTACTGGTGGCGCCATCAAAGAAACTGCGGATTGCTGCTCTTTCAATCTTGGTGAAAATGTACGATCTCATAGTCCATCATACCTATCTATTGTAGAGAAACAGTTAAATGCTTTACCTAACTATGATAGATATGCCAATGTGTGCGCCCAAAAAGGAGCGAAAAACATGGCTGCAACAGGAATGGAAAAACAATCTGTTGCGGGAGAAGGAAAGACACAGCAAGACATCAAGGGAAGCTTAACAGTCTATGCAGCAAAACAGCTTACGATGGGACTGGCTGAGGAAACCATTCAAAGAAGAATCCACAACCTAGAACAACTTAGAAAATTTGGAGCTGACCTTTTCAACCCAACAAGCGCATGGAGAGCAATTGATAACGCTACAATATTGAACCATGAGGAAAAGAAGGCTTGGACTGACGGCTCCAAAGGACTTGCAGCACAAGCCTACTTAAGCTTCTGCAAGGTCATGAAGATAGCCATCTCGGAAGACCTAAACTTTCACAAGTGGAGAGGTCAATCTAAAATTCCCTGGGTTCCATTGGAAAGCGAGGTTGACCAACTAATCGCGGGATGCCGTTTGAAAATGGCGAGCTTCTTATTGTTGCTGAAAGAGTGCGGTTGCCGTAGCGGTGAAGCCTGGAGCTTAACATGGAAAGACATAGATGCAGAACATGGAATCGTGACCATAAACAACCCTGAAAAGAACGGACTTCCAAGACAACATAAGATAAGCTCTAAGCTGGTTGCCATGCTGAACAGTCTTCCGAAGACCAACGAGAAAATCTGGAACGGCAACATTCACACATGGAGAAGCAGTTTCGTAGGACAGCGCAATAGGATAGCTAAGAAACTGCAAAACCCGAGGATAAAAGACATTCATTGGCATAGTCTAAGGCATTTCTTCGCTACGATGCTCTATCACAAAACCTTAAACTTGATAGAAGTGCAGCAAAAGCTAGGACACAGAAGCATCAGCAACACGGTGATCTATACGCATTTGGTCAAATTTGACAGCGATGAATATCTCCATGCACACGCCAAAACCCTAGCGGAGGAAGACGCTTTGCTGGATGCTGGCTATGAGTTCGTTAGATACTCTGAAAAAGACCAAGTTGCCATCTATCGTAAGAGGAAATGAGAAAAGTGAACGGTTTGTCACAGAAATTAACAGTCCATGCAGACAGTAAACGACTACATGTTGCGATTCATCAAATAACGGCGCATCTTAACACGTTTCAGCTAAATGGCTTCCAAGAGGCAGGCTGCTGCAGAGAAACCCCATCCATAACCCACCATCAGAACAAGGTCGCCTTCCGGCAGCTTCTTGCCAGAAACTATCTTCTCAAGAATGAACGGCAAGCTTGCGCCAGCTAGGTTGCCATACTCCCTCAGAATATAGAGCGATTCCTCAAGCTTGTCATGTTCTATCCCATGCTGCTCGGCTAGAGTGTTGAGTATCTTTTCGCTACCAGTGTGAACAACCCACTTCTTCACAGCCTTGATCATGCGTTCGTAGTTCGTTCCAAGCAACTCCTTCAAAGCCAAGCCAGTGTACTCTGCCCCAAGATTCGGGATCTCTTTGCCGAGAAATGAGCAGAAACCAAACCTGAACGGCTCACGTGTGCCAGTTAGCCTAGCATAGCCAGCCATGTAGTCCTTTTTCCTCAGATTCGTCACCTCAACAATCTTCTTGACGAGCAATCCTTCTGTCCCGTTTGCCACTACCGCTGCAGCCACGCCATCGCCGAAAAGAAAGAACTGCATGGCAGCAATCCATTTTCTCAATTCAAACAGCCTCTTCGCTTCCTCCTTTATCTTATTGATCTGACCAATCTCCATGACCTTTCTAATTCCTTGTACTTGGCTTTGAAACCAGTATGAACTCACTCCAGAAACGCATATCAACGCAAAGTCGCTAGAATGAGCTGCAAGGTAGTTTTCTGCAAGTTGCAGGGCTTTTGGAAAGGCTGTGCTGGCAAATCCCTGAACATTGACGTGGTTGACGTAAGGGCTGAAACCGAGTTTCGGAACTAGTAGTTGGCTGAGCCCGGGGCTTAGAAAAGGATTTACGTCATACGCCGCGATGAAATAGCCTATGTCCTTGATGGACAGCCTGGCTTTTTTGATGGCTTTGTTGCAGGCTTCTGTACATAGGTTAACGAGTTCATCTTCGCTCAAGATGGATTCAGTCCTTAATCCTGAATGGGGCAGGTCTATGAGGTAGCGTTTTGAAACTCCAAGGTTCAGCACGTTTTGCTTGACGCCTTCAGGAAGGGGACATGGAAAGGTGTCCATCAGCTTTTCCGTTGAATATTCGTTTTTGGGCAGGGCTGTTGACAGTTGAAGTATTTGCATGGCAGTAAAGGTGATGGAAGGGATTATAAAAGATTCTTCAAGCTCGCTTAGGCTGCTTGCTCGTCATGAAAGAGTTTATAAAAAAGAGTGTAGGAACATGTAGAAAAACAATGGCGGGATCAGTATGGGATGGTGGGAAGAGACTTCGGACTCGATACAAAGCGTCTTGGGCGTTAGTCTGTCTCAACTGCTTTCTTTGTTTGTTATCGCAGCCGTAGCCATTGCTCTCGAAAGAGTGATTACAAGATACCTGAGCAGGGTGGCAAAACGAGCACGTCTAGCACCGAACGTTGCAAACAGTTCAGTTTTGACTTTTCGCCTTCTGATCCTGCTTGGAGCTGTAGCTGCTGCAATCAGGGTTGGCGGACTGCCTACAGAGTGGTTTGTTGCCTTCTCGGCCCTTGGAGGAGCTGCAGTAGGTTTCGCTTCAACGAAGACTATTGGAAATTTTATAGCTGGACTTTACTTGCTTGCGGCAAGACCTTTCAGAGTTGGCGATTACGTGCGTATAGGAGCTATCGAGGGGATCGTGCAAGAGATGACGATCAACTACACGAAAATCCTGACCATAGGAAACAACATCGTATCGATCAGCAACCTCCAAATCATGGACAGAGACATAACAAACTACCTGTACGAAAGCAATGAGCGCGATGGTCTCATTTGCTACACGTTCGAGATCGGCTTTGATCACAGCATTACAACGGACAAGATCGCCAAAATTTTCAATGAGGTATTTGAGCAATACGATGGAAAGGTTCCGCAAAAACCAAGTCACATGCTGGTCAGATCTGCAGGATTCGATAGAGTGTACATGGTCTTCCTCTATGTGAAGCGCCCTGAAGATATATTCGCACTGAGGCCGCAAATCGCTGAGGAAGTATTCAAACGTTGGGACAAAGAGAGAACAAAAACCAATAAATGAGCCACTCGGACTCAGCAGTCAAATTTCTGTCAACATTCTAACAATTCCTCTTGGACATGGCAATGGTGGACCAGTTTCCGTAAATATCTTATAGTTGGTGAAATTGAGTAACTACATCTTTCAAAAATGAGGTGGAAAATTGGGAAAGAAAGTCGGAATAGTTGCTGGAAGCATTTCAAGATTCGACAACCCAAGACACACGCTGCAAGAAGAGATGTGCGCGGAAGCAGTCAAAATGATACTTGATGATGTTCCAGATCTTGAGCTTGGAGATTTCATAAGGAAAGGCTATGCATGTTGCTATTCATATTTCAGCGACATCCTAGAACAACAACAGTGTATGCATTGGATCATAAACGACTACTTAGGCTTAAGCGGTGTTCCCTCTTACCGCGTTGAGTCAGGAGGCGCAACCCCAATCGATGCAGTAGTGAACGCAGCCCTATGGGTACGCTCAGGCATGTTCCCAGCGGTTCTCGTCGTCGGATGGGAAAAAATGAACGAACTGCCAATACAGAAGGTCAACGAAGCCATAGCTATAGCAGGTGACACGGACTGGGACTTCGTTTCAGGATTCACGTACAACGCGTTCTACGCGACGATGGAAGCCCGCAGAATGCACGTATATGGAGATACGGAAGAAGACCTAGCCGAAGTTGCGGTTCTGAATCACAACAACTCGCTTGACAATCCATACGCTCAATGGCCAGCCCAACACGGATTCAGCAAAATCACAGTCGAAGATGTTTACAAGTCCCGATTAATCTCTTGGCCGTATAGGCTATACGAATGTGCCATGACAAGCGAAGGAGCCTCAGCCCTGCTTCTAGCAAATGAAGAACTCACAAAGAAACTCACTGACAATCCTATATGGATAAGCGGCGTAGGATTCGGATCAGACACGATGAGAGCTGGAGACAGACCGGACAACCCAGCATGGAAAGGCCTCTACCCAGAAGACGAAGCGATATGGCCTAAGCACGTTCCAAAACCAATGTCGCCATACCCAGACCTCCTAAACTTCGGCGCATTGCGAGTATCTGCGAGAATGGCTTACAAGGACGCTGGAATCAAAAACCCAAGGAAAGAAATCAGCTTCGTCGAAATCTTCGACCCATACGCAGGCGTCGTCCTTGCAGGACTTGAGGATTTTGACTTCTGCAAGAGAGGTGAGGGCAAAAACATGGTCAGGGAAGGCATCATCAAGCCACACGGAGAGCTCCCATGCCAACTTAGCGGAGCGCTGACAGCTCAAGGACACGCGGTCGGCTCAACATCAATCGCACAAGTAGTCGACAGCTACTGGCAACTAGGCAACCAGATTGGCAAGAAATGGGGCGCACCCAGCAGGCAATTGAGCAAACCTACGAAAGCATTCATACACGGACACGGCGGCACAGGATGCCAAGCCGGAGCAGTAGTGTTGGAGGTGTAATGAAGATGAAGCAGCCAGGACCAGAGAAGATGCTGAAAGAAAAGAAGATCGATGAGAAATGGTGGGAAGACTGGGAACGAAAAGGTGGGTGGACACCAGAAGGCTGGAAGATAGTCGAGATGAACGACGGTCCAACGCTGAACGAGTTGAAACCCGAGAAATTCATGGTTGTGCATAGACCGCACGGCAGCCTATTCCATCACAGCTACGGCAAAGTTTCACAGTTCTTCATGGGACTGCTGGAAGGAAAGCTGTATGGCACTAAGTGTCCAAAGTGCGGACTTGTCTACTGCCCGCCACGCGCGCACTGCTTCAACCCCAAATGCAGGCTCGCAGAAACAAAGTGGATCGAGCTTTCGAAGAAAGGAGAAGTCCACTCCTACACGATTATGGTGATAGCATGGCCTTCAATGGCACACTTGCAGCCGCTGGTCGGTGCAATGGTTAGAATTGAGGGTACAAACACCTGCCTGCCTATGACCATGAGAGACATTGACCCTGAAAAGGTGAACATAGGCCTTAAAGTCAACATAAACATAAGCAAGCAACCCAAAGGCGATCTGCTAGACGTTTATGCTACGCCTGCAGAAGAACCTAAGCCCCCGAAACGGACGCCGGAAGAGCTGAAACGTTTCAGAGAAGACATGGAAAAAACCAGAGCATGGGTCAAGAAAAGATTCGGCACAGCAAAATAGACTCAAAAGGCTTGACCCAAACCTCAACCCTTTTTTGAAAAGGTCCCATTCACATTTCATCCGTCAGAAAGTCCGTAACTAGCCGAAGAAATTTAAATACTCCTTCAAACTAGTTTTCGTCCACAAGTCACTTGATAAAGGAGAATTTCAACGTGAAAGGTGAACCTCTTGTTTCCATAATTTCTGCAGGTTTGTCAAAATTCGGGAAACTCGATGGTCTGTACGCAAGGGAGATTTTTGCGCAAGCAGCTAAAGAGACCTTCGATCGCTGTCCTAACCTAGACCCAAAGAAGGATATTCAAGCTCTATTCGTTGGGCACATGGGAGAATCCTACGAGCATCAGGGACACACGGGCTCGACGATGGCGGATTGGACGGGACTGCTTCCTGTGCCAGCTACGAGGGTTGAGGCAGCTTGCGCCTCTTCGGGGGCAGCTCTCAGAGTGGCTATTCAAGCTGTACGTTCAGGCATGGCAGACGTCGTCATGGTCGGCGGGGTCGAGAAGATGACGCACAGAACCACGGCCGAAGTCACTGAGTATCTTGCAATGGCCTCAGACTACCCGTTTGAACAATGGAACGGCATAACCTTTCCAGGCTTATATGCGCTAATGGCAACTGCTCACATGCACGAATACGGCACGACAGAACGCCAGCTTGCAAGCGTAGCGGTCAAGAACCATTACCATGGAAGCATGAACCCAAAGGCACAGATACAGAAGGAGATAACGCTTGAAGCCGCAATGAGTTCAAGAGTCATTGCTTGGCCACTAAAACTGTACGATTGCTCACTCATCACGGACGGAGCAAGCTGCTTAGTCTTGACAAAACCTGAACTTACCAAGAAGTTCACAGACATGCCTGTTCACATAATCGGAAGCGGACAAGCAAGCGACACGATTGGCTTGTATGAAAGAGAAAGCTTCACATCACTTGCATCCGCAAAAGTCGCCGCCAAGAAAGCGTATGAGATGGCAGAAGTCAGACCAGAGAACGTTGATTGCGCAGAAGTGCACGATTGCTTCACAATAGCCGAGATTATTGCATACGAGGATTTGGGCTTCTGCAAGCCAGGCGAAGGTGGCAAGATCGTTGAAAGCGGCGAAACAAGGCTTGGAGGAAGAATCCCAGTAAACACGAGCGGCGGATTGAAAGCTAAAGGACACCCAGTTGGCGCAACAGGAACGGGACAAGCCTACGAAATGTACTTGCAGCTAACTGGACAAGCAGACAGAAGACAAGTAAAAGACGCGAAAGTTGGCTTGACCCACAACGTGGGCGGCTCGGGTGCAACAGCCACCGTTCACATTTACAGGAGGGATTAAGCATGACTGAGCAACCTCCATTCACGATAGAGCAGTTCAACAAGAACGTACTTCAAGGAAGGCTCATGGGCGGAAAATGCAGGAAATGCGGAAAAGTCCATCTGCCGCCGAGACCACTATGTGACAGTTGCTACTCAAAGGACTTAGAATGGATAGAGATCTCGCCAAAGGGAAAGCTGCTAACGTATACGGTTATTCATGTTGCACCAGCGCAGTTCCAAGAGATGGCTCCTTATGCCGTGGGTGTAGTGCAGTTCGAAAACGGTTCAAGACTTCCAGGCATGATCCGAGGCGTTCCAATGGAACAGATAAAGATAGGAATGTTGTTGACGATGGATTTTGGAACCTGCACTGAGACGCAACAGTGGCCCCAATGGCCAAGGTACTACTTCAAGCCAGATTAGAAGACAAGTTCTTTTGACTGTGCTATCGTCTCAGATTAGGCAGAAGATATAATCATATAAACGAGGAGCACCCTTGATTCAAGTGGGGAGTAGGCTGACCATGGAGTTTGTTGCGAGACCTCTCTTAGTTGTTTTGATGATCCTATACATCTTGATTTCACCCTTGAGCTCCTTATGGCGACAGCGAAAACCGAAGTGAGAGATTCCGGCCCAGTGAAGCCTAGCGCTGAAGCTGCAAAGCCAGATATGCAGATGTCGAAAAACGCCTATCAATATGGAATTCCCGATAGGATCTCCGACCTGAAGGAATTCAACTCTACTCATGAAGGTCCAGTAGGGCTCGAAACATCTGAAGAAGAGCAAAGCTTAGGAAACCTGAAGAAGAAACCTAAACTCGGTTCAATTGTTCAATCAGCGTTGGCGCTTCCGCAATCGAAGAAACTACATAGTTTGCACCTGAATCAATCAGCTTGTCCATAGATGAGATTCCACTCAGCAATCCAACAGCAATCGCATTTAGTTCCCTTGCACACTTTATGTCGCCCACACCGTCGCCTATGACGATAGTCTCTTCCGGTTTCGCTTCCAAAGCCTTCATAACCGCTTCTAGATGCTCGCTGTTGGGCTTGACGTACTTTACCTTGTTCCTTGGAACTAGCACGTCGAAGTAGCTAGCTATCTTGAACCGTTTTAGAATGTAGTCGGTAGCCCTTTCACTGTTGATAGTGCATAAACCGATTTTCAAGCCCATCTTCTTAATGGCTTTCAGCGTTTCTGTGACTCCTGAAAGCAAGCTTGTGTTTTTCGCGGCTTCCAGCTCATACTTTTCAGCAATGGCCAAAGCTTTTGCTTGAACTGTCTCTATTGCCTTTTCTGATTTGCCGTTGTTTTTCATGAAGATTTCTGCCTTTTTCAGCATCTCAAAGATGCTTTCGGTCGTCGATAGAACCGACGCAGGCAACCCTACGCTAATCAGCAGACTTCTGACCTCGGCTCTGATGGTCATGTAGTCGACGTTGAAGCTTGTGATCGTTCCGTCAAGATCGAAGACGACAGCGGTTATGGTCATTAGGTACTCACTTTCACTCTTATGTTTGGAAGGCGTTTATTCGAGCCCTGAAAGAGATATACTTTGCGGTAAGGTTAAACTGAACAATTGACCTTCTATACGATATGAGACAGTGATTTAGCATGAGCCTTGAAGAATACACAAGAGAGAAGCTCTGGCCCATACTGGCCGAAACTGTCCATGCCATGGTCATGTACCCAAGTCACAAAGCCTACACGAGAGAAACTATTCTCCAAGAGAAGCCAGAAACAACTCCCTCAGAACTGGCCTCAAGACTCAATATACCCCTGGGCGAGGCTATCGTAATTCTATATGAATTGGCAGAAGAAAGAAGAACAAAATCTTGAAATGGCTCTTTCATGCCCGTCGCTGTAATGCCTTGTTAAGCCGCAGGTCTTGTTTGTATTTTGCCTTGCATGGGTGTCCTTCCGCTCTGAAAATTTGAAGTTGCCCGAGACTTGCGGTTACTGACCAGATTGTGCCAAGCATGATCTTGTTTTGGTGAGAGCACACGTACCCGCTGTGGTTTGCCAATATCTTCTGAGCATGCTTTGCGTCGACTCCGCGGCTCCGTTCTTTGAGCATGGCAGATATGGTCGAGTACCTAGCTAATGAATCCCAATTGCATCTAGATCGCTCTTTTAGGTCTTCCATTTCCTGCATTTCAGGATGAACGAAATGGTTTGTGCAAACTATGAAGTCGTTGCCTTCTTCTGGGCGGCGTACTCTTGTCTTGTCAGGAGAATATTCAACAACCGCCATGTTGCCTTCCTTATCGGCTAGAAGATAGCTGTCTGTTGCGGAAATGTGAGCATTTGAGATGAGTCTAATTCCTTCTTCGACAGTGGCGCATTTGTCGAGAACGCATCTTAGGGCAAGGCAGAAGCTAATGCCGGGTTTGATGGCTTTTTCTGCGATCCCAGTCATCGCTACAGCCAATCCTTTCTCGTTTATGCCATCCTCTCTTCCAATGAAAACGTCCGTATGCCCTAAGCTCCAATATCCATCATTAGGACAAGTCAGATAGCTCTCAGTGAATTTCTTGAAACTGTAAAAGAAGTCATAGTTGCGCCCGAAAACAACATCATCGCCATTGAATGCGGCAAACGTACTGCACATGGGTTGGACCTTGAAAGCGCCAATGCTGTGCATGAAAGCTGACACGTTTTCGTAGGAAGCGTGACAAGCATCTGCAAATCCTTTGATCTCCTCCAGTATCTCTGGAAAAACCCGCTTGATCTCTCCTTCGCTTTTTCTTCCGAAGCCGAGTTTCTCATTCGGTTGCTCTTCGACTCTGAAGCCGTGCTTGTGGATGATGGTTCCGTAGCGGTAACCCATATCATAATATGTGCCTTTTACAATAGGATGAAACATCAATGTTCACGCCCTTTACTTCTCCTTCCCTTCGAGAGTTTTTAGCGCTGAAGAGAATTTTCCCTTCGTGTCCTCGAAGGATTCCCCTACGATCTCAATCTTGTCCAAGTCTCCTTCACCCAAGCCTCTCTTGATGGCCTCTTGTATCACGGGCATCTTCTCAGGCTTTAAGCCTGCTAAAACTGCGCCGACGGCTTCGACTGCAACGGCATCTCTGCCGACCAGCAAGGTGTTCATCTTTGTCCTGTACTGGTTGCTTTCCTGTCCAGCACGTGGCGAAGCTCCCGCGCCACGGCAAAGGTATGTACCATCTAGCACGGCGAGGTCTATCCCACTTATAGCTTCATAAGCATCCAGAAGTACAGTATCCAGTTTCTTGTGGAACCTTGCCTTTTTCGTATCAGGAACTAGGCCGAACAGGTTCTTCAGAATGCTGCCTCTTTCGTATCCGCGTAGGATATGAGTGCTCACAAAGACGTTTGGTTTGAAGAGTATGTGTGAGAAGTTCATTTCTTCATCGGCAATCTTCACTTTTCTGGTTTCTTTGTCATCCGACAGGTTGAAAGGTGCAACTCGCTCGTTAAACAGTGTTTTCCAGATTTGAAGCCTTTCTGAACCTTTACCTCTGTAATTATCAGATTCAGCCAGATAGATCTTTGGAGCCTTGTTGAAACCGTTAACGATTGAGCTAGTTACTTCTATTGTGGTATGGTTCTCTGTCTTGTGGTCGAAGATGCCCACCTTAATGACTACTGGTCGTTTGGCTGTGTTCAAGTCATCTATACCGCCAACAAGTCCCAATGCTCGGCTGAGAGATTCCTGAACATTGCTGTTAGACTCGACAATGGCAACCTTTGAAGCCATAAATGCATCACATCTCCCCTTCTTGTGGGGTCAGGCTAAGATAACCGTTTCCGAAGCCTATGGCAAGTAAATTCTCTGTGCAGCAATTTTATTTGCCAAAGAGCACATTTATTTGCCCAACAGCAACACAGTGAAGTGCGAGGAAAGAATCCAAAAATGAGCGACTTCGAGAAGATGGAAAGAGCTTTGAAGGCGTTGGCCGATAAGTCTCGACTCGAGATACTGGAATGCATACAGAATGGAGTTTCCAATCCGGGGGAAATGGCGAAAAAGCTGAATCGTCACAGATCAACAATCGAGAAGCATCTCCGAGTGCTTCTGAAAGCTGGCATTGTCGAGAAAGTTCCATCACTCACTAGGGTGGTCAGCTTGCTATCCGCTATGAGGTACGAGCCAATGCAAAGGAGCTTCTGGCAACGATTGTGGAGGCTTGCCGGAAGCTACAGATTAGATGATTTGGACGCTTGATGCCTTGAAAGCTATGTAGACTTCCTTGTTCAGGTTTAAGCTCATTTCATTGAAGGAACGCTTGGTTATCTGCACGACAAAGTCTCTCCCAACATCAACCTTAAGCCTTACAATCGCGCCTAAATCAGAGATCTCGACAATCTTGCCCTTTAGAACGTTTCTTGCGCTGGAAGCAAATCGCTCTTCAAACAAGATTATGTCTTTTGGGCTGATGAAAAGAGAGACACCTCCCCGTTCTTGAGTGGTGGTTTCCAATCGGACATTGTTCCCGATGTCCACTACTGTTGTTCCATCTTCTGTAGTTCTTGCCTCGCCATTGAACACGTTATCTACAACTGCGAAACTCGCCAAAGTTTTCGAGAGACTTCCGAAGATTTCTGCTGGCGTTCCAACTCCGGCTATTTTCCCGTCCTTTATTAGCGCGATACGACGGGGAAGATTCTTAGCTTGAAACATATTGTGCGTGGCCATCACTATAGTGGTCTTACGTTCTCGGTTGACCGTGGATACGATTTCCTCTATGATTGAAGCGTTTCTCGGGTCCAGATTGGCTGTCGGTTCATCCAAGAGCAGAAGTCTTGTGTTCAAAACTAACGCTCTTGACAAGGCGACTCTCTGCTGCTCTCCTCCTGAAAGTTTCTTAGCCTGCCTTTTCTCAAAGCCCTCTAGCTTGACCAACCTCAATGCTCTGTTGACTTCCTCTTCGATTTTGGTCTTCGGTGTTTTCCGCACTTTCAAGCCGTAGGCAAGATTGTTGTAGACCGTTGTGTTGAACAGTGTGGTTTTCTGGAAAACCATTGTGGTTTCCAAGCGTGTGAGAGAAGCGTTTTGTTCCGTTACCCTTTTGTTGTCGAAGTATACTTCTCCTTTGGATGGTTTTTCGATTAGAGCCAATATCTTTAGCAAGGTCGTTTTTCCAGAACCATTAGCTCCGAGTAACCCGAGGATCTCGCCTTGGTGGATTTCAATGTTTATGTTGCCGAGCGCGGTTATCTCGTCGAAGCTTTTCGTTACGTTTCTCAGTTCAACACCAAGAGTCATTTTCTTCTCCTCTTGTATGCTTCAATAAGGAGAGTTGCGAGAGTGATCCCAAAAACCACTGCCAGAAGGATTATCGTCCAAGCGATGCTCAATTCGAGGTTACCTCTGGCTGTTTCAAGAGCGATTCCAGTGGTCAAGACCTCTGTCAAGCCTGCTATGTTTCCTCCAACGAGCTGGGCCACGCCTAACTCGGCGACTGCGCGATTAAAGCTTGCAATGCCAGCGAGGAAAACGCCACCCGATGCTTCTCTCAAAACCGCTATTGATGATTCCGCTTCTGAGGCGCCTAAGGTCTTGGCAAGATTTTTTATTTCCTGGTCAACGTCCTCTATGGCTCTTGTTGTGAGGATAACGATTAGGGGAGTTATGAGAATTGCTTCGCCGAGGATTATGGCTGTAGGAGTATACAGTAGGTGCAAAAATCCAAGCGGACCGGCTTTTGAGAAGATCAGAAACAGAATTAGGCCCAAGCCGACTGTGGGCAGGCCTATCATAGCGGTGAAGAAGCCTTTTATGAAGAGTTTTCCGCGGTAGTTTCTTGTTCCTAAGAACAGCGCGATTGGAATACTCCACAGAGCCGCGATCAAAATGGCTGTGCCTGAGACAAGAAGTGAGCGGAAGGTTACTTCGTAAACTCTCGGGTCTCCTGAGAAAATCAGTTCGAAGGCTTTTGTGATGCCATCTAGGATGTTTGTCAAATCAGTTTCCCATTAGTCGTATAGTCCTGTACCTGCAGTTCTGTATTGTGGTGGGCATTCTGTACCGTTGAAGAAGGCATAGTTCTTCATCCATTGAACGTATGGCTGAGGCGAATCCTGTTTCAGAGGTTGGACTGCAGCATAGAAGAGGCTTTGGTTGTATTTGGCCTTGCCATAGTTCTCGATTAGCTGTTGGCCTTCATCTGAGATCAGGAATTTCATGAAGGTTATTGCATCTGCGAAGTTTGCTGTTGGATGTAGTGTCTGGTTTACGGCCATTGCACTATAGACATTGAGCAGTAGGTATTCTTCAGTTATGAAAGCGGTCAGAGTTATCCGGTTGTCGGTTTTGTAAGCCAAGTATGTTCCCTTGTCTGAGAGAGTGTACGCTGAGAATTCCTCGGCTTTTAGCAGCGTTTCACTCATTCCTTGGCTGGCGTTTATAAACCATGTTTGTTCTGCGGACAGCGTACTGTAATTGTAGCCTGCTTTTTGCCAGAGGCTCGCTTCTTTCGTGTTTGTTCCTGAATTGTCGCCTCTGGAAATCCATGCTGTGATGCTCTGGTTCCTTCCGTATTGAACGATCTTCTTCAGTGCTTCGGTGACGTTTAGTCCTTGTATTCCTGCTGGGTCCGACTGTGGACCTACTATGGTGAAGAAGTTGTAGGCTACTATTTTTCTGTCTACGCAATAGCCTTGTGTTAGAGTTGTGTTTTCCAACGTTGGTGAATGTACTAGTGTGAGGTCTACGTCGCCGTTCTGGGCGTGTTGGATTGCGATGCCTGTGCCAACTGATATGAAGTTCACGTCTACCAGGTATTTTGCTTCGTATGCCTTTTCTATCTCGTTCAATAGGCCTGTTTCGTAAAGGCTGGTGGTTGTGGAGATTACGAGTCTTCTTCTGGCAAAATACCGAAAGTAGATGAGTGTTCCAGCTATTATTGTCGATACTATTATGGCTGCTGCGATAAGCATTTTCTGCCAGGTGTGCAAGTGTGTCACCGTTATGTTTTCTCATTCATATCGACTATATTTATAAACATATCGCACAAGATAACAGAACAGAATGCTCACCGACGAGAAACGTAAGCCCTCATTCAAAATGTGGCTGGAACACAAAGGAAAACCCATCTTAGGCAAGGGCGGAGCCGAAATTTTGGAGCAGATAGACAAGGAGCAATCCATATCGAGGACTGCTGAGAAGCTTGGCATGTCTTACCGTTATGCGTGGAGCTATCTGCAACAGATTGAGAAGAGCCTTGGCGAGCCAATCATGGAAACTTTCAGAGGTGGGAAAGCGGGTGGGGGCGGAGCGCGCTTGACTGAGCTTGGCAGAAGCTTGTTGCGTGATTATAGGCGGGTTGAGGGCTACTTGGGTGAGGCTTTGGCTGACGTGGAGTATTGGAAGGCTGTTGGTTTGAAGATTAGTGCGAGAAATCGTTTGAAGGGAAAGGTTGTGAGTGTGGAGAAGGAAGCTGTCACGGCCAAAGTGAAAGTGGAAATAGATGTGCCAACTGTCGTGACGGCATTGATTTCGCGGGAAGCTGTTGAGGATTTGAAAATAAGAGTTGGTGACAAGGTTGAGGCCGTTGTAAAGGCTACGGAAGTCATGATAGCAAAAAATGATCTATTAGAGTCTCAAAAATAAGAGTCCGTTGTGGAGGGGTTTTTTGGCTCTATTCTTGTTCCGTTTCTTCGCCCGAGTCTTCTTCTTCGTCCCAATTTTCAGCTTCTTCTCTCACGGCTTTTCACCACCTGTCCGGTTTCTTTGAAAGCTCCACTGGGCTTGTTTGTATTAGGTTTTATGAAAAGGGAATAATTATGGAGAATACAGAATTCTTTGACTACTCTATGACATAGCGGAATGCTATGTGTTCGCCTGCGGTAGGGCTTTTGCGGATTATGCGGAGTACGTCGCCTGGCTTTGCGCCTATGGCTTTTGCGGCTGGGTCTGAAGAGCTGATTTGTGGCAGTTGGTATGGATGAACACGATACTGTGCTAGTAGCTTTTCTTTTTCGTCGTCTTCTAGGATTTCGTGTTTTGGGACGAGTTTGTGTTCGAAGAGGTTGAAGGCTGGGAATGTTTTGGGGAGGAGTTCGACTTTTCTTTTTTTGGCGCCTTGCTTGACTGCATGCGTGTAGCGTCCGTCTGTGACCATTATTCCTCTTTCTATTTCTACGTCTTTCATGGCTTTTTGTAGGCGGTTGATTGCGGCTATACCGACTGTGGTTTCGCCTGGCACGACCCAGACGAGGGCTTTCTCTTTTTCTTTCGGCATGTTAACAATGTAGCTTATTGCATCGTCATGCGTTTGTTTCTTGATTAGCTTGTATCCTCTGAGTTTGATTAGAACTTCGGCTTTGCGTTCTTCTAGAGTTATGGTTTTTTTACTCAAGCTAGTGAACCTCAGCTTTGGAGAACAGTCGGAACCTAAACGAAGTATTCGCCCTTAAGCTTTGCGCTTCAAGCCAAGATTTAAAAAGCAAATAGACAATATCTAGTTGTTTCTGGAAGCATAGGAAGGGTTAAGATGTCTTCGGATTTTGGAACGATAGTCTTGAGAGAAGCTGAGAAGGGGAAAGCGTCTTACGCGGACGTAAGGATTAGTGAGATTCTGAACGAGAACTTGACTGTAAAAAATGGCGAACCTGAAACTGTTGCGCTTTCGCAGGAGAAGGGGTTCGGAGTTCGCGTTATCGTTAATGGCGCGTGGGGTTTCGCGGGTTCGGTTGACATAAACAAGGAAGAAATCAAAAAGACAGCCAAAAAGGCGATAAGCATTGCGAAGGCAAGCGCATCACTAAAGAAAAAGAATGTTGCATTGACCCGAGAAAAAGCTGGCAAGGGCAAGTATTCCACGAGCTTCAGGAAAGATCCGTTTAAGGTTTCTTTGGACGAGAAATTGGATGTGCTCATTCAAGCTGGCCAGATTCTCAAGGATCAGTCTCCACTGATCAAGGCTTCGTATGCCAATTATCGTGGATTTATGGAGAACAAGCTTTTCATGAGCAGTGAGGGGGGCGGAAATCAATCAAAAGATAACTTGGTGCGGAGGCGGTTTGTCAGCCATCGCTGTTAAGGATGGGGAAATGCAGGCTCGATCTTACCCGTCTCCATTTAGAGGAGATTTTGCGACAAACGGTTACGAATTCTTTGAAAGTTTAAAGTTGGTTGACCATGCGAAGCGGTTGGGACAAGAGCTTCTGAAGTTGTTCGAAGCGCAGAAGTGCCCTTCGGGAGAGACGGATTTGATACTTTATGGTGATCAGCTTGCCCTGCAGATTCATGAAAGCTGTGGTCATCCAACTGAGCTTGATCGCGCATTGGGCACGGAGGCGGATTATGCGGGAACAAGTTTTCTCACGCCTGAGAAGCTGGGGAAGTTCAAGTATGGATCAGAGAAGGTCAGCATTGTGGCTGACGCTACCGTTCCGAGAGGGCTTGGAACTTTTGGTTATGACGATGAAGGAACGTGTGCAAAGAAGGTGCATTTGATCAAGGAAGGGATATTTGCTAATTATCAGAGTTCGCGTGAAACTGCAGCCGAGTTAAAGCGGAAGGAGAGCAGTGGCGGCATGCGGGCTGACTCGCCTTTGGCTTTGCCGATTATTCGGATGACGAATATCAATTTGCTCCCTGGCGATTGGAAGGCTGACGAGATTGTCGAAGACACGAAAGAAGGGATTCTGATAACGACCAACCGCTCTTGGAGCATTGACGACAGACGCATAAACTTCCAGTTCGGCACAGAGATCGGCTGGAAGATCAAGAATGGTAGCAAGGAGGGCATGATAAAGAATCCAACTTACATGGGAGTGACTCCGCAGTTCTGGGGTTCATGTGACGCTGTGAGCAAGGATGACCGGAAGATGTGGGGTACGCCTAACTGCGGCAAAGGCGTGCCGGGACAGGTGATGTATGTTGGGCATGGTTGTGGGACGGCAAGGTTTCGCAAGGTGCGTGTGGGGTTGATAAAATAGGAGGTTGATGGTTATGGACACTGAAAGGTTGAAGGATATAGCCGAGAAAACTGTTGCGTATGCTGTTAAGCAGAAGGTTGACCAAGCGCAGGCTTCAGCCTTCTTGAGTGACACAGCTTTGACAAGGTTTGCGAATTCGCAGATCCACCAGAATGTGGCTGAGAAGTCAGGTGGAGTAGCAATCAACGTTATTCTGAAGAAGAAGATCAGCACAATTCGCATTGGCACGCTTGAACAGAAGGAAATCGAGAGAGCCGTAGGTCAAGCGATCAAGATTGCCAAGGCTTCTTCGCCGACGAAGGAATTCAAAAGCCTGCCAGAACCAGAAAAGTGGAAACCGATAGCGGGAGCTTTTGACAGGAAAACCGCAGATTGTGATCCTAGGTTCAGAGCGGAAAAAGTCAAGGAAGCCATTGAGACTGCTCATGCGAAATCGCCGAAAGTGAAGGCTGTTGCAGGCTACTATTCAAGTGGATCTGTGGGTTTTGCTGTTGCGAATTCTTTGGGTGTTTCGGCTTGGGCTGATTTGTCAACAGCTTCGATGAAGACTACGGTGATTTCAAGGTCTGGGGATTCTGAGGGTTCTGCGGCTGCAGAGAAACATTCAAGAAGGATTAAGGATATTAGCCCAAGCGTTTTGGCTAAGGATGCTGCTGACAAGTCTGTTAGGAGCTTGAATCCGGTGAAGGTTGAGCCTGGTGAGTTTGAGGTTGTTTTGTCGCCTTTGGCGGTTTCGACGTTGATGATGTATGTTGGGTTTGTTGGGTTTTCGGCTGACGCGTATCAGGATGGCGAGTCTTTTGTTAAGTATCATTTGAACAAGCAGGTTTTTGACAGTAAGTTGAATGTTGTTGATGATGCGCGAGATCCTAGCACGTTTTACAGCTTGCCTGTTGATGGTGAAGGTGTCCCGAAGAAGACTATGAAACTGATTAGCAAAGGTGTTGTTTCTGAGAAGAGCATTTGCCATAACTCTTTCACTGCTGGTAAGGAGGGGAAGAAGAGTACGGGTCATGCGCGTACGGAGTTTGGCAGTTATTATGGTGATGAGCCTGAACCGATGAACATGATTGTCAAAGCGGGGGACTCGACATTAGATGAAGCGATTGCCGAGACGAAGCATGGAGTGTTTGTGAATACGGTTCATTACGTGAATCCTGCTGAGCCGACGAAGGTTGTTTTGACTGGGTTGACGAGGGACG
>Ga0315279_10004672_pt1 | contig 18275 bp, 11 predicted proteins | sample YL17G06_20_MG_FD_203694 | JGI IMG/M metagenome (GOLD analysis project Ga0315279, IMG submission 203694) | Sediment microbial communities from Yellowstone Lake, YNP, Wyoming, USA - YL17G06_20 | ecosystem: Environmental > Aquatic > Freshwater > Lake > Sediment | place: USA: Wyoming | collected... | reverse complement strand
GGACCGTCGTATTTCGTCCTGAAGCGCCAGGACAACATTGGGGGCATCGACCACACTAAGAGGTCTCATGCCCTTATGAAACCACATTCGAGCGTCATGCGCAATTACTTATGACGCTATGTTTAGAGGTTCGGCCGCGCCACGGCTACGACGTCAGCAAACTGATCGAACAGCGTTCCCGAGGGACGCTCCGCTTCCACGCGGCCTCGCTATATCCGTTGCTCTATCGGTTGGAAAAGCGCGGTTGGGTTCAAGGCCGATGGGTGGAGAAGAGCGGGCAGCGGCGGCGGCGCTATTACCGCCTGACGCCGCAGGGGCGAAAAGTTTTGGCTTCGCAGCGTCATGGCTGGCAAGTGTTTGTCGAGGCCATCAACCGCATCACGGAGGTTGAACATGCCTGATTGGAAAGAAGAGATTACCAGGCGGCTTGCATCCTTGAAGCTGGCGCCCGCGCGTGAGGCAGAGATTGTCGAGGAAGTGGCACAACATCTAGAGGATCGTCACCAAGAGTTGGTCGCCGGTGGGGCGACAGAAGATGAAGCCCGTCGCGTGGCGGTCGAAGAGCTGCGCGACGAGAACCTGCTGGCACGGGGCCTGCGGCAGGTGGAGCAAGAGGTGAAGCAGGAGCCTCTTGTGCTAGGCGGAGGAAGGAGAAACAACCTTCTGGCGAGCATCTGGCAGGACATTCGCTACGGCCTGCGCACGCTGCGCAAAAATCCAGGGTTCACCGCCGTGGCCGTGATTACCCTTGCACTGGGTATCGGGGCCGTGACCGCAATGTTCAGCGCACTCTGGGGAGTAGCGCTCCGACCGCTTCCCTTCGACCAACCTGACCGTTTGGTTTGGGTCGAAGCGACGACGAAGAGGGGTGACCGCAACTCGCTTTCGGCTTTGGACTACTTCGACTACCGTGACCAGTCCAACGTTTTCGAGTCGATCGCCGCACGCAGCGTCTGGGAACCCGGAAGGGTTATCTTGGGCAAGACCGAGCCAGAACGCGTTACAACGGCCAAGGTCTCAGGAAACTTTTTCCATACTCTCGGAATCCAGCCACTCTGCGGCCGGTCTTTCCTGGCAGCAGAGGAAGTCAGCGGTGGGCCAAACGTAGTCATGTTGAGCTATGGTTACTGGCAACGGAGATTGGGAGGCAAGCCGGACGCTATTGGCACGGATATGACCATCGATAACGCCCTCTACACAATCGTCGGCGTGATGCCCGACGGGTTCGATTACCCCAGCGGGGTCAGTCTGTGGTTTCCTATGCAGCGAGGTGGGGACGAGGAAAGCGGCCGAGGCAACAACAACTTCTTCATGATTGGCCGGCTAGCTGACGGCATCAGCTTGAAGCGAGCCCAAACGCAGATGGACACCATCGCTGCCCGCATCTCCAATGCCTTTCCGGAAGCAAAAGGCGGTTGGGGCATAGCACTTGTACCTCTGCATGAGCAATTCTTTGGCAATGTCCGCCCCTTGATGGTCATGTTAATGGGAGCCGCCACCCTTCTTCTGCTCATTGCGTGCGCCAACCTATCCTCTCTCATGTTGGCAAGGGTCCTGTCGCGCCGGGGCGAACTTGCCGTTCGTCTCTCCTTAGGTGCTTCTTCGTGGCGGGTCGGCCGTCAGTTGTTAATCGAGAGTCTCGTGCTCACCGCAAGCGGCGCCGGCCTTGGGCTGCTGCTGGCCAGGTTTTGCATCCAGGCAGTGAAAGCGTTGGCGCCCGGCGATCTGCCGCGCCTCGGTTTAATCCAGATCGACGGTCACGCATTGCTGGCGACGATCGCCGCGATGACGGGGACGACGCTGCTGGCCGGCATGGTGCCTGCTCTTCGAGGATCGCGACTTAATTTGACCGATAACCTCCGGGGCGCCAGCCGCGCCACGGAGGGTCTCCGGCACCTGACTTTCCGCCAATTTCTCGTCGGGAGCCAAATATCGCTTTCCCTGGTGCTGCTGGTCGGGACGGGCCTGCTCCTGAGGAGTGCGGCCCGGCTTCAGAGGGTAGATTCGGGGCTGCAGCCGGACCACTTGCTCACGCTGAGCGTTCAATTGCCGGAATCCGAAGCGTCCCCGCAGCGAATCCAGCAGTACTACGATCAGATGCTGGAGCGTCTTCGTGCCCTTCCAGGCGCCACGAGAGCCGCGGGCGCGGACCAACTCCCCTTTTTCGGCGGACCCTGGAACGGAGTTTATCGCGCGGATCGGCCGCCGCAAAACTCGTCGGACCTGCTTCCCGCCACGCGGCGCATTGTGACCGAAGAATTCTTTCAGACCATGGGCATCCCAATGTTGGCGGGGCGGGGATTCGAGCGGACCGACGCGGCTGGCTCGAAGTACGTGACGGTCGTAAGCCGGTCTCTGGCGCGAAAACTGTATCCTGATGACGACGCGGTTGGGAAGGTACTGATGTTGAACGTTCCGCTGGAGATTATCGGCGTGGCCGGAGATGTCCGTGACTTTGGGCCCGCGGCAGACTTCCGGCCGGCCTTCTACCTTTGGCTTCGCCAGCACCGCTTTCCTCCGTCCTCGATGCGACTTGTCATTCGAAGTGCCGGCTCTCCCGATGGGCTCGCCCCGGCTGTGCGCACGGCCATCCGCGAGATCAACAAGGGCGCAGCGCTTTACCAGATCGGCCCGATGGAGCAGTGGATTTCGAATTCCACTAGCCCGCAGCGGTTTTCGAGTTTTGTGCTAAGTACGTTTGCCGCGGTGGCGGTGGGTTTGGCGACGGTGGGTTTGTTCGGGCTGATGTCGTACACCGTTGCACAGCGCACGCACGAGATCGGTATCCGCATGGCGCTCGGAGCAAAGACAGGTGACATCTTGCGTCTGCTGGTAGGCCAAGGCTTGATGGTGGCAATTGGAGGGATAGGTGTTGGCCTGACTGTCGCCTTTGCTTCGACAAGGTTTATACGAAGTTTGTTGTATCACATAAGTCCCATGGATCCCTTTGTATTCGTGCTCGTGCCGCTACTCTTGATGGGTGTCTCACTATTGGCCAGTTACATTCCCGCACGCCGCGCAACCAAAGTCGACCCCTGGGTGGCGCTGAGGTACGAATAAAGCAAGGCGCGCGAATGCCCAGTTCCAGGTCGGTGGCTGCCAACTGAGGCCCGCTAGGGGAAGCTTCGACCAGAACATGGGACGAGATCGGGATTTCCGTGCTCCTTTCGACCGCCTCCTGAACCTGGTCCAGCGCTTCAGCGATTGATGACGTGTCAGCAGAAAAGTCCCCAGCAACACCTCCTACTTGGAATGTCCCGCCTTTCCACACCTGAGACAGGTAGGCAGGCCTTCCTTGCCGGCCTCCGGCTCGGGGTGATGAATCTCTTCTTGGGCTGTCGGCCTTTTTCCCAGGTCGGACTAGAAATTGCTGTAGGCATTACGGAATGCGGGTGCAAATTCTCTGGACAGCGCCTGGCGTTTGTCCGCGATAGAGGAAAATTCGCTTGACACCGCTGGCCGCAGACGCTTAATATATGGGCATGCCATATATGGATACGAAAGCATCTGATCTTGAGTGGAAGAAGGGCAGTGCCGAGCTGCTGATACTTTCCCTGCTAGAGGTTCGGCCGCGCCACGGCTACGACGTCAGCAAACTGATCGAACAGCGTTCCCGAGGGACGCTCCGCTTCCACGCGGCCTCGCTATATCCGTTGCTCTATCGCTTGGAAAAGCGCGGTTGGGTTCAAGGCCGATGGGTGGAGAAGAGCGGGCAGCGGCGGCGGCGCTATTACCGCCTGACGCCGCAGGGGCGAAAAGTTTTGGCTTCCCAGCGTCGTGGCTGGCAAGTGTTTGTCGAGGCTATCAACCGCATCACAGAGGTTGAACATGCCTGATTGGAAAGAAGAGATTACCAGGCGGCTGGCATCCTTGAAGCTGGCGCCCGCGCGTGAGGCAGAGATTGTTGAGGAAGTGGCACAACATCTGGAGGATCGTCACCAAGAGTTGGTCGCCGGTGGGGCGACAGAAGATGAAGCCAGTCGCGTGGCGGTCGAAGAACTCAGCGACGAGAACCTACTGGCGCGGGGACTGCGGCCCGTGGAGCAAGAGGTCGCGCTGGAGCCCGGCGTCTTGGGTGGAGGAAGAAGAGGGAACATCTTGGCCGACCTTGGGCAAGACCTTCGCTACGGCTTTCGGATGCTGCGGAAGAATCCGGGCTTCACCGCCGTGGCTGTCCTCACCCTCGCCCTCGGCATCGGCGCCAACACTGCGGTCTTTAGCGTGGTGAATGGTGTGCTCTTGCGGCCGCTGCCTTACCCGGAGCCCGCGCGGCTGATGATGGTCTACGAGAAATCGGCGGAGTTCGGCCAAATGTCTGTGTCCTACCCGAATTTCCTCGACTGGCGCCGCGAAAACCACTCTTTTACAGACATGGGCGCATTCCTTGGGGATGATTTCAACTTCACGGGTTCAGGCCAGCCGGAGCATCTCCGAGGCGGGTTCATCTCAGCAAGCCTCCTGCCCGTCCTGGGCGTGAATCCGTTGATGGGCCGTAACTTCTTGCCCCAGGAAGACCAGCAGGGCGCTGGCGGAGTGGTGGTCCTTACTTACGGGCTATGGAAACGGCGATTCGGTGCCGACTCGAACATTCTCGGCAAGGCCTTGACCCTGAATGCCAAGGATTACACCGTGATTGGCATTTTGCCCTCGGACTTTCGCTTCCGCTACCAAGCCGATCTCTACGTCCCCCTGGACCAATGGAACTCCCGACTCCATGACCGGGAGACCTATCCGGGGCTACTCGTCGTGGGGCGGCTGAAGCCGGGTGTAGCCCTGGCTGCTGCGCAGGCTGAAATGGCCGCCATCGGCCGCCAGCTTGCCCAGGAATACCCGAAGGCGAATGCGGGGCATGGGGTCACGGTGGTCCAGATGAAGGACGACATGGTGGGTTACATCCGGCCCACGCTGCTGTTATTGCTGGGCGCGGCGGGATTTGTGCTGATCATCGCTTGCGCCAACGTCGCAAATTTGTTGCTGGCACGCTCCACTGCTCGCAGCCGCGAGTTTGCCATTCGCGCGGCGCTGGGCGCCGACCGGAGACGCGTGGTCCGCCAGCTTTTGACGGAGAGCGTACTGCTGGCTCTGGGTGCCTCCGTGTTCGGTTTGCTGCTCGCGGATTGGGGAACTCACCTCGTCCTGGCGGCGGTGCCCGACACCTTGCCCCGCAGCCAGGAGATCAGGCTCGATCCGCGCGTGCTCCTCTTCACGCTAGCGGTTTCGGTCCTCACCGGCATTCTGTTCGGCCTCGCCCCAGCCTTCCACAGTTCGAATGTCAACCCGCAAGAGTGCCTGAAAGAAGGCGCTCGCGGCAGCGGTGGAGGACGTCATCGCGCAGAAGGGGTTTTCGTGGTCGTGGAGGTGGGCCTGGCCGTCATCTTGCTCGCGGGCGCGGGATTGATGATGCAAAGCATCTGGCGGCTTTGGCGGGTTGACCCCGGATTCAATCCCCACAACGTGTTGACCACGCAGGTGGCGCTGTCACCCACCGTGATGGCCAGCCCTGCAGCCATCCGGATCGCTTATCAGCATCTGCTCCAACGGGTCGAGACCATACCGGGCGTGCGCTCGGACGCGATCACTGATCTTGTTCCCCTCAGCGACGACAACAGTGAGATTCCTTTCTGGCTCGGCCGCGGGCCTCAGCCTCCTCAGGACCAGATGACGTCGGCCATGTTTTATATCGTCAGCTCGGATTATCCCCGTGTGATGGGCATTCCCCTGCTGAAAGGGCGGTTTTTCACGGATCACGACACGCTCGCCTCTACCCCTGTGGTGGTGATCGACGACGTCATGGCCAAGCACGTCTTCCCAGGTCAGGACGCGGTCGGCAAGCAGATTAACCTAATGGTCGTGGGCCCGGTCCAGATTGTTGGCGTCGTCGGCCACGTGAAGCACTGGGGGCTGGAAGCCGATGACACGGCCAAGGTCCGGGATGAAATCTACTTCCCCTTCCTGCAAGTGCCGGACAAGCTTATGTCGCAGTCGCAGGCCGTGGCGGGTTTGACACTCGTCTTGCGCACCGCTCCCGATCCCTTGAGCGTGGTCTCCGCCGTGCGGGCGCAAGTGGCCGGGCCGACGGAAGACCAGCCCATCTACGGCGTCCGGACCATGGAGCAGATCATTGCGGGATCGCTTGCGCAGCGCCGCTTCACGATGCTCCTGCTTATCATCTTCGCTTCCACGGCCCTGGTGCTGGCCGCAGTCGGAATCTACGGCGTGATGTCCTATGCGGTGAGCCGGCGCACGCATGAGCTGGGCGTGCGCATGGCGCTGGGCGCGTCACGCGGGGAGATCCTGACGCTCGTCGTACGCGAGGGGATGGCGCTGGCGGCGATCGGAACGCTGGGCGGCTTAACGGTCGCGTTCGGGCTCACGCGATTGATGGCGAGCTTGCTCTACGGTGTCCGACCCGCGGACCCGGCAACGTTCGCGGCTGTATCGTTGCTGCTCGTGGGAATTGCCTTACTGGCTTGTTACCTCCCCGCGTGGCGAGCCACCAAAGTCGATCCCATGGTGGCGTTGAGATACGAGTGAATCTTCTCGCTTGCGCCATGGGAAGTCTCAAGAGATGCAGGGGGAAGGCACCGTCAATACAAAAAAGTGTTACCCGTTTTCCTCGAACAATTCGCTCATAATTAGGTTGGCCCCACAGAGATGAAACAGACCCAAGTCAGAAGAATGGAGAGCCCGCTCATGAAATCACGAACCCTCCTGTGTGTGATGTGTGTGCTTGCCTGTGCAATCGCTTTGTTACCGATCACACCTTGTGCTCAAGACAAGAAAGAGGAGGTGCGACCTGAAAACAAAGTACACACAGTCGCCCGAAGTCAGGCTGTGCAGAAGGACGACATCAACATTACTGCCGACGTTGTTTATGGGCACAAAGGTGAATCGGCTCTGACCTTTGATGTGTTTCAACCCAAGAATGCGAATGGTGCGGCGGTACTGTTCCTAAACGCCTTGGGATTTGAATCGGGAAGAATACTATTCTTGAAGAAAGACGGCAATGCGAAAGTGACCTATTTGTCGAAGAATGAAATGATGATTGTTTCGACAGATTTCGTTGACCCGGGTTTGGGTCAATACAGTTTTGATGAACTCTTGGGGAAGGGATTCACGGTCTTTAATGTGAAATATGGTAGCAGCCCCGGGATTCTGCTGGATGAAATCATTGACGATTATAAGGCAGCAATTACATTTATCAGAAAGCATGCAAACTCATACCATGTCCAGCCAGACAGACTCGGATTGTTCGGTGGCAGTGCTAGTGGATATCTAGCCACAATTCTTGCTGCATCGAACCTTGGCATCAAGTCCACTGTAGTGTATTTTCCGGCCGGATATGACCTTGTTCGGACCAAGAAAGCATTTCCTCAGGTGTATGACACAGTGCCGGCTTTGCATATTGCTGAAGACAAGCTTGATCCGCTATCCCTGAAGAATCATGTCAAGAACATCAAAGGCCCTGTATTGATTATCTATGGTGACGCTGATTATCCATTTATAACAGAAACCTGTCAAAGTCTGACAAATGACTTGATCAAACTGCATAATGGTTCGCAGACCATCACCGTACCTGGGATAGGCCATGAATTCAAAACGAATGGACAATACAATGCCCAAGAAGGAGACGCAGCCCGATTGAAGATGGTCGAGTGGTTCTCCAAGCACTTGGGATCGACAAAGCGAGGCAGATACCACAAGTGAAATCGAACGACAGTAGCGCACGGTAAGCTGCGGATGTGAGGGTGGGTGCAAGACGAAAGGCCGTATTAGGTGACCCCACGCTCCGCGACCGCCGTATGCTCGGCGCTTGCCTCACACGGGGGGAGCAGCGAACCACACGCCTGGTCGCAGCTCGGCGGTACAGGAGCGCGTGGCGATGTGAAATTGCCACCTCGGGCCAGGGTAGCACGGGCGTCTCGCCCGTGGCAGCCGCCAGTCCACGGCCTAGATGGCCGTGCCGCGGCAGGTGCGTGGCGATGTGAGATCGCCACTACACGCGAAGGACTCGCGGGCAACGGGAATTGGCCGTGGCTTGGCTACGGTCTTGCCTCGGCAATTTCCCTCTCGGCCCTGGGTTGGGGGGTGTTCCGTAAGCGCAGTCTGGCGTTTGCCGTCAGCCAAACCTTATTGGCGGGGTTGCATCGAACCAAAAGGAAACCGGCGCGCTGTAAGGTGATTTTCTCTTTGACTGATTCGCGCCATTGATGGTCAAATGAGGAACTCGGCGGACCGACGGGCTCCAGGGCGGAAACCGGTGCACTGATGGGGGGATGGGGAATGAACCGAAAGCTGCTGGGAGCGCTTGTGGCATGGTGGGTGTTTGCAGGTCTGGCGCTCCCGACACGGGCCCAACAAGAAAGTGAAACTCCTGGCCAGGACGAGATCACTATCCCAGAAGGCACGGAATTCAAGCTCCAACTCCACACCACCATCAATTCCAAAACCTCTAAGCCTGGCGACCGAGTCCTGTCAACCTTGATTGACCCCGTGGCAGTTGAAGACCACGATGTTCTGCCCAAAGGAGTGCGGATTGATGGTCACCTCGGTGAGGTGAAGCCTGCCGGCCGGCGCGGCAAAGGCGGATACCTGACCATCGCCTTTGACACTATCGAGCTGACGAACGGCCAGAAGGTGGACATCCGGGGCTCGCTGACGGAGATTTTTGCCAGCGAGGGGGGTGGCGATCCCAACGTGGGGCCGGAAGGCGAGTTGAAGGGGCGTGGGGCCTCAAGGAAAGTCCAGGCTGGGATCGTGGTTGGCTCAGCGGCCCTCGGAGCGGCGGGCGGCCTGGGCCCAGGGATTGCTGCCGGCGCCGCCGGAACCATGGCGGCCATCATGCTCCCCCGGGGCAAACAGGCGACCTTGGCTGCCGGGTCGTTGATCGGCATGCGCCTGGACCGCGACGTGAGCATTATCGTTCCCCCCAGCGGAAAGTAGCCGACTAGTGCCGTTCCAACTACTTGGCGCTATTTCGTGTGGAGGAGCCGGACCTTTTTGCGAGATGCCCTCCCAGATTCTCAGGGACATCAAGTTGGAACGGCACTAGCGCGCTCCACCCATCCTATTCGGGAATCTAAGCGCATCATTTCCGCCTCTCTACTCGCCGGTGTCGACGCGCAAAGAAGCGTACACATCCCTGCAGCTTGCGCCCTCGAATCGCACCTTCCCATTGGCTGATTAGGTTGGGCGTGCCTTGTTTCTGTGTTCCTCCGGCCTTTCGAGTGTGGGGAAGCCAACCCCTGCGAATGCACACGCTTTCCCGCCGCGGCGACCCACCCGCCCCGGCGGGGCGTCTCTACTCTGGCGTGCCGCTATGGTGTTCCACGTGCCCGGGGGGCCAGAGGCGGGCGACCTCGGAAAGCTGGACGAGCTTGGAGGCCGGGACAAGCTGGATGTCATCTCGCGTAAGTTCGGGCAGGAACCTGGCAAGCGCCGCACAGGTGCTGGGATGGGGGTGTCCTATGGCCAGGGCGACGCCTTGCGTTTCCACCCTGCGGCGAAATTCGCGCAGTTGTCCCAGGGTATAGGGGACGGTCTCCGTGTCGTCGAGGAAAACCGAGCGATAAAACGTCGGCAAACCCTGACGGCGCGCAGCCTCGAGGGCGACACTACCCGAGGCGGTTCGGCTATCGACGAAATATAGGTGCTGCTCAGCCAGGGCTTGCATCACGGCGGCCATCAAGGCAGTGCTCAGGGTGGCTCGTGAGCCCATGTGATTATTCACGCCTGCCGCGCGGGGGACTGAGTCTAAGTCTTGCTGAAGAACGCGTCGCAACTCCTCGCGACTCATGCCCGTACGGATTTCGCCTAGTCCCGCCGAAGGGTGAGGGCCCGGCTCGGGCTCCATGGGCAAATGAAGCATCACCTCGTGTCCGGCGCGGTGGGCTTCCTCCGCAGTTTGGACGGAGTGGGGCAGATGCGGCAAGACGGAAAACGTCAAGGGATAGGGCAAGGCGAGCAGATTACGGGCGGCCTGGAGGTCCTGCCCCAAATCGTCAATGACAATGGCGGCGCGGAGCAAGTGCCCGACCTCTCGGAGCCGCCATCGGCAAACCCCCTCTCCCCGCCACGCCAAGCGGATGTCGGCGGTACGCCTTCGGTCCCGCCCGCGGGCCTCGTGCGACTTCCATTCCAGGCCATCCTTTTCCGCCTCTCGCTGAAGGGCGGACACCACGGCCGGATAGGCGTCAGAGGTAGCCAGAACCTCGATGGGCGAATCTGCTCGCGCGGGCGCCAAGCTTGCCGGCGCTTTGACCCAAACCTGTAAGTCCCCGCCAGCTTCGATCACCTCTTTGCATCGGTTCACCAGTTCTCGCCTCTCCGCTTCACTCACGTGTTTGCGGGCCAACCACTTGCACGCCCCGGCCAGAAAAGCCGTCGCTAAACTCAAAAGAAGAACAAAAGTCACAGCGGGAGAAAGCGAGCGGAGAGAATTTCGAGGCGATGGGGAAAGAATCAGAATCCCGGCCCTCGCTAATTTGCTGTCCTCGTCTCGAAGCAGACGCGGCACCGGTCAGGCGGCCTGAGCAGGCGTGGATGAGTGTTTCAGGATTTCGATGGCCTTCTGAAGTTGCAGGTCGTCTTTGCCCCCAAAATGCTCGGGCCCTTCCAACTCGGTTTCTTCGTCCATGGTGGCGACCTCGGTGCTAGCGGGCTGTATCACACTGGGAGTGACGCCGTTGTCGTGGATGGGTTTGCCGTCGGCCCCGTAATATTTCGCCACTGACAGGAGCAGCGCGGAGCCATCCCCGACCGGTATAGGTTTCTGCAAAACCCCCACCCCGAAGCTGCGGACACCCACCACTTCCGCGCGCTTGTTACCCAGCATCGCGGAGGCAATCAACTCTGCCGGGCCGACCGTGAACTGATTGATGAGGACGACGAGGGGCAGCTTCGAGACTGGTCCGGTGGGATGAGCGGTCAGGTCCTGGCGTGGGTAGCGCTGGCCGTAAAGGTAGCAGATCAGCCCCTTGTCCAGGAACAGGCTGGCAGTGTCCACGGCTTCTTGCACTTCACCCCCCGCGCAACTTCGCAGGTCCAGGATGATCTTGTTGGCGCCCTTCGACTCCAGCTCCTTGAACTTGGCGGAAATCTCGGCGGCCTTCCCCTTCTCAAAAGTCGCCACGCGAAGATAGCCGGCTCCTTCATCCACCATTTTCGTTATGACATGTGGGTAGGTCAGGATCGCGCGCGTGAGGGTAACTGTTTGAGGTTCGCTGCGCGGGTCGTGGACGACCGTGACGGAGACGGTCGTGCCCGGCGCGCCCGCTAGGACACGCTGGAGCTGCACTACGGAGAGATCTCGGCCGGCGGAGTTCCCTATGCGGTCCACGAGGTCACCGGCTTTTATCCCTGCTTTCTCCGCGGGGCTTCCGGGAAGGACGTCGACCACCGTGGCGAAGCCCCGCTTGGAGAGGAAAAGCCCGACGTCCGCAGGACCCGAGTCAGGATGCTGAAGATAGTCCTGATACTCTTCCGGGCTAAGATAGGTGCTGTAAGGATCCAGGGCTTCCAGAAGTCCCCGAATAGCCCCGTCGGTTACCTTCCTCAAATTGGGCTCCGTTACGTAATCTTGCTTGATGCGATTCAGGACCTCGCTGTAGACGCCCAGGTCTCGATACGTCTTCTCGGCGGAGGAATCGTTCTTGCCCAGCAGTCCTCCGACGACAATGTAAGAGATGAGGAGGCACGAAATCGTGATCAGTACAGCACGGATGCGGGTGGTCATCCTTAAATTAGCTCCTTCCGTTGATCGCCCAGCAAGGCCCTCTCGAGCTTCAGTATAACACGGCCCCCAATTGGATGCACCTTGTAGCGAAAAAGACGCCCTTCCAAGACTTGCCCGCGTAGCGCGGATCGCCCACGGGGTCAGTCTCCCGCGGCCAGAATCACTTGAGGAGGCGTTCAGGACGTGGAGCGGGGTTGGATTTTTTGTTGCCGGGAGGCGCCCTTCTTCGGAAGCCGCATCTCAGGCAGCTGAGGGCCTCCCGGGGAGCGGCGGCTGGTGAGTTGAGATTTGAGGAGGCTGAGCTTGCGGCTTGTGCGTTTGCCGAGTTGCTGGTTCAGGAAACGGCCCTTGCCCATGAAGTGCCAGTCTACAGTTGAAGGTCGAAAGTCAAGAGCACCGTTCATCGTTCATAGTTCAGACTTCATACTTTCCGTCGTGCTCTCCTGGTCTGCAAAGGTGAGAAACGTTCCGGACATCCGATCATGCCACGTCAGAGCTTCGCCATCCACCAGCGCCCAAACGAAGCCCAGCATAAGCGCGGCGATGGAAACCAGGTAGCCAAACGCCCGCCAGAACGACTCCGGGGTCGTCGGGCGCAGCCCCTCCATGTTCCGAACCTCCAGCCCCATCCAGAGCAGACCAGGCGTGGCGGAGGTGAGAGCCGTAAACAGTCCGAAGTAGGCGAACAGGAAAAAGGCCGCAATGAAAGCCAAAACCGCTATATTAAGCGGGCCAGGTGTAAGGTGGCCGCCGACAAACCAGAAAGTCAGCGCGAACAAACCTGCCCCTAGCAATAACACCAGGGCGTCCGCCAGCTCGGCGAGAAAACGACGACCCAGGGGCGCCAAGGGCAGCAGTAAGGGGCGGGCCTCAATGGGGGCTGACGCCAGGTGAGGTTCAGAGAATCCCACAACCATCTCGACTGGTTCCGGCTTCTCCAGGTCGCGCTCCAAGGCGACTTCTCCGGCTTCAACCGCGGCCGAGTCGAGGACGGTCGATCCCCCGCCACCTTTTTTCAGAGGAATGACTTCCCAAAATGGTGAGGAGCTTGGCATGCCGGAAGGGTCTCCGAACTCCACATCGAGGTTGGCCCCAAGGTCCGGAAACTCCAACACTTTGGACTCGTCTGCGGAGGATTCCTCAAAATGCCCAATCCTTCCGAAGTCAAATTCGAGATTGTCGCTGTCCTCAGACTGCCCTTGCATGCGAGCGCGCCGACGCCGAAAATTCTCTACCCGCTCCGCGAGTTCCTGCTGCCAGGGCTGTTCAGGTTCAGTGGGGGGAGCCTCACTGGGCAAAAGCGGCGGTTCGAAGAAGGAGGGTGGGGCAGGCTTGGGTGCCGCGGACTTGGCCGCTGGAACTTCCGGTTCTACGGGGAGTAAGTTCGCAGGTTGGGGCGACTCGGCGGGCACGGGCCCATGGGGCGCAGGAAGAGGCGATCCGAAGAGCGAAAACGCCGACTCCTTGCGGGCCGCCGACGTGAACTTGTGGCCGCACTTCTTACACTGCAAGAGCCCCGGATAGCTGACGAACCCGCACTTTGGACACTTCACTGTGGGTCTTGAACCCTCCAGGCAACCTTCGCTGCCTCGCTCGCAATCTTAGCAAAATCGTACGGTGGAACAAAGAGCTTTCGAGTAAAATGGCAGTTCTGCGCGCGCTCATGGACCTCGCGGATTTCCGGCTTGCCTTCAGGATCAGAACCCTGGGGGTTTCTCTCGGACTGATGCTGGCGATGGGAAGAGCCATCACTGCGCCCGCCCAGCAGCAGCCGCTCGTTCCCCCTGAGCTCCAAGGCGCCGCGACCACCCTCACCATCCTCGCCGATTCCCGGCAGGTGGAGAAGAACAGCTACCACCTGCGCGGCCACGTCGAAATAACTTACCAGAACATGAAGCTAACCGCGGATGAAGCCACTTACGAAGCAATCTCGGGCGGGTTGGTGGCCAGGGGCCATGTGGTCTTTAACGATCCTCAAAGCCACCTGGAGGCGGAACAGGCCCACTACAACGTCCGAACCAAGGAGGGTTGGTTCTTGAATGGCCGCGGCTACGTGCACGCCAAGGTACACCCGCGGGCCCGTGTGTTGGCCACCACGAATCCTTTCTATCTTCAGGCCCTGCGTGTGGATCGGCTCGACGAAGATACCTACACCGTCCAGCACGGGCGAGTCAGCACCTGTGAATGCGAACACAGGGGGTGGTCCATCTCCGCGCGCCAGGCCCGCGTGCAGGTGGACGACAAGGTGGTGACGCACGATGCCCTGTTCCGCCTGTTGGACGTGCCGTTTTTCTATTCGCCTTTCCTGGTCAACTCCATCGCCCGCAACCCGCGCAACACGGGCTTCCTGCTTCCCCACATTGGAAATTCGACCCAGAAGGGCTTCATCATTGGCGACGCGTTTTTCTGGGCCATCAATCCCAGCATGGACCTGCTCTTGGGTCTGGAGAATTACAGCATCCGCGGCCCGGCTGGCCGGGGGGAATTCCGCGCCCGGCCGAGCGAGACCAGCGAGATCACCATTGACTACTTCGGTGTTCATGATCGGGGCAGCGGCCCGCAACGGCGGTCGAAGGCCCCGGGCCAGAGCATCCAGGTGGTGGGAAACGCCCGCGACTTAGGCTACGGCTTTCGCGGCGTGATGGCGGTAGACTACGTTACTTCTCTGGCTTTCCGTAGCACCTTCACCGACAACTTTACGCAGGCGGTCTCGTCCGAAGCCCGCCAGACTGGATTCCTCACCAAAGACTTCGACGCCTACAGCATCAATGTTTACGCCTCGCGGTACCAAAATTTCCTCTCCGCGGCGCCGGTCCCGGCCAATTCGGTCGCGATTCGCCAAACCCCCAGCCTCTCGTTTACGGGCGTCGATAAGGAGGTAGGAAAAGGCCCGATTTATTACTCCTTTGATGCCTCGGCCGCCGGCGTCGGACGAACCGGGCCGGGCCTCCAGCTCCCGGCTATCTCCGAGCGGCTGGATTTTTACCCCCGCGTGATGTTGCGACCCAAGCCCTTCTGGGGATTCCACCTTACACCTTCGTTCGGCATGCGGGCTACGCGCTATGGCACCAGCCTCACTTCCAACCACGACCCGCTGAGCCGCTTTTTGGCAGAGTTTTCGCTGGACTTGCGCCCACCGTCGTTGGAGAAGGTGCTCGCGAAGACTTACTGGGGCTACCGGGTCAAGCACGTCATCGAGCCTGACATCCGCTATGATCTGGTCCGCGTGCGCGAAGCCGAGAGCATTATGGACGTCGTCCGCTACGACGGCGTAGACATCCTCGCGCAGACCCACGAGATTGAATACTCTCTGACGAATTCCTTTCTGACCCGCAAAGACGTGCCCGACGGGACCCCCACGCCACAGGCGCATGAGATCTTCTCCTGGCGCCTCTCCCAGAAGTATTACTTCGATCCGAGCTTTGGCGGCGCGCTCCAGCCCGGCACGCTTAACGTTTTTAGCCCTACCATCTCTCTCACGGGATTCGCTTTTGCGCACGGGCAGCGGCTTTCGCCGGTCGTATCAGTGCTGAAGTTTGCTCCTTTCTCGAGCTATGACACCGAGTTGCGGGCCGACCTGAACCCCAGCGGCGGGGGCGTGCTCAACGCCGGCATCACCTCGCACGTCCGGCGGGGTCCGCTGGGCATGGCCTTCACGGATTTCTTTATCAACCGTACGGCCACGCTCAACACGCCTGTCGCGCCCTCCAACGCCTCGCAAATACCCTCTTTCCACCTGTTGCGCGTCGTGGCCACGTACGGCGACGTCAACCGCAAGGGGTTCAGCGGCGCCTTCGGCGTCGATTACAACTTCGCCCAAAAGATCACACAGCAGGCGGTGAGTCAACTCGGCTATAATTTTGGGTGCTTCGGGCTGGACTTCGAGCTCCGGCGCTTCAACCTCGGTCCCTTGCGGCGTGAGAATCAGTTCCGCGTGGCCCTTTCCCTGGCCAACGTCGGCACGTTCGGGAACCTAAAGCGGCGCGAACGATTGTACTAAACCGTCCGTTGTCCCGCCACGGCGGGTCCGGAGTCCAGGCGCGGCGCCGTTTGTGGCTGTGGCAACGGACCACGGACCACGGACAAAGGACGTTCACATGCCATTTCCAACCCATCGCCCCCGGCGGCTGCGGCGCACTGAAGCCTTGCGCAGCCTGGTGCGCGAAACACGCCTGAGCGCGCGCGCGTTGGTCTACCCGCTCTTTGTCTGCCCCGGCTCTGGCGTCAAGAACGAAATTCGTTCCATGCCCGGGCATTACCGCTGGTCCGTGGATCTGCTCGTGGAGGAGTGCAAAGCAGCTTTTGACCTCGGGATTACCGCGGTGATCTTGTTTGGCATCCCGGAAACCAAGGACGAGGTCGGGTCGGGCGCCTATGACCCCGAAGGCATCGTGCAGCGCGCGGTCCGCGCCGTAAAAAGAGCTTTGCCGAACCTGTTGGTGATCTGCGATGTCTGCCTGGACGAATACACCAGCCACGGCCACTGCGGGCTCATTAAGAACGGCGAGGTTGACAACGACGCCACGCTCCCGCTCCTGGCCAAGACGGCGTTGACGCAGGTCCAGGCCGGCGCCGACATCGTGGCGCCCTCCGATATGATGGACGGCCGCGTGGGGTGCCTCCGCCAGGAACTCGACAAGCACGGATTCAGCCAGACCCCCATCCTGGCTTATGCGGCGAAATATGCCTCAGCGTTTTATGGACCTTTCCGCGAAGCCGCGGATTCAGCTCCCAAGTTCGGAGACCGCAAAGCCTACCAGATGGATCCCGCCAACCAGCGCGAGGCGATGCGCGAGATTGCGTTGGATCTGGAAGAAGGCGCGGATATCATCATGGTGAAGCCCGCCCTGCCCTACCTCGACATCATCGCGCTGGCGCGCCGCGAGTTCGATGTCCCCATCGCCGCTTACCAAGTGAGCGGCGAGTTCTCGTCGATCGAAGCTGCGGCGCGGATGGGTTGGGTGGAGCGCGAGCGGATCATCCTGGAAACCCTTACTTCGATTCGCAGAGCTGGCGCGGACATCATTCTCACCTACTTCGCGAAAGAGGCGGCCCGTCTGCTGGGCTGCTAGTCCCGTGACCGCCTGATAAGTTTCCGGCCGTCCTTGTGTGCACTCCAAGCCTTCGCAATGAGCATGCTCCGCCAAAAGCACCTTTTTAGGCGGGCACGGGACTAGTTTCCTGTAACAGTTAATTGTTGACAACCCCGCAATCGAGAATCGTCAATCGAAAATCTCCCGCCCCTACTTCCTACTTCCTATTCGCTATTCGCTACTCTCTCCTTTGCCTTCTGCAATCGAAAATCGAAAATCTAAAATCGACAATCGCCTGCCGGCGCTACTCCCTATTCGCTACTCCCGCCCTTGCCTTCTGCAATCGAAAATCGAAAATCTAAAATCCAAAATCGGTTCAATCGGCAATCGAGAATGGCCCGCCCCTACTTCCTACCCCGGCCCGTTCCCGGCGCGAGCCGGGGCGGGCTTCCTATTCGCTATTCGCTACTCCCGCCTTTGCCTTGTTCTGTCGGCAATCTGTAATCCGCAATCCGGAATCGCAAATCGTCAATCAGCAATCGAAAATCTCCCGCCCCTACTTCCTATTCGCTATTCGCTACTCCCGCCCTTGCCTTCTGCAATGGAAAATGGAAACTCGAAACTGGAAATTCGAAACTCGAAAATCAACAATCGCTTGCCGCCGCTACTCCCTACTCGCTATTCGCTACTGCCGCTCTTGTCTTGTGAAATCGGCAATCAGCAATCAGCAATCGGAAATGGGATAATAGCGGTTTTGTGCCATCACCATGCGCGATGGTGCACCAATGGTATCAACAAGATAGAAGCCTCAAAAGCCCGCTTCGGCTTCCCGACGGGTTCGTTTATCTAGTCTATTTTCAATAGGTTGACGGCTTTATAGCCCTATCTTCGGGTTCGTTTACGGGTTCGTTCCGACAATTGCCCTTTGTTTTCAATAAGTTGACGGCTTCGTTCCCCGAAAATCAATTTTTGCGCTTAATTTCTTCGCCTTTTGTTCTCCTGTAGCGTCTTCGCATGCGAAAATACTGCCTCATCTTGCGCTCCGTTTCACGATCGATCAGCACGTGTAGCGCAGACGTGTTCTCTACGTCTGCGGCCCTTTGCCGGGGATTGTTCAACGACCCGCTCCACTTGGCGCGCACCTTGCCCACTCGCGTGCCCCGTTCCAACCAGCCCAGTAGGGCCGGGGCTCGCCCCCCGTGCCAGATGGCGCGCCGCCCCGTTGCGCGTTCCCTTCTGCATTCCCCATTCTGCTTTGTACCTTCTGCCCTGCGTCTTCTGCGCTCCGCTTTCTCTGCGTTCCGCCTTTCGCTGTTCTCCTGCCCCTAGCCCCCAGCACCTAGCACCTTCCTTTCCCGCCTTCTGCTTTCCGCGTTTCCCTAGCCCCTAGCTATCAAATGCCACGACATCGTTTACAGCGGGAAGTGCCATGACATCGTTTACAGACACAACGAGGGGGACGGGGGCGAGAGCTACGCAAGGAGCCCGTAGGGCGACTGGAGTAGCTC
>Ga0315279_10004671_pt1 | contig 18275 bp, 16 predicted proteins | sample YL17G06_20_MG_FD_203694 | JGI IMG/M metagenome (GOLD analysis project Ga0315279, IMG submission 203694) | Sediment microbial communities from Yellowstone Lake, YNP, Wyoming, USA - YL17G06_20 | ecosystem: Environmental > Aquatic > Freshwater > Lake > Sediment | place: USA: Wyoming | collected... | reverse complement strand
AACACATTCCTAAGTTATGTTCTCTGACCCGCTGGGCAAGGTCGTCACTGTGCCCAACGTAGAATCTCCCATCTAACACACTCTTCAGGATGTACACATAAAACATTAAGTGGACCGTACCGGGGTCTCCGCCGAAGGCGGATGCGCCTCGGGCGCAGAACCGGTGACCTTCCCGTCACGATTCCATCGTGACGGTTCCGCTTTCCAGAATCCCGCTCACGAAGCGGAATCCAGAAAGCGGGAGACGCTCTCCCCCTTGACCCGCAGAGCTATCTGTCAACCCCAGAATGTACTTCCGACTCTTCCTCTTCTTGATCTCCCGCTCCCTCTTCATCGCTGCCGATCGCGTCTCGAACCGCTCCATGTAGACCAATTCCCAAGGTCTCCAACGCCGCGTGTACAAACACATTCCTAAGTTATGTTCTCTGACCCGCTGGGCAAGGTCGTCACTGTGCCCAACGTAGAATCTCCCATCTAACACACTCTTCAGGATGTACACATAAAACATTAAGTGGACCGTACCGGGGTCGAACCGGTGACCTCCACAATGCCATTGTGGCGCTCTCCCAAACTGAGCTAACGGCCCGCGAATGCGCATCAAATATACCCAAAGAGCCTGGCAAAGTCAACGGCAAATCCTTGCAGCAAGGGACTCATTTCGGTACATTCTACTGAAGAGAACGATCACGATCCGTCGGATGAAAAGAAAAGTAGTTTGCTCCATCCTCTTGCTTGCGGCTGGTCTCGCTTCTTGGTCCTGCAAAGATCAGATCGCCGAGCCGAACCAATCCCCTATCGTCTTTCCGGCATCAAACATAAGCTACTCCAAGTACATCGATCCGCTGTTCCAGCAACGGTGCGCAGTCGGAGGCTGCCATTCAAGTACGACCGCAGCAGGTGACCTCGATCTCACAATGCCTTCCTACAGTAGCCTCATGAATCATCAACCTCGTCTGGTGGTTTCGGGAGCGAGCAATAACAGCCTCCTGGTACAGCGACTCGACGGACGCATCCAGCCTGTGATGCCTCCCCTTCAGTCACCTCTCAGCTCGAACCAGATCAATGGAATCAAAAAGTGGATTGATGAGGGAGCTTTAGACAACTGAAAACCGCGGCAGCCGCCGCGCCTATCGTTTCCCCTGGTTCCGCACGTCCGTCCCCCAACGCAGTTTCTTTCTGAGCAGATCGTAGTAGCTGCTGTGGCGGCGCTTTACCAGTCTCGCAACAGACGGGGCCTTCGTGATTTTTATTTCAGTCGGAGCGTTCAGAAGGGCATCGTCCTGCCCATCGGCAGTGACGTGGACCTTGTGCGGAGCATACGCGATTTTGACCCTGATGACGGAGTCGTCGGGGACGATGACGGGCCGCGCCGTCAGCGTGTGCGGGCAGATGGGACTGATGGCGATAGACCTGTTCGTCGGCGTAACGATGGGGCCGCCGCTGGCTAACGCGTAAGCGGTGGAGCCGGTGGGGGTGGAGAAAATGACGCCGTCTGCGGTAAACGTCGCAAGATACTCCCGGTCGACATACGTCTCAAGATCCAGCACTCGGGAGGTCCCGTATTTATCAACCACAATATCATTGAGAGCCAAATAAGTCTTCGCGGACGTGGAAGTTACAGCCTGAAGCATCATTCTCTCGACGACGAGGTATTCGCCTTTCAGGATCTCAGTCAAGCAAGCATTGACATCCTCCAACGATACCTCCGCAAGAAAGCCGAGCTTGCCGAGGTTGATGCCGAGGATAGGAGTGCCGAGGGGAGCAACGAGCCTCGCCATGCGCAGAATGGTGCCGTCGCCGCCCAGCGAAATCAGGAGGTCACATGATTTCGCCAGGTTTCTCGCCGAGACCAGCCTGTTACCCCGAAGACTCCCAAGCTTCTTCTTCCCCTTCAGATGGGCGCCGAGCGCTCGTTCGATGACGTAGTCGACCCCTTCTCTGTCGAATCGCTCGACAAGTACTTTGACCAACTGCGTGAGACCCTGCTTCTGGAGATTGCCAGCTATTCCGAATTTCATGGCTGTTCTTTCTTGTCTTCCGTCTTCCCGGTTGGTGTCCGACCGGGCGCGCTCGGCTCAGGCTTGTTCGACAGCTCATCAACGTAGTTCAGCTTGAGCTCCTTGATGATGTTGGTCAGAAGTCGATTCTCCTCGTCACTCAGGTTTCCCTTCGTCCTCGTCGCCAGAACGTCCAGAATGTCGATGGCAAACTGAGCTTGCTCCAGATTACGCTCGATCTTGTCCGTCAGCGGATTCTTGATCTTCCCCATATGCTGCATCGCGGCCGTGTGGAACATCATCACAAGTCCCATAAAGAGTGCGCTCTCTTTTTCACTTCCACTCATTGAAGCTTACTCCTTTCATCGCTTGGTGATAATTCCCATAACTTGGCGTATTTGACGAAGACGTAGCAGGACGAAAGCAGGCTTAGGATAAGTCCTTGAATTCCGTCGAGGAAGCCCCCCCGAAGGACGTACATCCTGACAAAGACCCAGGGAGGCCGCAGGAGGAGCTGGGAGAGCCGAAACCTCCTCCCCCGGCCAAGAAGCTCCTCGGCAGCGAGGGAGGTGTAACGATTGAACTTCTCGAAGTAGTGGAAAAGATTCGGATCTGTGAAATGGAGGAGATCAGATTTCAGCCGGCCCAACTTTCCTTTGATCTCGAGCCTTTCATGCACCTTATCTTCCGTGAACCGCCCCGCACTGCGCCGGAAGAGACGAACCACATAACCAGGATACCATCCGCAGTGCTTGATCCATTTCCCCAGAAAGTACGCGGCCCTCGGCACCTCGTAGCCGACCAGGTCCACCCCTGCCAGCGCGATCATTGACTTGATCTCCGCAGCCAGCGCCTGAGTGACACGCTCGTCTGCATCGAGCCAGAGGACCCACTCATTGGCGCAGTGGGTCAGGGCCTCATTCCTGGCAGCCCCGTAGCCTCTCCAGGCGTCGACGAAAACCTTAGGGGTCACCGCTCTGGCAAGCTCCACCGTTCTGTCGCTGCTCCCTGCGTCGACCACAACGATCTCGCCCGCCCATCCGACGCTCTCGAGACATTCCCGGATGTTCCGCTCTTCGTTCTTAGTGATGATAATGACAGAAAGGGAGCTCAAGAGGATGATTCCTTGTTCTGGAAGTCAGCGGTGAACGAAAGGCCACAAAAACTCCAAGACAGGAAGGAAAGCAAGATGCATTCAAAAGTACTCTTGGTAACTTTGTGTCTTCGTGGCAACACTTCTCCGCCCAGCCACGTCTACGCAGGCGTCACAACGATATTGACGAGTTTGTTCCTCACAACCACGGTCCGCACGACGCGCTTCCCGTCGACATAGCGCCGGATGTTCGCATCCTGGAGGGCCAGCCCCTCGAGCCGCTTCTCATCTGTTCCGCGCGCAACCTCAATTTTTGAGCGTACTTTGCCGTTCACCTGCAGGACAACTTCAAGCATCTCTTCGACCGTTTTGCCCGCATCGTAGGAGGGCCATGGCTCATAAGCAAGCGAAGCGGGGTGTTTCGCCCGGAGCCAGAGTTCTTCCGTGAGATGGGGGGCGAATGGAGCGAGCAACAGGATGAACTGTTCCATTTGCTTACGCGGCCGCACATCGATTTTCATTGCTTCATTCACGAAGATCATCAACTGAGAGACGGCGGTGTTGAACCGGAGCCCCTCGATGTCCTCGCCGACCTTCTTGACGGTCTGGTGATAAAGGCGCTCAAAGTCCGGCGGAGAACGAACGTCCTGAATCGACTCATCGAGGTCACCCTGCTCGTTCAAGAAGAGGCGCCAGACCCGGTTCAGGAACCGGAAGACCCCTTCGACTCCCCTTGTGCTCCAGGGCTTCATCTCCTCGAGCGGACCCATGAACATTTCGAAGAGCCTCGTGGAATCGGCGCCATATTGTGACACGACATCATCGGGGTTCACCACGTTGCCGCGAGACTTGGACATCTTGCGCGAATCTTCGCCGAGAATGATGCCCTGGTGGCGAAGCTTTAGGAAGGGCTCTCTCGTGCTTACGTACCCCAGGTCGTACAAAACCTTGTGCCAGAAGCGCGCATACATCAAGTGCAGCACCGTGTGCTCCGAACCGCCGACATAGATGTCGATGGGCATCCAGTAGCGCTCCTTCTCGGGCGCGCAAAATGCCATCCGGTTCTTCGGATCAATGAAGCGGAGGTAGTACCAGCACGATCCTGCCCACTGCGGCATCGTGTTCGTTTCCCTCCTCCCTTTCAGGCCCGTCCCTTTGTCCACGACGTTCACCCAATCCTTCGCGAGCGCCAGAGGTGATTCGGTAGTTCCACTCGGCTGAAATTTCTCCAGATCGGGTAACAGCAGCGGCAACTCGGCCTCATCCAGGGGCTTCATCGTGCCGTCCTCGAGGTGAATGATCGGGATCGGCTCGCCCCAGTAGCGCTGCCGGGAAAAGAGCCAGTCACGGAGTTTGTACTGGACGGCAGCGCGACCGAGTCCCTTTTGCTCAAGCCACGCGGCGATCGTTCGTTTCGCTTCACGGGTGGCGAGACCATTCAGCGAGACCTCTTCATTGGCAGAGTTCATCCCGATCCCATCGCCTACAAATATCTCCGGAGCATCGGGGCCACCGTCGACGACTTTGACGATCGGAAGCTCGAACTTTTTGGCAAACTCCATGTCACGCTCGTCGTGGCCGGGGACCGCCATGATCGCGCCGGTGCCATAGCCCATTAGAACGTAGTCCGCGATCCAGATCGGGATCTCTTTCCCCGTGGCCGGGTTGACTGCATTGGCTCCGATGAAGACGCCGGTCTTATCCTTTTCAATTCCCCGCTCCAGCTCGGATTTCGAGGCGGCCTGAGCTCGGTACTCTTCGACGACGGTCCGCTTGTCCGGGAGGGTGATCTTTTCAACCAGCGGATGTTCGGGCGCAAGTACCATGTAAGTAGCCCCGAAGAGGGTGTCGGCTCGAGTCGTGAACACCCGAATCCTTTCGGTCTTGCCCCTGATCGGGAAATTAATCTCGGCCCCGACTGACCGCCCGATCCAGTTCCGCTGCTGCTCCAGCGTCGAGGCGGGCCAGTCGAGCTCCTTTGCGTCCTCCAGCAACCGCTCTGCATAGGCGGTAATCCGCATCATCCATTGGCGCAAGGGTCGGCGTTCAACGGTGTACCCTTTCTCGGTCCATTCGGCTACTTCTTCGTTTGCCAGCACGGTTCCCAGGCCTTCGCACCAGTTCACCGGGATTTCCGCAATGTAGGCCAGGCGGTACCGGGCGAGGAAATCGTGCCTCTCCTTCCCTCCCATCTTCCGCCACACCTCAGCCGTAACGCGCTCCTCGAACGGCAGGCCGGAGGTCCCCTTTTCAGCGAGTTCTTTCTCCAGCGTCTCGATCGGCCGCGCCTGACTCACCCTCGGATCGAACCACGAATTGTAAATCTTCAAGAAGATCCACTGCGTCCACCTGTAGTACTCCGGGTCGGTGGTGTTGATCTCCCTCGACCAATCGTAGCTCAACCCGAGCATTTTGATCTGGCGGCGAAATGTCGCGATGTTCTCCTCCGTTGTGACCCGCGGGTGGATGTTCGTCTGCATCGCATACCGTTCTGCCGGCAGGCCGAATGCATCCCATCCCATCGGGTGGAGGACGTTGAATCCCTTCATGCGCTTGTAGCGGCAAAGGATATCCGTCGCGGTGTACCCTTCGGGATGACCCACGTGCAAACCGGCGCCGGAGGGATACGGATACATGTCGAGAATGTAGATCTTCTGCTTCCCCGACGTCTCCTCCGTCTTGAACGTCTGGTGCTCGTCCCAATATTCCTGCCACTTCTTCTCGATTTCGAGGAACTGATACTTCATCGGTGCTGAGAATCCTTTCTTAAGCTCAGTCGAAAGAACACGCATGCGTCAAAGCGGTCTGCCAATCGTCGGCCACATACTTCCAGGATAGCCCGCAATCGTGCCGCCAAGTGACGACGCAGCACGAATCTAGCGAAAATAGGCTCGAATATCAACGGTTGGCCTGGATTGGTCAGCGGCACACTGCAGTTGATCAGGTGGTGAGGCGGCAGAGGAGGTCGTGATGCCCGAATAAAGGTGCGAGCGGCACTCCATGCTCTTACCTCCTTTCCCTCGATGGGAGCCTATGAAGGAGAGGGCGTGGAGTGAGCAGAGCATCCTGGCTTCGGGCGTCAACCTCGTCATCATAGTGCTTACCTGCACCCTGCCCTCGCCCGGTCGAGGGGGAGGGGACTTAGAGCGCCCTGAGGACAAGCATCGTGATGTCGTCAGACTGGGAAGCGCCCCGCGTGTACGCTTCCAGGGCCTCGCGAACGACGGCGATGATCTGTGAAGCGGAAGAGGATCGTGCCGAGGTCAAAACCTTCTCGAGGCGTTCCTCGCCGAAATCTTCCTCCTCGGGATTCATCGCCTCGCTCACGCCGTCGGTGAACATCACAATGACGTCGCCGCGACCAAGCGTCACAGCTCCTTCGGGATAGGGCGACTCTGTCTTCATCAATCCGAGGATGAGACCTCCAATATCCAGCCTTTCAACCTTCCCGTCGAACCTGAGGAGGAACGGCGGATTGTGGCCCGCGTTGACGTAGTGAAACTGGCGCGTCTCCTGGTTCAGGGATCCCCAGAAGAACGTGATGAACTTGTCCTGGCCCGTGTTCAGGCACGTCAGGTCGTTGATCCGCCGGGTGGCCTCCGAGAGACTCAATCCCATCGGGGCAAACGCGCGCAGTGAAGCCTGCACATTCGCCATCAATAACGCTGCGGGTGTCCCCTTCCCCGACACGTCGCCGATGGCAAAAACGTGCTCGCTCGTCGAGATCGACAGAACGTCGTAGTAATCGCCTCCAACCTGTTTCGATGGGATGTTAACCGCGCTCACTTCGAACTCCGGGATATGGGGGAAGGAGCGGGGCAGCAGACCCTGTTGGATCTCACGCGCAATCGCAAGCTCGTCCTCCATCCGCTGCTTCTCCAGCGCATCGCGGAAGAGCCGGGCGTTCTCGATGGAGATGATCGCGAGGTTCGCCATCGAGTAGAGGAATTCGAGGTCGGCCTTCGTATACGAGCCCCCCCGCAGTTTCTCCCCGAGGAGCACGGCTCCCTTCACCTCATTCTGCAGCTTCATCGGAACCACGGCGACGATACCGACACGACCAAGCTCCGCGGCAGCGTCTTTGAAGCGCTTCTGGCGCGCGAGGTTCTCCACAAGGTCCGCGTTCTTCAGGATGCACAATTGCTTCATCGGCTCGACCGGCTCAAACGACTGTTCGAGCCTCGATGCGACGATCTTCATACGCTCCCCGTCCTTGAGGCAGAAGGCGTACCGGTGGACCCCCACCTGGCCAAGCAGCGAGAAAGTCAGGAGGCGGATCACTTTTTCCGAGTCGAGCACTACGTTGAACTCCTTGCTCAGATCGAACAGGGTGTTCAGCTCCTGGAATTTTCGGTCGAGACTGCGGTTCACCTCCCTGAGCTGCTCGATCATCACCGCTTTTTCGACTGCAGCGGCAGAAAGGTTCAGGAGTGAAGCAATCAGCTGGCGGTCGGTCGCCGAGTATTTCTTTCCTCCAAGCCGGTCCCCCAGGGCGAGCAGGCCGAGGATCTTATGCTGGCCGATGATCGGAACCAGAAGCCGTTGGTCGTTCAGCCTGAAATACTTGACCCATGCCTCCGGGGACTCGGCACGATCGACATGCGTGACGCTCCTGGGCGGAGAGTCAATCCGAACCTTCTGCCCGATCGTCCCGCGATCGAGGCCCTTGACGTTCACTACCTCGAAGAGGCCCTGGTCCCGTTTGAGCAAGACCATCCCTTTGGAGACAAGCATCTTCCCCATCACCGTGAGCAAGACGGTCCCGAGGATGAACGTGAGGTCAAGCGAGGAATTGACCACGTTGCTGAACTCGAAGAGCGGCAGAATATCCGACGATGAGGCGGTCGCTTTCGGTGTGCGTTTCGATGGCATGGGGGATTACGCCGTTCCCGCGCGAGCGGGTCTAGTGTCTGGCGCGTGATGCACCGGAGGAGAGGTATTTTGTCAAACGGACTTCATTTTTCTGCCCCGGCGAATACTTGTATTCGACCTTATCCACGAGCGACTTCATCAAATAGATGCCGAGTCCGCCGCGGCGATAATGTGTGAGCTGTTGCTTCAGATCCGGAAGTTTGACGGTCGTAGGATTGAAAGCTTTCCCTTCATCGATGATGGTGACCTGGAATGTGTCTTTGTTCGGTTCGATGACGATCTGGATCTTCTTGTCAGGAGCGTAGTGGTAGGCGTGTTTGATCACGTTCGTGCAGGCCTCGTCCACGGCGAGCACGATCTTGGAGGCCTCCTCCTCGGAGAACCCGAAGGTGCGCGCCGCGTCAAGGACGAACTCCCGTACCTCCAGGAGGTTGTCCGTTCGGCTTTCTATCGTTTTCGTAAGCTTTCGAGGCATGATCGTGATCGTCGAGCGAAGAACGTGTACACAGATTGGCCTCCCCCGAGCAGCTCGCTATGTTTTCTTCTGCTCCTTGAAGCGGGTGATAGCTTCCTGTTCATCCTTGTAGATCTCATAGAGGATGGGAAAGCCGAGCAGATCGAACACGTTGTACACCTTGGGCGACATGTTCGTCAGCTTGATGTCGCCTTTGTTCTTCCGGACGTCCTCGATGAACGCCATAAAGACGCCGAGGCCAGCGCTGCTGATGTACGACAACTCCTTGCAGTTCACGATAATATTGAACTTCCTGTCGTTCATCAGCTTCTGAAACGCGTTCTCGAGGTCGGGTGCGGTATGAGCGTCAAGATACCCCCTGAGGTCGATGACGCTCACCCCCTCTCCGTCCCGCTGATGCACCTTGAAGTCAGCCATGGTGGTGTGCTCCTTCTTGATTCCAAAGAGAAAACTCTCGCAGCCATTTGCTACTCATAGCGCCTCCTGCTTCTCGATATCCCTTTGCCTGACGACCGCTGCGCCGGAAACGCGTCAGCGCATTTTGACCACGACGAGCGTGACGTCGTCTCCGTACGATGCGTCGCCCGTATAATTCCTGATCTCCCGGAGAATGTTCTCCTTGACCCTCTCCGCGGCCTCCATACGGTTATTCACCGCCGTCTGCAGCAGGCGTTCGAAGCCGAACTCCTCCCCCTCGGCGTTCCTGGATTCATTGAGACCATCGGTGTAGAAAATGCACACGTCCCCTTTTTTCAGGGGGATGGTCACCTCCTGTGTCGACTCCTCAAAACGCTCGTCATACGTCAGGCCGAGTCCGATGCCAGTCGGGCGCACAAGCTCAGGCGTCGCGCCGGAAACATAGATCATCGGACAATGGCCCGCCCGGGCAAGCGTCAGCGACGACCGGGAGACATCGAAGATCGCGTACAGCAAGCTGATGAACGCATTGCGCTCGAGGCTGTCCATGAGCGCCTGGTTCGCGCGCATCAGCAGCTCACGGGGTGAGGTGCAGATCTTGCTCAGCGACTGGAAGATCCCTTTCACCTCCGCCATGTAAAAGGCCGCCGAGACCCCCTTCCCGGAGACGTCACCGACCACCACACCCAGGCAATCGGGATTGAGCGCAACAAAATCGTAGTAGTCGCCGCCCACCTCCGACGACGGCTCGGAGATCGCCGCGATATCCAGCGCCGGATACTCCGGGATGCGCTGCGGCAGCAATCGCTTCTGCATCTGCTGCGCGACCATCATCTCCTGCTGGAAGCGCTCCCGCTCCAGCGATTGGGCGATGAGCCTTGAGTTTTCGATCGCGATCGTGACATGATCGGCAAACGTTGTCAGCACGTCAATATCATCCTGGTCGAAGCCGTATTGATAGTCCTTCGTCGCATGGAGGAAGCCGATCAACCCGTTGTGAGAAATCAGCGGGACGCTCAGGAGCGAGCCCACGGGCACGCCCAGCTTCTTGATATGTTTCGTCCGGCGGTCGCTCGCCACGTCGTCGATGACCAGCGCCCGCTTCGAGTCGATGACGAGCTGCCGCAGCGAGAGATCACTGTCGACGGTGATCGCCTCGATCTGCTGGCGCGAGATGTCCTTCAGAGAGACGACCTCTACGAGCACCTCGCCGTCCTCCTTGCGACCCTTGATCAACTCCAGCCACGCGCTCTTAGCGCCGACGACCTCCAGCGTCAGGCTCGTCACGGTGTTCACAAGGTCCGAGAAATCGAATACCTGCGTCACCAGCCGGCTGAGGTTATGCAGCGAGGTCAGCTCTGACTGCTTTCGCTCGTAGACCTCCGCCGTCGGCAGGTGGAACAGGGCGCTGACGAACGTCATCCCGAAATAGACGACCCCGAACACCACGTTCAGCTGAATAAAGCTCTGAAGAGGCGCGTGATAGCTGACGAGCGTTCGCTCGGGGAACGTCTGGCCCATCAGAAGGTTGATGCCGAGAAACGACAACAAAAGCATCGCGCTGTACGCGATGGCATAGAGCTTCTCCCGCCGTGAGAGGTAAACGAGCCAGTTCTGTTTGAACGAGTTGACCACAATCAAGATGACACAGAGCGAGAAGAGGAGCGATCCGATGAACCTCCCCTCCGCCGGCACCAGCGGGATCGCCGCGGCATTCGCGGCTCCAAGCAGCACGAGGTACGCCAGGAAATTCCGCTTCGTTCCCTTCTTCCGCTTGAGAAAGACGAGATCTCTGATCGTCAGGAGCGTCGACAGCGAGAAGAGCCCAAGGGCAACCGCAAGGATCGTCGAGAGGAGAACCCCGACAGCCCCTCTGGGAATCTGAGCCAGGTCCTCGGCGTCCGCGGGCAACCTGGCCCAGTACGAAAACGCGCCGATCAAGACGACGACCGCGAGGGAGTACGCCAGCAGACGCCCTATGTTCTTCGGGACCGCGACGGGTTTGCCTGCTCTTGAACTGTAGGCATAGAAAAAGAGGAGGACGAAGGCAACAAAAATCCCCCCTTCCCGCGCATACAAGGCGCCGCTCATCGTCAGCGCGACCGCCGACCTGGCAACGTCAAAGACATAGACGCCGAGCAGGATGAGGAGGGCTCCGAAAACGAGTATGACTTTTCTTAGCCGAGACATCAGAGCGGTGAACTGAGACCCCTTGAAACTCCAAATTGGTGGGAGCACGCTTCCTTTCAATACTTCGATAGATCGGGAAAAAAGTTGCAAAATGCCCTCTGCAGAAGCTTGAACGGCTGCGTGCGAAAGGCCTGCAGAGCCATCAAGTTGAACCGGGGTATTCAAAATCAGGCACCCCACCGCGCGACCCAGCGACCATCCGCCCGCACCCGCCGAAGAAACGGGGCCCCACTCCTCTTTCGCCTTACGTGTTGTTCGCCTCTGCGATCCAGCGATCAACCTCGCGTGCATAGGTCGAGGTGGGAAAATCCTTCTTCAGCTTCCTGTAAAGGTCGAGCGCCTTCTCCTTCTTGCCTGCCGCCGCGTAGTTCTCCGCCGCGTGGAACAGGTTTTCCGGTGTGTTCAGGTCCTTCGACGATTTCAACGCGGCCCTCTCATAGTAGGTGGCCGCGGCCTGGTGGTCTCCCTTGGTCGCGTAGCAGGCTGCAGCGCCCGCCTCTGCGGACGCCGTGACGAGCTCGTCGCTCACGCTCACAGCGAGATAGTACTGAAGTGCCTTGTCGTAGTCGCCGAGCGCAAAATACGAGCCAGCCAGGTAGAACTTCGCCAGCTCGCCCGCCCTGGTGCTGCCGTAGTCGTTCACGATCGCCTGCAAGCCCCGCACGTTCTCCTGGAGATTGCCGTTGATCGCCACATCGAACTTTTGTTGATCGAAGTAGGGGAGGATTTTACCGAGCTCCGTCGTCGCCTTCTCGTTGTTCGCCTTGACGTTGTTGACGTAGGCGAAAATGACGATCGCGAGGATGACGACGCCCGTGAGGATCCCGCTGACGAGCTTCTTGTTGTTCCGGTACCAGGTGGTCGCATTGTAGTAGGTGGTGACGAGCTTGTCTTCCTTGATCTCTTTCTTCGAGATTTTCTTCTTCGGCTTGAGCATCGATGATCCTTGGAATAGGTCTGGAGATGATGGTTTTTGAGATGTGCGCCTGGCGCGACTCGAACGCGCGGCCTACAGCTCCGGAGGCTGTCGCTCTATCCATCTGAGCTACAGGCGCAGGTGACTCCTCGATTGGTTAAGCGCTCTTGCAGATCCCGCTTCAAAGAGCGAAGCGGGATTCTCAAAATGGCCTCTGCTCGCTCCGCTCGCAGGCCATTTTGGAAGCTACAGGCGCAGAGAATACAAGTGTTGATGAAGCGTCGTTGCAGATCCCGTTCTCGCAGCGCTCGAACGGGACTCTCAAAATCGCTGCCACTCGCCGAAAACGCTCGTGGGCGATTTTGGAGGCTACAGGCGCAATAGATTGAAGATTGCACGCTTTTTGTCTCCCGCTGTCTGCCAGCGGCGATGTTGACTGTTGCATGTGAAGATACAAAAAGGTGACTGAGAAGGCAATACGAATCTGGGCGGTGGTTGGAGAGAGCAGCGCATGCTCCGATGTGCAAATGCCTGATTACTCGATGTCATTCTGATCCCGCTCGACCTGTCCCGATGTTCTTAGTCGGGAAGAGCGGGAGAAGAATCTGAAAAACAAGAACGTCGTCACCCCGTGCGACAGGCGCTTGAAATCAGGCAAAGGATCTGCCGCATGAAAAACGGGCTCCAAGCGGTGTGATTGCCAGCCAAGCGATTGTCCGGTGGGTTCAGTTCATGGAACCCCAACAATGGGGATCAGCGTGATGAGTTCGGGGCTGGAGATGGAATGACGTTCGACGCTTACCGCCGGGTGATGAACGTATCGTTCTGAAGGTCCGTCAGCGCCTGCTTCAGCTCTTCCTCTGTATTCATCACGATCGGGCCGTACCAGGCGACCGGCTCCCTGATCGGCTTACCGGACACCAGCAGGAAACGGATCCCCTCCTCCCCCGCCTGCACCGTGATCTCATCCCCGCTATCGAACAGAACCAGCGACCGGTTCCCCGTCATTTCGCGCACAAGCGAGTCGTCGGTTCCGACCTGCTCCGTCAACACACCGAACGGCTCGGAGGCATCGCGGAACGTGCCGGACCCGTCGAAGACATACGCGAACGCGTGCCGGGAGGATTCAACCGGCACTTTCTTGCGCCGGCCGGGCGGGACCCAAACGTCGAGATATCGGGGATCAGCAGCGATGCCCTCGACCGGACCGCGCTTCCCCCAGAAGCTCCCGCAGATGACGCGGACCTTCGTGCCGTCGTCGTCAGTCACTTCCGGAATCTCGACGGCGGGAATGTCCTGATAGCGCGGATCGGTCATCTTCAACGAAGAAGGAAGGTTCGCCCAAAGCTGGAAGCCGTGCATCTTGCCAACCTCATTGCCGGTGGGCATTTCTTGATGAAGGATTCCGCTGCCGGCCGTCATCCACTGTACATCGCCGCCACCCAGGGTGCCTGAGTTGCCGAGGCTGTCCTTATGGTTCACGGCACCGGCCAGGACGTAGGTGATCGTTTCAATGCCCCGATGCGGATGCCACGGGAAGCCTTTCAGGTAGTCCAACGGGTTGTCGCTGCGGAAGTCATCCAGCAGCAGGAAGGGATCGTACTCGCCCGTCTCGCCGAACCCGAATGCGCGGCGCAGTTTCACGCCCGCTCCCTCGATTGTCGGCCTTGCCTGTACGATGCGCTTAACCGGTCGTAGCGACATAGCTTCTCCTCGAACAATGGATGGAATACAGGCATGAAAACACCGCTTGACGGGCCAGCGTTCCGCCGTGCGCCTGCGGAAGAAAAGAGGCCGCAAGATCCGCTGGAACTGAACATTCCCTCGTCTCTCCTTCTCCCGGCCCTCTCACGATGAAGGCGTAAATGGAACTATTCTTCGTTTTCTCCGTCTCAATAAAGTACCCTCCAACCCCGGTTAGAAAGGAATCCTGACATGATCTCCCGGAGCCTGGCTATCGTTGCAGCTCTCTGCGTTCTTCCTCACCTCCACGCGCAGGGAATTCAACAACTCTCCCCATCCGACAAGAAGGCGGCGATCGAACGAATCGACTCATTGCTGATCGATAACTACGTTTTCGAGGATTTGGCGAGAAAATGTGCGGACCATTTGAACCGGAAATTCTCCCAAGGTGCCTTCGACTCCATCCTGGATGTGAGACAGTTCGCCGGAGAGCTGACGAAGGAACTCCAAAGCATCAGTCACGACAAGCACATGAGGGTCAGCGTCCCTCCTCAGAGCCCCGGGCGAGAGAACGCTCCCGACCCTCTTCTTGATGATCTCATCATGCGCCGATCAACGGCTCAGCGAAACTTCGGCGTTGCGCGTGCTGAGGCACTCGAGGGAAACATCGGACTGCTGGATATCCGCAGTTTTCCTGCGACGGAAGTCTCGCGCGGCACCGTCACAGCCGCCTTGAAGGTGTTGGAGAATGTCGATGCGCTCATCGTGGACCTTCGAAAAAACAATGGTGGAAATCCGGACCTTATCCGGTACTATTGCTCGTACTTTTTCCCTGCAAGGACCCACTTGAACAGTCTCTATTGGCGCCGCGGAAACCGCACGGAAGAGTTCTGGACACTCGATTCTGTGGAGGGGAAACGACGGCCGGATCTGCCGGTGTTCATCCTGACCAGCAGCCGGACGTTTTCCGGCGGAGAGGAGTTCGCCTATAATTTCCAAACGCGAAAACGGGCGACCCTGATCGGGGAAACCACCGGAGGCGGAGCAAACCCTGGCGGGTTCTTCCGGGTCGACTCCCGGCTTGGGATCTTCATCCCGACCGGGCGCGCGATCAACCCTGTGACCAAGACGAACTGGGAGGGCACGGGCGTTGAGCCGGACATTAAGGTCGCCGCGGACGATGCACTCAATACCTGCTTGCCGCTCGCGCGTGAGAAGGCGAAACAGTATGAAGAAATGGAGAAACAGAGAACGGAACATGAACTTGAGCCGATCCGGAAGGCCCTCGAGGAAGGAGAGAAGCTGCTCGCATCGGCAAACAATGGAGAAGCGGAACGGAGGATATCTTCGGTGCTCGAGTCAGGCGTAGCTGCCGGGATCGCGAACGAGATGTCCGTGAACAATCTTGGCTACTCGTATCTCCAGGGCGGGAAGACGGAGATGGCGATTGCGGTGTTCTCTTTCAACGTGAAGCAGTTCCCTCGTTCAGCAAATGTGTACGATAGCCTGGGCGAAGCACTGATGAAAGCGGGGCGGATGCAAGAATCGATACGGAACTACCAAAAATCCATCGACCTGGATCCCACGAATGAGAATGCAAAGGAGATGATCAAGAAGATGTCGGAGGGAATGAAGAAGGACCCAAGATGACCCGTCGCGGGAAGGAGGTCGCAACCGTCAGAAAGGGCGTCGCAACCGTCGGTTCTAGTTGCCCCGCGCTTCCAGCCACTCCACCAAAATAGAAGGCGGACGCGGAAAACGCGGAGCAGAGGGGGCGCTTCACGGGAATGTCGTTGTTGCCGCGAGGCATGACAAAGCAAACAAGCCCCTCCCCTCCCCCAGGGGAGGTCAGGGTGGGTTCAACTGCCTCAACTTCTTCTCGGTCGGACCGCCGGAGAAGAGGCGTTACGAGTTCTTCGGCAGTTGAACTGCCGAAGAGGGTCCCGTCTGACAGATCAACTGCCAGACAACAACTGACAAACACGCGTTTAACCTCGCCTCGACCGAATGATGCTCGCGATCCTCGCGAGCACCGCATTCACGACCGCCAGCACGGAGGGAAAGAACAGCGGATCACGTTGAGAGTTCCTCGAAAGCAAATTGAAGGGCTTGCTTGACCGATTCCTCAAACAGATCGTCAGGCTTCCCGATCATACCCTTTGGCAACTTCATGTGGCCTAGTGCATCCATAATCCTCGAGAAGTCCGTCGCGAGAGGTAACCAAGTATTGACCGGACCGCCTAATTTTTTCAAAAGAACCTCAAGGCCAATCGCATCAGCTCTTGCAGGAGTCTCGCATTCAACCAAAAGAAGGTTTTGTGATCCTGCTGCTACCTTCTTCAGCGCTTTTTGGGTGGCATCATTGAACTTTGGATCTCCAATTGAGATCAAGTACCGAACTGGAATCCCGAACTCATCGTAGCGAACACTCTCTATTTGAAGATGAGATGCACGTCTATCGACTCTCCTGACTAGAAACCCAGCTGTTATCAGAGTGCGCATGATGATGGAAACTTTGTTATCAATTGAGACTTTCATATCGTTATTGCGGGATAGTCTCCACAAGCTCCTTGACAATCTCACGCTTCACTTTCCCCATCCTGTCATCGGTCTTACCACACGCTGCCCCCCTCACACAGATAACATCAACACCTGTCTTCCAGAAGAACAGCAACTCGTTCTTTGTGATCGACCCAGCAATCCATGCCTCGGTACGCCGCTTGTGACAAGCCCGAACAAACTGCCTAATATCATCGTAGTCATAATAGTCAACAAGCCGCTTTCCTTTGCTCTTGTCGAATGTGTCAATGAGCACTCCATCAGCCTTTACCTTCGAAGCAAGCGCAGGAGCTTCTTCAATTGGGTCAAGAATATTGGCGAGCTTCGTGTCGGCAAAGAACGTGGGAATCACCCGCTTTCGAGGGTACCAATGCTTGACAGTCCTCACGATGCTTCTCGCGAGGTACGACGCTTCTTTGTGATCCATCCCAGCCAATCCTACCTTGATGATGTCGGCTCCTGCGGTCGCAACCCCCAAGGCAGCTTGTGCCGCCGTGCTTCGCCGCGCCTGTTCTTCACCAATGTTCGTCGAGACAAGCACACGCTTTGGGACGCTCTTTCTAATCGTCCAGATATTTAAGGGATAAGGTGTACCAAGTGCCGACTTTGGATACTCAGCATCCACAATGTGGGCGCCGCCTTTCACGGCTTCCATTGCCTCCACCTTTCCACGAACACTAACAAGAAGTTTCTGCATCTTATTCCTTTCCATTACACCGCCAACCTCTTCGCCAACTCAATCAATCCTGCGATTCCCCTCTCACCAATCAGCTTCTCCACCGCATTCGCGCCAAAGTTTGTAAACGGCTCTTCTCCGCCAGAGGGGCCCGCCCGAACGACAAAGGCAAGCACTCTGCAAGCATACTATGCGCTTTTCTTCGATACTCGATACTTCACGTTCTGAGCCAGAGGCTCATAAGCCTTTGGCTTAGGTTCCTCAACGCCGAAGCCTATGCGTCGCTTGGGTGCAGGTTGCGATGGTGCCATGAGTTGCCGGATGGCTTCAAACACAGCCCGGAACTGCTCATCGTATTTCTTCTCCAATTCCTCAAGCTTGCGCGCAAGGTCCTTATGGGTTGAGAGGATCTCGCGCAGCCGCACAAATGCCCGCATGATCTCAATGTTCACCTGTACGGCGCGTTTGCTGTTGAGAACACTGGAGAGCATGGCCACGCCCTGCTCGGTAAAGACATACGGAAGATACTTGGCATGCTCACCCCATCTTAAGGTGCCAAATTGGCTCCTTAAGATCTCATACTCCTCCCTGGTCAACTCAAGCATGAAATCATGGGGAAATCGATCTATGTTTCTCCGAACCGCACGCTTGAGTAGCTTTGTTTCTACCCCATAAAGTTCGGCAAGGTGCGAGTCCAGCATGACCTTCTGACCACGAATCAGGAGGATTCTCCTCTCAATGAGTTCTGGAACCATTGCACCGGGTTTTGCCATAGTACCTCCTCTCAACCCCTCTGCTGCCAGCCGTCGCACAAGCGACACGAGTTCTTCCGGTCCGGACTCACTGAACAACTTGTCTGCTGCATTAAGCCCAAACGAAGTGAACGGATCCTCATACAAGTCGGTAAGCTCCAGCTTCCTCCGCTGCAAGAACATCCGCCTCCGTTTCACTCCCGCCTCCGTTCCACTCCCGCCTCCGTTTCACTCCCGCCTCCGTTTCACTTCGGCGGGCAAGTCGGGGGGCAAGTCGGCGGGCAAGCCGGCGGGCGGACACTCTGCAAACATTCTATGCACCTCTCTTCGATACTCGATACTTCACTTTAGGCTCCTCAACGCCGAAGCCAATGCGTCGCTTGGGCGGCTCCGGTGGCATCATGAGTTGTCGAATCGCCTCGAATATCGCCTGGATTTCCTCATCGTGCTTTTCGATCTTCTTCTCAAGCTGCTTGAGTTTCAGTGCAAGCTCCTTGTGGGTGGAGAGAATTTCCCGAAGCTTGACAAAGGCACGCATGATGGCGATGTTCATCTGAATGGCTCTGGGGCTATTGAGAACGCTGGAGAGCATCGCAACCCCTTGCTCGGTGAACGCATAGACTGCCTTGGAGTACTTCAAGGATG
>Ga0315279_10004670_pt1 | contig 18276 bp, 16 predicted proteins | sample YL17G06_20_MG_FD_203694 | JGI IMG/M metagenome (GOLD analysis project Ga0315279, IMG submission 203694) | Sediment microbial communities from Yellowstone Lake, YNP, Wyoming, USA - YL17G06_20 | ecosystem: Environmental > Aquatic > Freshwater > Lake > Sediment | place: USA: Wyoming | collected... | reverse complement strand
TCTGGCTACGTGAGCAGCACCCTGTTCGTCGTTGATGGCGCCACTGGCAGCGTGATGGGCGCAGCGGCCGTGGGGAGCAGCCCCTGGGGCGTGGCGATAACTGCGGCGTTGGGCCGCCACCTGCCCTTCTGGGATCGCCACCTCCACCTGGTGGTGCTGACCCACCCCGACCAGGACCACCTGGCCGGCCTGGTGACCGTGCTCGAGCACTATGACGTGGACCAGGTGCTTGCGCCTGCCCTGGCGGACGATTCAGCCACCGTCCGCGCCTGGCAGGAGGCCATCGCCGCCAAGGACATCCCGCAGCGAGAGGCGTTTGCGGGCCAGTGGCTGGACCTGGGCGGCGGCGCCAGGCTGTCGGTGCTCCATCCGCCGCCGGAGCCCCTGCCGGCTGCCGAGGAGGATGACAACTCCGTGGTGCTGAAGGTGAGCCTGGGGGAGGCCGCCTTCCTCCTGACGGCGGACATCGGAGCGGAGGGGGAGGCGTACCTGATGAGCAACCACGCGGATTTGCGGGCGCCGGTGCTGAAGGTGGCCCACCACGGCTCGGCCGCTTCCACCTCGGCCGCCTTCCTGGCGGCAGTGCAGCCCCTGACGGCGGTCATCTCCGTGGGCGAGGACAACGGCTACGGCCTCCCTTCCGCCGAGACGCTGGCCAGGCTGGACGGGCGGCCCGTCTACCGCACCGACCAGGACGGGACAGTCGTCTTGACCTCGGACTGCAATACCTACTCCATTACGACCAGCGGCCCGCTGGTCACTCCGACGGTAACTCCCGTACCGAGCCCGGGGCCGCCACCTATATCGCTGGAGGAAGCTTGCGGGCCGTGTGCAGCCACCGATTGCAACTGCTCCGACTTCGACACCCAGGCCGAGGCACAAGCCTGCCTGAATCCCGCCCGAAGCGATCCCTTCAACCTGGATGGGGATAACGATGGCATCGCCTGTGAGTCACTGCCGTGAGATGCCCGGTCTGCCTGGAGACCGCGGCTTGGCAACTCTGGCCGACGCCATCACCTGATTTCAGATGTGGTGCCAGGTTGCCCGGACGAGGTCCGCTGATTTCACGCAGGTAGCTAGGAGCCCGCTTCTCGACACACCCCCGACAAAGAACGCGGAGGCAATTCGATGAACGATGTGAAACCCAAGGTTGTGCTGATCACCGGGGCCTCGTCGGGGATTGGGCAGGCATGTGCCCGGCACCTGGCCCGACGGGGGTGCCAGGTATTCGGGACGAGCCGCCGGCCCCAACTCAGAGCAGAGGAACCGTTCGAGATGATCCCGATGGACGTGACCGACGAGGACTCGGTCCGCCAAGGGGTGGCGACGGTCTTGGCGCGGGCCGGCCGACTGGATGCGGTGGTGAACAACGCCGGCTTTGGCTTCGGCGGAGCCGTGGAAGACACTTCGATCGACGAGGCCCAGGAGATGTTCGAGACAAACTTCTTCGGTATGCTACGCGTCTGCTGGGCGGTGCTGCCGCATCTGCGCGAGCGGCGCGCGGGGACCATCGTCAACGTCAGTTCCCTCGCTGGGCTGATCGCCCAGCCCTTCGTGGGCATGTATTGCGCGACCAAGTTTGCCATGGAGGGGGCGAGCGAGGCCCTGCGCATGGAGGTGCGGCCCTTCGGCATCCACGTGGTGCTGATCGAACCGGGGGACACGCGGACCGGTTTCACGGCGAACCGGCGGCGGACGCAGGCCAGCCAGGCGGCTTCACCCTATGCCGACAACATGCAGCGCGCCTTGGCCGTGATCGAACACGACGAGCACACCGGGAGCTCCCCTGAGGCCGTCGCCCGGCTGCTCGAGCGCATCCTGCGCAGCCGGTCCCCACAGCTCCGCTACCCGGTGGCGAGCACCTTCCAGCGGTTCGCAGCGGTGGCCAGGAAGCTCATGCCTGGTGGCCTCTTTGAGCGGATGCTGACGCAGTACTACCGGGTGCGCTGAGTGAGAGGAACGCACACCAAGTCTTCTCTGTTATTAATGGGCTGAGCGAAGCGAGGGCGGCTGACCCGACTAAGTCTTGGCCCTGTGCCCTGGATGCAATCTGTCGCCCCCTCGCTGGGCTCCCGGGGGCTTGACCTGATAGGAGCCAGTCGGAGACCTGAGAGAAGCCAGTCAGCCCCTGAGCCTGCGGCTATCCAGCTCTGAGGGAGGGCAAATGATCACAATCGGGGTCGATGCACACAAACGGGTACACGTCGCGCTGGCGCTGGACGAGGTGGGCCAGTTCGCCCAGGGGCGGCTGCGCCTTAGGCCAGAGGCCGCGGAGCTCGCAGAGGAAGATGCCTGCCGTGGCCGGGCCGACGCCCCTGAATTCGATGAGCCGCGCCATGAGGTCTTGGGCATCAGCGGCAGCTCTGTTCAGCCGGTTGAGGTCGCCCCCATATTCGTCAATGAGCTTGCGGGCCGCGTCCTGGACCTTGCGGCTGGTGATCCCGTCGTAGCGGACGTAGCCCCCCTCAGCCATGATCTGCAGCAGCTCCCCAAAGTCGGCGGCGGCGATGGCCTGGGGGGTCAACAGGCCGTGGCCGACGAAGGCGCGAAAGGTGCGGATGGCGATGGTCTCCGTGATGCGGGCGCCAAAGAGGAGGCAGGCGAGGAACCACTTGAATAGCTCATCGCTCTGAAGCGATTCCAAGTCGATGCCCAGCTGGGAGGAGAAGAGGTGGCCGTAAGAAGCCAGTAGAGCTTCTAGCTGAGGCCGCTGCAGGGAAGGCGCGGGCATAACTCACCTCACCTCCTCTTGGCGTGCACCACCTGAAGGTACATTATCGCCGATTCTCAGGGAAAGGGTTCCTTTGAGCATGTGTTGCTTTCTGAACCGGGCTGCTAGCGTCCACGCTTTCACACCTGGCCTGGGGTCATTTACACTGGCTGCAGCAGTGGTGTGCGACTCTTTCTATCGACAGGTCGACGCGGGTGAGGGCGCAGATGGAGCCTCTGGGTGGAGGCGATCGTTCATCAGCTTGCGGCGTACGGAGTGTCACCGCTGCAGAGGCCATAGGCGCATCGCCAGACCGAACCCAGCGCCCTCAGCGCCCTGGGAGGCCGCCCTCTTGCGGCTTCTCCAGGCGATAGAACCGATTCCAGCTGCGGAACAGGTCGGAGATATCGGAGATAGATGGGCAGCTGTACAGGCGGACGCTGGATCACGGTCATGGAACTGCCCTTCCTAGTTGAATTCCCCATAGGCAAGAGTATCAGACGGCCGATAGGAAGTGAAGCGGGATGAGTCGGGCGAGCTCCAGCAGGTTCCTTGGGGTTAACAGGGCGGCTCCCCACCCCATGGTCACCATAAAGTACACGATGGCGTTGGCCAGCAGCAGGGATCGCGGGAACCGAGTTGCTCCATGCGCTATGCAGTGAGGTTGTCGTCCGAGAGAGGCCGTAAGTCTGGGCAACCCAGGCGGCTCACCGAGCTCCGTTGCTCAGGATTTCGACGGCGGGGAATCAGGTGCTCTTTCAGGTATGTGCTGAGATTGCCCCTGAAGGCGTAACAGCTGGCCAATCAAACCTTGGTCAGCAGGGCTTCCGCCATCTCCACGTGCTTGGGCATGCCGATCTTGCGGTACATGGCGATGGCTTCGGTGAGCAGCTCGCGGGCCTTGTCGCGGTCGCCGGGCGCGTCGCGGTCGATGAGCATGCGGGCGTACCAGCGCCGCACCTCCGGCTGCTGCGTGACGACCGGCAGTTCGTGGGCCTGGCGCAGGGCCGTCTGGTAGTGCTCCTCGGCCTTGTCCCACTGCTCCCCGGCCGCTGCGGCCATGCCAGCCACGGTCTGGAATAGTCCATCGCCAAATGCGCGCACAGCACAACCGGTATCGATGGCTTGCAGAACCAGGGGGTAGAGTTTGGCGGCCTCATGGCGTTCACCGAGGACGGCGAGCCCTGCTGGCGCGATAGCCAGGCCGCCCCGGCGGATGTAAAATAACCTCTGCGAGCGGAGCTTCTCCGAGATTCGCTTGCTTTCGGCGGACGCCATGAGACGGCTCGTGTTCGCGCTCTTGGTCCTCGTCTTCCTCCTGGCGGCGGCGGTCGGCTGCCAGCCCCGGGAGGGCTTGCTGGGCCAAGACCAGCACGGCCTGTACATCATCGGCCTCGATGGGAGCGGCTTGCGGCGCCTCGCCGGCGAAGACATCAGCTTCCTTGGCTGGCTGGACGACAACGCGGCGCTAGTCCGGTACGGAGAGGAGTTGCAGGCCCTTGATACTGACACCGGGCAAGCCAGGACGCTGTTAAGCGGTCGATTCATCTCCAGCCCAGAGCTATCGCCCGACCGGCAGCGGATCGCCTACCTTGCGTTGTCCGGGGACGGGGCTGCTGCCCTGCACGTGGCGAAGGCGGATGGGAGCGACGACAGAATTCTGGCCGAGGAAGGAGGCTTGAATTGGTTTTCGTGGTCGCCAGATAGTGAGCACCTAGTCTACAACCTTGACCCAGGGTCGAGGAACTACGTCGTTGATGTATCGGGCGACGACCCCGCTCGCTATCTGGGCCAGGGAGAGTTCCCAGCGTGGGCCCCCTGCGAGCGCATTCTCCTAGAAGACGGAGCGTCACTGCACTCCGTTCGCCCCGATGGGGGCGGGCTGGCCGCGTTGGGCGAGATACCTTTGGGGCGGGCCTGCCACCCAGATGGCCGGACGTTGGCGGTGGAACGTTCTGGCTCCATCGAACTGGTGGCCGTTGACGGCAGCGGTAGCCTGGGCACTCTGACGGCTGGACACTTGGCGGGCTGGGCTCCGGACGGCAGCAAGCTGGCGGTCTACCGCGATGATGGCGACCGGACGCTAGTCATCGTCGACATTGACACGCGGGCAGAGGTCGCCCTCGTCTCGACGAGCTTTGAAGAAGGTAGCTGCTGGTGGGCCTGCTGGTCGCCCGATAGCCAGTGGTTGGCATTCCCAGCGGCGGAGGTCACCGATCTGGTGCGCAACAAACGCCTGTCTGATGCGAGCGACTGGGATCTCTACGTGGCGAGGCCCGATGGCAGCGAGGTGCGCTGGCTCCTGCAGACGCCACGGTGGGAATACGGGTGCGGCTGGACACCAGATGGCACGAGAATCATACTGCGGTCGGCAGGGCCTCCTGAGGATGGGGATTGATTAGCACATGGCAAGGATCCTCACGGCGGTGGTCCTCGTTGCGCTCCTGCTTATGGCCTTCGCCTGCGGTGGCGAAGAGGGCCTGCGCAGGGCCACTCCCGGGCCGTCGACCAGCGCGGCCCCGTCTCCGACGATGCGTCCAGATGCTGCCACCCACCAGTTGACCTACGTGGGGGCCGACGGTGCCCTCTGGCTGGTGAACGGCGACGGTACCGGGCGCACAAGGCTGGCCGATGTCTGCTTCCACTCGGGCGAGACCGGTGTAAGAGACATTGTCTGGTCCCCCAAAGGAGACAAGCTGGCCGTTTCTTGTCTCGGTCCCATCTCCTACACTGATAGTGCGTTGATGGTGCTAGATGAAAGTGGAAGCTTGCTGGCTGAGATCAAGGGGGAGACGGCCTCGCCTCGCTGGTCCCCCGATGGGCGGCGGCTCGCCTACGAACACTGGGAGTACGTCGGCGGTGGCTACCCGATGAAGGGCGCGCCGCTGTTGCAGAACCTGGGCATCTTGGACCTCGCGACGCTCGAAACTACGACCCTGGCCGAGCACGTGCATCTTCTGGCCTGGCCTCTACCGGATCGAATCCTCGTGGGGCTCAATGCCAAGTATGGTGAGGATTGTTATGAGTACGATGCCAACTGGCTGAACCCGGACACCGGTCAGGCGGAGCCGGTGCCCCGGCTTAATAATGACGTTGGCGTGTGGCCGACAATGGATGGCAAGAGAGCGGTGGTGACCGCTCCGAGATGCGCTCATGCCAGTGAGAGTGGCCTTCCCCTCTCTATCTATGATTTCGGGACTGGGCAGGAGATGCCGATTCCCGGCAGCAGCGCCGGTGTTCATTACCAAGATTCCGGCTCGAGTATTTATCCAGAGTGGCTGACGATCTCGGAGGACAGCTCAAAGCTATACTGGCTGCTATATTGGGTGACTGCTGGTGACAAGCCTGTCGCCCTAGCGTCCGATGTGTACCGGGCTAACATGGACGGTTCCGGCCTCATCAAGCTTGCGCCTCTGCCGCTAGGCGGCTTGTTTGGGTTGGATCTGTGCCGCTTTGGCCTGGCCCTGTCCGGCGATGGCCTGGCTGCCGTCTACCAAGGTGAGTGTCCTGGTGTCGGGAAGATCGTAGTGCAAGACCTAGAGACAGGTGCGCGGGTGGAGGTCGGCGAGGGATTCGGTAGCCTCGGCTGGCACCCCCTTCGCTCGGTCGATGTTGCCGCAAGCTTGCGTCACCAAGTCCAGCGCGAATCCGCCCTCTGGGTGGCCAACATCGACGGCAGCCACGCTCGCATCGTGGCCAGATGGGTCGATTGACCGGCCACCTGGCGGCCGCAGCCTTCGCCGGAGGAGCCAGGGCCGCAGCGAGAGGGGAACCGGGGTTGAGAGCACCATGAGAGCGGCGGTCGTATTGGCACTGGGCGCGGTTCTTGCGCTGCTGGCCTTCGCCTGCGGTGGCGGCGAAGAGGGCCTGCGCACAGCCACCCCCGCGCCATCGCTGAGCGCCACGGCCACGGCAGTGGGCACAGCGACGGCTACTGCTACAGCCCCGCCCCAGCCGAAGTATCCACCCAAGGTCTCGCTGACCGAGCGAGGCGTCTATCTAATGGGCCCCGACGGCGCAGGCCTGCGCCACCTGACGCCGGGGCAGGAGGGCCTCTACGAGTTCCGCTGGTCTCCAGACGGCTCTCGTATCGCCGTCGTCACCAGCGCCTGCTATGCGCCGCGGGTCTCAGTAATCGACGTCGACGGCGGAGGCACTGTGGAGGTGGCGGCATTCGACGGCAGTGCCGGGGGGCAGGAGTGGATCGTCTGGGGGCCGCAGTGGTCCCCCGACGGCCGACGGCTGGCAGTGCCGGCACGCCGCTACGAAGAGGGCGGGCCATACCACACCTTCCTCGTCAACGCCGACGGCAGCGGCGAGCCAGTTGAGCTGTTTGAGGGCTTTGCCCTCGGCTGGTCGCCAGACGGCGAGAGCCTGGCTTTCTTCACACGCTCGGACGAGGGCGCCACACTCAACGTATTTGACATGGCCACGCATACAGCTAGCGTCATCGAAAGGGGCTGGAGCATAGGTTATCTCGATTGGTCGCCGGACGGCCAGCGGATGGCCTACAGCGTGTACCCGACAGACACGACCCCCGAGCAGGCCGTAGTGATAGACCGTAACGGCGGGAATCGTAAAATCATCGGGCCAGGTGGGTCAGATCCTGCCTGGTCGCCCGACGGCAAGTACGTCGCCTTCGCTCTCATCGGCGGGACAACGGGCGAATGGATAGCGCTCGCCCCCGCTGATGGCAGCGGGAAGTACACCCGCGTGGCGTCCGGCGAAGCCTTTAGGTGGTCGCCAAAAGGAGACGCCATCCTTGTCTGGCGCCGCGAATACGAAAGCACGTCCCTGAGCCTAGTCAGCCTGGCGACGCGTCGAGCCGTTAGCCTCGCCCGTGACGTCAACCCCACATCGAACCTATCCTTTTCCCCGGACGGCCAGCAGCTAGCCTTCGAGGGCTCTGACCCGTACGAAGAGGAGCAGTACAGGGACGCCCTCTTTGTGGTCAATAGCGATGGAACGGGCCTCCGGAAACTGGCCAGGCCCAGCACGGCCATTGGCGGGGGAGCTGAGTGGTCCCCTGACGGGCGCTACATCGCCTTCATCGATACCATCATCGCAGGCTGCGAGTAGGGCCTAGCGGCCTACTTCGTGAGCCTTGGATAGAGGGCGGCGATCTTCTTAAGCGGTGCTGGCATGTCGGCGTCTCCTGCCACCATAGGCAGGGAGCTACAATCGGCGTAAAATAGCTTCTGCGAGCGGACTTTCTCCGAACTTGGCTTCCAGTCGGGGGCACCATGAGAGGGCTGGTCTTCGTACTCATCGTCCTGCTGGCGTTCGCCTGCAACGGCGGCGGCGAAGAGGGCTTGCGCACAGCCACGCCCGCGCCGTCCCCCGCCGCCACGGCCACGGCAACGGGCACAGCGACGGCCACTCCCGCGGTGGCGCAGACGCCGCTGGGCCCCCAGCAGCCCGTCGCCTTGGAAGAGGGAGTCTCCATCACCGAGGCAGGGGCTTACCTGGCGGAGGTCGCCACCGGCAGACTGTGGCGGCTTGGCGAAGGAGGCCGCGTCTGGTCGCCTGATGGCAACGCCCTGCTTTCGTGGGGCTGCTGCGTCGGCCGCGGTGGCCTCGACGTCATCGCCGTACCGGAAGGCCCGGCTGTTCGCCTCGTGAATGGCGACATGGCTGACGCGGCGTGGTCGACGGACGGCACCCAGATATATTTCTCGCCCGCCGAGGGTAGCCTGCCCGCAGGCTTGTACGCGATCAATAGGGACGGCAGCGGCCTGAAGCAGGTGTGGAACTGGCGAAGCGCGGGTATCGAATGGTCGCCAAGCGGGGATCGCATCGCCTTCTGGAGCTGGGATCACCTCAAGCTGCTGGACGTAGCCAGCGGGGAGATTACGGAAGTGGCGGCTGACCACGCCGCTTTTGTCGCCTGGTCGCCAGCCGGGAGGCAGCTAGCCTTCGTGAGCGACGGCGGCCTTTGCCTATACCAGCCAGACACTGGAGAGCGCCGGCAGCTAGCCGCTGGGGAGTCGGGCGGCCCCGTCCTGTGGTCGCCCGACGGCTCAAGAATAGCCTTCCCGTTGGGCCCGCGGATAGCGATGACTTATGGAGGGTATGCCCATGATCCCCAAGTCGGCCCGCGACTTTTCCAAGTAGTAGAGGTCGACGGCCCAACAGAGCCCAAGCCTCTGCCACCGGCTCGCAGCCCGTCGTGGTCTCCGGACGGCACGAGCGTAACTTATCTCAGCGAAGGCTGCATCACGGGCGACTGGGATATCTACACCGTGCGGCCCGACGGCAGCTCGGCCACGCCGCTTACAAACACCCCGGACAGTGCAAAAGAGGGCCCCGTGCGGTCGCCGGTAGGTTCTGCCATCGCCTTTTCCACCTTGGACAAGCTGATGGTGGTGGACGCCGACTCACGGCAGCTGCGGACCCTCGCGGTCTCGGACGCGCTGGCCACCATCGGTGCCCCCCTGCACCTCCACGGTTCCAACTGGTCGCCCGATGGCCGCTACATCACCTTCTTTGTGGGCGGCGCCCACGGTATCTGCGACTAGCCCCTACTCCGTGAGCTGGCGGTATAGCGTGGTGATGCGGGAGGGGAGGGACTCGATGTCGGCGTCCGCTGGCGCGATAGCCACGGAGCCGCAATGGGGGTAGAATAGCCTCTGCGAGCGGACATGCTCCGGACTTCGCTTCCACTGAGGGGTACGGTGAGAGGGCTGGTCTTAGTATTGATCGTGCTCCTGGCCTTCGCCTGCAACGGCGGCGAAGAGGGCCTGCGCACGGCCACACCCAGGCCGTCCCCCAGCGCCACGCCCCACGCCATCAGCTATACGTTCGCCCAGAGCCGGGCGGCCATCAAGCGACGAGCGGTGACCACGGCGCTGGCGGTCCTGCGGCGGGCGCTGGTCGCGCGATAGTGATTAACGGAGGTGATGGCATGGCGGCGGAATATAGGAGCCTACAGCAAGAGATTGCCCGCCGCACAGCGGGGGGATACGAGATGGTTTGGCAGCGGGGTAACGAGGTTCAGATGCGGCGCGGCAAGAGGTTCAGCATTTGGTGGTTCCTTCTGTGGACCATTTTCAGCCTTGGCGCCCTCTTCTGGCTGTATCCGCTCTGGCACTGGGCAAAGCGGGACGAGCTTCTCTTCCTGCGCATGGAGGGAGGGCGGCTGCTAGTGACGTCAAACCGATGGCAGCTACTGAAGACGATCAGCGCGCCCGTCCGAGCTTACTTCAGGTGGGCGGGGCGGCGTCAAAGCACCTGGACCAAGGCCTTGGCTTACGTTACGCCACTTGCTGTCGTGCTGGTGGTCATCATCGTGGCTGGAGCGGTCGCGGGCACGGGCGGTGGCGGGGAGAGACAAATAGTAGCGCAGCCCACCGAGGCGGCAGAACGACCTACCGAAGCGCCTCCTGCGACGGCCGAGGTCTCGAACGAAGCCACACTCGCGGTCGGGTCGGTAGCCGAGCTAAAAGACCAGGTCAGGATTACGATAGTTGAGGTTGCCGACCCCTGTGAGCCCGGGCTGTTGCAGTCACCTGAGCCGGGAAGCCACTTCCTATCGTTCCGCTTAAGACTTGAAAATCTAAAAAGAGAGGAGCAGACCATTTGGGGAAGCTTCGCTGCCAAGGACATCGATGAGTTCCGCTATGACTCTCACCCGCTGTGCACAGCCGAGGTGGAGTGGTGCTTTTGGGCCGCCTTTTTGACGGAGACGGAGTGCCGCGTCGACTTCCAAGTGCGCGATGGCAAGGAAATAGTAGAGCTCCGGTACGACCCTAACCCCTTCACTACGACCGACATTGTTTTCACGGCCAGGTGAGGTTGAGCACTAGCCGCTACTCCGTCAGCCTTCGGTAGAGGGTGGTGATGCGGGAGGGGAGGGATTCGATGTCGGCATCTGCTGGCACGCTAGCCAGGCAGCCGCGACCGGTGTAAAATAGCCTCTGCGAGCGGACTTTCTCCGAACTTCGCTTCTTCTGGGGGGCGCCATGAGAGGGCTCGTCTGCTTAGCCATCGTCCTGCTGGCCTTCGCCTGCAACGGCGGCGAAGAAGGCCTGCGCACGGCTACCCCGGGGCCGTCCCCCGCCACCACGCCCACGGCCGCGCCGGTGGTGGCGCCGCCCGGCACCATCGTCGCGAGCCTCTCCGACTTCAACAGAGAGATCTACACCGTGGCCCCTGACGGGGGCCGCCTGACGCGCATCACCGACACGCTGGGGCATGTGGAGATAGAACCCGTGTGGTCGCCCGACGGCCGCCTGGTTTTCATCCGCTACCCGTTCTTCGTGTGGGATCAAGACGAGCTCGTGGTCACGGAACCTGATGGCACCGACCCCGTCAGTGTGGCCGGAGGCATGGATATCTCTCAGCCGGCCTGGTCGCCGGACGGGTCACGGATCGCCTTCGTGGAGGGAGCTCTGCGTTTTGGCCCGGGCCCAGATGTCTTTTCGTCCTGTACTCGTGTCGATTCGAGCTACATCCAGACTCCTGCCAGGCTGTTCGTGGCGGAGGTGGCCTCGAGGACGGCCGTACCCCTCCTCAACCTCGTCTCTCCCGAGGGGTGCCTTCTTCTGGCCCAGCCCGAGTGGTCTCCCGACGGCACGAAGATCGCGCTGGCCAGCGGCGGCGTCTATGTGGTGGACGTGGCCAGCGGCGGAATGACGGAGATAGTGCCCCCTACCGACGCCGTCGCCGCGGCCTGGTCCCCCGACGGCCAGCGCCTGGGGATAGCGGCTGTGTCCAGCCTTAGCAACGCCTCAGCGCGCATCCTCATCGTTGGGGCCGACGGCCAGGGTCTGGCAGAGATAGCACGGCTGGGTGATTCGCCGGTTCACAGTCTGACCTGGTCGCCGCAGGGTGACCTCATCGCCTTTGTCGGCGGGACGGACGGGTTCTCGCAGCAGGCCAGCCTGTTTGTGATCAACCCTGACGGCAGCGGCCTGCGCTCCCTGATCCAAGGGCTGGAGGGAGGATTTGCCTGGTCCCCCGACGGCCGCCGCCTAGCTGTGGCCTTGGTGGATCCCTCTTTCTCACCCTTCGGCGGCGTCGTCTCAAACATCTACACCGTCGATGTCAATGACGGTAGCACCACCCGCCTTACGGACGCTGCTGCCTCAGAATACGAGCCGGCCTGGTCTCCGGACGGGTCGGCCATCGCCTTCGTCTCGGGCCGCGACGCCCAGGGTGGGATCTTCGCGGTACACCCTGACGGTGCCCTGACGCCCCTAGTCAGCACCATCGACCGGGAGCCGCCGCAAGTCTTCCTGGGCCCGGGCCGCCGCCTGGTAGCGTCTGCCGAGACATCCGTTGAGCTGGCCGATGGACGTACATACCCCCTGTTTGGCGGGACTCTCTCCCCGGATGGACATCGCCTCGCTGGGTGGGGGCCCACGGGCTACATGGCTAGCGATGGGAGCACCATCGATGTTAACGACATCTACGTATGGAACGTCGACGGCAGCCAGGTTACCAACCTGACCAACACGCCAGACATCAACGAGACGGAACTCGTGTGGTCACCGGACGGCCTTCTCCTCGCCCTGACCTCCGGGGGAACGTCCCAAAGCCGCATAGAGCCCGCCCGCCTGGAGGTCATCAAGGCCGACGGCAGCGAGCGCCGCCTCCTGGCCGACTTTGGCCTCTTCGGCCAAGTGGAGCTGCCCGTATGGGTCTCGAGGGCTAGCACCCTCCTGTTCGCTGTGACGTACCCAGGCCACGGAGCTCTACCAGGATTACCGGCTTCGGAGGACAAGGCGGAGATCTACACCGTGAACATCGACGGCAGCGGCCTCAGGCGACTCCTGGAGTTCCCTGGTGCGCGCATTCGCTGGCTCGTCTCGCCGGACCGTACCCGCTTGGCAGTGGCGGAAGCACGTACGGCCGGGGGCTGGAGGCTGTTGCTGGCCAGCACCGATGGCACAGGCCTGCAGGAGGTGGCGGGTGGCCAGGGCCAACTTTCGTTGGACACTGAGTCGTCTCTCAGTTGGTCGCCCGACAGCAGTCGCCTGGCCTTTGTCGGTTGCGAGGGCGATCCCTGCTGGCCAGCCGCCTTTGTGGTTAACGCCGACGGCAGCGGCCTGCAAGAGATCGCGCGCGGCCAAAGCGGGTTTTCCGAGTTCCATTGGTGGCCTAGTAGCTGGTCGCCCGATGGGACTCGGCTGGTCTTTGCCGATTGCCAGGGCGAGCCCTGCCGGCCAGCTCTATTTGTTGTTAAGGCCGATGGCAGCGACCTTCGTAAGCTAGTTGATCCCTTCGTACCCTATGATGCCCCCACCTGGATCCCGGACGGCAGCCAGCTCGCCTTGATCACTCATCCGGATCCGTGCGGTCCAGGTGAAGGGCTCCCGCCGGGCTACCTCGAGGTAGTGAAACTGGACGGCACAGGCCAGCAGCGCCTCACTGATCGCTGCGTCGTCAGGGGGATCCTCGGGTGGCTGCCATAGGGCCCTTGCCGTCCGGATGGGTGAACTGGAGACTGGCCGTCAGCGCTTGCGGTCAACAAAGAAGTTCAGTTCAAGAGTCCCAGCTTCGCTGCGTATGCTGCGGCCTCTGACCGTCGAGAAAGCCCCAGCTCGTCCAGGATGTGGGTCACGTGATAGGTCCAAGTAGAGTATCGACCACAGGCCTCTCCTGACCAGCACGCCCTGATTGACAATCCGAGCCGCCTGCAGGCACTAGTTGCCGAGCGATAATCTCGTGCTTCTCAGGCAGGTTGTCAGCTATCTCGATGAAGGGCAGTACCTGGAGAACGGGGCTATCCTTGATGATCGTCTCGATGACGCCCAGTAGGAGGACGTCGTTGGAAAGCTTGGATGCTTCGGCTAGGGTTAGGGCCATCTTCTACACACTCCTTTCCTCTGCTCGATCCGTAGCTGCAGACCTTTAGGTCTGCTCCTGCTCGCACGGCTAAAGCCCTGCAGTTACGTCGCTGCACTCCTCTCCTCTGCTCAATTGGTGGCTGCAGACCTTTAGGTCTGCAAGAACTTTGGCTTCCTGGGGGTTAAAACCCGCAGCTTGGATGGAAGCTGGGGATTTCAATCCGCTGGTTTGGTCCGTCGCTGCTACCGTTGCCGTGATAGGCCATAGACGATCTTCTCGCCGGGGCTGAGCGCCGAGAGGTCGGGGGCGCGCCGGGCAGGGGCACCGGTAGGCACCCGCAGGGCCTGGGCTTGCGACTCCAGGTGACTGCGTAGCTGGGCGACCATGCGCAGGGCAGCCTCCAGCTGCTGATCCACCTCTTCCACCGTCTCGCCGCCCACCAGATCGGGCGGCACCTCCGGCCTGCCGGCCAGCAGGGCATCGCGATACTTGCTGGCCGCCGCCCTGAGGCTGGCCTGGAGCGCTTCCGCCTCCTGGCGGAGGGCAGCCATCTCCTCGTCGCGAGCGGCAACCTGGGCCTGGGCCTCGCCCAGGGAGGCGGAGAGCTGGCTTTGCTCCTCTTGGAGCTGGGCCAGGGTCTCCTCCAGGTCGGCAGCTCGCGCCTCGCGGTCGGCGGCGATGGTCTGCAGGCGGTCGACCTCCGCCTGGGCATCGGTTAGCTCATCCTGAAGGGTAGCTATCTCTTCGTCTGTCACTGTCGAAAACCTCCGCTAGCTAAGCTTGGCGAGGGCAATGGTAGGACAGATGTTCTACTACCGTCAAGGATGAGATGGCACAGCGGTCAGTTGGTGTAACAAATTGGAGGGGTCGTCCTCTTATTTGTTTGGAGGTGTTGTGGGGCGTTCGGAGGGATGGATTCTTGTGAGGGGGAGAGATGAAGAGATTTCTGGCAGCGGTAGTACTGGTGACGGCGCTGGCGCTGGCCGTGGCCTGCGGTTCAGGGGGTGGCGGGGGGCAGCCGGCTCCTGACATAGGCGCCAGCCCCGGCGCGGAGCAAGGGCAGGCGCCGCCAGCGGCGACAGCAGTGGCCACGCCGACGGCCGAGTCCAGCCCCTCGCCGGCGGTGGCGGACCTGCGGGAGCAGATGGACGAGCTGGTGCTGAGCGAGGACGACGTGCCGGTCGGCTTCTCCTCGCTGGGCAGCATGGACTTGAATCTGGACCTCGATTTCCTGAACCTGCCCTTACCCCAGGGAATGACAGCCCACTTGAGTATGTTTGCCTCCCCGGGGAGCAAAGACATGATCATTTCCGTGGTCATCCTGATGGAGGACGACACGGTCTTGCAGGAGGCCTTCTCGCAGATAGACAACCTGAGCACCGAAGAGATGGAGAAGGCTTTCAACATGATGGGCGCCTACTCGCAACTGACCCTTCTCGACAGCCACGAGCTGGACGTTTCCGCCTTGGGCGACCAGGCCTACGGCTTGGGCCTGACGATGGAGATGCCCCAGGTGGGCGTCATGGACAGCGAGATGGTGTTCTTTGGCGAGGGGCCAGTGCTGGGGATGACAATGACGATGGCCATGGGCGGCGGCACTGCCGCTGACGTGCTGCCCCTGGCGGAGACGATGGCCGACAAGATCGAGGCTGCTGTCCAGTAGACGACACCGATGCCCAAAACGCTCGCGGCGCCCGCCATCAGCACGCCGACGGCTACTTGTGGGGCCGGCGCGGCCGGCAGCAGGAGGACCTGACATGAGCCAGATCACCGAGGACGCCGTCGCCCAGTCCGTGCGAGTGTCGGCGACGACCTTGTCCCTGTTGAGAGAGTGTGAGCGGTGCTTCTGGCTCCACCTTCACGGCATACGACGGCCTGAGGGGCCCGAGGGGCCGTGGCCCACGATCGCGCGGGGCCTGGACACGGTCATCAGCCACTACTGCGCTCAATACCGTGACCAGCACGTCCTGCCTCCCCTGCTGTGCGAGCATCTGCGGGGCCGGCTCGTGACAGCTCGGGTCGACTCCTACGTCGATCCGGACACGGGGCTGACCTTGGTCGATAGGCTGGACGAGTGCCTGGAGGTGGATGGCGGCCTCTTTGCCCCAATCGGCCACAAGCCGCGCGGCTGGGCGCCGAACGGCGTGCTGGATGCCGACCGCTTGCAGCTCGACGTCTACGCGTTGCTGCTGGCAGAGAACGGCTATTCGCTGGCTGGCTACGGCGTCCTGGTGTACTACGTGCCAGTGGATGGCGAGCTCCACCAGGGATTTCCGTTCCAGGTCCACGTCCACGAGGTGGACACGGACGCCCAGCGGGCGAGGGCGTGGCTTCGGCGGGCGCGAGGACTGCTCGACCTGGCCCATCCTCCCGAGGCGTCGCCGGACTGCCCGTACTGCGGCCGCGCTGTGTTGGCGCAGACGGTGGCCGACAAGATAGAGGCCCTCGTCTAAGACGACACCAATCGGCAAGACGCTCACGGCGCCCCGGTGCAAGGCCGGGGCGCTGGCTGTTTGCGGGGCACCCGCCGCCGAGCTGGCGGGCCGCTCTGACGGCGGCGACTAGGGGGGACGTTTCCGTAAGGTGGCAAGGCCCAGATCAACCAGATACCGGGCTACGTCCTCGATCTGTTGTTCTGACAGCTGCCACCCGTACTCCAAGGCCTTGCGTCTAATCTCTGACGCGGTGGCCGGGCTCTTCTCGCGGAGGAGTACGTGAACCTTCGCGGCGACGGACAGCAGGTTGAAGTCGCTGGCGATGGGCTGCGCGTTCACCTTCTCTAGCGCTTCTCGCAGCTTCCGAGCTTCGCCTGTGTCTCCGAGCGCCTCCAGCAGGCGGTCGCCATCGGCGGTCAGCTTGTACGAATGGCGCCGCCATTCCCCAAAGATGCTCTCCTGACCAGGGAACGTTTCCGTGGTTTCCTTGAGGAAGCGATTCGCGACCAGAGAGTCGATCGCGTCCGCCACCTCTGGGCTGTATGGACCGTAGTAGTGAGGTCGGAAGCCTAGCTCCTCTTCGGCCAGTACCGCGGCAAAGTACAGTTTCTTCTGGAGCAGAGTGCGCCCGATGATTTGTCCGGACTCTTCTTGCCCGATTGCTATTAGCGCGGCGTCCTTTGGATCCATGCCTGCCCTCCTAGTTGCTGTGCGAGAGGATGAGTTCCTTGACCGTCTCCTCGCACTGGCTACGTTGCGCGCCACTCGTCCTGCGCGGATCGTTCCATTCATCCCGGGGAGCGTAGACGTGAATACTTTCGCTGGAGGCAGCGGTCTTGTTCAGATAGAAGATCAGGTCTTGGAAGTCGCCTATCGCCATAGGCGTGCCGTGTCTGTCAAGGATAATGATCTCCCCTGGCTCTATTCCAAAGCCTGCGGCACGATACGTCGGATTCTTCACGCTCCACCTGGTGACGATGACGAAGTCTGGATCGGCGCTTAGCTTCTCGCCGATGTGCTCCTCGAGGCAGCGCGCTTCAGGGCTCTCGGCATTCAGTCTCGAGAGGCTACTGCGGGTCAAGGCATCGCGTACCGCTCCAAGGGGAAGGTCGCAGACTTGCTTGAACAGGCGCCGATCTGTGAGCCGCGAGAAGATGGCTCGGGCCTTCGTGTCGGTGCTCTTTCGTAACGCCTGTAGCAGCTCTTCGTCGTCGAAGGAAAGGTACGTGTCCAAGAAAGCGGCGGAGCCATCGTACTTGAACAACCGGCATGCAGTGTCATCGTCGTTCCGGATGGCTAGTGTCAGGCCCCGCACCAGCATCGCGTCTGTAATGGATCGAACCCTGTGGAAGTAGACTTGCTGCTCCATGTGGTATTTTGCCATGACAAGTTGCTCGAGGGCGTAGACTCCCTCGTGGTCAAAGGCCAGAAACGACTCGCTTCCTCTCTTGTGGACTCGGCAGGCATCTACTATCTTCTCAAGGTCGTACCGCCCGTACTCAACTCCGGCGAAGTAGCTGTCTCTCTTCAGGTAGTCCATCTTGTCTGCGTCCAGGGGGCCGCTAACAACGTCACGCCTGAAATCTCGTTGTCCCGTGTCTGAAAGAAGATCCACTATCGCTGTTCGCGTCTTTGGGGTTAGTACGTGCCCGATCTCCTGGTTCTGCCGAATGATCTGCAGCGTAATCTTCTCATGGATCTTTGCCGCCTCCCCCAGATCTCCCACCTTGTCGCGGTCATAGTGGCGGTCAAGGAGGAACTCCGAAACGTGGCTGAACGGCCCGTGTCCGATGTCGTGCAATAGCGCGGCTAGGCGAACGATCCTAGTCCCGCGCTGGTCTATGGCCCCGAACTCCTTCAACCTTCCACATATCCTCGACGCAACGTGCATGGTGCCCACAGAGTGATCGAAGCGCGTGTGGAGCGTGCCGGGGTAGAGCAGGTGTGCCATTGCCAGTTGTCGAATGCCGCGGAGCCGCTGGAAGACGCGAGTATCCATGATCCTAATCTCCTCAGCTTGCCGTGGTATCAGGCCGTGGATAGGATCGCGTATTGCCTTCCGCGGATCTGGCGCGCCTTGTCCAGCCATTTGCACAGATTCTACCGCCAGGCGCACAAAAGTTCAACCGAGTAGGCGTGCTTACTGAACCTTTCTTGTCTTCTCCGCGCTGCTAACCGCTTCTCCCTCCTCCGCCAGCCAGCGGGCGAACTCTGTCTCCGGGTCCTCCACCCCCAGTTCGTCGGCGGCGCGACGGCGGGAGTGGATGCCCGCCGCCACCAGGCGCGCCTCGTCCTCCACCAGCCGGCTGCGGTCCTGGGGCAGCAGCGGCCCCCAGATCA
>Ga0315279_10004669_pt1 | contig 18280 bp, 10 predicted proteins | sample YL17G06_20_MG_FD_203694 | JGI IMG/M metagenome (GOLD analysis project Ga0315279, IMG submission 203694) | Sediment microbial communities from Yellowstone Lake, YNP, Wyoming, USA - YL17G06_20 | ecosystem: Environmental > Aquatic > Freshwater > Lake > Sediment | place: USA: Wyoming | collected... | reverse complement strand
AAGCCCCGAGATGGGGCCGGTGGCCTGCGCCTGCATCAGGATCATGCCACTGATGGGAATGGTGGGGAAGGCGGGAAAGATACGCCCGAGTCCGTTCACCAGCCCGATGCCGCATGGGATGAGAAAGCCGATCCAGAAGGGCCAGTTGCGGGGTAAGCGAGCCCCGCGTCCCCGCTCGCCCTCGCGCACCGTCTCCAGCGGCACTTGCGCGATGGGGAAGCTGAGCCGCTCGTGCGTGATCCACTGCCGCCGCAGCAGCACCATCAGACAGAGCGTGCATATCACCAAAGCGCTCAGGAATGACAACCAGACGGCGAGCGGAGTCCACCACAGAGACCACGGCACCGCCGCATGCCCTTGGAAGTAGCCCTCCGCGGCGGCCATGTCGGTGGGTCCGAACCACGTCGGGACCTGGCTCAGGTAGGTGTTCTGCCACTCGGGGATCGCGCGTGCCAGGTACTGCTGCGCGATGTTGTAGGGAAGGAGCCAGGGCAGGATGCCGTGGCTGATGAGCGGCCCCCCCGCCAGCACGATGGCGTAGATGGTGAGCAGCTCTCTCCGGCTCAGAGCCTTCCAGCCCAGCCGGCAGAGCAGTGGGTTGCCCGCCGCCAGCAGGAACAGGACGAACAGCGGGGCCATGGCGGGCACGCCGCCCGAGAAGTCGCTGGTTGCGGAGTGAACGAGCTCGCTGTAGAAGCCGGCAGGAACAAACGCGACCAGGAGCACGAGGGCCACCACCACCGCGCGCCAGGTGACGCCTCCGCCGTTGCCGGCAGGCAGAGCGGTCTGGGCTGCATCTCGCGCGCAGTTCGTCACTTCGCTGTCCCGCATTCTCGATGCCATTGTTCGCTGTCAGCGGAATGCGTCTACCTCAGCCTTCCCTCGGTGCACCCGCTCCCCGCCGGCGGTTCTGCGTTCGGACGCGTCGCGCCTGCCGTGGCTGGTCCATGCTGCCGGCCCACGGACAGCATCTGCTTACTGCTACACCCGCGACCCTTGGCGCCCCCTCCTATCGCGCCTCTCTCAGTGCGCCCCGACCAGCAGGACTGCGAGGAGACCGATGGCCATGCCCAGGCCGGCGCGCCGCGTGGGGCGCTCCTTCCAGAAGAGCAAGGCGCCTGCGGTGGTGAGGGTTAGGCTCAGGCAACTCACCGCGGGGAACACGATGGTGGCAGGGAGCTCGCTCAGCGCCCGGAGCAGGCATACCATAGAGCCGAGGTTCACCACCCCCAGACAGAGACCGGCCAGCCACTCGCCCCGGCGGGTGGGCCAGCCGGTGCGCGCCATCAGGCCGGTGGAGAAGACGGCAGCCGCCCCGAACCAGATCAACGCCAACGCCGGCTGTCCCGGAGCGTGGACGAGCACGGCAATCGTCTTCTGCGCAGCCCGCGTCCCGCCGGAGAGAGCGAAGATGCCGGGGACGAGCAGCCAGCCCGAGCGAGACAGCGGTTCTGCCCGCTTTCCCGAGCGAGGCACGAGCAACACGATGGCGAGCACCGAGACGGCCACCCCCAAGGCCTGCGCGGGCCCCAATCGCTCGTGCCAGAAAAGCGGGGCGAGCAAGACCGGCACCACCATGGAGACCTGCACCGCGGCGGTGGGAATGGCGACCCCGTGGTGGCGCAGCGCGGGAATGAGCAGGAGGTAAGTGAGCACGAACCCCACGCCGCTGGCGCTGGCGACGAGCCACAAGCCGACGGGTACCGCGTGAAGGTCGTGGAGCGAGGTGAGGGAGACGGCCACGGCCGCCGCGGTGAGGTAGTTCGTGCCGCCAACTGCGAGCACGGAGTAGCCCCTCTCCTGGCTGAGCCTCATGATCCACATGAAAGCAGAGGTGGCGAGCACGGCGAGTGCGAGGAACGCTATCCCAACCCAGACCGATGACACCATGAGAGACTGCTCTAGCCGCCACTTCGCTGCTGCCGCGGGTGTGACCTGTCGGGGCCGCTCTCCTCAGGGCCCTCAGGCCGGCTCCACGGGCCCCTAACAGGGACAACCGGTCCCAGATGATACGTGAGGGGGTCAGCGGAGGCAAGCCTAGAGCCCGTCTAGGACGGTCCTACGGGCGCCCGACACCCGCAAGCGGTCCCATATCATATTCCAGGGAGTCAGTCCCGACACGCTCGGAACGCTCTCCGGGCGGTCCTACTGGTGCTCAACACGGGCACCCGGTCTCTCCGCTCTAGCGGACATCCCCTCTGGCTGCTACCACGAAAGTGACCCAAACTCCGGGCAGAACATGACCTGTGCTGTCTTGGGCTTGCACCTTCGCCTTGTAGACGACATTGTGGCCATCAGGTCGCGTGTTCGGGGGCAACGCGCACTCGACGTAGTAGTAACCAGTCTCCTTCCTCAGCTCCAGTGTCCTCTCCAGGCTGGCAGCCTCCGCTGACAGCTCCGCCCACACGCGAACGATCTCCGCGTCTTCACCTTGAACCCGGGCCATGATACGCACGACTCCGCCCTCGGCCGGGAAGACCGCTTGATTGACACTGGCCGACACTCGACCGGAAGCCGCCGCGCCGCTCTCGCCGTTCCGAAGGAAGGTGAGCAACTCCTCCATTCCCATCGGGGAACGCAAGTCTTCAGGATCGTAACGGCAGGAAGGGGAGAAGTACGCTCCCGGGCCTTCGTGTATCACGATCCACACGTGGATCGGGCAGCTCTCAACTGCGAGCCAGAACTCGCTCAGGGACCCCTCGTCGTCGCCCTCAGCTGAAAGCTTGTCGGCTTCGCTGTGATGAACCCGGAACTGCTCAGTAGCTCGCTCGTATGCTAGACTGGGGGTTTCCCTTGGGGGGAGTGCCGGCAGGACGATCATATGGCAGTAACCGGCCTCCGACACCGGCTCGAACCCTTTCCTGAGCTCGACGAACGCTTCGTGACGCTTCCCTGCCGCTCTCAATGACAGGAAGCGCTCAACTGCAGCCGCCAAGTCTTGTCGGGGGGATCTGCCAGACTCGTTATGCTGCTTTCGCTCCACGCCCTCAGATGGCAATGTGGCGGCAGATCGCTGCCCCTGCTGGACTGCCTGGCCTGCGCAGCCTGTGATGAGACAGGCTGGCAGAGCGATTGCCAGAAACAGCACTGACGTGTTCATCTGCTGTCACGCCCGGAACACGTCCGCCGACATGCCGTCAGGCATCGCCACAGACTGCCCTGCGGACCGTGCTGGTCTTCACGCCGTGCATCAACCCCCTGCAGCGTGCGGATGAGGTACCTCGGCATTCGGCTCTCCAGAGCAGCCCGCGGCTGCCCGATGCCACCGCTGGTGACACGGACGTGCGTTGGATTAGGCGCCACTTCAGGCGTTCCCGTCCCGGTTGTCTCTGCCTCCCTCACGGTCCTGCGGTAGTCCTTCCGGCGGGCTATCAGCATCGCCGACCGGTGGCGCTCCTCGCCGCCAAACTCAGCGATGTATCTCATACGCGAGGCGCGGATGTCTCACTCCGTCCCCGTCACTGTCCTGAACGGAATCGCCGGCAGCCCGGCCCCATTGTACAGACTGCAGGGCGGGTCATCCCCCCACGCATAGCTCGCCGCCACCGGGTGGGGGACTTCGGGGCTGGAGAGCACCACCGTGTCGCCCTCGATCTTCGCCGTCGCCCAGTAGTACTTGCGGTCCGCGCCCGCCAGCGCGAAGCCCTTCGCTTCTCCGCCTTTCGCGGTGAGGCCGTCGGCGTGGGTGAAGCGGACGCGGGCCGTGTCCCCCTTGATCTGCAACTCGCGGAAGACCGGCCCGGAGTACTCCTCCTTCCACCCATAGACCACGTGCCCCGCGACTAGCGCGAGCCGGCGCCCGACGTCTTGCTTGTTCTTCGGGTGGGCGTCACGGCCCGCGCCGATGTCTATCGCCACCGCCATGCCTGTGTTCGGTAGCGCGAGCGCCACCATCTGCGCTTCCCGCAGCTCCGCGCGCTCGCTGTCGCCGGGGCCCTCTGGAGGAGACGGGCGGCCGTAGTTCGCCAACTGCACGAACAGGAACGGGAAGTCGCCCTGTCCCCACACCCGTCGCCAGCCCCTGATCAGCGCCGGGAACATCCTCCGATACTCCTCGGCTTCCCCCACGTTCCCCTCCCCCTGATACCAGATCACCCCGCGCATTCCATACGGTGCCAGCGGGTTGATCAGCGTGTTGTAGACGCTCGACGGGACCGTGGGCCATTCCTCGGCCTCGAGCAAGCGCGGGTCCTTCCGCGCCCGATCGAGGTGCGCGAGCAGCGGCCCATAGGCCGGGTCTGCGGCCAGGGTCGCCTGATCCAGGAACGGCTGGATCGGGCTGCCCGACCAGGCCGCCTGCAGGATGCCGATGGGCACGCCCAAGCGCTTCTGCAGGTCCCGCGCGAAGAAGTAGGCCACCGCCGAGAATGACCCCGCCGTTTCCGGGCTGCACATCGTCCAGGCGCCTTCGCACGTGGTTTGCGGCTCCGTCGCCATCACCTGTGAGACTTGGAAAAAGTGTATCGTGCGATGGTCCGCCTCCGCCACCTCCCCCGAAGCGTCGTTAGCGCGGGAGAGGGCGAACTGCATGTTCGACTGCCCGGAGGCGAGCCAGACCTCCCCAATCAGCACGTCTTTGATCTCAATCTGATTCTGCCCCGCCACCGTCAGTGTGTACGGCCCCCCGGCCGGCCGCGCTGGCAGAGTCACCTTCCACTGCCCCTGCTTATCCGCCACCCCCTCCGCTTTCTGCCCGGCCACCGTCACCTCCACCTTCTCCCCCGGCGCGGCCTGGCCCCACACCGGCGCCGGGTACTCCCGCTGCAGCACCATGTGATCTCCGAACGGGCTGGCCAAGGTCACCTCTGCCTGCGCCAAGCCGGTCGCACAGAGGCCAAACAGGACCGCGCCTACGATGATCGCGTGTCGGCTCCAACCCATCACACTACCTCCGTTGCCGGCCACAGTGCTGCAGCCGGATCGGGCCTGCCTCTCGCCGCCGGTTCATATCGTGCCGGGATGAGTTGCGCTGAGCAGGCCCGCACCCCTCCCACGGCGGTCCTGCGGCCGGTCGACAGAGGCAGGTGGTCGTACCGGTCCTCGACACGCAGATGTGGCCACCGATAGGGATATGTCTGTTCAGAGACGACCAAGTGATCGCGGGACAACTCCACAGGGGGACCTGTTGATACGCCGTCTTGTAGGGACATGCACATTCCGTCCCAGGAGCAGGAACACCCGCCCAACTCACCCCGAATCCTCGCTTGCCCTTTGTCTCAAGATCGCTGAAGACGTACACTCAGGGTCTGACCATGCCATCTACCAGCATCTCACGCCGGCCCATGATGGCGCGTAGCTTGGCCGAGAGCTTACGGCAGATGATAGCATACCTAACTGAAGACCGAAACCGCGTGCCGGGGTAGCTCAGATGGTAGAGCGCGGGACTGAAAACCCCGGCGTCCCCAGTTCGACTCTGGGACCCGGCACCAGGAACAGGAGGCGACGGCAGCGATCCAGCCCTGGCGCCAGGGCTGGGCTGAATACGACCGCAACCCCACGACCGCGCAGGCCGTTGGCCTAACATGACGCGTGGTATCTCTCATGGGGGCAGGACAACCAGCATTGAGGTGTACGAGGACCCGAGGCCGGGCCGCAAGCGCCCGGGGGCGAAGCTCATGGTCAGGGGAAGCCTGGAGGCACTGCTGCAGCTGGCCGGCAAAGTTGAGAGCGTCAATAGCCCCGGCGGGATTTTGCCACTCTTGACTTTCCAGCTCCCGCCCAGCGTCATCAGGTTACCACTTCGCCGACGCAGCGCTCACAACGGGACAGGCACACCCCTACACTCTCTCGGTCGTGCCTGATACCCCGATGCTCACCTGCCCAGCACACTTGGGCCCATCCACCAGCAGGTCGAAGCGCTCAGAACACACAAGACGGGCTGCCCAGCCAGGCCTGCGGCGGTTCCACGAGTAGCTGAGCGCGAGCGGATGTCCCACTGCCACTTGGCAACCAGAAGGTGTCCCGTGCCAGCCGGACACGCACAGCTCATGCGGCAGAGACTCGAGAATCACCTCACGGGCAACGTGCCCGGCGACCGTGACTGTTGCCCGCGGCTGCTGACTGGGTTAAGCCGCGTCCCCCCTCCGGGCACATCCCACGGTAGCCGCCGAGGGGGCAGCTGCTACCGGATGCCGCCGAGCACGCTGCCACTGTGAGGTACGAGGTCTATCCCTTCTGGCGGGGAACCGGTCCTTGACAACTGCCGTCGCAGCACCCCCATGTATGCCGTCACCACCTCGGGTGCATTCCCGCACACCTCGTGCGCCGCGCTCCCCTACTGCTGGCGTGGTCTATATCCTACGTGTGATATATACCTCAGTGTTGATGGGCGACGCGACCTCGGCGAGTGGTTGAGCTGGCAGGTTCGGGCTCAGTGCGGGTGCGGAGCGCTTGCCATGCCGGTTGCGTGCAGGCTGCTGGCAATCGCGCCGCGGGTCACAGGGGAGCTTCGTAGACAGTGTGCGGGTGTCAAGTGGCTTTGGGACACCGCTGACAGCCCTGTAGGCTTGTCTGTGAGTCGTGAGCATTCTACCATATGGGACCTTCGGGCGGCGCCTCCGGGCGCGGTTCTGCTTTCGGGGGTCTCGGGGCGGCTCTGCGATGGGATGCCGTCAGAGCAAGGCCAGGGAGGTCCTACGGAGAGATGGCCGCTTCAGCCGGTACCATGCGCCCCCGAGACAGGTAGACCGCACCTATGTGGCGAAGTCCGGGGTCTCGTGCCGCGACCCGGCAGCGGGCAGACGCTCCGTGCTTGACGACCCGAAGGTATGGCTTTGGGATACCGCTTCAGCCGGCAGGCCGCCTTCGCCAGGGCCGGTAGTGACCACACACCATGCTCATGGTAGGAGTCCGTTAATGCCGCTGTGCAGAGTGGAGTTCCAATCGACATCGCTGGGCAAAGCGTCCGAGATGAACATCATCCTCCCCGACCCTTCGATCAAGGGCCCCTATTTCACGCTCTACCAACTCCACGGCCTGAGCGACGACCACACGACCTGGTGCCGCCGGACGTCTATCGAGCGCTACGTCGATGGACTGCCGCTCGTTGTGGTGATGCCCGACGGCGGGCGAGGCTTCTACACGGACGCGGTGGAGGGGTTCGCTTACGAGTCGCACATCATGAAGGACACCATTGGCTTCGTCGAGCAGTTCCTGCCCGTGAAGAGAAGCCGCACGCACCGCGCCATCGGCGGCCTCTCGATGGGCGGCTACGGCGCGCTCAAACTCGCGCTCAAATATCCGAGGGTTTTCGGGTCCGTCGCGGCACATTCGAGCGCCTGCCTATGTGGGCACAGGGCCCCCGAAGGAGAGCGGCGCGATGAGATGCTGCGGATTCACGGCGCTCACCCGGAGGGGGGAGAGAACGACATCTTCGCACTTTCGGCGAGGTTGAAGGAATCCGAGGCCCCCGCCATCCGCTTTGACTGCGGGAAGAGCGATTCTCTGATCGACGCCAACCGGGCGTTTCACTCGCACCTTTGCAGGGTCGGCCTGAAACACACGTATGCCGAGTATCCCGGCATCCACGAGTGGGATTACTGGGACGCGCATTTCCCGAAGGCGCTCAAGTACCACCGCAAGGCGCTTGGTTTCTGAGCGCTGAACCCCATTCCGGCCTGGCAAGGCTTGTTCTCACCGGCGGCCCCAGTGAACCGCCCCGCGTGCTGCGAGCTTTCAGGTTTCGCCTGTTAGCGTAAGGCACCGTACCGCGGTCAACGGCCCGTGCAACCGCCCTGAGCTTGCCCAGAGGCCGCTTGTGAGGCACTGCGGGCACTCAGTGTCCCTGGCAAGGAGAGCGTGTAGGTGTCAGGTAGCTTCGAGACACCGCCGGAACACCGCGGACGGCCTACTCCGCCGGGCCTTTCCAGACGCTGCCGCCGAAGGTGGAGACGTAGATCACCGCGTCGTCGTCCGGGTCGAAGGTGACGCGCTGCACGTTCTTGAACGGCAGGCCCTCCAGGGGCTCCCAAGTCTTGCCCGCGTCCCTGCTAAGCCAGAGCCCGCAGTCCGGCGCGCTCTCGGTGAGGCACAGGTACACCCAGTCCGGCTTGCAGGGGTTGATCGTCGCGCCGAAGGTCTCCGGGCCCTTGCGGGCGATCAGCTCCCAGGTCGCGCCGCCGTCAGTGGTCTTGTACAGCCCACCAACTGCGGGTCCATATGGATCAGTCGCTCCGAGGTAGATCACGTTGCTGTCGCGCGGGTCCACGTCGAAGTCCTTGGGCCACAGGAACCTGCCGCCGCCCGCAATCCGCTCCCAGGTCTCGGCACCGTCCTTGGAGCGGTAGAGGCCTACGCCCTGTGGGACGAAGACGTCGTCCTGCAGCAGCGCCGTGATCAGACAGAAGAGCGTGCCATCGGGATGCAGGACCAGCCGGCAGACGCGCATGTTCACGGCAGGATCGCCCAGGCCGTCGGAACGCTTCACCCACGTCTTGCCATCATCCGTAGACTTGTACACGCCGTTCTCCCAGGCCGAGGCGTAGAGCGTGCGGTTCTCCTTCGGACTTTTCGGGTCCACCACCACGGAGATGATGGGCTTTCCCGGCAGGCCCTGGGACGTATCCTTCCAGGTGACGCCGAAATCCCCGCTGATCCCGACGCCACCCTCCGCCCCAGACCAGTAGTGTCGGCCGGAGATCACGTTGTCGTTCGGGATGTCGTGCAGGTCGGAGAAGGCTCCCCAGATCTTGCCGGGGGTCTCGGGATCGAAGGCCAGCTCGTAGGTGGTATTCCGCAGCGGCTCGCTATTCTGCTGCCAGTACCAGGTCCTCCCAGCATCCTCCGAGCGTGCGTAGCCGATGTCGGTGTAGGCGATGTAGTGGCGGTTCTTCTCAAACGGATCAATGTAGTAATGCCAGACGGTGGTTACCACCAAGCCGGTATTGACCCAGCGCATGCCCGGGCCGCGCCGGCCTGGCGCTTCGGCGCTTCGCGTGTGCCCTACGGCCCAGCTCGTGCCCCCATCTCGGGTGATGAAGCACGACATATCGTCAGTGACGATGACGTGGTCGGGGTCGGCCGGGTTGATGGCGAAACCGGAGATGGTATCGCCTCCGCCTCCGCGCTCATCGATCAGGTAATCAGGGGCGACGTTGAAGGCCGGATCGCGCATGTGCTGAAGGAGGATGCCGCGCCAGGTCGCGCCGCGATTGTCGCTGCGAAAGACGCGCCCACCCCAACCGCGGGAGGCATAGACGCGGGAGGGGTTGGCATTGGTGGTCAGGAGGAACTCGTACTGCGCGGGCCGCGGCGGGTATTGCTCCCATCCTTCCATCATCACGTCAATGCCCTCCCCCATCGCCCGCTTCCAGTTGGCACCGCGATCGTCGGACCGGAAGAGCCCCCCTACGATCTGGTGGTCAACGTCTCTGCTGCGCACAGAGCAGTAGAGCACGCACTCTTTCGTCGTACGGTTCGACCCGCCGGTGAAGTATAGGATCGGTGTATTGTTGAACTTGGCGCCGGTGTCGGTCCAGGTAGCGCCCCCATCGTCGGAGCGGTAGATGCTCCGGTCAGTGGCGGCAAAGCATGTGCGGGCCGAGGTCGGGCTGGTCTGGTCAATATGCAATCCGACCACTGGCCCCTTAAGGCCAGTGCCGGCGACCCACGTTTCCCCGCCATCCTCGGAACGAACCACGCCTTGTTGATCGACACCGAGGAGCATCGTCTCCGGATGACCGGGGTCAATGGCGATGGCGGTGATGTCAACAGGGGCCTTCGGTACCTCGATCCACGTCTTGCCCTTGTCCGTCGTCTTGCGCATACCGCCGCTCCAGCCGCTCAGGGCAAAAGCGACCTTCGGGTTAGTAGGATGGAACACCGGCGCGACGCGCGTGGATCCGGCGAGCTGGCGATAGTGGACCATCTGCCACGTCACTCCGCCATCATAGCTCTGATAGGCGCCGCTCATATCGCAATTCACAATCATCCACGTGGGATCGGCGGGAGAGATCGCCGGTGTCGTCATCGTTCCGCCGCCGCTCAGCCCGACACTCTGCCACTGGCCCGTCTGCCGCGCGGCCGCGCCCCTGGGCGGCGCCGTGACGGGCTTGCCCGGACAGCTCGTGACGTTGACCGCGGCCCCGGCGAGGATCAGCCACAGCGCGCCGCGGCGAAAGCAGCGGCCCGCGCGGTCACCGATAACGTCGGGGGCCGGCTCTCCGATCTTCCTACTGCGGTGCCCGGGGTTGGTCATTCCGTCCCAGTCAGATGGCGATGAGACACCTCAGACAGCCCTGTAGGCTTGCGTGTGACTCCCAGACATTCTACCATATGGGACCTTCGGCCAGCGCCTCCGGGCGCTGTTGTCCTGAAGGCTCTCAGGCCGGCTTCACGGGGGGTGATAGAGGGGCACAGGGAGTCAGCCTGGGCAAGCCCAGAACGCTCTCAGGACGGTCCTACGGGCACCCGACACGCGCACCAGGAATCAGGCTGACTCCCGCCCTGCGCTATTTCGGGAGTTTGTCGGCGGCCTCTTTCGCGGCTGCCTTCACCTTCTCGTCAGGATCGCCCGTGGATAGCTTCGTCAGCGCCTCCCGCGCCTCGACACAGTTCGCCGCGCCCAAGAGCCTCACCGCTGCGAGACGCACATCTGCCTCAGCCGAATCCAGACGCACAATGAGCGCCTTCGTGGCTGCGCCGCCGCGCGCTTGAATGCGCTGAGCGAGCATATCGTTCGCCCACCCAGTGCCTCCCTTCAGGTACAGCTTTGCGGCCTCGGATGCCGAAAGCTCTGGCGCGTTCGGCTCACCGATCAGGACGTTCCCCCCACACAGAAACAGCGCCTCGGCGATGTATTCCTTTGTCAGTTCCTCCTGCTCCGCGGCGGCCGCGGCCCTGAGCGCGGTCATGCATTCCTGCCGCCCGATCAGGCCCAGACCTTCCGCCGCGCCCCGGCGCACGGACGGCATGGAGTCCTGGAGCAGAGGTACAAGCCTCGGCATCACGCGCTGCGCCTCATCGGCCGTCGTCAGCCGGCCCAGGTCTCGCGCGCCGCCTTCTCGCAGGATCGAATCGGGGGAAGAGAGCAGATCCAGGCAGGACTCCAGCGTACGCCTATCGCCGAGTTCGCTAACCGTCCCGTCGGGATACTTGACCTGCCCGCGCCCGCAGAGGTACACCCAGCCTTCGTCGGTTCTCTTGAAACACAGTCTCCCATGTGTTAGGGAGGCAACCGTCATCTTGTCTGTCTGGACTGTGCCCTTGAAGCGGAGTTCGCTGCCCATGCCAGTGGATATCGCCATTGCGCCTGACAAGGAAACCGTCACAGCGTCTCCGCGCCGTTCCATCACCACCCAGATCGAGTTGGGGGCATCGCCGGTCATTGTCACGCCCGCGCAGTCATCGGCCTGGCCCACCGGGGGCAAGGCTAGCGGCACGACGATGCGCTGCTCCCCGGCGCTTGCGCCCGCCGCTGCGTGTGCGGGCAGCCCTACGATCACTTCTGCGCTGGCCAATGCCGCGATCAACCAGACAACCACGCCGCAACCCTCGCGTCTTCGTCCTTTCATCGCATTCCTTCCTCCCTTTTCAACAGATGGCGGACCCTGTCAATGATACCACACGCGTGTGTTGGGCGAGGCTTAGAGCGCCATCGCGCCCTGGATTGCGCGGGTCGGCCGAAGACGGCTCCGAAACAGGGGGAGGCGTGGGCTAGCCCTCTAGGGAAAATGGAGTGCCCCAGATACCTCGGAAACGGGTCTAGGGAAAGCCTACCGCGGTTTCACGGGTGGTTGACCGGGGCAAGCGGCTTTACAGCAAGCCCGCTCCCTGCTATCACTTACGCGGCCAGTTTCGCCGCAACAAGCGATCGGAGGCTTCTGTATGGGCACATTTCAGAGACTTGTGGTGGCTGCTTGTCTCCTCGGGTTCTCGTCCGCTCCCGCCCTGACGCAGGAGCGCGCTGCGACGCAACTGACGTTTGACAGGTGGGGGCTAACCTTCCAGTATCCCAAGAGCCTCGCGAACTACTCGGAGTATGTCTGGCCGATGAGCAAGGAGGAACTCACGGGACAGGCCAACGGGATGAAGTGGCTTTTGGGGGAGGCCACCTTGCAGGGCGTTGCTCTTCTGGCGTCGAGCGCCCCGGGGTCCGTAAGGGTTCAGTTGGAGTGGTACCTGCGCGGGGACGAGGCCGTCTGCCGCGCTGGGTGTCTCAGTGGCGGACCAAAGGTGTCCCTGGTCACCTACCAGTGGGCTGTCGCGTCTCCACCCACGCTGGAAGCTGTAGCCGACCGGGAGAGCTACTTGCGGGCCAATCAGGACCTTTTCAACGTGGTGTTCCGAGATGCCCTTGTCAAGGAGATCGAGAGAGGACGAGTGGTCGTCAGCGCCCGGCAGACGGGTTCTTATGAAGGCTCCTCTCCGAGCAAGAGTGTTTCGGTCGAGCGGCTCACGGACAAGCGGTGCCCGATGGTCAGAGTAGACGTGGACCTAGAGGATATCCAGACGGGACTCACCGTCAAGCCAGACCCAATCCGCCAAATGGCCCGTCAGCAGATGGTCAGTCGTCTCTCCCGGCTCTATGTGGCCGGCAAAGACACCATGTATGTGATTGACTGGCTCGTGGCTGACCAAGCTGAGGCGAAGGTAGCCGAGGCAGACCTGCAAGCGCTGATCAACAGCGTGAGCATCTCCCGGTAGCCACAAGTCAGCGGGCATGAACTTGCCCGCTGCTCGTGAAAGACAGGCTGCGGGTGTCGAGGGCCCGTAGGACCGCCATAGGAGCGCCGACCCGGTGACTGCACCGTCTCTGTCCCACTCATGTAGGCCTAAGTCGATGCTGCTTCGTGATCGCTAACCTCGTGCGTGTGTGGCGTGCCGATGAGACCGGCGCGGGAGCATCCGGCGGCCGCCCAAGACGCCTGTACCAGAGCCCCGGCGCGGCTCGACAGGTACAGCCGGAGCAAGCCCAGGACGCTTGCGCAGCGGTCTTAGATGCCGTCGGCACCCGCATCTGACACCAGGAACCTGGCTGCCAATGGACACTGGTCTCCCCCACGCACGGCAAAGGCATCTTGCTCCATGGATGCCTAACGCGGGCACCCTGTCTCGGAGATGCCTTCAGTCAGCTGCAGTGCCACCTCCGCAAACAGGTCGCCGGCCTCGGGTGCGAGTGAGGCCCCCTGCGTGAGGGTCGTCTCGTAGCCGCCGCGGGCGAAAGCCTCTTTGTGCGGGACATATCCCACCATACCATTGGCGCAGCTGACGACGAGGGCATGGCGAGGGTAGGCTGACTCCTTGATGCGGAGGCCGAGCTGGACGAAGTACTCGGCCGGGACGGCGATGAAGACCCAGTCGCCCAGAGAAAGCACCTGCACCTCGGCCGGCTGGGTCTTGCGCTCTCGAATCCGCCTGAGGAGCGCGGGCATCCCGCGGTCATAAGCGGCCGAGTCCACGAATCGTTGCGCGCCCCGAATGGTCCCCTCGATCTCTTCAGGGGTGACCTTGCGGTAGGGAAGCTGGATGGTGCGGGAGCGCGCTCCCAGAGCCAACTCGGGAGCGAACGACATTCTGCTCAATGCATTGCATACATCAGTCGCCAGGGCCTTGCCCATTTGCTCCAACGAGAGCTCGACGCCGCGGCACGGGTCGCCGGAGCAGATGTTCCCTGAGGCACCGTTAAGGAACAGGGTCACGGGGCAGCCGCGGCCCTTCATCTCACGGGCGAGCGCGGCGGGGAATCCGCCGGAGGCGATGCTGTCGCCGCCGTGGTCAGTGGGATGGCAAGCGAAGTTCACTATCGCGCCGACCAGGTGGCCGCCTGTAGCGCGGGCGGCGACGATCGCCACCTCGGGGTCAATCGGGCCTTCCACATAGAGGGCCTCGGGATAGCAGAAGGTGCCGTGGGTGCTGGCGGTTCCGTCTCGCATGACGACGCGGCGATTGTGGGAGATGTTCCACTCAGCCACGCTGGCGAAGCCAATCGCCACTTCCTGCATGTTGTCGAGCGCCCCCCCGAAGCACTCGATGACATTGCCGACCATCGTCTCCACGTAGCCGTCGTCACGGCGGACGTCGCCGCAGTGGGCAACAGCTGGCCCGGCGTGGTTGTGGGTGGCAGCGACCATGATGCTGCCACCGGGGAAGCCATAGCTGGCCTCGACGCGGCGGCGGATGTCATCGGTCTGGGTCCAGCGGATGCAGAGCGTGTCGAGTTGGACGAACGCGACCGCGCCAGCGCCGGACTCAATCACCGCGATTCGCGCGAACAGCGGATCGGCAATCTCGTCAATGACGATGTCCCTAATCCAGCCGATCTTGTGCGTGCCCAGCGGCGGGGTGATAGCGACCTCGGCAAAGCCAGCGCGCAGGGACATGCTCAGCCCTCCAGTTGGTCGAGGCCGGCCATGACCTTCCGTATCGCCTTGGCTGCGAGCCCCATTGCCTCGGGACCGTTGGGGGCGCGCAGTGGAGTGGTCATGCCCGTATGCCACTCCAGGTGCTTCGTCGCCGCCGGGAAGCGCTCCAGCGAGTAGTCAACGGGATCGGCGTGCGGGCAGCTCCAGGGGCAACCGTGACCGTAGCCGTCCCGGTTCTGGAAGACGGTCATCGCTGGCAAAATGAAGCTCTGCCAGATGCCCGTCTCGAGCCCCTCCGCATTCAGCGCGGTCACGATCTTGTCCCGGAATGCCCGAGCGTCATGTGCGTGGCCGAGGGCCGCCATGTCGAAGCGGATGGTGTAGTTGTACCAGTTGTGCTCGCAGCCCAGTGGCTCGCTCGGCAAGATAAGGTGCGGCGTGCCCTCGAGCTCGCGGGTGAGGGCGACCGCGTTTCCCTTCTGCACCGCGAGGTAATGGTCGAGCCTCCTGAGCTGCGCCCGCCCGAGGGCCGCCGTCAGGTCGTTGTTACGGTACATCCAGCCCATCGCATAGACGTGATAGTCGCGCCGCTGCGTGGGCCCGACCTCCTCGCCAAACGACCAGAGCGCCTGGGCGCGCTTGTGCATCGCCTCGTTCTCGGTCACGAACATCCCGCCCTCGCCGGAGACGAGGCACTTGTTCTGGTTGAAACTGAAGGCCCCGCAGTGCCCGAGCGTGCCGACCTTCTTGCCTTTGTACTTCGCACCGTGCGCCTGGCAGCAGTCCTCGATCACCCGCAGGCCGTGCCTTTCGGCCACGGCCGTCACCCCGTCCATGTCAACGGCCAGCCCGTGGAGGTGCACGACGATGATCGCCTTCGTCTTCGGCGTGATGGCGGCCTCGATCCGGTCCACGTCGATGTTCATGGTGCCGAAGTCGATGTCCACGAACACCGGGATCGCGTTATGCTGCATGACGCACGTCGCGGACGACGACCACGAGTAGGCCGGGACGATCACCTCATCCCCGCACCCGCACTCGCACGCCACCAGGCCCATGTGCAGCGCCGCCGTGCCGGAGTTGGTGGTGATGGCGTAACGGTTGCCGTTCCAGGCCGCGAACTCCTCCTGCAGAGCGAGGCAGTTCGGGCCGAAGGTGTGCCTGCCACCCTCCAGCGACGCCAGCACCATCTTCCGGTCGGTATCATCGATGGGCGGCCAGGGCTTGATGGTGCCGGGCGGGATGACAGGTTCGCCCCCAATGATCGCCAGTTTCTCACCCATGCCTGCCTCCTGTTCTCAGCACACTCGTTCGGGACATCATGCGGGTGCCAAGTGGCAATGGGACACCCCTGACAGCCCTGCAGGCTTGCCTCTGAAACCTGGGCATTCTACCATACGGGACCTTTGGACGGCGCCTTCGGGCGCCGTCCCATGGGAATGCCCCCATGGTGGCTGGGTGGGTGCGGCTGACTATGGTGTTACCCGTCGCATCCTCTCCCAGCGTGACAGACACCTTGCTCATGGCTTCGCTCCCGCTAGCGCGTGCTCGGCTAGCGCGCGGGCCACTACCGGGCCGATCACCTGGGCCATTCTGCTGAAGCCCAGGTCAGTCGGGTGGGTGCCGTCAACCGTGCCCTCGCCGTCGGCCCCAAGAAGATCGTCGCCCTCGACGTAGTAGAGTCCGGCGCCGCTCTCCGCGAGAAGCTGCTGGTAGGCCTGACGGAGCTGTGCGTTGACCTCCTGGACACCGTTATCCTCCTGCCCGAAGGCGCGACCCGTCTGGTAGGTGATGTTCTCTAGCAGCACGATGGGAGTCGTCGGCCTCTGCTTCCGTATGGTCCGGACGAGGTTGAGCGTCCTCTCAGTGATCGGTTCCTGGTGCATGTTCGGGAGGGCGTCTATGACATACCCCGCGGGGTCAAGCTCGGCCAGCAGATCGCAGATCACCGGCTCCATCCTCGCGCTGCCGGAAAAGCCTAGGTTGACGGTCTCGCAGTCCAGCGCGCGTCCGATGATCGCCGGATAGGCCATCCCCGGCCGGGAAGCGCACCCGCCATTGACAATGCTGGTGCCGTAGAACACAACGGTCTTGCCGCTGCTGCTGGGCACCGACTGGAGCGATGAGCTTGGGGTAATGCCGATGCTGAGAGACCTGACCCGGTTGAACAGCGGGAGATAGAGGACGAAGGTGCGGCCGACCGTTGCGCGGTTCGAGAACGCCGTCCACTCGTTGTCCCGCTTGTCCTCCGGTCGAGCTGTTCCTGCATAGGCCCACCGGCCATCAGTGGTCTTTGCGTACAGATCGAGGCCGCTCGTACCGGTGGCGGCCATGTGGGTCATGACGTACGTCTGATCATCCAGGCTCCAGCGAATGGCCAGGGTGCTTGTGTCGGTCGCAAACCGGATAGCCATCCCGCTGCTGAGCTTCGCCAGGCCCTTGAGATCGTCGTTCACCTGACTCAGCGCTCGGGCGGGCAGCCGGTCAAAGAAGCTCTCCGTGTCATCCCAGGCCTTGCCCTCGATCCTGAGCGCGGTGGCATCGTGCCACTCCAGTGTCTGGCCGGCCTGGGCGACGCACTGCACCAGGACAGCACATGTGCAGGCCGTCAACATCATCGTGAGTGTGTTCATGAGCAGCCTCCAGAGCGTTCCCAGCCGCGGCCCGGCGGCATGGAAAGCTAACCGTGATCAGGAAGCCTTCGCCCCGCAACGGCCGCACACCTCCGCCCGTCAGCGGCAAGACCCGGACCGTGAACTTGAGCCCAAGGGGTAGCGGAAGTCCCGGGCGCCCGGGGCCGTCGCCCAGGGTGTGTCGGCGGGGTGGGCGGCAGTCCTGCTCAGAGCCGAGGCAAGCGCTGCTGTGGCCGGTCGCGGCCCGGGCGCGGGTGGGCCGATGTACATCGTCAGCGTCAGTGAGACAAATCGGGAGTTGAGCTAAGCGACACTTCAGGTGTTCCCGTCCCGGTTGTCTCTGGCTCCCTCATGGTCTTGCGGTAGTGCTCCCGCCGAGCTACCAGGGCCCTGATCTGGAGTTGCCTTCTGTTCCTCAGGATCGCTTCCCTGCGGCCGTGCCGACAGCGGCCGTCCTAGGGATTCCACACAGCTACCGGTGCCTCGGCCAGCGCATCTCACATCGGCAGCCGGAAGGCCCGCGCCACGTAGACCGCCATCTGCTCTCTCGTCACCGTATACTCCGGCCGGTAGGTCCCGTCCTCGTAGCCGCCAACCACTCCCTCGTCCACTACGTACTCCACATGCGGGTAGCACCAAGCCGAGGCGCCGGTGGGAGTGACATCTGAGAAGCTGGGGCTGGGCGGCGGCTCGGGCACTCCGGCGTCCCCAGCAGGCGCCACCAACGCCCGCGCCATGTAGACAGCCATCTGGCCCCGGTCGACCGACCAAGCTGGCTGGTAGATCCCACCTCCGTAGCCTACCACGACCTGCTGGTCGTAGGCGTATTCGATGTACCTGTAGGCCCAGTGATCGGTGTCTACGTCAGAGAAGGTGGGCACGGCCGGCCCAGTAGGTACGTACTCGTCTCCGCCGGTCAGCGCCCGCGCCACATACACCGCCATCTGGGCGCGATCCACCACCTCGGCGGGCCGGTAGGTGCCGTCGTCGTAGCCACGGACAACGCCGTTCTCGTAGGTCTGCTCGATCGGCAGCACCGCCCAGTGGTCCCAGGCGACATCGGAGAAGGACCCATTCACGATGTTGGTCGGCGTGGTCTCGGGCACGCTGGGGAAGTATACCACGGCCTGCTCGATGATCGGCCGCGCCCGGCGCGCGTCCGAGGCCACGGATACCGTGAACCATGCGCTCGCGCCCTCTCCAGGATCGAGGGTCCCGACGTCCCACACCAATGTCCGGCTGGTCGGGTCATAGCTCACGGCATCGGGGTCGGAGACCAACAAGGTCGCGCCGTTGAGCTGCTTATCCAGTGTGGCCGTGGCGTAGACCCCATAGGCCGTGCCGAGA